>Ga0335073_10002005_pt1 | contig 27828 bp, 21 predicted proteins | sample Lox_Sample_22_FD_207093 | JGI IMG/M metagenome (GOLD analysis project Ga0335073, IMG submission 207093) | Soil microbial communities from Loxahatchee National Wildlife Refuge, Florida, United States - Lox_Sample_2.2 | ecosystem: Environmental > Terrestrial > Soil > Wetlands | place: USA...
ACCGACCGCGCGTTTCTCCTCGTCCCTGATCCCGTACATCACGTTGATCGACAGGCCGGACTCGTAGAACACGTAGGCCATCCGGATGCCGTCGACCTCGAAGGACGTCGCCTCCAGCGGGCGCGAGGCGATCACGATGTCGCGCTCGTCCTTGAGGATGCGGCTCACCCAGCCGACCGTCTCGGTCGCTTCGCTCGCCGGCTCGACCGTGAAGGCATGGCCGTACTTGTTCCTGTAGTAGCGCGCCTCGTTGGCCCGCAGCCCGGCGAGCGCCTCCGCGACCGGGGACGATTCCAGCCCGGCGGTGGACACCTGCTCGAAGTCGACGACGTGCGGCATGGCCTACCTCCCGGACGGTTCTGACTCGAGACATCACACTGGCGGAGGGTGTGGGATTTGAACCCACGGACAGTCTCCTGTCGAGCGCTTTCAAGGCGCTTGCACTCGGCCACTATGCGAACCCTCCTTGCGGTGCGTCCGGGGACGCACCCACAGCTGGCATTCTCTCACCCGGGTGCGCCGGACCTGTCGACTGGCTGAGCATCCACGCGCGAGCTGTCCAGGTTGTCGGTGGATGCGGGTAGACCTGAGCCATGACCACCGATGCCCCGGACCCGCCTGACCTCCACCATCGCCCGCTGGCCGGCAGCGCCCGGCCGCCCGCGCCGAATCTCGCCAACGTCGAACCCCTCGATCCGGACGAGCAGATCACGATCACGCTGATCCTGCGCCGCCGGGCCGAGGTGCCCGACGAGGTCCTGACCAACCCGATCTCCCGGGACGAGTTGGCCGGCCGCTACGGCGCGGATCCCGCCGACGTCGAGCAGGTGAGCCGTGTCCTCACCGGCCTCGGCGCCCGCGTCGAGGAGGCGGACGCGGCGAGCCGCCGGCTGCGGGTCACCGGGTCGGTAGGTGTGCTCGGCCGGATCTTCGCGACCACCCTCGAACGCGCGACCAGCCAGGCCCCGTCCGGTGCACAGGTCACGCACCGGCACCGCACCGGTGAGCTGAGCGTGCCGGCCGACCTGGACGGCCTGGTCACGGCGGTGCTCGGACTGGACGATCGCCCGCAGGCGCGCGCGAAATTCCGCCTGGCCGGTCCGCAGGCGGCGCAGGGCAGCAGCTACACCCCACCCCAGCTCGGCGCCCTCTACTCCTTCCCGGCGGGTACCGACGGCAGCGGCCAGAGCATCGCCATCGTCGAGCTCGGGGGTGGCTTCGACCAGGCCGACCTGACCGCCTACTTCAGCGGCCTCGGCATCACCGGCCCGTCCGTCACCGCGGTCGGCGTGGACGGCGCCACCAACGTGCCCGGCAAGGATCCACAGGGGGCCGACGGCGAGGTGCTGCTCGACATCGAGGTGGTCGGCGCGCTCGCGCCCGCGGCCAGCATCCTGGTCTACTTCGCCCCCAACACCGACAGCGGCTTCGTCAACGCGGTGAGCCAGGCGGCCCACGCCAACCCGGCACCGGTGGCGATGAGCATCTCCTGGGGCCAGAGCGAGGACGACTGGACCGCCCAGGGCCGCGCGGCGGTCGACCAGGCCCTGGTCGATGCCGCGGCCCTCGGGGTGACGGTCACGGTGGCCTCCGGCGACGACGGCAGCACCGACCGGGCCACCGACGGCCGCTCGCACGTCGACTTCCCGGCCGCCAGCCCGCACGCCCTGGCCTGCGGTGGCACCCGGCTCGCGGCGGACGGTTCCGGCCAGGTCGGCAGCGAGACGGTGTGGAACGACGGTCCCGGCAACGGCGCCTCCGGCGGCGGCGTCAGCGACACCTTCGGCCTGCCCACCTGGCAGCAGCAGGTCGGGGTCCCGTCGGTCTCGGGGAAGGCCGGGCGGGGCGTCCCCGACGTCGCCGGCGACGCCGACCCGCAGACCGGCTACCAGGTGCGCGTCGACGGCAACGACCTGGTCATCGGCGGCACCAGCGCGGTCGCCCCGCTCTGGGCCGCTCTCGTCGCGCGGCTGGCCCAGGCCACCGGCCGGCGGTTCGGCCTGATCCAACCGGCCCTGTACGGCAGCACCGCGGCCGGCGCGACCGCACCGGGATTCCGGGACATCACCAGCGGCGACAACGGCGCCTACCAGGCGGGTCCCGGCTGGGATCCCTGCACGGGCCTGGGCGTCCCTGTCGGCACCGCGCTGCTCACGGTCCTGCAACGATCCGGCTGAGTCCGCGTGCGGGGTCGGCGCCGGCCCCGCACGCGGAGCCGTTCCGCGACGCCGGGGTCACCGGCCGCCGGTCAGCCCCCGCGCGCGCTGGTCCACCCCGGGCGCCCCGTACGGGTAGTCGGCCGGTTCCGGGTCGCTGGCGTCGTCCAGCAGCTTGGTGTGCTCCTCCGCCAGGTGCAGGTCGCCGGCGAGCAGGTTGTCCTCCAGTTGCTCGGTGGTCCGGGCGCCGAGGATCACCGAGGTCACCGCGGGCCGGTCGGCAAGCCAGGCCAGCGCCACCTGCGCCATCGACGCCCCGGTCTCGTCGGCCACCCGGGACACCGCGTCGACCACGTCCCAGGTGCGCTGCTGGTCCGAACGCCGGTCGTAGGCCTCCACCCCTCGGTCCGGGTTCTCCCCCAGCCGGGTGGCGCCGGCCGGCCGCTCGTCCCGCCGGTACTTGCCGGTCAGCCAGCCGCCGCCGAGCGGCGACCACGGCAGCAGCCCGACCCCGTTCGCCTGACTTGCCGGCACGATCTCCCACTCGACCTCGCGCACCAGCAGGTTGTACTGCGGCTGCAGCGTGACCGGGGCCGACCAGCCGTTGCGGGTCGCCACGTCCACCGCCTGCTGCAGCTGCCACCCGGTGAAGTTCGACAGCCCGACGTAGCAGATCTTGCCGGCCGTCACCGCATCGTCGAGGAACCGCAGGGTTTCCTCGATCGGGGTGAGCGGGTCGTAGGAGTGCACCTGGTAGAGGTCGATCCAGTCGGTCTGCAGCCGGCGCAGTGACGCGTCGAGCGCGAGGCCCAGGTGCCGGCGGGACAGCCCGAGGTCGTTCACCCCGTCCCGCAAGGGAAAACGTCCCTTGGTGGCCAGCACGACCCGGGTCCGGACACCGGGGTTGGCGGTGATCCAGTTGCCGATGATCTCCTCGCTGACCCCGCCGCTGTAGACGTTCGCGGTGTCGACCAGGTTGCCACCGGCGTCGACGTACCGGCTCAGCTGCGCGTGCGAACCGGCCTCGTCGGTCTCGGTCCCGAACGTCATGGAGCCCAGCGCGAGGTTCGAGACGACGGTGCCACTGCGGCCCAGCAACCGGTATTCCATGACGATCTCCCCGCACAGAGACGAACGAACGGTCCTCTCCTTCCTACACCGCCCACCACGGCCGGCGTGCCACCCCCGGTGATGCCGGGATCGCTGTCCGTCACGGCAGATCACGAGAACATGACAAGATCGTCCCTGCCCCTGTTAGGGCGGCCCCGGATTCGTTGACCCCGCTGCTGATCTCTGGTAAGCCCGCTCCGTCACGTTTTTTCACAGCCGGTGTCTACACCGGGTGTGCATCACCTTGGGGGAATTCTTGAACGGACGGAAATACACCAGGCGCGGGCTGGTGGTGCTCGGCGCGGGCGCCCTGCTCGTGCCGCTGCTGCAGGGCAGCGCCACCGCGGCGCAGCCGGCCCGGGCCCAGGTCGCCGACGCGACCCCGAGCTGGACGAGCCAGGCCCGGGTCACCGGTGCCCCGGCCAGCACCGAGCAGGTCGCGATCCGGGTCGGGCTGCGGCTGCGCGGCGGCGACGCGGCCCAGCAGCTGGCCGATGCGGTCAGCAACCCGGCCAGCCCGAGCTACGGCAAGTACCTGACCCCGTCCGCCTTCGGTGCGAAGTTCGCGCCGACCCGCAGCACGGTCGGCGAGGTCTCCTCGTTCCTGTCCGGCGCGGGGCTGCGGGTGACCGGGGTTGCCTCCGGCAACCTCTGGGTGAACGCCACCGGCACCGTCGCCCAGCTGGACAAGGCCTTCGGCACCACGCTGCGCACCTACTCGGTCGGCGGCAAGGCGCTGCGCGCCCCGTCCGGCGCGGTGACCGTGCCGGCCGCGATCGCCGCCGACATCACCACGGTGACCGGCCTGTCCGACAAGCCGGCCCAGCGCAGCCCGCAGACCCGCCGGGTCGTCGGTGACCAGCCGAAGGCCGCCGCCCGCACCGCGGCGCCGACCGCCACCCGGCCGCCGGCCTCGAAGTGCTCGACCTATTGGGGCCAGTACAGCCAGACGCTGCCGAAGGCCTACGGCCAGACCCAGTTCAACACCTACATCTGCGGGTACGCGCCGGCCAACCTGCGCGACGCCTACGGCACCAGCTCGCTGGTCCAGCACGGCACCGACGGCAACGGCGTGACGGTGGCGATCATCGACGCCTACGCCTCGCCGACCATGCTGGCCGACGCGAACGCCTACGCCCGCAACTACGGCGAGCCGGCCTTCCGGCAGGGCCAGTACACCGAGACCACCTTCACCCCGTTCGACCTGCAGGACGAATGCGGTGGCGAGTCCGGCTGGAACGGTGAGGAGACCCTCGACGTCGAGGCCGTGCACGCGATGGCCCCGGGTGCCTCGATCCACTACATCGGTGCCCAGAACTGCGACACCGGCATCGACGACGCGCTGAACTACGTCGTGCAGAACCACACCGCCGACATCGTCAGCAACTCCTACGGCAACACCGGCGAGCAGGTGCCGGCCGACGAGGTCGCGCTGGAGCACTCGATCTTCACCCAGGCGGTTGCCGAGGGCATCGGCATGTACTTCTCCTCCGGTGACAGCGGCGACAACGTCGTCAACGGGCTCACCCCGCAGCCGGACTACTCCGCCTCGGACCCCGACGTCACCGCGGTCGGCGGCACCAGCCTGCTGCTGAACAAGAAGGACAAGCGGGTGGCCGAGGTCGGCTGGGAGACGTCGCTGGACTTCGTCGACTACTCCGGCACCAAGGCCGTGTACTCCTCCCCGCTGCCGGGTGACTTCTACTTCGGCGCGGGCGGCGGCACCAGCTCGCTCTTCACCCAGCCGTGGTACCAGCGCGGCACCGTGCCGGCTGGCCTGGCCAAGGCGAACGGCAGCACCCCGATGCGGGTGGTCCCGGACATCGCGGCCGACGCCGACCCGTACACCGGCTTCTCGATCGGCGAGACGGTGGACGGCCAGTTCACCCTCAGCTCGATCGGCGGCACCAGCCTGGCCTGCCCGCTGATCGCCGGCGTCCAGGCGGTTGCCAGCCAGGACCGCAGGTTCCCGATCGGCTTCGCCAACCCGCTGATCTACTCGATGAAGGCCAACTCCTTCACCGACGTGGTGCCGCAGCCGTCGATCCACTACGCCAGCACCACCGGTGGCTACCTCGGCACCTTCGAGGCCGGCGACACCCAGTACAGCCGGTACGGCTACGACAACATCACCGGCCGGGGCACCCCGAACGGTGCGAAGTTCGTGAGCAGCGAGCGCACCCACTGACGCTCGTCAGCGCCAGGCAGCGGCCCCGGACCGGTCACGGTCCGGGGCCGCTGTGCGTTCGGCGCGGCTGGGCGTAACACGCGGTGGCTAGCCTGGGCCACGGGCGTCCGGTCCCGGGCGCCGGGGCGAAGGGGAGGCGGCCGTTGCGACAGCCGATCGAATGCTGGCTCACCGACATGGACGGCGTGCTGGTGCACGAGGACCGGGCGCTGCCCGGGGCCGCCGACTTCCTCGACCGGTTGCGGGAACGGGAGCGCCCGTTCCTGGTGCTCACCAACAACTCGATCTACACCCCGCGGGACCTCTCCGCCCGGCTGGCCCGGGCCGGGCTGCACGTGCCCGAGCGCTCGATCTGGACCTCCGCGCTGGCCACCGCGACGTTCCTCGCCGACCAGCTGCCCGGCGGCTCGGCCCACGTCATCGGCGAGGCCGGCCTGACCACCGCGCTGTACGAGGCCGGTTACACGCTCACCGACACCGACCCGGACTTCGTCGTGCTCGGTGAGACCCGTACCTACTCCTTCGAGGCGATCACCCGGGCCATCCGGCTGATCGCCGCCGGCGCGCGGTTCATCGCCACCAACCCGGACGTGACCGGCCCGTCGGCGGAGGGCCCGCTGCCGGCCACCGGATCGGTCGCCGCCCTGATCACCAAGGCCACCGGGATCGAGCCGTACTTCGTCGGCAAGCCCAACCCGATGATGTTCCGCAGCGCGCTGAACCGGATCGAGGCGCACTCGGAGAACACCGCGATGGTCGGCGACCGGATGGACACCGACGTGGTCGCCGGCATCGAGGCCGGCCTGGAGACGATCCTGGTGCTGACCGGCTCCACCCGGGCCGATGAGGTCAGCCGGTACCCGTTCCGGCCCAACCACGTGCTGCAGTCGATCGCCGACGTGATCGCGCTGGTATAGCGCCGGTCAGGGTTTGCGCTGCAGCAGCGAGAACTCCGTCTCGAACAGCTCGGTGAGAAAGCCCGCCAGCCGCTGCTCGACCGGTTCCAGGCCGGCCAGCTCCAGCGGCCGGGACCGGTCGAGGTAGTCGCCGAAGGTGTGCTCGGTGTAGGTCTCCAGCACGTGCGGGTGCACGTAGTGCGCCCGGGCCACCGACCGGGTGTTGCCCAGCGCCTCGGCCGCCTCGTCCACCGCGCCGACGACCGCCTTCGCGGTGGCCCGCTCGGTCTCGGCGGCGGCCCGGTCCCGGGTGGTGGCCTCGTCCGTCGCCGCCTCGCGCTGGGCGACCAGCCGCCGCTCCAGGAACTCGAACGCGGCCAGCGTGCCGCCCCAGGTGCGGAAGTTCTTCGCCGTGATGTGCTCGCCGGTCAGCTCCTGCAGGGTGGCGTTCAGCTCGTCGGAGCCGACCGGGTCGCCGTCGACGGTGAACAGCCGGGCCGACCGCTGCCCGGCCAGCCGGTCCAGCACCCGGGCCACCGTGCGGTCGGTCAGCGAGATGTTCCACTCCTTGCCGGACTTGGCCGGGAAGTCGAAGGTGATCTCGTCGCCGTCCACCGTCACGTGCCGGCGGGTCAGCGTGGTCAGGCCGTAGCTGTCGTTCTCCTCGGCATAGGTCTCGTTGCCGACCCGCAGGTAGCTGGTGTCGATGATCCGGATCATCGCCGCGATCACCCGGTCCCGGTCCAGCGTGCGGCGGTTGAGCTGCCGGCTGACGTGGTCCCGGATGGTCGACAGGTGCTCGGCGAACAGCAGCAGCCGGTAGAAGTTGAGCAGGTCGCGGACGGCCCGCCAGCGGGGGTGGTAGATGTACTGCTTGCGCCCCCGGTCGTCCTCACCGGTGGCCAGGATGTGCCCGTCCGGGTTGTCGCAGATCCAGACCTGCCGCCAGGCCGGCGGGATCGCCAGCTCGGCGATCCGGCTCTTCACCTCGCCGTCGGTCAGCGGCTGGCCGGCGTGGTCGCGGTAGCTGAAGCCGCTGCCCCGGCGCACCCGGTTCAGGCCGGGCTCGGCACCGGTGATGTAGACCAGGCCCGCCACCTCGGCGCAGCGCTCGACGCTGGCGTACAGCTCGTCCAGCTCGGCGACGGTCAGTGCAGGCTTGGCGCGTCTGGCCATCCGCCGCTCAGCCGATGCGCAGGGCCGGCCAGATCGCGCCCAGCGCGATGCCCGAGATGAACACCCAGCCGAACAGCCGGTTGTGCACCAGGCACACCCGGTGGTACCAGAGCGGCCAGCCGACGTAGCCGGCCGGCGGCTCGGCCGGCGCCGGCCGCGACATCACCCGCCAGGCCCGCAGGGCACGCGGCACGGCCAGCACGATCAGCACCGCGAGCGGGCTCAGCGCGCCGAACAGCACGCCCGCCAGGGTGAAGACGTACATGCCCGCCAGCACCAGCCGGTTCAGCCCCCGGGCGTTGCGCTCGCCCAGCAGCACCGGCAGCGTGCGCTGGTCCTGCGAGGTGTCGAAGCCGCGCTGGTCGATGTGCTTGCCGATCAGGATCGAGGCGGTGCCCAGCCCGTACGGGATCGCGGCGAGCAGCGCGCCGCCCGAGTAGTGGCCGGTGATCACGTAGTAGCCGCCGGCGATCATCAGCGGGCCCCACACGACGAACGCCGCCACCTCGCCCAGGCCCAGCTCCTTCAGCGCCCGGGGTGCGGCGTCGTAGGCGTAGAGCAGCACCCCGCCGGCGACCGTCAGCAGCACCGCCGGCCAGCCGCGAAGGGCAATGAAATACGCGGCAATCGCGATCGCCAGCGCGCTCAGCACGGCCAGCCCGGTGACCAGCAGCCGCGGCGTCACCGCGCCGCTGGCGATCGGGTGCAGGGTGTAGCGCCGGCGCGGCGAGTCCTCGGTGTCGTGCCCGCGCCGGTAGCCGAAGTAGTCGTTGGACAGGTTGCTGATCGCGTGCAGGACGAGATATCCCAGCAACAGCAGCAGGAACGGCACCACCGCGAACCGCCGGTCGGTGGCCGCGAGCAGCCCGGCGATCAGTGCGGCCTGGGCCGAGATGACCAGGATCACGCTGCGCGAGGCGTAGAGGAACCGGGTGACCGGGTCCAGGTGGGCGAACTCCGAGGCCTGTGCCGGGTAGAAGCCGGTGAAGGCGCCGACCCAGGCGAACGGCCCACCGCGCGGGCGGCTGCCACTCGCCGGCGCCGCTGCCCTGGTCTCGACCATGTCTCTCGCGCTCCCGTTCTGGCTGCGGCGGCAGCCGGTCCGTCCCCGTGATGCCAGGGTACGACCGGTTCCGGGCGCCGCCCGCCACCGGCCGTTCGCGCATTCGCCGGCACGGATGTAAAGATCGAGTCCCGGTGAAAGGAATCGCCACATGCCGTTGCCGATGCTGCCGACCGACTCGGTGTTCCTGACCGCCGAGAGCCGCGAGACGCCGATGCACGTCGGTGGCCTGCAGCTGTTCCAGCCGCCGCCCGACTTCCCCGGCACCCGGGAGCTGTTCCGGCAGCTGACCGCCTCCGGCCGGGCGGCGCCGCTGTTCACCCGGCGCCCGCACCGCTCGATCGCCACCGGCGGCCAGTGGGCCTGGGAGGCCGACCCGCAGTTCGATCTCGACCATCACGTCCGGCACAACGCGCTGCCGCAGCCCGCCCGGGTGCTCGAGCTGCTGGCACTGTGCTCGCGGCTGCACGGCACGCTGCTCGACCGGCGCCGCCCGCTCTGGGAGTTCCACCTGATCGAGGGGTTGGCCGACGGCCGGTTCGCGATCTACTTCAAGATGCACCACGCGCTCGTCGACGGCGTCTCGGCCCAGCGGCTGCTGCAGCGGGTGCTCACCGACGACCCGGACACCCGCGACCTGCCGGCCCCCTGGGCCGAGCGGCCCACCGCCGCGCGGGCGGGCCGCCGGGCCGGGATCGGGCCGGGGACGCTGCGGTCGGCACTCGACCTGGCCCTGGACGCGGCCGGGCTGCCGGCCGCGCTCGGCAGCACGCTGCGCCGCAGCCTGAACGAGCAGAGCTCGCCGGTCTCCTTCAGCGCGCCGCGCACCATGTTCAACGTGCCGATCACCGGCGCCCGGCGCTTCGCCGCGCAGTCCTGGCCGCTGGAGCGGTTCCGCGGGATCACCGCGGCGACCGGGGCCACGGTGAACGACGCGGTGCTGGCGATCTGCTCCGGCGCCCTGCGCCGCTACCTGCTCAGCCTCAACGCGCTGCCCGACCAGCCGTTGATCGCCATGGTGCCGGTCGCGCTCAAGGTGGCCAAGGACGACGGCAACGCGGTGGGCGCGGTGATGTGCAACCTGGCTACCCAGCTCGCCGACCCGGCCGAGCGGCTGCGCACCATCCGCGCCTCGATGGACGGTGGCAAGCAGGCACTGGCCGCGATGACGCCGCTGCAGATCGTGGCGATGACCGGGCTCGGCATGAGCCCGCTGGTGCTGCAGGGACTGCCCGGCTACACCGACCTGTTCCGCCCGCCGTTCAACGTGATCATCTCGAACGTGCCCGGCCCGAGCAGGCCGCTCTACCTGAACGGCGCGCGGCTGGATGGGCTGTACCCGCTGTCGATCCCGTACCACGGGCAGGCGCTCAACATCACCTGCACCAGCTACGCCGAGGAGATCGCGTTCGGCCTGACCGGCTGCCGGCGCAGCGTCCCGCACCTGCAGTACCTGCTCGGCCACCTCGGCGACGAGCTGGCTGCTCTGGAGGCGGCCGTCGGCATAAGCTGAGTCGATGAGCAGCCCGTCCGACGAGTTGGCCACCTTCCCGCCCGGCTTCCTCTGGGGCGCCTCCACCGCCGCCTACCAGATCGAGGGGGCCGCCGCGGTGGACGGGCGCGGGCCGTCCGTCTGGGACACCTTCAGCCATCAGCCGGGCCGGATCGCCGACGGCAGCACCGGTGACGTCGCCTGCGACCACTATCACCGCTGCGCCGAGGACGTGGCGCTGATGAGCCGGCTCGGCCTGACCGGCTACCGGTTCTCGGTGGCCTGGCCCCGCATCCAGCCGGCCGGCTCCGGGCCGGTGAACCAGGCCGGTTTGGCCTTCTACGACCGGCTGATCGACGCGCTGCTCGCGCGCGACATCGCCCCGATGCTCACGCTGTTCCACTGGGACCTGCCGCAGCCGTTGCAGGACGCCGGCGGCTGGCTCAACCGCGACACCACGGCCCGGTTCGCCGAGTACGCCGCGATCCTCGGCGAGCGCTTCGCCGACCGGGTCGGCTACTGGATGCCGGTGAACGAGCCGAACGTGGTGACCCTGCTCGGCCACGTGCTCGGGGTGCACGCGCCCGGCAGCACGCTCGGCTGGGACGCGCTGCCGGTGGCCCATCACCTGCTGCTCGGCCACGGCCTGGCGGTGCAGGCGCTGCGTGCCGCCGGTGCCCGCCGGGTCGGCTCGGCCAACAACCACGTCCCGGTCTGGCCGGCGTCGGAGTCCGCGGCCGACCTGGCGGCCGCGGCCGGCTACGACGACGTCTGGAACCGGCTCTTCGCCGACCCGATCCTGCTCGGCAGCTACCCGGAGCGGCTGCTGCCGAAACTGCCCGCCGAGCTGCTGCGGCGACTGCCCGAGGATCTCGCCACCATTGCCCAACCACTCGACTTCTACGGCCTGAACCACTACAACCCGGCCCGGGTGGGGGCGGCCACCGGGGGCGAGTCGGCGATGGAGCGGCTCGGCTTCCGGCAGGTGCCGCTGGAGGGCTACCCGCGCACCGACTTCGACTGGCCGGTGGTGCCGGCCGGCCTGCGGGAGGTGCTCAACCAGCTGGCCCAGCGCTATCCCGGCCTGCCGCCGGTGATCGTCACAGAGAACGGCTGCAGCTACGCCGACGGCCCCGGCCCGGACGGGCTGGTGCACGACGACCGACGGATCGCCTACCTGGACGGGCACCTGCGCGCGGTGCGGCAGGCGATGACGGACGGGGTGCCGGTCGCCGGCTACTGCTGCTGGTCGCTGCTGGACAACTTCGAGTGGGCCGAGGGTTACCGCCAGCGGTTCGGGCTGGTGCACGTCGACTACCAGACCCAGGTCCGCACGCCCAAGGACTCCTACGCCTGGTACGCCGGGATCATTCGCCGCAACAGGGGCAGCTGAGGATCAGGCCGGTGGGTCGGTGACCAGCCGCGACCACAGCTGGGTGTCCCGGCGCCGGCCCCGGCCGGCGTGCAGCGCGCGCAGGGTGCCCTCGCAGGAGTAGCCGCTCCGCTCGGCAACCTTCTGCGAGGCCAGGTTGTCCGCGTCGATGAGCAGCGTCAGCCGGTACGCGCCGCGGCTGTCGAAGGCCCAGCCGGTGAGCGCGCGCAGCACCGCGGTGCCCAGCCCGCGACCGCGCTCGGACGGGGCGATGAGGTACCCCAGTTCGATCTCGGCGCTGTCGGCGTCGATGTGCGGGGCAAAGCCCAGGCCGACCAGCCGGTCGTCGGCGTCGAACGCGGCGAACACCTCCCGGGTGCCCTCGGCCCGGGCCTGCAGGTTCCTGGCCAGCCACGGCTCGGCCCAGTCGTCCGGCGCCGGCGACGGCAGCGGCGTGTAGGCGGCCACCGCCGGGTCGTCCAGCATGGGCGGCACGGCCGGCAGGTGCTCGGCGGCCAGCGGGATCAGGCGCACGGCGGTCACGAAGGCTCCGGTTCCAGGGTTGCCAGCAGCGCCGGATCGACAGCCTCGATCAGGCGCATCGCCTCACCGTAGCGGACGTCCTGGATCCGGTAGCCCTGCCGGCCGGCCGCGGTGGTCGCGGTCGCGGTGACCAGCCCGGCCCGGCGCTGGAACGGCGACTGCTGCAGTCGCCAGCCGATGATGCCGTCGGTGGCCAGCACCACCTGGCGCCGGTCGAGCGAGCCCGACCTGATCACCAGGAACCGGCCGGCCAGCTCGTGCCCGAGGGCGGCGTACCGGTCGCGGGCCAGCGGCACGGCCAGCACCGGCAGCAGCAGGCCGACCACCGGCAGCCAGGCCGGGACGACGCCGGCCAGCCAGAGCACCAGCAGCCCGAGCAGCACCGTGCCGGCCGGCAGCACCGCGCGCTGGTACCGCCGCCGCCGTGCGGCCGGGCCGTGCGGGCGCAGCGGTTCCGCCAGCGGCGTGCCGCCGGCCCCGGCCGGGGGTGCGCCGGCCAGCACCGCCGCGGCCACCCGCCGGGTCTCGGTGACCGGGCTGGCCGGCAGCAGCAGCGTGCCGCCGCGCTCGGCGCCCCGCCGCATCCGCAGGCCGGTGGCCACCGCCAGCAGCCGGGCGCCGCCCACCAGCCGCAGCGGCAGCAGCTGGCTGAGCTCGACGCCGCGCAACCGCCGCTCGGAGATGCTGGTGGCCCGGCTGGTCACCAGGCCACGCTGCACCTGCAGGCTGCCGCCGGGGTGCCGGGTCAGCCGGAAGTTCCAGAACGCGAGCAGGTAGCCGATCACCGACAGCAGCCCGACGAGCACCAGCACCGCCACCGCGACCTGCAGCACGTCGGCCCAGACCGCGGTGCGGGCCAGGTGCCGGCCGCCCCAGCGCAGCACCGGGATCCGGCCGGCGGGCACCTCGGCCTGGCTGAGGACCCGCCACAGCAGGCCCAGCACGGCGAGCCCGGTGACCGCCCCGGACAGCGTGAACGGCGCGTACCAGATCCATCGCGGGTCGAGCCGGGCGATCACCTCCTCCTCCGGTGGCGCGGCCGGCTGCGACCATTCCGGCCCCTCCGCGGCCGGCTGCGACCAGGCCGCCCCGGCCGCGACTTGCTGCGACCGGTCTGGCCCGCCGCCCGCTGCGGTGACACCAGGCGCGACCGCGGCCGCCCGGTGCAGCAGCTCGGCGCGCAGCGCGCCGGCCGCCGGTGCCGGCAGGCCGTCCAGCACCAGCGGCTCGCGCTTGCGGTCGCTGGTGCCGGTGCCGATGGCGACCCGGGCCAGCCCGAGCACCCGGTGCAAGGCGTGCGCGGTGACGTCCACCGTGCGGACCCGGTCGAGCGGGGTGGTGACGGTGCGCCGCCGGAACAGCCCGGTCCGCAGCTGCACCTGGTGCTCGGTGATCAGGTAGCCGGTGGTGAGCCAGCGCAGCATGCTCAGCCCGACCACCAGCACCAGCGCCGCCAGCGACCACCACTCGTGCCCGCTGTTCCGGCCGGCCAGCAGCACGCCGGCCAGCGCCGGGACCGCCCGGCCCACCTCGCGGACCGGGTGGATCAGCAGCATCCGGGGGCTCAGCCGGCGCCACTGGGGCGCCGCACCGGTCACGTCGCGTCCTCCCGCCCTGCCGCGGTGGCCGCGGTCAGGTCGGCGGCCAGCTCGTCGGCCACCTGCGGGTCCAGGCCGTGGATCCGGATCGGTCCCGCCGCCGAGGCCGTGGTGACGGTGACGTTGGCCAGCCGGAACAGCTGCTCCAGCGGCCCGCGCTCGGTGTCCACCGTCTGGATCCGGGACAGCGGCGCGATCCGCCGTTCCTGGATCAGCCAGCCGGTCCGGGTGTAGACGGCGGTCGAGGTGGTCTCCCAGCGGTGCACCCGGTACCGCCACCACGGCATCACGCCGGCGTGCGCCACCGCGAGCAGGCCGGCGGCGGCCAGCCAGAGCAGGCCGGTGCCGTGCAGCGCGCCGGCGCCGGCGAGGACGAGCCCCAGCGCCGCCCCGGCGGCCAGCCAGAGCAGCACGGCCCGGGCCGCCCAGTACCAGAGTGCCCGCCGGCAGACCAGGTTGGCCGGATCCCGCAGCATCCCGGCTAGGCCTGCCGTTCGCCGAGTACCCGGGGCCGGGCCAGCAGCGCCCCCAGCTGCCCGGCGGGCATCGGCGAATAGGCCCAGAATCCCTGGAAGAACTCGTAGCCCAGCTCGGTGAGCGCGTGCAGCTGGCACTCGGTCTCGACGCCCTCGGCGATCACCTGCAGGCCCAGGTCGTTGCCCAGCTGCAGCACGGAGCGGGCGATCGCGAGGTCGGCCCGGCCCGGTTCGCGCAGGCCCAGGCCGGCGACGAACGACCGGTCCAGCTTGACCACGGTGGCGGGCAGCCGCTTGAGGTAGGTGAGCGGCGAGTACCCGGTGCCGAAGTCGTCCAGCGCGATCCGGATGCCGAGTTCCCGCAGCCGGACCAGCTCGGCCAGCTCGGCGCTGTCGCCGTCGACCAGTACTGACTCGGTGACCTCCAGGCAGAGCATCTCGCCCGGCATCCCGGTCTCGTCCAGCAGCTCGATCAGCAGCCGTTCCAGCTGGCCGCTGCCCAGCTGGCGGGCGCCCACGTTCACGGTGACCGGCAGCCGGTGCCCGGCCGCCGCCCAGTCGGCCGCCGCGGTCATCGAGCGGCGCAGGATCAGCGCGCCGAGCTCGGACATCAGCCCGGCCGAGTCGGCGATGTCGAGGAACTCCGACGGCAGCATGGTGCCGCGCTGCGGATGCGCCCAGCGCAGCAGCGCCTCGGCGGCGACCGGCCGCAACCCGCGGTCCACCACCGGCTGGAACGCGACGCAGAGCTGCGGGCTCGCCTCCGCCACCGCGTGCCGCAGGTCGGCCTCCAGCGCCACCCGCTCCCGGGCCGGTCCGCTGTTGAGCGGGCCGGCGATCCGGTACGCGTTGCGGCCGGCGCGCTTGGCCCGGTACATCGCGTCGTTGGAGCGCCGGATGACATCGCCGGGCAGCTCGGCCGGGCCGACGGTGGCGACCCCGATGCTGCAGGACACGCTCACCTCCGAACCGGCCAGCATGGTGCGGGTGTGCACGGCGGAGAGCATCCGGTCGGCCAGCACGGCCGGCTCGACGGCCGAGACCACCACGAACTCGTCGCCGCCGAACCGGGCCACCAGGTCGGCCGGCTGCACCAGCATGCTGAGCCGGGCCGCCAGCGTCCGCAGCAGCTCGTCACCGGCCGAGTGCCCGAGCGCGTCGTTGACCCGGCGGAAGTCGTCGAGGTCGAGGAAGTAGACGTAGCGGCTGGGGTTGTCCAGCTCGTCGGCCACCCGCTGCAGCATGTCCTGCAGCCCTCGCCGGTTGGCCAGGCCGGTCACCGGGTCGTGCCTGGCCTCCCAGTGCAGCTGCTGCTCGGCCCGGACCGCCTCGTCGACGTCGCGCAGCGTGCAGACGAGCTGCTCGACCACCGGGCGGCCGGACTCGTCGGCCCGGCCGCTCAACCAGGGGGTGAGCCAGAGCTTCATCCAGCGCCAGCGCCCGGCGGCGTCCTGCAGCCGCAGCCGCAGCTGCCGCGGTGCCGACTCGGGACCGACGGTGGCCTGCCCGATCGCCTCGTCCAGCCGGGGCCGGTCGCTCCACCAGACCGCCTTGCGGATCTCGGCGTAGCGGTCCAGCGTGTCCGCCGGGTAGCCGAGCTGCCGGGCCAGCCGGCGGTTGCTCCACAGCAGCTCGCCGCGCGGCACGTCCAGCACCAGCACCGAGTCCGGCCCGACCGACAGCAGCGCGTCGAGGAACCGGCCGGCGTCCTCGGAGACCTCGGTCAGCTCGGTCACGTCGACGCTGACCCCGATCGGCGCGGCCCCGGGTGACGGGTCGGGCAGCCAGGAATACAGCCGGACGGTACGGATCTGCTCGGCGTCGCGGTCCATCAGCCGCAGGTCGCGCAGCATCCGGCCGTGCCGGAGCAGCTCGCGGATCCCGGACTGGAAGGCCGGGACGTCCGGCAGCAGCAGCGACAGGCCGAGGCCGGTGGGACCGTCGGGCAGCTCGACGGCCGGCAGGTCGCCGCCGGCCGGGTAGCCCCAGTCGCGCAGCGGCAGCAGGCTGAGCCCGGTGGCCTCGGCACGGCGGAGCTCGATCGCCGCCAGCTGGCCCCGCGGGGTGCGCAGCTGCCGGACCAGGACGTCCACGGCGGTGACCGGACCGCCGGACAGCATCGCCTCGGCAGCCTGCCGCAGCGGATGGTCGGGGGCCAGCGCCTGGCCGAGCCCCCGCGGGTCGGTCAGCGATTGATCCGCCACCAGCAGCGTGCCGTCACCAGCGATGAGAATCCGGCTCGGTCCTTCAGCCCAGGCATTCGTCATCTTGCGCGACAGCGTAGCGGCAAAACCGCCGGCCGGGGGTGTTCGACGGGCTCCGCGCTGCCGCTGTCGGACACCGGCTCTAGGATCGGCCCTCATGCCGAGCCTGGACGCCAGCTTCACCGCGCTGCCCCTGACCCTGCTGGCCGACGCGGCGCTCGGCCGGGCCCGGGAGCTGGGCGCCGAGCACGCCGATTTCCGGCTGGAGCGCATCCGCACCGGTGCGATCAGCCTGCGCGACGGCCAGCTCGAGAGCGTGGCCGACGACCTCGACTTCGGCCTGGCGGTGCGGGTGGTGCACGACGGTGCCTGGGGCTTCGCCAGCGGCACCGAACGCACCCCCCGGGCGGCCGCCCGGCTGGCCGAGCAGGCGGTGGCCACGGCGCGGGTGAGCCGGGTGCTCAGCTCGGAGCCGGTGCGGCTCGCCGCCGAGCCGGTCCACCCGCAGGCCAGCTGGGTCTCGGCGTACGAGCTCGACCCGTTCGACGTGCCGCAGCCGGAGCGGATCGCCCGGCTGGCCGAGCTGACCGAGCGGCTGCTGGCCGCCGACGGCGTGGACCACGTGAACGCCCGGCTCCAGCACGTGCTGGAGAACAAGTTCTACGCCGACACCGCCGGCACCTCGACCACCCAGCAGCGGGTCCGGATCAACCCGGAGTTCACCGCCGTGCAGGTAGACCTGGCCGGTGGCCGGTTCTTCAGCATGCGCACCATCGCGCCGCCGGTCGGCCGGGGCTGGGAGTACCTGACCGGCACCGGCTGGGACTTCGACGCCGAGATCGCCGAGCTGCCCGAGTTGCTGGCCGAGCACGCCAAGGCGCCGTCGGTCGAGGCCGGCCCGTACGACCTGGTGATCGACCCGTCCAACCTGTGGCTGACCATCCACGAGTCGATCGGCCACGCCACCGAGCTCGACCGGGCGCTCGGCTACGAGGCGGCCTACGCCGGAACCTCCTTCGCCACCAAGGACAAGCTCAACACGCTGCGCTACGGCAGCCCGGTCATGAACGTGACCGGCGACCGGACGGTCGAGCACGGCCTGGCCACCGTCGGCTACGACGACGAGGGGGTGGCGACCTCGGAGTTCGACATCGTGGCCGGCGGGGTGCTGGTCGGCTACCAGCTCAACCGGCAGATGGCCGAGGCGAACGGGCTCGGCCGCTCCAACGGGTGCGCCTTCGCCGACTCGCCCGGCCACATCCCGCTGCAGCGGATGGCGAACGTGTCGCTGCAGCCGGCTCCGGACGGCGGCTCCACCGAGGACCTGATCGCCGGGGTGGAGCGCGGCATCTACGTGGTCGGCGACAACTCCTGGTCGATCGACATGCAGCGCTACAACTTCCAGTTCACCGGCCAGCGGTTCTACCGGATCGAGGGCGGCCGGCTGGCCGGCCAGCTGCGCGACGTCGCCTACCAGGCCACCACCACCGACTTCTGGGGCGCGATGGAGGCGGTGGGCGGACCGCAGACCTACGTGCTGGGCGGGGTCTTCACCTGCGGCAAGGGCCAGCCCGGACAGGTCGCCGCGGTCTCGCACGGCTGCCCCAGCGCCCTCTTCCGCGGCGTCAATGTGTTGAACACGGTCTCCGAAGGCGGTCGATGATGGGCTCCCCCAGCCAGCAGTCCGGTGTCCAGCAGCTGGTCGAGCGGGCGCTGCGCGAGTCCACCGCCGACGGGTGCATCGTGATCGGCGAGGAGCGCACCCAGGCGAACCTCCGCTGGGCGGGCAACAGCCTGACCACCAACGGGCAGATGCACTCGATCAAGCTGACCGTGATCGCGGTGGTCCACACCCCCGGCGGCGCCGCGACCGGCGTGGTGGCCGGCCCGGTGACGGTGGCCGGCGCCGACGACGAGCTGCCGGTCCTGGTGCAGGCCGCCGAGCGGGCTGCCCGGCAGGCCCCGCCGGCCGAGGACGCCTACGACCTGGTGCCGGCGTACGAGCACGGCGACGACTGGGACGCCGAGCCGGCGCGCACCGGGATCGAGGTGTTCGCCGACTTCGCACCGGCCCTGGGCCGCGCCTTCGACCGGGCCCGGGCCACCGGCACCCTGCTGTACGGCTTCGCCGAGCACATCGTGAGCTCGGTGTTCCTGGCCACCTCGACCGGGCTGCGGCGCCGGTTCGACCAGCCGGCCGGCCGCTTCGAGCTGAACGGCAAGAGCGCCGACCTGACCCGCACGGCCTGGACCGGCCAGCACACCCGCGACTTCACCGACGTCGACGTCGAGGCGCACGTGGCGGACCTCGACCGGCGGCTGGACTGGGCCCGCACCCGGATCGAGCTGCCGGCCGGCCGGTACGAGACGCTGCTGCCGCCGTCGGCCGTCGCGGACCTGATGGTCTACCTGTACTGGACGCTGAACTCCCGCGATGCCGAGGAGGGGCGCAGCGTCTTCGCGGCCCGGGGCGGCGGCAACCGGATCGGCGAGCGGCTGAGCGACCTGCCGCTGACCCTCGCCTCGGATCCGGACCGGGACGGCGTGCAGTGCCCGCCGTTCCAGATCACGCCGGCCTCGGGCATCGAATCGGTCTTCGACAACGGCGCCCCGGCCACGGCGACCGAGTGGATAAGCCGAGGAACGCTGGCGAATCTCTATCGGAGCAGGAACTGGGCGGCCCGGTCCGGTGCCGTGTCCCGTCCCTACGTGGACAACCTCATCCTGTCGGTGCCGCCGGAGGCGGGTTCGACGAGCCTGGACGAGATGATCGCCAGCACCCGCCGGGGCCTGCTGGTGACCTGCCTCTGGTACATCCGCGAGGTCGATCCGCAGACGCTGCTGCTCACCGGCCTGACCCGGGACGGGGTCTACCTGATCGAGGACGGCGAGGTGCGCGGCGTGGTCAACAACTTCCGCTTCAACGAGTCCCCGGTGGACCTGCTGTCGCGGGTCACCGAGGTCGGCGTGCCCAGCCCGACGCTGCCCCGGGAGTGGTCCGACGACTTCGTCCGGGCGGTCATGCCGCCGCTGCGAGTGCCCGACTTCAACATGTCCACTGTGAGCCAGGCCTCATAAGCAGGCAGGTGGCCGGTGCCACATGCTCGCGGCCAGGCTGCGCGTTGCTGCGTGCAGACAGCACTCTTGCCGCAGCCGTGCGCACGTGATCCCTTCTTGTGATAGTTGCCGCATCGCCCGGGCAAGCGTGTAAGCGCTGCCGGTAGTTACCTTTTCCAGCATCCCCCGGGACTGTGACGCCGAGACACGGCGTCTGCTTGGGTTTTATCGCCAGTCGATGCGGACTGACAAGGAGTGCAGCCATGACCATGACCACCGAAGGCCTCGCCACTGCGCCCACCGAGCACGCGGAACTGTTGCGCTTCGTGCGCGAGAGCGCGGAACTCACCCAGCCGGACGAGATCGTCTGGTGCGACGGCAGCAAGGAGGAGTGGACCCGCGTCACCGACCTGCTGGTCGAGGCGGGCACCTTCATCCGGCTGAACGACGAGAAGAAGCCGAACTCGTTCTACTGCGCCTCGGACCCGAGCGACGTGGCCCGGGTGGAGGACCGCACCTTCATCTGCTCGCGCGAACCGGGCGACTGCGGGCCGACCAACAACTGGATGGACCCGGACGACATGAAGGCGGTGCTCACCGAGCGCTTCCGCGGCTCGATGCGCGGCCGCACCATGTACGTCATCCCCTACTGCATGGGCCCGCTCACCGCCGAGCAGCCGATGCTGGGGGTCGAGCTCACCGACTCGCCGTACGTGGTCGCCTCGATGCACATCATGACCCGGATGGGCAGCCGGGCGCTGGAGAAGTTCGTCATCGACGGCGTCGACCAGCACTACGTCGCCGGCCTGCACTCGGTCGGCGCGCCGCTGCTGTCCGAGGACGCCGCCGACGTCGCGTGGCCCTGCAACGAGACCAAGTACATCGTGCACTTCCCCGAGGAGCAGCTGATCTGGTCGTTCGGCTCGGGCTACGGCGGCAACGCGCTGCTCGGCAAGAAGTGCCACTCGCTGCGGATCGCCTCGGTGAAGGGCCGCAACGAGGGCTGGCTCGCCGAGCACATGCTGATCCTGAAGCTGACCAGCCCGGAGCAGAAGACCTACTACGTCGCGGCCGCGTTCCCGTCGGCCTGTGGCAAGACCAACCTGGCCATGCTCGACCCGACGCTGCGGGACTGGAAGGTCGAGACGATCGGCGACGACATCGCCTGGATCCGGTTCGGCGAGGACGGCCGGATGTACGCGGTCAACCCGGAGAACGGCTTCTTCGGGGTGGCGCCGGGCACCGACTGGCACACCAACCCGAACGCGATGCGCACCATCGCCAAGGGGAACTCGATCTTCACCAACGTCGCGCTGACCGACGACGGCGACATCTGGTGGGAGGGCATGGGCGAGCCGCCGGCGCACCTGACCGACTGGAAGGGCAACGACTGGGCGGCCGACTCCGGGACGCTGGCCGCGCACCCGAACTCCCGCTACTGCACGCCGATCGAGCAGTGCGAGACCAAGGCGCCCGAGTGGGACGACCCGAAGGGGGTGCCGCTGGACGCGATCTTCTTCGGCGGCCGCCGCAAGGACACCATCCCGCTGGTCACCGAGGCGCGCGACTGGCAGCACGGGGTCTTCATGGGGGCGACCCTGTCGTCGGAGACCACCGCGGCGGCCGTCGGCCAGGTCGGCGTGGTGCGCCGCGACCCGATGGCGATGCTGCCCTTCATCGGCTACCACGCCGGTGACTACTTCGCGCACTGGATCGAGGTCGGCAAGAACGCCGACGCGGTGAAACTGCCCAAGGTGTTCTACGTGAACTGGTTCCGCCGCGATGCCGACGGGAAGTTCGTCTGGCCGGGCTTCGGCGAGAACATCCGGGTGCTCAAGTGGGCGATCGAGCGGATCGAGGGCAAGGCGGCCGCGGTCGACACCGCGATCGGCCGGGTGCCGACCCCGGAGTCGATCGACGCCGAGGGCCTGGACATGGCCGCCGACGACCTGGCCAAGGCGCTCGAGGTCGACCTCGACCAGTGGCGGGCCGAGGTGCCCGGCATCGAGGAGTGGTTCGACAAGATCGGCGACAAGGTGCCGACCTCGCTGCGGGACGAGCTCGCGTCGCTGAAGCTGCGGCTGCAGTAACCCAGCGCTGGCCGAAGGCCCCGGTGACGATCCGTTCGTCACCGGGGCCTTCGCCGTCTCCGGCCCGGTGGATCGGCCTGCCTGGTGCATCCGCCTGGGGGTTGCGCCTGGTGCAGCCGGGGCCCGACAGTAGAACGGGCCCCGGCGAGAAGCAGAACGGGCCCCGGCGAGAAGTTCGCCGGGGCCCGCTCTCGGTGGAGCCGATTACCAGTGCAGGCGCCACACCTGGCCGGAGGTGCCGGGCACCGAGGCACCGCTGCTCGGGTCGGTCAGGCCGGTGTCGGGCGAGGTGGAGTACGCCGAGACGTAGACGTTGCCGAAGTGGTCGGTGGCGACGCCGGCCGGGAACGGCACGTCGGTGTCGGTCCGGGTGCCGTTCGGGGTGACCCGGCTGAGCACGCCCGGCACGCCCGGGGTGGACGGCGTGGCATAGAGCTGGCTGACGTACAGGTTGCCGCTGTCGTTCACCGCGACGCCGGTGACGTCGGAGAAGCCGGTGTAGGTGTGCAGCAGGTGCCGGCCGTCAGCGCTGATCTTGGCCACCTGGCCCTGGCCGGGCACCAGGCCGGCCAGGCCGCCGACGTAGACGTTGCCCTGCTTGTCCACGGCGAGCGAGTCGGGAACGAACTGGCAGCCGGGCAGGTTCGGCGGCGGCTGCTGGACGCTGGGGTCCATGCACGGCTGGGTGGTGATGTTGTCGAACACCCGCCACACCGAGACGTGGCCGGCCTTGTCGACCTTGAGCACGTCGTTGCCGGCCGCGTCGGCGACCAGCGTGTAGTCGCGGAACTTCAGCACCGCGTACGGGTCCGAGTCGACGGCCTGGCCGTCGGGGTTGTTCGCCCGCTCGAAGGCGGCGATGTCCGCGACCACCGTCGGGGTCTGGGTGAAGTTCGAGCGCAGCAGCTTGCCGTCCTGCACCTCGACCGACGGCGGCAGCGTCACGCCGTCCGGCGTGGCGGTCTCCTGGATGTCGATGCTGGAGTAGTGCTGCGCGGACACGCCGTCGGAGCCGATGCCGTTGGTGCCGTCCGGCGCGGCGGCCGAGATCAGGCCGGTGACGACCCGGTGCGGCGTGCTGTCGTTGACGAACTGCGGCGCCCAGACCGCGGAGACGGCACCGGTGAGGCCGATGGTCTGGGTGCCCTCCTCCGGATTGCTGATGACGGCGAGGTCGCCGCCCTTGCCGGCCTCGGCGATCAGCAGCGCGTCCTCGCCGGTGAGCGAGAGCTGGCGCGGGTTGTTCAGGCCGGAGACGACGACCCGGTGGGTCGGCGAGGTGGTGGCGGCCGAGGCGACCGCCGTACCGGTGACACACAGTGGCAGGGCCACGGCGCAGACTGCAACGCTCGACAGCGCAAGGTGTCGACGGCGCATAGGAAATACCCCCGAAATAGGAAGATTTGCATGGACCGCGGCAAACCTAGCCAGCCGCGGTCCACGCCTGCATCCGTTCAGGGGTTAATGCATCACCTTCTACGGGCGCTGCGGGAAGATGCCCTGCAGCGCGATGATGAACGAGACGCACAGGTAGGGCGGCATGTTGTTGTGCGGTTGGCTGCCGCCGGTGACCCCGATCTCCATCGGGTTCATCATCTGGTTCGGCGTGTTGGTGGAGTACAGGTTCGTCCCACCCTTGCCGAAGCTCGCCTGGGACCAGATGCGGTTCGTCGGATCGCCGCTGTCCCCGGCCGCGTCGAGGGCATTCGGCCGGTGGGTGTGGGCCGGCATCTCGGAGTTGAGCAGGGTGACGGTCTGCTCGCCGCCCTGCTCGCCGAGGAAGCGCTGGGAGAGCCCGGCGCCCTGCCCCTGCTGGATCGGTGCGCTGCCGCGCAGGTCGGGCAGCGCGAAGGTGGACCTGCCGTCGCCGCCGTAGGTGGTGCCGAGCAGGGAGAAGAGGGCGGTGTTCTGCGAGATCGCCATCAGTTGGCCGTTGCACAGCGCCCACCCGGTGGGAGCGAAGTTGCCGGCGAACATCCGGATCTCGGCGAGGAAGGGATCGGTCATCGAAGTCTCCAGTCGTATGCGGGCGGGCCGGCTAGCTGCGCGAGGGGAAGATGCCCTGCAGTGCGATCACGAAGTTGAGCACCAGGAACGGCGCCCGGTTCTCGTGCGGCAGGCTGCCTCCTGCGTTGGCGATGGCCGCCGCGTTCATGGTCGTGTTCGCGGTGGGCGCGAACATCGGCTGACCACTCGGAGCCCAGGCAGTGTTGTTCGGGCTCAGTCCGGTCGCGGCGGCGGCGGCCATCGCGAGGTGGTTGTGCGCCGGCATCTCGCCGATGGTCAGGGTGTGGCTCTCCTCCCCGCCGACGTTGCCCGGCTGGAAGCCCTGGCCCTGGTGGATCGGCATGCGGGCCTGCAGGTTCGGCAGGCAGAACGTGGTGGTGCCGTTGCCGCCGTACTGGGTGCCGAGGATGGAGAACAGTGCCTGGTTCTGGTTGATCGGCAGCGTCTGCCCGTTGCAGAAGGCCCAGCCCTTGGGCGCGAAGTTGAACGAGATGACCTTGATCTCGCCGATGTAGGGATCGCTCATGGTGGATGCTCCGCGGGTCGGTCGGCTCAGGACGGGGACGGGTAGATGCCGAACAGCGAGATGATGAAGTTGATGACCAGGTACGGCGGCATGTTGTCGTGCGGCTGGTTGCCGCCGGACGGGGTCAGCGACGCTGCCGTCAGCTGCGTGGTCGGTGCCGCGGAGGCGTAGCCGCTCTGCGTCCAGGCCGCCCAGACGTTGCCGGCGGGTGGGTTCAGCGTGCCCGTCTGGCCGTTGGCCGCGGCCTGGTGGGTGTGCACCGGCAGCTGCTGGGACGTCAACGTCACGCTCTCGGCGCCGGCCATCATGCCCAGCGGGTAGTTCTGCCCCTGGTGCACCGGGATCCGGGACTGCAGGTTGGGCAGGGCGAAGGTGTTCACCCCGTCGCCGCCATAGGTGGTGCCGATCAGGTTGAACAGGGTGTCGTAGTCACTGATGCTCAGCAGTTGCCCCTGGCAGAGCAGCCAACCGACCGGGGCGAAGTTGCCGCCGAACATCCGGATCTCACCGATGTACGGGTTACTCATCGCGCATTCTTCCTCGCAGTCTCGACAGGGAATGCCCGGCCGGTCAGCCGGGCATGCGGTTGAACACCGCGTGGTATTCCAGCGGGTAATCGGGGTCGTCCGGCCGATCGCGGGCCGGTACCAGGAAGATCGGCTCCGGCTCGATACCGGTGGCCTCGACCAGATAGATCGCCTGCTCTATCGGCGCACCCCGGCCGGCCTTGAACGTCAGGACGAAGGAATTCCTGGCGCCGTCCGGTCCGGTCGCGCTGCATTCGAGGAGCCGCATCGGCACCTGGCCGCCGTCCGGCAGGCGCAGCACGAATTCGTCGCCGACCCGGGATTCCAGAGCATCGAACGAGAAATCACTCATGGTTACTTTCTGCACTCCATTGCAACTCTGCGTAATCACTTGTTTCGCCGGCGATCGTGAAGCCGTGCCTGAGGTAGAGCTCGCGGGCCCCGGGGTTGTCGTGCCGGACGCTGAGGCCCAAGGTGGTGCCGTCCGCGGCCGCCTCCGCGCACAGCCACCGCAGCACCGCGCTGCCGAGGCCGCGCCGGCGCCGGTCGGCGCGGATCGCCAGGTCCAGCAGCCGGTGGCACTCCGGCGTCCGGTGCCGCCAGACCCGGCCCGCCGGCGCCGGCCGACCGTCCTCCGTGACCTCGAGGATCTCGTCGACCGAACCGGGCGCCGTGCGGAGGTACTGCTGGCGCTGGGCCGCCAGCTGCATGCCGACGATCTGGTCGCGGACCGGCTCGGGCAGCAGGCCGAGCTCGGGGCGCGCCTGCAGGAACAGTGCCCGCAGGAAGGGCTCGTCCGCCTCGGTTGCCGGTCGATGGGTGAAGGAAGCTGTCACCGTAAGGCTCCTCCAGGCGGCGTCAGCCGAACAATTTGTCCCGAGAATGGGTGAACCTCCAACAACGAAGGCGAGTGCGTGGTATCAAAGCTGCCGCGAGAGTTGGTGTATCTGCCCGACGAGGTTAGAGTCTGCAGGCTAGTTCACCCCCACCACACGCCTCAGCGGAGTAGGCGCGCCGAGGTGGCACCCCACAGGACCCGACGCGGCAGCGACTCTCGCCTACCGCGCGAGCAGAAGGACAAGCGATGAGTGGTACGGGTTCGGCGAAGGCCGGTCGGCACGCCCTCGGTCGATCGCGGCGGCGGCCGCGCGGCATCCTCGTCCTCGGCCGCAGCGCGCTGGTCCTGGGCCTGGTGGCGCTGGGTCAGCTGGTGCTGCTGCCGGGCACTGCCCAGGCGGCGGGCAGCACCTTCACCGTCAGCACCACGGCTGACATCGCCGCGAACGCGGGGGCCTGCGGCAACAGCGGCATCACCACCCCGCCCTCGCCGCTCTCGCTGCGGGAGGCAACCTGCCTGGCGAACAACGTCGGCGGCACGGTCACCATCGTGATCCCTGCCGGGCACTACACGCTGACCAGCGGCGAACTTGCGCCCGGCAAGGCATCGGGCCAGACCATCACGATCACCGGTGCCGGCTCGGCCAGCACGATCATCGACGGCAACAACGCCAGCCGGGTGCTCAACATCGACGGTGGCTCGGTTGGCGGGGTGAACGCGAGCATCAGCGGCGTCACCATCACCAAGGGCCACGACACCACCTACGGCGGCGCCGGCATCCTGGACGGGTCCTACACCTCGTCCACCAGTGATTCGCTGAGCATCAGCAACAGCGTCATCTCCAACAACACGGCGGTCGGCAGCAGCCAGCCCGGCGGCGGCATCCAGATGTACGGCGGCCAGCTCACGATCACCAACACCACGATCAGCGGCAACACCTCGAACGTCGAAGGCTCCGGCGTCTACTACCAGGCGACGGGCACCGCCTCGCCCGAGGGCCTGACCGCGACCGGCTCGACCTTCTCCGGCAACAACGTCGCCAACACCGTCACCAGCGGCGCGAGTGGTGGAGCGCTCGCCCTGGTCGGCGTCGCCGGCACCACCTACACGGTGACGGGCGACCAGTTCACGGGCAACAGTGCGAGCTCCAACGGCAGCGCGGCCGGCGTCGGTGCCGCGATCTTCCAGCCGTCCGGCAGCCTCACCGCCAGCCAGAACACCTTCACCGGCAACACCGTGACCGGCAGCGGCTCGGCGGGCCCGGCCGTGTACTCCAGCAGCACCGCCTCGCTGCACTACAACCGGATCACCGGCAACTCCGGCAGCGGCAGCGTCGCCACCACGACGTCGATGGACGTCGGCGAGAACTGGTGGGGCTGCAACGCCGGCCCGAACCAGGCCGGCTGCGACAGCACCTCCGGCGCCACGACCAACGCGGGCGCCTACCTCAAGCTGGTGGCCACCGCCAGCCCGGCGCACGTGGTCGGCCCGAACGGCACCGCCACCATCAGCGCAGACCTCACCACCGACTCGCTCGGGGCCACCGTCGGCGGCTCCAACCTCGGTGCGTTCGAGACGCTGCCGGTCAGCTTCGCCGACCCGCCGGGCGACGCCACCGTCACCCTGAGCACCGGCGCGCACACCGCCGCGATGGCCTCGGGCCACGCCAGCATCGACTACCACTCCAACACGACCGTCGGCCCGGACAACGACACCGTCACGCTCGACAACGCGACCGTCACCGTCACGCTCGAGGTCGACGAGGCCCCGACGATCACCAGCGCGAACAGCGCGAACTTCGACCTGGGCAGCGCGGGCAGCTTCACCGTCACCACCACCGGCTACCCGACCGCCGCGCTCACCGAGTCGGGCACCCTGCCGGCCGGCGTGACGTTCACCGACAACGGCGACGGCACGGCCACCCTGGCCGGCACCCCGACCGCCTCCGGCACCTACCCGGTGACCCTGACCGCGAGCAACGGCTACGCGCCGAACGCGACCCAGACGCTGACCATCCACGTCGGCCAGCCGCCGGCGTTCACCAGCTCGTCGACGGCGACGTTCGTGATCGGTCAGGCGGGCAGCTTCACGGTCACCACGAGCGGGGTGCCCACGGTCAGCACGATCACGGAGTCGGGTTCGCTGCCGGCGGGGGTCACCTTCACCGACAACGGCAACGGCACGGCGACCATCGCGGGCACGCCGACCGGCACCGGCAGCACCTACCCGGTGACCCTGACCGCTACCAACGGGGTCTCGCCGAACGCGACCCAGACCCTGACCATCCAGGTGAACCAGGCGCCGGCGGTCACCCTGAACCCGTCGTCGCAGACGGTGCAGCCGGGGACGTCGGTGACGTTCACGGCCGGGGCCTCCGGGGTGCCGACGCCGTCGGTGCAGTGGCAGCGGTCGACTGATGGTGGGGCCAGTTTCGCCAATGTCGCGGGGGCGGTGTCGAGTTCGTACACGTTTACCGCGGCGTTGGGTGATGACGGCAACCAGTACCGGG
>Ga0335073_10002006_pt1 | contig 27828 bp, 33 predicted proteins | sample Lox_Sample_22_FD_207093 | JGI IMG/M metagenome (GOLD analysis project Ga0335073, IMG submission 207093) | Soil microbial communities from Loxahatchee National Wildlife Refuge, Florida, United States - Lox_Sample_2.2 | ecosystem: Environmental > Terrestrial > Soil > Wetlands | place: USA...
GGGCCGCGCGTACTCGAGCACCTCGTCGACTGCGTGCTCTCGTTCGAGGGCGAGCGCGAGCGGACCTACCGTACGGTCCGGGCGATCAAGAACCGCTTCGGGTCGACCAACGAGGCCGGCGTGTTCGAGATGCGCGACGACGGGCTCGTCGAGGTTCTGGACGCCTCGGCCCGGTTCGTCGGCGAGGCCACGCGGGCGCCCGGAAGCGTTGTGCTGTGCGCGATCGAAGGCTCGCGGCCGCTGCTGGTCGAGGTTCAGGCGCTGGTGTCGAGCTCGGAGCTCGTGCCGCCCCGACGGATCGCGTCGGGGCTCGACCGCAACCGGCTCGCGCTGGTGCTGGCGGTGCTGGGGCGTCACGCCGGGATCGGCGCCGGCTCCTCCGACGTGTTCGTGAATGTCGTCGGCGGCGTCCGGGTGGACGAGCCCGGGGCGGATCTCGCGGTGGCGCTCGCGATCGCGAGCGCAGTTAGGGGGACCGCGCTGAGCGGCGCCGACGGCCAGCCGCTGGCCTGTTTCGGCGAGCTTGGGCTCACCGGCGAGCTGCGGACCGTCGCTCACGCCGACCGCCGCGTCGCCGAGGCGGCCAAGTTCGGGCTCCATCCGGTGCTCGAGCCGGGCTCGCACCGGACGTTGCGGGCGGCGGCTGCCGCGGCGCTGGGTGGGGAGCGGGGGAAAGCGCTCGCTGGTCGCCGGCGCGGTGAGCTCGCGGCCTGAGAGCGCCCGATCTCGTCGGCGGCGACTCCGACCGTTTTACGAAAAACCGGTCTACGGTACGCATAGCGAACCGACGACCGCCCCGTGTACGCCCCGCCGGCTGACACAACCGCAGGAGACGGGCAATCGTTTGTCAAGAAGCGGTAAAATCGGCCTTGATGCCGCCGCGATCCGGGGAAGAGCTCAAGGGAGAGCTCGAATCTCGACAGGATTCCCGGCTGGTAAGGGCACTGGAGATGGTGGCCCCCGGAACGGCTCTCCGGGAGGGGATCGACAACATTCTCCATGCGCGTACCGGCGGGTTGATCGTGATCGGCGACCCCGACGAGCTGGCGTTCCTGTTCTCAGGCGGGATCAAGCTCGACCTCGACTACTCGCCGGCGCTGCTGTACGAGCTGGCGAAGATGGACGGTGCGATCGTCCTCAGCTCGAACGCGACCAAGATCGTCCACGTCAACGTCCAGCTGACGCCGGACCCGACGATCCTGACGTTCGAGACTGGCACTCGTCACCGCACCGCGGAGCGGGTCTCCAAGCAGACCGACGCGCTCGTGGTCGCGATCTCGGAGCGCCGCGAGGTCGTCTCGTTGTACGTCGACGGCATCAAGTACATCCTGGAGGACATCCCAGTCGTGCTGGCCAAGGCCAACCAGGCGCTGGCCACGCTCGACAAGTACCGCAGCCGCCTCGACCAGGTGTCGACCCGGCTCACCGCGCTCGAGTTCGAGGGCGGCGCGACTCTGCACGACGTGTTGACCGTGCTCCAACGAGCCGAGCTGGTGACGAGGATGGCGGTCGAGATCGAGCGCTACATCGTCGAGCTCGGCACGGAGGGCCGGCTGATCGAGATGCAGCTCGACGAGACGATGGTCGGTGTGTCCGCGGACAAGACGGCGCTGGTCCACGACTATCTGAGCGAGGACAACGACGAGACGTTCGCGACTGCGTTCGATCAGCTCGTCCGCCTGCCCAACCAGGATCTATTGGACTTCGGTCGTCTTGCCGAGTTGCTCGGCTACGACCGCAAGCTGAACACCCTCGACTATCCGACATCTCCGCGCGGCTTCCGCATCCTGGGCCGGATTCCACGTCTGCCCAAGCTGGTTGTGCAGCGGATCGTGAGCGAGTTCGGAGGGCTCGAGGAGTTGCTCGCCGCCACAGACGGCGAACTGGAGACCGTCGACGGAGTCGGCGAAATCCGTGCGAAGGACATCCGTGAGGGTCTCCGCAGACAGCAGGAGATCAACCTCGTGGATCGGTACCTGCAAACGTAGTCAGGGAGTGGAACGATCGAGCGTGGGTTCCCGGACCCCGCCCGTCCCGGAAAGAGGAGGACACCATCGCAGAGCTAATGGAAGAGCAGCTGGAGGACCTCGAGATCGCCGAGGAAGAAGTAGAAGTGGAAGTGGAAGTAGTTCACATCGAGTTCGAAATCGGCGACAACGTCGTATATCCCCACCACGGGGCGGGAAAGGTGATTCGCAAGGAGCAGAAGGAGATCCTTGGCGAGCGACGCGAGTATCTGACTATCAAGATCCTGCACAACGACATGACCGTGATGGTCCCCACCGAGAACGCGGCACTGGCGGGTCTCCGCCGCGTAATCGACGAGGAGACGGTCCAGAAGGTGCTGGGCGTGCTCCAGGACGAGTGCTCGGAGATGCCCAAGAACTGGAACCGCCGCTTCAAGTACAACCGCGACAAGATCAAGACCGGCGATATCTATGAGCTCGCCGAGGTCGTGCGGAACCTCGCCATTCGCGAAGCCGAGAAGGGGCTATCGACGGGCGAGAAGCAGATGTTCACGCGCGCGAAGAAGATCCTCGCCTCCGAGCTCATGTATGCGCTGGAGATGGACGAGGACGAGGTCGAGGAGCACCTCCAGGGCCTGTTGTTGGAGTCCTACAACGGGAAGACCGGGAAGACGAACGGAAAGGTCACGGTCGGCGCCAAATAGGCGCCTGCGGCGCTAATGGCGGTCGCGTTGGTCGTGGCCGCGGGTCGTGGGGAGCGCCTTGGGTCGGACCGGCCCAAGGCGCTTGTCATGCTTGGGGGGCGGCCGATGCTCGAGTGGAGCATCGACACGGTCCGGTCCGTGCGCGAGATCGAGCGGATCGTCGTTGCGTTGCCGGCCGACGCGCTCGATGCCGCGCCGGCGGGCACCGTCGCGGTCGCCGGCGGCAGTGTGCGTTCGGCTTCGGTTCGTGAGGCGCTGCGCGCCTGTGGTGATGGGGATCCCGTGGTCGTGCACGACGCGGCCCGTCCGCTCGCGCCGGCGGCATTGTTCGAGCACGCGCTCGCTCAGCTTGCTGCGTCAGGAGCCGACGCCGTGATTGCCGCGGCGCCGGTGTCCGACACGATCAAGCTGGTGGGCTCCGATCGGCGAACCGTTGAGCGGACCCTCGATCGCGCGCGGTTGTGGGCGGTCCAGACGCCGCAGGTGTTCCGCCGCCGGGCGCTCGAACGGACGCTGCTCGGCGCCGACGATGAGCTGCTCGCGTCGGCGACCGATGATGCGTGGCTGGTCGAGCGAGCCGGCGGCACGGTGCAGGTGGTGGAGTCCGGCGCGAGCAATATCAAGATCACGACTGCGACCGATCTGAAGCTGGCCGAGCTGTTGCTGGCCGAGGGCGCGAATTGATGGAGGGTCGCCGTACCACGATCACGACCGGGCTCGGCTACGACTGCCACCGGTTCGCGGAGGGCCGGCGGCTAGTGCTCGGCGGCGTCGAACTCGAGCACGACCGGGGCCTCGCCGGCCACTCCGACGCCGACGTGCTCACGCACGCGGTGATCGACGCGCTGCTCGGGGCAGCCGCGCTCGGCGACATCGGCCAGCACTTCCCCGACACCGACGAGCGCTACCGCGACGCGGACTCGCTCGAGCTGCTCCGCACCACGGTCGCGATCCTGTTGGGGCGGGGCTTCTCGGTCGTGCACGTAGACGTCACGGTGGTGATCGAGCGCCCGCACGTCGCGCCGGTCCGCGATGAGATCCGGTTCTCGCTGGCGAGCGCGATCGGGATCTCGCCCGAGCACGTGAGCGTCAAGGCGACGCGCGGGGAGGGGATGGGCTTCGTCGGACGGGGCGAGGGCGCCGCGGCGCTCGCGGTTGCTACGGTCGAGCGATGAACAGCGTCCACAACGTCCTGTGCTCGTCGGACTGGTGGGCCCGGCGCGCGGAGTTCGAGCTGATCCCGTTCGGCCTCAAGGGGGTCGAGCCGGGCGACGACGTGCTCGAGATCGGCCCCGGCTTCGGCGCCACCACGCGGGTTCTGGTCCAGCGCTTCGGCAGGGTCGAGGTGCTCGAGCTCGACGCGCGCTATTGCCGGCGCCTACGGGCCGAGCTCGGCGACGCGGTCAGCGTCACCCAGGGCGACGCGACCAGGCTGCCGTATCCGGACGGACGCTTCTCGACCGTCCTGTGCTTCACGATGCTCCACCACATCCCGTCGCTCGGCCTCCAGGACCGGGCCTTCTCGGAGATCGCGCGCGTGCTGCGCCCCGGCGGGACGTTCGCCGGAACCGACAGCCTCGGGACGGGGCTGGTGTTCAAGCTGATCCACATCGGCGACACGCTCAACCTGATCGACCCCGACACGCTGCCGCGGCGGCTCCAGGCCGCGGGGATGTCCGGGGCCAAGGTCAAGGTCGGGGGTCGCTCGTTCCGCTGGCAGGCGACCAAGGCGGGCTAGGTTTCCGCTCGCCGAGGGTGGGGAGCGAGCCGGCTCGAAAAAGCGACGCGTGGTGACGCTTTCTCGAGCCGCCCCCCGACGGGACGTCTAGCCACCCGGCGCGCCGGCACGTCGGCGCGCGGCGCGCTCGCGCAGCTGCTCGTGCTCGACGAGCCGCCCCAGCTGACGTAGCGTCTGGCGGACGTGGCCCGACACGCTTGGGGCGGCGATGTGCTCGGCGATCCAGCCGCTGATGCCGGCACCGGCGATTCCGTACGCGAGCCGGAGCTCGACCTTCGTGCGCCCGCCGGGCGCCTCCCGCAGCCGCCACCGGCCGCGCTGGTCGAGTCCGGTGACCGAGGTCCAGGCGAACTCGTACGGTTCTGAGGACTCGACGACCTCGATCAGCCCGCCGACCTCGGCGGCGCCGATCCGGAACAGCATCCGGTAACGGGCGCCCAGGCCGGCGGGAATGTCGCCGGCAACCTCCCAGCGAGTGACGCCCGACATGTAGCTGAGCACACGCTCGGGGTCGGAGATGATCGACCAGACCGCCTCCACGGGCGCCGCCACCACGATGTCGTGCTTGATCCTCATCCGATCACGGGGAATCGGCGCTCGGCGGCGAGCGCGTCGAGGGCGTCCTGCATCAGGCGGATCACGTGGTCGTAGACCTCATCGACGTCGGGCTCGGGGCCGAACTCGGCGCGCAGGTCGATCGCGGGCAGCGTCTCGATCGTGATCTTCGCCGGCAGCGGGATGTGGCCGAAGTCACCGACATTCACGATCCATGGCAGCGACAGCGAGATCGGCAGGACCTTGAGGCGGACCAGGCGGTCGAGCGCGAGCAGCCGCGCCAGCCCCTCGCCGCGGGTGAGGAACAGCGCGGTCTCCTGGCCGCCGATCGCGACCACGGGCACGATCGGGACGTTCTGCTCGAGCGCGAGGCGGATGAACCCCTTGCGCCCGCCGAAGTCGACCCGGTTGCCCTGCCAGCTCGGCCGATGGACCTCGTAGTCGCCGCCCGGGTAGACGAGCAGCGCGGCGCCTGAAGAGAGCGCCTTGCTCGCGTTGCTCGGAGACGCGGCGACCGTCCCGAACTTCCGCAGCCAGCTCAGGCCGGGCACGGACAGCACGAGGTTGTGGGCGAGCTGGTAGAAGGCGCGCTCGACGCCGAAGTACGTGCTGAACGCGACCGAGAACACCATCGTGTCGGGAATCATGTTCCCGCCCGAGTGGTTGCCGACGAGCAGCACCGGGCCTTCGTCGGGGATGTTGCCGAGGCCACGCACCTCCCCTCGGAACCAGACGCTCGAGAACAGCCAGAACAGCGGGAGCTGTTCGCGGATGAAGTCGGGGTCGCGCTCGTCGAGGTCGGCGCGGGGGATCCGGCGCTGGACGACGCCGGCGAGCTCGCGCCACGCCTTCTCGACGAGCGAACGCGACGGCGACGCCGAAGCCCCGGGGTCATCGACCGTCGCCGCCGGGTCGTGACCGTTGCGTCCTGGGGATTTGGTCGTGTTTGCCTGGGCCATGGGCTCGGGAGTCAGGCGGCCTCGACGTCCGCTCGATAACCCCCGCTTCCGACTGCCGGCGCGAGCTGCGCCCGGCTGAAGAAGCTCAGCAGCAGCTCGTTGATCTTCTCAGGTCGCTCCACCTGCGGCACGTGCCCGCACCCGTCGATCGTGATCTGCTCGGCCCCCGGCAGCCACTTGTGCACGTGGCGTGAGAACGCCGGCGGCACCAGGCGGTCGTGGCTGCCCCACACGAACAGCGCCGGCGGGCGCAGGTCGGCGAGCCGGCGGTAGAACCCGTGGCGTCCGAACGGCGCCTCGAGATAGATGTTGCGTGCGCTCGCCAACAGCGCGTACCGGGCGCCGGCGGTGTGGTAGATCCGCTGGAACTCGTCGACGACGAGATCGGCGACGGCGGGATCGATCAGGTCGCGGTCGTGGAACATGCTCCAAAAGTGCGACGAGACCACCGACCGTCGGAGTGCGTGTGGGAGAAGCCCGAACTCGGGCCGGAGCAGGCGGACGATCGGATGGAGCCCGCGCTTGATCCACGCCACGGCCGGGCACAGCAGTCCGAGCGCGCCGACCCGGTCGGGCGCGGCCAGTCCCATCTCGATCGCGACGCGGCCGCCCATCGAGTTGCCGACGACGTGGGCGCCCGGGATCTCGAGCCGGTCCATCAACCCGAACATGATCTCGGCGAACCACGCCGCGTTGTAGCCGCCGAGCGCGGGCTTGGACGACGAGCCGAATCCGGGGAGATCGGGGGCGTGGACGCGGTAGGAGCGGCTGAGCGCCGCCGCCGTCTCGAACAGCGACGCCCGCGTCCCGCCAAGCCCGTGGAGGAGAAGGACGTCGGGCCCCCGGCCCATCGTCAGCGTCGAGATGTGATGGCGGCCGACGGAGATGTCGTGGATCTCGAGCAGCGGCGGCCGGCCGCCGACGAGCCGGAACATCCCTTCGAACCCGATTGCGTAGTCGAGATTGCCGCGAACCGTGAGCAGACGCTGCTGGAATGCGTCGATGCCCGACAACTCGCCCCGACGGAGACGCAGCCAGGTGTCGGCGTCCGTCGAGATCGTCACGTGCGGGATCCGGCGGGACCCGCCCTTGCGAACCCTCGCGGCGGAACTCGTGCAGCGCACCTCCCACGTGTGACCGAGATCGCACAACGTGACGTTGTAAGTGGCGTCAAACCCCGGGTCGGCGCCGAGATAACGGTCGGGGAGCGACCGGAACGCCTGCTCGACGGCGATCAATCGCTCGTTTGCTGACGGCTTCCCCGCCACTCCGGCCACCCTACCGAGCCACCCGGCCGGACACGCTCACGGCCGGTAGGGTTGCCGGACCGTGCCGAGAACGATTCGCCTGCATGACACGCGTACCGGCCAGGTGCTTCCCGTGAAGCCGAACGCCGATGGTGTGGTGCGGATCTACGCCTGTGGCCCCACCGTCTACGGCCGGATCCATGTGGGAAACGCTCGTCCCTACGTCGTCTTTTCGCTGATGGCTCGCCTGTTCGTCCACGACGGCTACAAAGTCACATTCGTTGCAAACATAACGGATGTCAACGACAAGATTTACGCGGCCGCGCTGACCGCCGGGGTACCGAGCGAGCAACTGGCGCGCGAGATGAGCGACGCCTACATCGCCGACACCGACCGTCTCGGCCTCGGCCGGCCCGACCACGAGCCGCGGGCCAGCGAGACGATCGGGGAGATCGTCGAGCTGATCCGAGAGCTGATCGAGGGCGGGCATGCCTATGCGGTCGATGGCGACGTCTATTTCTCCGTCCGCAGTTACCCGGAATACGGCGAGTTATCGCACCGCCACGTTGACGACATGGACCAGGGAGAGGGCGTCGAGGGAGCCGAGCGCAAGCGCGATCCGGCCGATTTTGCGCTGTGGAAGGCGCACAAGCCGGGCGAGGACACCGCCTGGGACGCTCCCTGGGGGCGGGGCCGACCGGGCTGGCACATCGAGTGCTCGGCGATGGCCGAGGAGCTGCTCGGCGTTGGATTTGAGATCCATGGCGGCGGCGTGGACCTGATCTTCCCGCACCACGAGAACGAGGCGGCGCAGACGTGTGCCGCCCACGGCGTGCCGCTGGCCCAGCTGTGGGTCCACAACGGAATGGTCCGGCTCGACCAGGCCAAGATGTCCAAGTCGGTGGGCAACATCTTCCTGCTCCACCAGGCGCTCGACGCCTACGGGCGGGATGCGCTGCTGATGTATTTCTGTGGTGGCCACTACCGCCAGCCGGTCGAGTTCGACGACGAGCGCCTGGCCGAGGCCCGCGCGCGCGTGGAGCGGATCACCGAGGCGGGCCGCCGGCTCGCGCCCGGACCCTCGCCGGCCTGGTCGGCGCCGCTGCGCGAGCGGTTCTTCGACGTGCTCGCCGACGACTTCAACACGCCGGCGGCGCTTGCGGCGGCGTTCGATTGGGTCCGGGAGGCCAACCGCGGCGAGCCCGGCGTGGGCGACGCCGATCTGCGCGAGATGCTCGGCGTGCTCGCGCTCGACAACCTGCTCGACATCGCCACGATCGACGCCCCGGCCGAGGTCGTCGAGCTGTCCGCGGCGCGAGAGCGGGCCCGGGCCGCACGGGACTGGACCGAGGCGGACCGGCTGCGCGACGAGATTCGCGCGCGCGGCTGGGAGGTCCGGGACGGCCCCGGCGGACCCGAGTTGCTCCCTGCCGCTTGACATCCGCGCGGTGCTATGTCAAGCTCGCGCCGGGAGAGTAACGGTAGAGTAAAGCTTTAGTCTTACGGCTGTGAGGGTGCGCCGAGGGTCGGCCGCACTCGACAACTTGCACACCCAGGCGCCAGGGGAGGTAGTGCGCCACGAGTTCTGACCGATCCGCCGGGCGGGTCGAGAAGGGATGATTCGTGGCACGGCTTTCGCCGTATTCTCACTCTCAACTTCAGGTTGAGGATGGCTATCTAATAGCTCTTGCCAAGCAGGGAAACCCGGTCGCGTACGACTCAATCGTCCGCCGCTATTACGGCTTCGTCCGGCTGAAGGCCTCGTCGTATTTCCTTGCCGGCGGGGACGCGGACGATCTGATTCAGGAAGGCCTTGTCGGCCTCTACAAGGCCGTGCGCGACTACCGGACCGACCGGGAGTCGAGCTTCCGGAACTTCGCCGAGCTCTGCATCACGCGCCAGATCATCACCGCCGTGAAGACGGCGACCCGCAATAAGCACTCGCCGCTCAACCAGTACGTGTCGTTCTCGAGCTCGCCGGCCGCGGCGGCCGATGGCGAGCCGACGCTCGACGAGATCATCCCCGGCTCGCCGGTTCACGACCCGGTCAACCAGGTGATCAGCTCGGAGGAGCTGCGCGCGCTGGTGGCGTGTATTTCGACCGCACTGTCAGAGCTCGAGTCCCGCGTCCTCGCCCTGTACCTCGACGGCCACTCCTACGAGGAGGTCGGCCGGCGGATCGGATGCGATTGCAAGACCGTCGACAACGCGCTCCAGCGGGTTAAGCGGAAGGTTGGACAGCATCTGGCGGAGCGGAGCGCGCCGGTATAAGCACCCTTCGCAGCGAAAAGGTCTCGCGCGTACTCGCCGAGCTGCGGCGGCTCGGCGAGTCCGAGGACCCACCGGCTAAGGAGCGCGTGCTCGATCGCGAGCGCGAGCTCGGCCGTCGGGTGTGGGGCGGCGAGCGCGCGGAGGCGTACGGTGGCGCCCCGCTGTCGATCACGCCCGAGGTCGGGGAACTGCTGTACGTGCTCGCGGTTGCGCGCCGGCCGCGAACGATCGTCGAGTTCGGCGCGTCGCACGGGTTCTCGACGATTTATCTCGCGGCGGCGGCGTGCGATGTCGGCGCCTGCCGTGTGATCACGACCGAGATCGAACCAGGCAAGGTCGAGGCTGCTGAACGGAACTTGGCCGCGGCGGGGCTGGACGATCTCGTCGAGATGCGGGTGGGCGACGCCCTGACCACGCTGCGGGACGTCCCCGACGTCGATCTCCTGTTCCTCGACGGCTGGAACAACCTGTATGAGCCGGTCGTCGACCTGCTCGAGCCGCGGCTGACGCCGGGGGCGTTGGTGATCGCCGACCTGAGCTCCGACGATCCCGACCAGGTCAGCTACGTCGAGAAGATGCACGCTCCGGGCAGCGGTTTCGTGACGGTCGACATCCCGCTCGACGCCGGCGTGGTCGTATCGGCCTGGCTCGGCTAGCCCGGCTCGCGGCCGAGCGTTTCGCGGAGAGCATCGAGGCCTGTGCACCGCGGCTTCCAGCCGAGCTCGCGCTTGGCCTTGGTCGTGTCCATGATCGCGGGGTGGCTTGCTGCCTCGACCCACTCGACGGCGGGCGGGGCGAACGACGGGAACGGCATCGACGCGGCCGCGCGGGCGGCGCCCTGAGCGATCCCGGCGGGCACGGTGATCGGCGTGAAGCCGAGCTCGCGCGCGAGGTCGGCCGCGGTCACGATGCCGTCGCCGGCGATGTTGTACGCGCCCGAAGGCCCGTCGGCCACGACGCACGCCAGCAGCGCCTGGCCGACGTCGTCCTCGTGGACGAACTGCATCGGCAGCTCGGGGGTGGGGACCGGGATCGGGAACGGGAGACGATTCGCGTAGTCGAGGGCGCGCTGGGCGAGGGAGGCCAGCGGTTCTGGCAGCGAGTCCTTGGCGCCGATCGCGTGCGGCCCGAGAACGATCGGCGGGCGAATCAGATACAGGGCGAGGTCGGGACGAGCGTCGGCCTGCTCGCGGAGCAGCCGCTCGAGCTCCGCCTTCTCCTGCGCGTAGAACAGCCGGGTCGCCGGGCGGATAGGCCAATCCTCGGTCATCCCGACCGGGTTGTCCGGATGGAATCCGTATGCGGCGACCGACGAGGCGTACACGAACCGTCCGGCGCCGGCGGCCGCCGCCGCTTCGAACGCGTTGAGCGTCCCCCGCACGTTGATGTCTCGGATCGTCTCGCGGGACGCGGTGCCAGTGATCATGAACGCAAGGTGGACGACGACGTCCGCGCCGCTGAACGCTTCGGCGAGCGTTTGCGGATCGCGTACGTCGCCCCGGCGGTATTCCATCTTGGTCCAGCCGTGCTCGGACGGGTCGAACGGGCGGCGCGCGATCCCGACGACGCGACCGATGCGGGGGTCGGCCTGGAGCAGCGGGATCAGCCCGAAGCCGAACGTGCCGGTGGGGCCGGTGACGGCTACCGCCAGGGTCTCGTCAGACAACCGTGCCCTCCAGGCCGAAGCGGGTCGCGACCAGCTCCGGGACGGCGTCCGGCTCGACGTCGGTCACGGTGGCGGTAGCCGGCGTCTCCTCGGTGAGGGTCAGACCACCGTTCCAGTCGCTCAGCGACTCGCGGGTGCCGTCGGGCCGCTGAAGACTAACGATCAGCCCGGTGACGAACGGCGAGCGCGGGTACGTGGACGTGTACCAATTGCTTGTCACCACGTCGATGAATGGAACCGGCGCGGGGACGAACCCATACAGATCGACCCAGGCTCCGCTCTGATCGAGCGACTGCAGGACGAGCTCGGGGCCGTCCTCCACGACCCGGTGGCGCCAGCCGGCCTGCTCATACTCGCCGCCCGTCCCGAACGGGATCGGCTCGCGCAGAGTGCCGTGACCGAAGCCGACGTCGGCGTGCCAGCGGGTGCCATCGGCCTGGACGCCGAGGATGAGGTGAGTCCGCGGGCGCGCCGTGCCGTGGGGGGAGCCCACACGAACGCGCGCGAGGTACAGCTCGACCTTGGCGCCGAGCCCCTCGAGCGCCGCCTTCAACAGGAGATTCTGCTCGAAGCAGTAACCGCCGCGGCGGTCGGATACCAACTTGCGCTCCAGGTCGTCGAGCTCGAGCGAAACCGGGATCCCGCGCCGGGGGTCGAGGTTCTCGAACGGGACCGCCGTGACGTGCGCTCGATGCAGCTCGGCCATGTCCGGCCGTCCGCGCAAGCCGATGCGAGCGAGATACGCGTCTAGGTCGAGCATCGCCGACGACTGTATCGGCGCGTCTCGGTGGCGGAGCGGCCGCGGTCACCCGACCATCCGGCGCCGCCCGCTGCGGGTGCGGGCAGCGCCGGCGCCGCACGCCATCTCGCTCAGCCCGTCATAAGTGCGAGCGCGGCGCCCAGCCGTGATGTTGCGGCGGCGGGCATCTCAGCCCGGGCCGCCGGGGCGCGATCACAGCTGGGCATCCGGCTTGAATGGTTCCTCCAGACGAGAGGATTGTTCGCCATACGAACAATCCTGCTACAGGCGAACGCTGCAAACGTAATCGGCAGATCTGGGGAATGTCAAGAGGATTGCGATTGCAAGCTACGGTCCGCGCGTTAGCGGCCTGTTAGTTCGGGACCAGATGCCTGACCACCACGCCGTAGTCGGCCGCGAGGCGCTCGGCGATGATCGAACGGTGGCAGGCCTCGGGATCCCGTTCCACGCAGAACAGCGCCGCCGCGCCGTCTGCGGGAAGCGCGTCCGCGACCAGACGAAGCGGCGCCTGATCCAGGATCTCGCGGGCGTACCGGGTCGCGTACACCGGCGCGAGCACCGACCGCGATCGCTTGCCCTCGTCTCGGCGCGCGTCCTCGGCGTACTGAACGTGCCGGAGCTCGGTCGTCGGCGCGAGCTCCTTGTGGTGCTCGTAGCCGACCCCCGCGTCATCGAGCGCAGCCTGGAGGCGGGCGGAGTTCGCCCATGCGTACTCGCGGCCGCGGACGCCGCGGCGCTGGCGGACATCGATCAACAGCCGCACGTCGGCGGCGGCCAGCGCTTCGAGGAAACTGCTCAGGTCCCAGTCGTACACCCCGATCGTGACCACGCGCCTCACCGGTCCACGATGTCACAGCGACGACCGCGGGTCGGCTGGCATTCTCCGCTGTTCGCTGTTCGCTGGGAGCCCGGGCGGCGAGCAAACCGACCGTGAGGAGAGCCGATCGATGACGACCCCCGATCCGGACACGCTGCTGGCCGACACGCGTGCCTTCAACGTCGAGCTCGAACGACTGCTGGCGACGATACCCGCGGTCAACACGGTGCCGCCCGAGGAGAGCCGCCGCGCTCGCCGCGAAGGACGTGGGATCTTCCCCGCGCCCGTGTACGTGCCGGAGGCCCGCGACGTCGAGATCGATGGTCCGGGTGGTCCGATCGCCGTGCGGATCATCGCGCCGCAGGAGCGCGAGCCCCGAGGCACGTTCCTGCATTTCCACGGCGGCGGGTGGACGCTGGGGGACAGCGACGGGCAGGACGTCCGCCTCCAGCGGCTCGCGCGCGAGACTGGCTTGACCGCCGTCAGCGTGAACTACCGGCTCGCACCCGAGAATCCGTACCCGGCCGGGCCCGACGACTGCGAGGCCGCGGCCCTGTGGCTGCTCGGGGACGAGGGGCGCTCGGTCGTGGGGACGGATGGTCCGCGCGCCGTCGGGGGCGATTCGGCGGGCGGCCAACTGGCCGCGTGCACGCTGTTGCGCCTCCGCGACCGTCACGGGATCACGGGAGCGTTTGACGCGGTGGTCCTCCAGTACGGAGGGTTCGACCTCTCGATGTCGCCGAGCCAGCGATTGTGGGGCGAGCGCAACCTCGTGCTGTCGGGGCCGATCATGATGTGGTTCGGCGACCAGTTCCTGCCCGGGCTCGACCGAGAGCAGCGCAGGGACCCCGACATCTCGCCGCTGTTCGCCGACCTCTCAGGTATGCCGCCGGCGATCTTCACGGTGGGGACGGCGGATCCGCTGATCGACGACACGCTGTTCATGGAGGCGCGGTGGCGCGCGGCAGGTCACGCGACCGAGCTGCGGATCTGGCCCGAGGCGCCGCACGGTTTCGTCTCGCTGCCGATGACCGTGGCCGACGTGGCGCTGGCCGCCGAGCACAACTTCCTGAACCGCACGCTCGGATTCTCGTAGCTCTTCGAGTTTGACTTATATAAATGGTGACTGATACGATTGGGTGCCGATGCACGCGTTCGATGTACTCGGCGATCCGGTGCGGCGGCGGATCCTCGAGCTGCTGGCGGACGGCGAGTTGGCCTCGGGCGAGGTGGGCGCCGTAATCCAGGACGAGTTCGGCATCTCGCAACCCGGGGTCTCCGCCCACTTGCGGGTGCTGCGGGAGTCCGGCTTCGCCACAGCGCGTCCAGAAGGGGCGCGCCGGCTGTACGCGGTGAGCGCCGAGCCGCTGCGCGAGGTGGATGTCTGGCTCGACCGCTTCCGGCGGTTTTGGGCGCCGCATCTCGACGCGCTCGAGACTGAGCTAGCCCGCGGCAAGCGCGAGCAGTCCGAGAGGTGACCGAAAATGATCGAAGTCGTCGAACAGATCAATTCCGTGGAGCGGCGTGTGGGGAGTCGGACGTTCGACGCCGGCGAGGCGCGGACCGTCGTCATCACGCGCACGTACGACTCGGCGCTCGAGGACGTGTGGGACGCATGCTCGAATCCCGAGCGGATCCCGCGCTGGTTCCTGCCGGTTTCAGGCGAGCTGCGCGCCGGCGGTCGTTACCAGCTCGAGGGCAACGCGGGCGGGAGGGTCGAGCGCTGCGATCCGCCTCGTGGTTTCGACGCGACATGGGAGTTCGCCGGGCATGTCAGCTGGATCGAGCTGCGGTTGTCCGAGGCTGGAAGCGGGCGGACTCGATTCGAGCTCTCACATATCGCCCCAACGGCCGACGAGCACTGGGCGCAGTTCGGTCCGGGCGCGGTCGGGGTGGGGTGGGAGCTGGCCTTGGCCGGGCTCGCGCGGCATCTCGCATCGGGGGCTCCGCTGGATCCGACGGCGGCCGCGGCCTGGACCGTTTCCGAGGAGGGCCGGGAGTTCGTGCGGTTGAGCAGTCGCCGCTGGTGCCACGCGGCGATCGAGGGCGGAGCCGATCGGGCCTGGGCGCGGGCGGCGGCGGAGCGGACAATGCGGTTCTATACCGGCGACGTGGCGTGACGCGCGGTCGCCGGCGGGCTCAGCTCGTGAGCCAGTCGGCAAGCCCGACGAGCGCGAACACTCGATGGACCTGCTCGGTCGGCCGTGCCAGCACGAGCGTCCGCCCGTGCGACTCCGCGTCCTTCTTGGCCTTGATCAGCACGCTGACTCCGGCGCTGTCGACGAACTGCAGGTCGCTGAGGTCCAGCGTCACGTGGGCGTTCGGCTTCGACAGCGCCTCGTTGAGGTGCTGTTCAAGCGCCGGGGCGGACACCACGTCGAGCTCGCCAGACAGCACGAGCACCGCACCCCCGGCCTCGTCCCTGCGATTGATCGAGAGCTCGGTGGCGACGCGCTGGATTGTAGTGGGGATCGGATCACGCGGTTGCGCGATGAATTCACACGAGGGACACATATGCTGGCGCACCGGCTACCATCGACCGCCGCTAATAGCGCGCGGCCAGGCCGGGGCGGCGCCCGACCCGTGGGGAAGGAGTACACACGGATATGGAAGGTCTCCAAGGAGGTACGCGCGCGACCGCGCGGCGTGCGCTCACGTTTGTAGTTCTGACGCTCTGCGCGGCGCTTGGCCTCGCGCTCGCGAGCGGCCCGGCGCTGGCGAAGAAGCCGGCGAAGAAGCCGGCGACAACGAAAATCACCCCGAAGACGCCGGTCACGCCGGGGTCCGGTTACCTCGCACTCGGTGACTCGGTCACGTTCGGCTACGAGGAGCAGCAGGTCGTGCCGACGCCCAACTACGCGGATGCCTCGAGCCTCGTCGGCTATCCGGAGCTGCTCGGCTCCGAGCTGCATTTGACCGTCGCGAACGCAGCGTGTGCGGGTGAGACGTCATCGAGCCTGATCGACCCGACGGCGCAGAGCAACGGTTGCGAGAACGCACCGGGCGGCGGCCCTGCCTACCGCACGATGTTCCCGCTGCACGTCAAGTACAGCGGTTCGCAGCTCGACTACGCAGTGTCGTATCTGAAGACGCACAAGAACGTCCGCCTGGTGTCGCTAATGATCGGCGCCAACGACTTCTTCGTGTGTCAGGAGACGACCGCTGACCACTGCGCCAGCCTGCCCGAAGAGGCGGCGGTCGGCGCGACGGTCGCCAAGAACGTCAAGACGATCCTCTCGGCGATCCGCAACAAGGCCCATTACGGCGGACAGATCGCGATCGTCAATTACTACTCACTGAACTACAGCATCCCCGCCGATGTGTCGCAGTCGGAGCTGCTCAACACCACGCAGGACGCGGCTGCCAAGCCGTTCCATGTCGTAATCGCTGACGGCTTGGGCGAGTTCCAGGCCGGCACCGCGCATTCCGGCGGCAACACCTGCACGGCCGGGCTGCTGACTCAGCTGTCGACGGGCGGCTGTGGAATCCATCCGAGCTACGCCGGGCAGAGCCTCCTGGCTCAGGCGCTCGAGAAGGCGATCCACATCAGCTGAGCTGAACTGACAGCGGGTGATTGAGGCGGGTAGTGAGGCGCCGAGGCTCACCCCGCGAGCGCGGCCCTTCCAGCCTGGGCGCCCGCTTCGATCACCCTTACTGTCGGCACCTGAACGAAAACCCTTAGCCGCCTCGGCGCCGGAATCGCTCTAAATACCGGGTCAGTGATCGGAGTACCCTGTGGCGATGAAAGCATGGTGGCTTCCGTGGCTGTTCCCGTTGGTTCTGCTGGGGGCGATCCTGTTGATCGTGGTTCTGGGCAATGACGCGGTGTATCTCGGGGCTCCCGCGGGGTTGGCGCTGTCCGTGGGCGCCTGCGTTCTGTGGCGCGCCCGCTTCGGCCCGAGTAAGGACGACCCCGACCGCGACGTGAACTACTGGCGGCTGCCAGGTTCGCGTTCGCGCTCCTAGGCACGGGCCGGATCGTCGTCTCGGACCGCACGCGATCGTCGGGGACTCAACCTTTTCGCGGTGCCGGACCCTTAAGTGGGCAGATGGACCACGGACGAGCTGACTTCGAGAACTTCGTTGCGCACAACACCGACGCGCTAACCCGGACGGCGTACCTGATCGTCTGGGACCTCCCCGAGGCCGAGGACCTAGTTCAGGAGACGCTACTCAAGGTGGCCGGCCGCTGGCACCGGATTCGCCGCATGGATCACCCCGTTGCCTACGCCCGCCGTGTCCTCGTGAACCTCGCGTTGAGCGGCGCCGATCGCCACGGGCGACGCCGGCGGGAGCTCACCGGCGAGGCACCCCCCGAGCGCGGCGACGAGTCGGGCGAGTCGGGTGCGATCGACACCCAGGACGAGTTGATGCGCGCGCTCGCGGGGCTGCCGCCGCGCCAGCGCACGGTGCTCGTGCTGCGCTACTTCCTGGACCTTCCCGAAGCCGAGGTTGCGGCCGCCATGAAGTGCTCCCTCGGCACAGTGAAAAGCACGGCTTCTCGTGGACTCGCGCGACTCGAGCAGACGCTGCGCACGACCAATGACACAAGGAGCATCCCAACATGACTGAGCAACTCGAAACCGAGCTGCGCGCGGCGCTTCGCGAGCGCGCGGCCGAGGTGCCCGGATCGAGCATCGCGCGCCTCGTTCACCACGACTACCGCCCGCGCACTCGCCGGTTGAGGCCGCCGGTGGCGATCGGTGCGCTGGCCAGCGCGGCCGGCACGGTCGGCGCCGTGGCGGTCGTGATCTCACTCACCGCCGGTGCGTCAAGCGCGTTCGCCGGCTGGAGCGCGACGCCGACTCCGCCCTCGCCGGGGCAACTCGCGGCCTCGCGGGCCAGCTGCGAGGGCGGGCAATCGCCGATCGCCGGACTGCCGCTGAAGCTCGCCGACACGCGTGGGCCGTTCACGTTCTCCGTTTATGCGAGTGACACGTCGAGCGCCACCTGCATCAGCGGTCCGTCATTCACCGCCGTCTCCGGCACCATGTCGAGCGCGCCGGCCGACGTCCCCGCCGGCCAGATCATGCTGTCGAGCTCGCACCAGACCGACCGCGGCGGACAGCCGTTCTCGTTCGCCGAGGGCCGGACGGGGGCGGGCGTGAGCGGGGTGACGCTGACGCTGAACGATGGCACGAAGGTTCAGGCGACGGTTGGCGGCGGCTGGTTCGTGGCCTGGTGGCCGGGTGCCCGCGACATTAAATCGGCCGATCTTGCGACCCCGACCGGCACGGTCACGCAGACATTCAACCTGGGTCCCGAGATTCCGTGTCGAACCGACCAGCGGTGCTCGAGCGGGGTGGGCGAGGTCGGTGGCGGCGGGCCGGGCACAAACGGTGTCGCGGTCAGCGGATTCGCCAGCGGCGGCGGCAGTGGCCAGGCCAGCAGCCAGAACTACAGCAGCTCGCGATGAGGCGATCTGGTTTGCTTGTGGGCGGTGCGCCGAGCCTGCCTGATCGTCGCGGTCGCCGTCGTTGCGGCCGGCTGCGGAAGCAGCACGAGCCACAGCGCGTCGACCAGCACCGCCGCTAGCGGCTCCGCGCCGTCGACGGCGCCGGCGTCGTCCACGACGTCGCCGGCGCCGTCCACGGTTGCGTGCCGGACCGTGCCGGTACCCGCGCCGAAGCCGAACGGACACCTCTCGGCGCCCCATCTGCGGCTCAATCCGCACCGGACCTACACGGTGACGATCGTCACCAACTGCGGGACGTTCGCGTTCAACCTGGATGTGGCGCAGTCACCGAAGACGTCCGCGTCGTTCTACTCGCTCGTCAAGCGGGGCTTCTTCGACGGGCTGACGTTCCACCGGGTGGCCGCCGGGTTCGTCATCCAGGGCGGGGACCCGACCGGCACGGGCGGGGGCGGGCCCGGATACACGGTTGTCGAGGCGCCGCCGAAGAACACGCAGTACGTCCTCGGGGACGTGGCGATGGCCAAGACCGAGACGCAGCCGGCGGGGGCGTCCGGCAGCCAGTTCTTCATCGTGACCGCGCCCAACGTGACCGAGTCCGCCGGGCTCACGCCGGACTATGCGCTGCTGGGCAAGGTCGTCTCGGGGATCACGGTCGTCGAGAAAATCGGCTCGCTTCCGACGAACCCACCGCAGGACGGCTCGCCGACGCCGGCGGTGGTGATGTCGAGCGTGACGCTCGCGACCAGCTGACCGAGCGGTCCGCCGGGCTGCTCAGGCGACGGGACAAGACGCGTGCCGGCCGAACACCCATCCCTCGTACCGGCGGACTGACGGATCGTCGGGGAGGTCGGGCTCCGCCGACCGGCAGACCGTGCCGATCATCGCGAGCAGCCCGACGGTGGCGTCGAAGCGGTCCTCGCCTGCGCGGTCTGATCCGAACCCGTCGCGGACCTGGGCGATGAGCTCCCGGTCGGGCCGGACGCGAAGCTCCCGGCAGCGCTCGAGCAGCAGCGGACCGTCGGCGCGCCGGTCCTCCTGTCTCGTCTTGGCGGTCCGGGGCGATCCCATCCGGAGCCCGAGCTGAAGGTAAGCGTCGGCGGGATAGGCCTCGACGATGACCGCATCGGACCGATCCAGCAGTTCGCCGAGATCGCCGTCGAACGGCCAGATCGAGTACCGGCGGGCCGGGTCGGCGAGGGCCGGCGCGACGAGATCCCGCCAGCCGGTGATCGTCGCCTTGCCGACCGCCTGCGGCCCGAGCGTCCAGAACATCTCCGAGGCGGCGCCACGCCGGCAGTGGCCGAGGTCGCATCGCCGGAGCGCGTCGGAGGCGGAGAGGCCGAGCGCAGCGCGGAACTCGCGCTTGACCCCGGGGCTTTTGTGAGCGATTCGCCTCGGGAAGAACGGGCGGGCGACCGAGACGTCGGCGACGTTGTCGGATACGGCGAAGAACTCGGCTGACGGGCGCAGCGCGTTGATCCACCCGGCGAAGTCCTCGATCCCTGCGAGCTTTGCGTACGCCCGCGGCACGCCGATCGGAAAGTCGAAGCCGAGCAGCGCCGGCCCGCCCGAGCCGGGCGGCACGCGCATCCGCTCGAGCAGCCCGCCCGTGCCGCCGACCATCTGAGGGGCGTGCGCCACGTACTGCCCGCCCCGTAGCTCGGCGGTCGCGACCACTCGCTTGGACGGCGACGCGCCCCAGTCCGCGTGCGCAATCCATCCCGGCAGGCCCATGATCGTCGTGGCCAAGATACTTCCCGGGGTGAATGACGGTCAGATCGCAATCGACGATCCGCGGGCGGCCGACGTGCGGGCCCTGCTCACGGTCCATCTCACGTTCGCGCGGGCGCACACCCCGCCTGAGGATGCCCACGCGATGGACGTCGACCGCCTGCTCGACCCGGCGGTGACGTTCTTCGGCTACCGCGCCGGCGGCAAGCTCCTCGCGATTGGCGCGCTCAAGCAACTCGACGCGCACCACGGCGAGATCAAGTCGATGCACACCGCCCAAGATGCCCGCGGGCGCGGACTCGGTCGGGAGATGCTTGCGCACCTAATCGCGGTGGCGCGCGAGCGCGGCTATGAGAGCGTCAGCCTCGAGACGGGGTCGATGGCCTCGTTCGAGCCGGCGCGGTCGCTGTACGCGGGCGCCGGGTTCGAACCGTGCTCGCCGTTCGGCAATTACCGCGAGAGCCCGAACAGCACGTATATGACGCTCGTGCTGGCGAGTTGAACCGGGCCGCGAGGAACGAACCCCTTGAGGGTGTCGCATAAACCTGAGGGCGTCGTGATGGCGGATAACGCCAAGCTCGCGGCGCCGGCGGGGGTGAGATGGCCGTTCGGGTGGCGGGATTACGGGATCTCGACGCGGCGCGGACGTCGAGATCCCGATTAGCGGCCATGGTGGCGGGATTGCGGGATCTCGACCCGACGGGGACGTCGAGATCGCAGTTAGCCGCCACCACCACGCGCCGGGCCGGTTCTGAGTCGAGCACAACCAACATCGACGCCTGCGGCGTTACACGACACCCTCGTTGCTACCTTCTCGCCCGGTGTTCGGCAGCCTGCGCGTCGACGACCCCGAGCAGCAATTAGCCGCGGTCCGGCTTCGTTCGGACCTGCCGCTCGCCGATCCTGGCTTTGTCCGCGACGACGGCGGCTGGGTGCTCAACCTCCCCGACAGCTCTCTCGCGCGCCTGGAGTACCAGCTCGAGCTGTCCGACCACGCCGGCGACACCGTGGTCGTGTGCGACCCCGGCAACCCGGAGCGCGCCCCGGGCGCGTTCGGCGAGAAGTCGGTGCTGCTCGCCCCCGGGTACCGCACCCCGGCGTGGCTCGAGCAGCCGGTCGTGGACGGTTCGTTCGAGGTCTTCGGTATGCGTGTGCTCGGACGCGAGGTGTCGATCGGCGTGTGGTCGCCGGCGGGCGGGGACCTGCCGCTGCTGGTCGCCCACGACGGGCCCGAATACGACCGGCTCGCCTCGCTGACTCGTTTTGCCGGCGCGATGATCGAGCGCGGGTCGGTCGCGCCGTTCCGCGTGGCACTGCTGCCGCCCGGCGATCGCAACGAGTGGTATTCGGCCTCGGCGGCGTACGGCCGCGCGCTGTGCAACCGGATCCTGCCCGCGTTGCGTTCCGAGATCGAGGTGACCGGCCTGCCCGTGGGCATGGGCGCGAGCCTCGGCGGCCTCGCGATGCTCCAGGCGCAGCGGACCTGGCCCGGCGCGTTCGCCGGCTTGTTCCTCCAGTCGGCGAGCTTCTTCGTGCCCCGCTTCGACCGCCACGAGTCCGGGTTTCCGCGCTACGCGAGGATCGTCCGATTCGTCCGTCGCGTCCTGCGCACGGAGGCGCTCGACGAGCCGGTGCCGGTGGCGATGACGTGCGGCGCCGAGGAGGAGAACGTGTACAACAACCGGCTGATCGCGAGCGCGCTCGCGGCCCAGGGCTACGACGCCCAGCTTACCGAGGTGGCCGACCTGCATAACTACACCTCCTGGCGGGACGCATTCGATCCGCACCTGACCCGCCTCCTGGCCCGTCTGTGGCCCCCGCGATGAACGGCGTCGCGGTCTACGGTCATTGGGGTCGGCCGCTACTCGCGTTCCCGGCCGAGGGCGGGGACGCCGGCGAGTTCGAGCGCCACGGGATGGTCGCGGCGGTGGGCGACCTGCTGCAGGCTGGGCGGGTGAAGCTGTACTGCGTGGACTCGTTCGACCGTGAGTCGTGGTCGAACCGCGACATCCCGCTCGAGGAGCGCGCGCGGCGCCACCAGTTCTACGAGTCGTGGATCCTCGACGAGGTCGTTCCGTTCCTCCGCTGGGACTGTGGTGGAGCGAGCGAGCTGATCACGTGCGGCGTCAGCCTCGGGGCCTACCACGCCGCCAACTTCGGGCTCAAGCGAGCCGACCTGTTCCCGCTGGCGATTGGCATGTCCGGCAACTACGACCCAGCCGCCTGGAACGGATGGGGCGAACGTGGCGACGCCACGTACTTCAACAATCCGATCGACTACGTCGGCAACCTCGGGGGCGACCACCTCGACTGGCTGCGCGGCCGGGTCAGCCTCCTGCTCGTGTGCGGGCAGGGCCAGTGGGAGGACACGACCGGCGCGCTGGAGTCGACGCGCCGGCTCGCGGAACTGCTCCACTCCAAGGGCATCCGTTGCGAGCTCGACCTGTGGGGGCATGACGTCGCGCACGATTGGCCATCGTGGTGCGCGCAGTTCGCCCACCATCTGCCACGCTTCTGCTGATGGCGGAGACGACCCACCTGATCGGGTTGCTGCTCGGCACCGAGGACGATTGGCCGGCGGCGTTCGAGACTCTGGTCTCACGGCTCGGGCCGATCACCGACGCCTCCGGGCACACGCATCGGATCGCGACCGAGCGGATCACGATGGAGCCGTTCGACCTGCGCGACCGGCCGCGCTACGAGCTGGTGATCGATCGGCTCGCGTACTGGTACTACCTCCCGCGCGAGTGGCTGAAGAAGGTCGCGCTGATGAACGACGTGTATTTGCTGAACAGCCCCTTCACGTTTCAGGCGATGGAGAAGCACGCGGCCTACTGCGCGATGATCCGCCTCGGGCTGAAGGTCCCGCCGACGGTTCTGGTCCCGCACAAGGACCCGCCGGACAACGCCCGGTTCCAGTACACGGCCACCCGTTACAACCTTCCGTTCGACCTGTCCGCGATCGCGGACAAGATCGGGTATCCGCTGTTCATGAAGCCCTACGACGGCGGGCAGTGGATCGGGGTCAGCCGCGTGCGCGACCGGGCTGAGCTCGAGCGCGCGTACGACGACTCGGGCCGGCGGCTGATGCACCTCCAGGCGTCGATCGAAGGCTTCGACGTGTTCGCGCGCTCGCTCTCGATCGGCCCCGAGACGATGGTCATGAAGTTCCGCCCCGACCAGCCGATGCACGACCGCTACGAGGTCGCGCACGGCTTCCTCACGCCCGAGCTGGGCGACGAGGTGCTGACGATCAGCCGGCTCGTCAACGCGTTCTTCCGCTGGGAATTCAACTCGTGCGAGTGCCTCGTGCGCGGCGACGACGTGTATCCGATCGACTACGCGAACGCCTCTCCCGACGTTGCGCTCACGAGCCTCCATTACTACTTCCCGTGGGCGATCAAGACGCTCGTGAAGTGGTGCACGTTCTGCCTGGTCACGGGACGCGGGCCGCAGCTCGATCTCGACACCCGCCGGTACTTCGAGATCGGCGATCGCGAGGACTTGAGCTATGCCGACAAGCTCGCGGCCTACCGCCGGGTCGCCGACGACTACTTCGAGACGGACCGCTATCACGACTTCTGCGACAGCCGGCTCGGTCACTTCGACGAGGTCGTGCTCGATTGGGTGGACTCGAGTGACTTCGACCGACTGCTGCTGGACACCGTCCGGGCGACGTACCCGGCGCATGAGCAGGAACGGTTCGTCGCGCACCTGCGCGGGCTCGTGGGGCAGTGGGTGCGCGAGAACGGACGCGTTCCCGCCTGGGGCTGACGGTCTATCCGTCGTCGACTAGGCCGACGAGCGGACCGAGCAGCCTGCGCGAGCGCCGCGACAGCCCGGGCAGCGCGAGCAGCCGGTGGGTCGCCGGCGCTCCCGCCGCAAGCCTGTCGAGCTGCTCGAACGCGATTGGACGCCAGCGGCCGTCGACCGTGCCGTGGGCCTCGTCGTCGGCGATCGTCGCGACGTCGACCTCGAGGTGCTCGGCCCACAGCCGTAGCCGAGTCGCTCGGGCGAGCTGCGGGTCGTCGGTAACGACGTTCATCTCGGTGTCGTTGAGCAGCGAGTGGGCGTTCAGGTTCGCCGACCCGACGGTGAGCCAGCGGTCGTCGACGATCCCGACCTTGGCGTGGACGTACAGGCGGTCGATGCGATCGCCGGTCCGCGACCGGATCGTGGCGGCGAGCAGGCGCCCCGCGCCGTCGTCGGCCGCGGCCAGGACGCCGAGCTGACCGAGCGTGTCGTCATGCCCGTTGTTCGCCTTGGCCGGCAGCACGATCACGATCCGGAACTCGTCGCACGGCGGGCGCCGCAGCTTGTCCGCGAGCAGCCGGACGATCTCCGGCGACCACAGGAACTGGTTCTCCAGGTAGATGAAGCGCTGCGCGCCGGCGATCGCACGGACGTAGCTCTCGAGGATCCGATATACGCCGTCGGGAACCGCGTCGTACATGCTGTTGGCGATCGTCCGCACCACCTGGATCGTGTGCTCGCCGGCGGGCGCCGGGTCCGCCGGCCGATCGAGTTGCTCGCCGGTCAGCTCGCGCCAGCGGAGCGCGAAGTGGTCGTCGACGTCGGCCACCGCGGGACCGCGCAGGCGCGAGGCGACGTCGTGCCAGCCGAGCCGGCGCCGGGCGGGGTGGTCGCTGGTGTCGAACCGGTCGCCGGCGTAGTCGGTCATGTCGATGCCGCCGACGAACGCGACCTCGCCGTCGACGACCACGGTCTTCTCGTGGTGACAGTGGAACGGATGCTCGCGCGGGTCGGTCTCGCAACGGATCCGCGTCTCCCGGGTGAGCGTGCGGACGCCGTTGCGCACCTCGTTGCGCGTCGGGTGAAACGCCGGGACCGGCGCGCCCGCCCACACGAGGACCCTGACGTCGACGCGCTCCGCCGCCTCGGCCAGCAGCTCGCCGAGCACCGTCGGGCGCTCTCCCCGCACCAGCTCAAAGTAGGGAGCGATGTGCCAACCGGTCACGTGAACGTAATCGCCGGCGTTCGCGACGGCCTCGGCGATCGACGGGAACGCCTGGGCGCCGTCGATCAGCACCTCGAGCGAGCAGCCCGCGCGCGGGGGCGGATCGCCCGAGGCCCACGGTCCGTCATCGGGCGGCGCCAGCGCGTGGCTCCAGCCGAGGCGGCGCAGGCGCCACCGGTGCTTGGCGCGGACCGCTGCCTCGACGCCGTCACCGACGATGGTGTCGAGGGAGGAGAGGAGCGATGCGGACGAATCGGGCATCCACTAGGGCTACCCGATCCGTCCGCGAACAGCCCCGTCAGGCTGGGATCGCCTCGAGCTCGTGCTCGCCGTGCGCGATCAGCTCGGGCTGCTCACGCTCGATCTCGTGCTCGCGGACCAGCCACAGGGCGAGCAGCGAGCCGACGAAGGCGAGCGCGGCGCCGATCACGAGGATCGTGTTGAGACCGCTCAGGAATCCATCGCGGGTCGCGGTGGCGACGATCCCTCGCGCTCCGTGCGGGACCGCCCGCAGCGCCGCCTGCAGCTGTCCGCCGGAGGCCGCCTCGATCAGCTGACGTGCGCGACCACCGCTCCCCGCCGGCGTGCCGGCCGCGACCGAGGAGATCTTGTCGGCGCCGCGGGCGAGGAAGATCGCTCCCCACGCCGCCACGCCGACCGCGATCGAGACCTGGCGGAACGTGTCGTTGATCCCGGCCGCCATCCCGCTGCGCTCCTTCTCGACGACGCTGACCGCGACGTCGGCGATCACCGGGTTGAGCAGGCCGACACCGATGCCGGCGACGATGAAGCCGGGCAGCAGCGCCGTCCAGCCGTCGCTCGGGGTCAATCCGGACATCAGCAGCAGCCCGACGCCGATGAGGCCCAGGCTCCCTGCCATCAGGACGCGCGCACGGACCCGACCCATCAGGGCCACGGCGAGTGGCGCGACCAGGAACGGCACTAGCGTGATCGGCAGATACCGGAGCCCGGCCTGCAGCGGCGAGTAACCCAGGTAGTTCTGGAGGTACAGCGTCAAATACAGGAACAGCGCGAACAGAGAGGCCGACACGGCCGCCGCGGCCAGCTGGACGCCGGTGAACGCGCGCCGGCGGAACAGCTCGAGCGGGAGCATCGGCTCCTTGACCCGCTGCTCGATCGCCATGAACGCGGCGAGCATCACCGCGGCGCCGGCGAACAGGCCGAGGATCAGCGGGCTGCCCCAGCCGTCGTCGTTACCGCGCAGCAGACCGAGCACCAGCATCACCAGCGCGCTGCTGAACGTGACGAGTCCGAGCCAGTCGATCCGGGTCGCGTTGGGGTCACGAGACTCGCGGATCTTCATAAACGTGATGGCGATCGCCGCGATCCCGATTGGGACGTTGAGGAAGAAAACCCAGCGCCAGCCGAAGGCGCTCGTGATCGCGCCGCCGACGAGCGGCCCGACCGCCACCGCGACGCCGATTGTGGCGCCGTAAACGCCCATCGCTGTCGCGCGTTCCTTACCTGCCGCGAATTCCTGTGCGACCAGGGCCAGCGAGACGGCGAACATCGCGGCGCCGCCGATGCCCTGGATCGCACGCGAGATGTTCAGGAACGTCGCGTCGGGCGCCAGTCCCGCGGCCAGAGAAGCCGCGGAGAAGATCCCGAGTCCGATCAGGAAGACCGCTTTGCGCCCGAGGCGATCCGCAAGCGACCCGGCGGTCAGCACGATCGCCGCCAACGACAGCGTGTACGCGTCGATCACCCATTGCACGTCGGTGAAGCTCGCCGACAGGTCCTTCTCGATCGAGGGGAGCGCGGTGTTCACGACGGTGATGTCGAGCAGCAACATGAAGGTGCCGACGCTCACCGCCAGTAAGGTCCACCACTTTCTAGACATCTTCAGAGATACCTCCGCTTTTGGTGCTAAAATCGTCAGGCAACCTTGTAAGGCTTCCGAACTGTCTGGCCACCTTATCAGGAGTCCTGACCGAATGTCAATTGACTACGACACACCACATCCGCCGTTGATGATTCGGCTGCTCAGCACCGCTTTCGATGATTTCTGCGAGGGTGTCGAACGGCGCCTGGCGGACACGCCGTACAACGACATCCGGATTAGCCACGGGTGCGTGTTCGGCAACATCGAGCCCGAGGGGAGCCGGCTTACGGAGCTCGCGGAGCGGGCTCGGATGACCAAGCAGTCCGTGGGCGAGGTCACCAGCGACCTCGAGCAGCGCGGCTATGTGGAGCGGGTCCCCGACCCCAGCGACGGCCGCGCGAAGATCATCCGCCTGACCGAGCGCGGGCGCGCCGCTCAGGCCCTCGGCGTCGCGCTGATCGATGAGCTCGAAGAGGAGTGGGCCGAGCGGTTCGGGGCTGATCGCGTCACGGCGCTCCGTGAGGCGCTCGAGGCGATCACCGGCGAGCGGTCCGGCGCCGTCGCGGCGTGAGCGGGGCCAGACTAGAGCACGGCGTTCCCGTCACCGCCGGGTGGTTCGTCATCAACGCACGCGACGCCCGGTGGATGCACAACAGCATGCGCGACGTGTGCCGGTTCGGCGGGGAGGGCGAGGCCCACTTCGACGACCTCGGGGTCAGCATGTACTGGATCCAGCCCGGCAAGCCAATGTCGCTCTACCACCACGAGGCCGGCCAGGAGGACTTCCTGATCCTGCGGGGCCGGTGCACGGTGCTCGTCGAGGGGGAGGAGCGGCCGGTCGGGCCGTGGGACTTCTTCCATTGCCCGCCGCGGACCGCCCATACGATCGTCAACACCGGCACGGAGCCGGCGCTGATCCTGGCCGTCGGCGCGCGCAAGGAGAAGGGCAGCGCGCGCTATCCGTTCGAGCCCGTGGCAGCTCGCCGCGGGGCGGGCGTGCCCGACGAGGCGACGCCGGCGATGGACACCTACGCGAGCTTTGGCGAGCCGGTGCCGGGGCCGGCGCCCGACATCTTCTAGCGGCTCGCCGCCACCCCGAGAAACTCGACACTCGCGGGCGCCGTGGAGTCGAGCGTCGAGTTGTTCGGGGCCCCTGCGGGCGATGCTCCGACCCAT
>Ga0335073_10002007_pt1 | contig 27808 bp, 24 predicted proteins | sample Lox_Sample_22_FD_207093 | JGI IMG/M metagenome (GOLD analysis project Ga0335073, IMG submission 207093) | Soil microbial communities from Loxahatchee National Wildlife Refuge, Florida, United States - Lox_Sample_2.2 | ecosystem: Environmental > Terrestrial > Soil > Wetlands | place: USA...
AGCACCGCGAGGCCGTACTTGGCGGCGGCGAACACGCCGGCGAGCGCCGCGTCCAGGCGCCCGTCCGCGACCTGGCGCGCCGCCTCGGCGTTGGACGCCAGCGGCACCCACTCGACGTCCGGCAGGCTGGCCCTGAGCCAGCGGCGGCACTGCGGCTCGGACTGCGGGTGCCCGCCGACGGTCTTCACGTCCGCCAGCGCTGTTTCGGGCCTCGCCAGCAGGGCAAACTCGATCGGCAGCCGGGTTTCCGCGCGGATGAGCAGGCCACTGCCGCCGGCCAGGTCGTCAACGGTGGCGGTGACGATGCCTTCGACGGAGCTTTCCATCGGGACCACGGCCCGCTCGGCCGCGCCGGACCGCACGGCCGCGAGGGCTGCCCCGACGGACGGGTACGGCACAGGCTGCACATCGCCGTCAGCGAACTGCCGCGAGCCGCTGAGGCTCGCCACCGCTGCCTCGGTAAACGTGCCTTCGGGGCCAAGGTAGGCATAGCGCATAGCCCCATCATGCCGTAGCCGGGGCGCGCCTTGTCCCGTTGTCGCCGCGCGCCGACGGCACCTTGCCGTCGGGGATGCCGGCGGGGATGATGCCTCCCCCGAGCCGCGCCGTGCGGACCGCGTGCGCCTCCTCGGGTGACAGTTCCTGAGTGCCCTGGGTCGCCACTACGGGCTTGACGTACGTTCGCGAGTCGGCGCGGCTGTTGATCGAGGTGAGCACGATCCCGTCGCCCGCGGAGTTCAGCAGCGCCACGGAGAACGACAGCTGTCCCGACATCTCGTTCAGCGCGTCGTACCTGACGACCGCCATGTCGCGCAGCGCCCGCGGATCGATCGTGCCGCGCGATCCGACCGCGCCCTGGATCAGGTCCCTGCACTCGCGCACGGCGCGGGCGGCGCGCCGCTGCGCGAGCAACCCGACGATGACGCCGACTACGCCACAGAATGCTCCTACCGCCGAAGCGAACGCTATGGCTTTCACCCTGAGCACTATACCGGTCACGCCCGGCCGGCCTCGGCGAGGCTTGGGGGTACTGATTCGGCCGCGGGCCGCCGCGTGAACATCACAAGCAGCACCGCCACCGCCGCCAGCACCGCCGGGGTGAGCGCCGACCTGATCACCGGCTCCATCCAGCTCAGGCCGCCGGGAATCGTGATCCCCGCGGACCGGGCCGGCAGGTATCCGAACGCGAGCGCCGCGGTCCGCGCGAGCAGCAGCCAGTCGAGCCCCGAGGCGGGCAGCAGCGGCAGCAGCGCCCAGGCGAGGGCGTCATACCACGGCAGCACGTACGGCCAGGCGACCAGCCAGGCCAGCACCAGCGCGAACGGCGCCCGCGCCGCCGCCGCGCCGCCGTCCCGCGGCAGCCGCGCGAGCAGCAGCACCGCGAGGCAGCCCATGAGCAGCATCGCGAGCAGTCGCACCACGTCGTCCGCCGACGGCTCGGACAGCACGGTGTAGTGCAGCACGGTCCGCACCACACGCCACGGTGATCCCACGGAAACCATGCCGCTCGCCCGCAACGATCGCGCGATCCCCGCCCGCCCGATCAGCGCGAGGTCGACGGCGGCCACGGCGGCGAACCCGGCCGCGAATCCGGCGAGCACCAGGCGATGCCGCATGACGCCGGACGTGACGACGGCGAGTGCCAGGCCGGCCGCTACCAGCAGCACCGTCGGCTTCACCGCGAAGCCGAGTCCGAGGACCATCCCGGCGGCCACGGCACGGGTGCGGGGCCGGGAGCACGCGCAGCCGTTCGGGATAAGGGGAGAGAGCACCGCGATGCCGCCGATGCTGAGCGCGGCGGCCAGCCCGTCCACATGGCTGCCCGCCACGAGTATCTGCAGCAGCAGCGGATTGCATGTCCAGAGCACGGCCGCCCGCAGCCGGGCCGCCGGGCCGCGCGCCAGCCGGTCGAGGAGCACGCCTGTCGCCGCGAACGCGAGCACGTTCACCAGGTCGAGCGCGAAGACGGTCAGCCGCGCGGACGTGCCGCCGAGCAGCGACGCGAACCCGAACACACCGCTGGCCAGCGCCCCGTACACCGAGGGCGTGCCCGCCCAGTCCTGCACCGCGCGCGCGACCGGATCGCCGAGGCGGGCGAGCGCCTGCGGGGCGACCAGGTAGGGGTCATGGCCGGTGACAAGCTCCCGGCCGTAGGCGGCATAGGAGAGAAAATCCGATGTACCGAACGGTGCCGTGGTTCCCGCCACGAATGCCGCCAGCACCCCGGCGAGCAGCACGTACCGCGGGCGGACTGTCCAGCCGAGCCGGATCGCGCGCAGCGTGAGCGCCAGGCCGAGCGTGCCCGCGGCGAGGCCAGCGGCGGCGAGGCCCACCGCCAGGTACGGGCTGGGGTGCACAGTGAGCGTCCAGGGCAGCTGACGCGGGCGGCCAGGGAGCGGCGGCTCCATGAGCGACGGGCCCGCGGCGCCGACGGCGATCGTGGCACCGATGCTGATCCCGGTCGCGATGAGCCCGGCGCGGCCGGTCCACGCGGCCGGCGATGCTCGCGGCGGCAGGGGCGCCGGGTCCGGCCGGGTCACAGCCTGGTGGCGAGCGCCCACGCGACGTCGGCGAACTGGCGGGCACGGTGCAGCTGCGCCCGCAGGCCGGTGCCGGTCGCCCGGTGCGCGAGCGGGACTTCGACCTCGGTGATGCGCATGCCCTTGCGCGCCAGGTCGATGGTCATGGCCGTCTCGACGCCGAACCGCCTGGCCAGCGGGCGCGCCGCGTCATAGGCCGCCCTGGACAGGCACCGCTGCCCGTTCAGCGGCTGCGCCGGGGCCCAGCCGATCGCCCGGCGTGTCCCCGCCGCCGACAGGCGCACCACGAACCCGTGGCCGCCCAGTTTGACCCGCGCGGCGAACACGGCGACCGTCATGTCGGCCTCGCCCGCCACGACCGGCGTGATCAGCGGACCGGCTTGCGCCGCGGTCGCGCCGAGGTCGGCGTCGAGGAACAGCAGATGGCGCGGCGGCTGCCGCGGCTCGCGCTGGTCGAGCAGGCGGACGGCTTCTGCGCCGGTCTCCATCGCCGCGGCCTTGCCGCGGTTCCTCGCGTGCCGCAGCACCGAGGCGCCCGTCTCCTTCGCCGCGCGTCCCGTGCCGTCCCGTGAGCCGTCGTCGACGACCACGACCACGTCGACTCCGGCCAGTGTCGCGGCGGCGGCGGCCGTCGCGCCGACCAGGCCGGCCTCGTTGTACGCCGGGATGACGACAGCTACCCCTGTCATAGGGAGAGCGTAGGGCTAACGGACGGCCGGGTCGGAACCGATCGTGAAGACCGAGTCGAGCCCGGTCACCTGGAGGATCTTCATGACCGCCGGGCGCGGGGCGGCCAGCTCCAGCTCACCGCCCTGCTCGCGTGCCTGGCGCAGGCACGTCAGCAGGACGTTCATGCCCGTCGAGTCGCAGAACTCCACGCCTGACATGTCGACGACGATCCGTGTTCCTGGAGCGGAGCTGGTGATGGCGGCGGCGATCTGGCTGTGCAGCCGCGGAGCGGTATAAAGGTCGATTTCTCCCGCGGCAGTCACGATCACGTGATCTCCATGAGACCGACTTGAGACATTGAGCTCCACGGCTGGAACACTACAGCCACCGAGTGCGCCAACGCTAGGCGTCGGTCGTGGCGAATCTCGTGGTCAGGCCGCTCGTTCGCGCTCGTCCGGCATGCTCGCCGCGTCGCGGCCGAGCGGGCAGCAGATGGCCCGGGGGCCGCCGCGGCAGCCGGCCAGTTCGCCGCCCGGCACCCGGAGCACCTCGATGCCCGCCGCCTCGAGGCGCGCGTTGGTCAGCGTGTTGCGCTCGTAGGAGATCACCGTGCCGGGGGCGAGGACGAGCAGGTTCCCCGCGTCGTCCCACTGGCAGCCGTCCAGGCAGCCCGGCCTGCCCGGGCCGAGCCCGGTCTCGATGACGCGGAGCCTGTCGATCCCCATGGCCTGCGCGGCCGCCTCGAGGAACGGCTGCTGATGGGACAGCCGCAGCTCCTCACCGCGCTGCGTGATCGTCCGGGCGACCAGCGAGTAGGCGGCTGGCGGCCGCATCACCACCATGTCCGGGCCGGCCATCGTGCACACCGTGTCCAGGCACTCGCCGCCGCCCGGGTCCATGAGGACCGCGAGCACGGTGTGCGCGAAGCCACTGTCGAACACGCGCCTGGCGAGCCGCTCCATGCCCGCGGCGGATGTCTGCGCGCCGATTCCGATGGCCACGACCCCCGGCGCGAGGAGCAGCACGTCGCCGCCCGCCAGCAGTTCGTGGCCGGGGTCGTACAGCCGCTTGGTCCCGGCGAACATGGGGTGGTGGGCGAACACGATCGCGGCCAGCTCGGCCTCCGCCCGCCTGCCCTGCGGGCTCGTCACCGCCACGCTGTCCCCGATCCACACGCTCGAGTCGCGGGCGAACACCAGGTTAGGCAGCGGGCAGACGACGTAATCCCACGCTTCGAGCAGCCCGAACACCGCGCCGCGGCCCCCGCGGAACTCATCGCGCGCCAGCCCCATGATGAGCAGTTGCGCGAGCTCTTCCGGGCGCAGGTCCGCGAGGAACAGGCCGAGCTGGCCGCGCAGTTCCTCGCCGAGCCGCGGGTCGCTGAGCGTGGACTCGATCGCGTGCTGCCTGGCCGCCGCGTACTCGAGGGCGTCCTGGAGCAGTTCGGTCAGGTACAGCACCGCGACACCCTGGACGCGCAGGGCGTCCGCGAACGCGTCGTGCTCTTGCTGCGCCCGTTCCGCCCACGGCGGGGCGGCGAACAGCATCCCGCATCTGTGCTGCGGCGTAATCCTTCTGAGTTCTGCTCCCGGCCGGTGCACCAGCACCGTACGCAGCCGCCCGACTTCGCTGTCCACCCCGTAGAGCTGGGACACGAATCCCCCCGGATGCATGTCATATCCCGCGATTGCCGCACTTACTTCAATTACGAGAACTTCACCGCGGCAATCCCCCGCCGGAAGTTATCACCGCTTCCGGGCGTGATTACGCGTCCCGTGACGATGCAATTACCAAACTCGCCGGCCGGCCGTATCGGACCGGCAGTTCCGCCCAGACGGTGGTCTCGCCGGCGGCCGCGCAGCCGGGGCATTCGCCGTCCGCGGCCGCGGTGTCGTCGTCGTGCGCGGCGGCGGCGTGGTCGTCCGGGTCGCCCGCGGACTCGCTGTGGTCGCTGTCCCGCTGGCCGGCGCCGGCACAGACCCCCCAGCGCATCGACAGCCGGGCGACGATGCCGAGCCCGCGTCCGCCAAGCGACCAGTTAGACGGCTCGTTCACCACGGGCACGGTCGGGCCGCCGCCGTCGCTGACCGCGACCTCCACGGTGTCCTGGCTCAGCTTCCAGGAAACCTTCACAGTTCGGCCTGGCAGCGGTCTAGCGTGTACCAGGGCATTGCTGATAAGTTCACTTATCACTAGCCCGGCGTCACAGGCCGTCCCTTCGTAAACGCCCGCTTCGGTGAGGTCACCGATCAGGCGGCGGCGTGCCACGCCTACGCTAGACGCTGTGAACGGGAGCAGTAGCGCGCTCGACGTAGCCACCTCCATAGACACCCGCCCCGCCGTGGACTTGAACGAACCCGGTTACGAGCGGAATGCCCCGTGCGAACGCGGTGAAACCGTGTTCGGCATATTTCGCGCGCGTTATCTGTCAAGTTGTCCTTGCTGTCCGGACGCGAGTGGCCCCGCCGACAGGGTAACGTCAGGTCGTGACCTTCGCTTATTCCGACGATCTGACAGGGTGGCGCCGTGGCTGACCCGACCGTGGTGGTGGACAACCTGCACGTGGTCTACCGCGTGTACGGGGCGGGCGGGAACAAGGGCACCGCCGCCACGTCGCTCATGCGGCTCGTCAGGCGGCAGCGTCGCACGTCGATTCGCGAGGTGCACGCGATCCGCGGCATCTCATTCGTCGTCAACCACGGCGACGTGGTCGGCATCATCGGCCGGAACGGCTCAGGCAAATCCACGCTGCTGCGGGCCATCGCCGGGTTGCTGCCGCCCGAGCAGGGCGCGGTCTACACGACGGGCCAGGCGGCGCTGCTCGGCGTCAACGCCGCGCTGCTCGACGACCTCACCGGGGAGCGGAACGTGGTGCTCGGCTGCCTGGCGATGGGCATGCCGCCGCAGGAGGTCAAGGGCCGCTATCAGCAGATCGTGGACTTCTCCGGTGTCGGCCGGTTCATCGACCTGCCCATGCGTGCCTACTCGACGGGCATGGCGCAGCGCTTGCGGTTCGCGATCGCGTCGGCCAAAAGCCACGAGATCCTCATGATCGACGAGGCGCTGGCCACCGGCGACGCCGCGTTCCGCACCAAGAGCCACGACCGGATCAAGGAACTGCGCAACGAAGCCGGCACGGTGTTCCTCGTCGCGCACAACCTGGGCGAGATCGAGCAGAGCTGCAACCGCGTGATCTGGATGGAAGCCGGCCAGATCCTGCGGGACAGCGACGACGTGCCCGCCGTCATCGACGAGTACCTGGCCGCGACCGGCGGCGAGCCTCGGCACCGGGAGCAGGCCCGCCTCTAGGGCCCTTGGCGCTCCCCGGCCTGTTACGAAACCGCCCAGACCTCGCCTGGCATGCCGTAGCAGTCCTCGATGACCAGCTGCCGCCCGTTGACCGCGCTGTTCGACGGGTCAGCCAGGCACTTCTCGGCGTTGGCGTTCTCAAGCATCCCGAACGAGCTGACCTCCCACACCTGGCTCGGGACGCTGCTGCAGGGTTCGAGCACGACCGTGTCGCCGTTGGTCGTGCCCGCCTTGCTCACGTCAAGGCACTTGCCGCCGACCCGTAGCGAGCTGTTCAGCGCGAGCGTGATCTTCTGGGCGGCGGACCCGTCGCAGGCGGAGCTGACGATGGCGGCGCCGGTGCTGGTGGCGCCGTGGTCCAGGGCCACGCACTTGCCCGTGACACCGGACGTGACCGGGCTCGCGGGCAGCGTCCAGGCCTGGCTTTCGACGTCGTCGCAGGTGGCGAGGTCGAGCTGCTTGCCGTTCGACGTGCTGCCACTCGGGTCGTCAAGGCACCCGCCGGTAGCCGGATTGAGCAGCCCGCCGTCGGCCCCGGTGATCTCCCACTGCTGGCTGATGGCCGTGCCGCAGGCCGCGAGCACTATCTTGCCGCTGGCGTTGAAGGCCAGGCACTTGCCGTGGATCCTGATCGACCCGGGCCCGCCAGGGAACGCGCTTGGGACAAACTCCCAGTTCTGCGCGGCGCTGCCGTCGCAGGACCAGATGACGGCCTTCGCCCCGGCCGCCTTGCTGTTGCCAGCGTCGTCAAGGCACTTGCCCGCGAGGTCAAGGCGGACCGGGCCGGTCACGCCGCGGAACGAGCCGGTCAGCGACTTCACCGAAATGATCCGGAAGCTGACGGTCGACTTCGCCCCGGTCCCGTCCTTCACGGTGAGGTGGACAAGGGCGCTGGCGGGGGCGGCGGGAAGCACCCCGGAGATAACGCCAGTGGCGGCGTTGACCTTCAAGCCGGACGGGAGCCCGGACGCCGAGTACGTGAGCGTCTGGCCGGGGGCGCTGTCGTAAGCCTTGACGGCGGGGAGGGTGTACCGGACCCCGGCCCGGACGTCATAGGTCCCCGGGTTGATGACGGAGACGATGTTCTGCGCCGACCTGTTCACGAAATCCGCGATGCCGTCCGGCGTGCCAAGCCCGGTGGGGCCGTTGTAGCCGTCGCTGAGGCTGTGCGCGGCGTTGCACAGGAACAGCCGGGCCGGTTCGCAGACGCCGTCGGAACCGGACGTGACGTGGAACAGGTCGGCCGGGTTCTGGTACAGGTAGCTCGACGGATAGGTGTTCGGCGTCGGCGTGCCCGCGAGCGCGTAGATGGCTGCGATGATCGGCGCCGCCACGCTGGTGCCGAACGCCTGGCACCAGCGGGGGCATTCGCTGGTGTCCCCGTACATGGAGATCCCGTTCGGCCCGGACGCCGCGGCGGCGACGTCGTTTTCGGTGCGGTTCGCGCACTGCTTGGCGGACTGGCCCCCGCTCGCGTCCGGCTGCCAGGCGGGTTCTGGCTCACCAGACGAGCAGCCGGCGGCGGTGCCGCTCCCCGGTCCTGTGCCCTGGCCGGACCATACGACTTCATGCCACCCGCGGGGCGTGCCTTTCGCCGAGGTCAGGTACGTGCCGCCGACGGACGTGACGAGCTGGGACGAGGCCGGGTAGCCGGCGCCGTAGCCGTTGTCGCCCGACGCGACGGTGATCGCCACGCCCGGGTGGTTGAAGAACTGCTGGTCGAAATCGGACTCGCCGGGGAAGTCGCCGCCCGACCAGCTGTTGGAGATGAACTTCGCCACCTTCGCCGCGGAGTTCTCCGCGGTGCCCAGGTCAGGGAGGTTGGCCGAGTTGGCCTCGAACAGGTCGATGTGGCAGTTCGGGCAGATCGCCGAGACCATTTCGACGTCGAGGACGGTCTCGTCCTCCCAGCCGGTGACGTGCACCGCCGGCAGCGGCGACGCCTTGCCGAACTCGTTGAAGATCGTGACGCAGCCGGCGCCGGTCGCGGTGTCGCAGGCCGGCAGCCCCTCGTTCTGGCGGTACGTGGGGAGGCTGGCCTTGACCTGGGCCACGGAGTTGTACGCGTCGACGATGGCGACGGTCTCAGGATCGCCGGTCCCCTGGTCGATGCCGCCGGTCGCCGACGCGGCCGTGATAGCGTACGCGCTCTGCAGCGCGGTCGCGGACCAGCCGAGGCCCAGCACCTTGGGTGACTCAACGCCGGCGCCGGTCGCGGTCCGCGACGCCGCGCGCGCGGCCTTGACGCCGCGGGTGAAGAGCTGGCACTGCTCCTGGAGCGGGCTGGCCGGGCGCGGGCAGTCCTGCCGCGTGCCCGCGGGCAGCCCCGCGGGCGTTGCCGTCGGCAGCGTCAGGCCCGCGAGCGCCGCGGGCGACACCCCGTTAGCCGTCGCCGACGGCACCGGCGACGTGGCCGCGGTGGCATTCCAGCCCGCCAGCGCGGACAGCCCCAGGACGTTCACGACGAGGGCGGCGACGGCCACGAGCCAGAACCTGAAACGCAACGACATCTCCAGGGGTCGCAGGGGCCCGGGCCCATGCCGTTCACCTTGGGCGGTCCACTTGAGAGCGCGGCAAGGCGCGCCCGCCGGGCAACCAGCCAAGCCTGGCACACGCCGCGTGCCAGGCGGAGAGGAATTTAGTAAGAATTTTAACTTTAGACACGTACGCCGGACATAGCCGTGAGTCAGGTGCCCGGGCGCCGCCTCACAGGTCGGCGCGGCGCAGGCTGAGCCGCATGACCGTGCCGCCGCCGTCGCGCGACTGGGCTACTACGGTGCCGTTCTGCGCGACGGCGAGCCGCCGGACGATGTACAGCCCGATGCCGACGCCGCCGAACCGGCGCCGGTCGCCCGTCTCGCCCTGGACGAACCGCTCGAAGATCCGCTCATGGTCGCCCGGCGCGATGCCGATGCCCTCGTCCTCGACGTCCACTTCGATCATCGGCCCCGTGACCCGGGCCCTGACGGTCACAAGCCCCCCGGCCGGCGAGTACTTGTACGCGTTCTCAAGCAACTGCCCGACGATGATGTCGGTCGCCATCGAGTCCCCATGCGCGACCGGCAGGTCGGCGGGGATGTCCGCGACGACCTCGTGCCTGTCCGACAGCGGGCCGAACGAGATGACCGTCGCCCGCAGCACCCCCGCCAGGTCGAACGGCCCGTTGTTGACCGGCAGCTGGTCCGCGCCCGCCCGGGCGCCAAGCAGCAGCTGCTCGACCAGCCGCCCGAGCGAGCCCGCCCGCTCGGCGATCGTCCGCACCGCCGCGCGGCGGTCGGCGTCGGAGAGCTGGTCCCACCGGCTGGCCAGCGTGGACGCGAAGCCTTGCACGACGGTGATCGGGGTGCGCAGCTCGTGGCTCGTGGTGGCCAGGAAGAGGTCCTTGGCCTCCTCGAGCTCCTTGGCCGCGGTCACGTCACGGAAGTCGACGACCCGCTCGCCCCCGTCGCCGAACGCGGTGCACAGCACGTCGAGCCAGCGGCCGCTGTCGAGCTTGTGGGTCCGCCGCTCGCCGGGCTCGGGCAGCGGGAACGGCGGCGGCGCGCCCATGACCTCGGTGGCGGGCATGCCCGTGATCCTGTGCGCGGCCGGGTTCCACTGCTTGACCAGGCCTTCTTCGTCGAGGACGGCGATGCCGTCGGCGCTGCCGTCGATGACCGCGCGCTCGTGCGCCCGCTGCCGCACCACCTCTTCGAACGCCATCGCGTTGGTTAGTGCCACTCCGGCGTGCCCGGCGAGCAACTCCAGGAGCTCAAGCTCGACGTGGCTGAGCGTACGCCGGCTGTACAGGGCGTAGAGCGCGCCGTAGGGGCGGCCGCCGACGTGCGAGAGGCTGAGCGCGATCGTGTGCAGCCCCGGCAGCGCGGACCAGATCAGGTCGTCGAACCCGCCGGACTCCCCGGTCGCCATCATGACGGTCTTGCCGGACCTCAGCAGCTCACCGACCAGGCTGCTCGACAGCGAGGCGACGCGGCCGCGCAGCCGCGCTGGCAGGCCCGCGGTGGACACCAGCCTGAGCCTGTCCTCTTCGATGAGGACGAACCCGCCGGCGTCGGCGCCGGTCAGCTCGCGCAGGCTGGCCGCGATGCGGTCAAGCACCGATTCGAGGTCGCGCTGGGCGTTCATGTCGGCGACCACGTCGCCGAGGCGGCGCACGACCCGGGCGCGCTCCGCCATGTAGTGCCTGGCGACGTCGTCCTCGCCGGTCTGGTGGCAGATATTGACCCAGCCGATCACCTCGCCGCCGCTGTCGGTCAGCGCGCTGGTGTCGATGCGCACGTCGAGCGCAGACCCGTCCTTGCGGACGCGCCTGGTGGCGAACGAGATCTGGCCACCGCCACGGACCCGCTCGAGCACCGCGTTGTGCTCCGCGCTGAGCTCTTCGGGAATGATCGGCGGCTCAAGGCCTATCACCTCGTCGGCGCCCCAGCCGAACATCCGCTCCGCCGCGGGATTCCACAGCAGCACGGTGCGGTCTGTCCCGAAAGCGACGATGGCATCGGCAGCGCTCTCGATGACGGCGCGCGCGGTCGCGTCCACCCGATCCCTCCGGCCGGCGATCTGCGTCTGCTCTGCCACCACACCTTCATCGTGCCACCTGGCGTCGCCAAGATCAGCGAAAGAGCGTTACTTCCCTGGCTGATGATCCGTTTACAGCATATCGGGGCAGAAGAGGCGTTCTGGGTCGCGAGCCCAGCAGTTCCCGGGTTCTTCCCTGGCAGCCGCCCGCGACCTATAGTTCTCGCAACCCGGTCGCGAATAAGGCGGCCGGCGCGGGGCAATGATTCCGCAAAGGGTACGAACCGCTTAACCAGCGGACAGATATTTGCTATAACAAAACTATCGACCACGTGCGGCCGCGAGGACGCGGATATGGACCAGGCAGAGCCTTACCCGGATCACGGCCCGCCTGAACAGCGCAGCGCTGGGCAGCTGGGTCCTGTGCAGCGGCAGCGTCGGCCAGAGCGGCGCCGCCAGCGAGAACGACCGCGCCCGGAGGAGATGAGCGGTCCCTACCAGGCACGTCCGGTCAGCCTTGTCCACCCAGTGATCGCCGGCTATGACGGCTCCACGTCGGCGCGGAACGCGCTCGCCTACGCGGCTGGCATGGCCCGTCGCCTCGGCAGGCCCCTGCTCGTCGTCTATGTCACGTCGCCGGGCATGTACTGCGAACCGCTGACCGGCCAGGTGGTGGGCCTGCCAAGGGACACCGACGCGCTCGAGCGCTGGCTGCTCACCGAACTGGACGCGGTGACCGATCCTGGCGAGCTAGAGGTGCACGTCCGCACGCGGCGCGGCAGCCCGGCGCGGGAACTCGCCGCGGTCGCGTCCGAGTTCAGCGCCGACGCGCTAGTGATCGGCGCGCCCAGGCATTTCTGGCACCACGTCGCCGGCTCGGTGCCCGGCTGGCTCGCCAGGCACGCGAGCTGCCCGGTGATCGTGGTGCCATGACCGTCACGCGTGAGCACAAGATCGTCATCATCGGTTCCGGGTTCGGCGGGCTCGGCATGGGGATCGCGCTGCGCAGGGCAGGCTTCGGCGACTTCGTGATCCTCGAGAAGGCCGCCGACCTTGGCGGAACATGGCGTGACAACCGCTACCCGGGCTGCGCGTGCGACGTCCCTTCGCCTCTTTACTCATTCTCCTATGAGCTCAACCCGTCCTGGACCCGGCTCTTCGCGGCGCAGCAGGAAATCTGGGAGTACCTGCGGGGGTGCGCGGCCAAGTATGGCGTCGACGAGCACGTCAGGTACGGCTGCCGTGTCGAGTCGGTGGAGTGGGACGACGCGGCCAGGCTGTGGACCGTGCGCACGGCGGGCGGCGACCGCTACCGCGCCCATGCCGTGGTGTCAGGCGCCGGAGCGCTGCACCTGCCGTCCTACCCGGATATCCCGGGAATGGACGCGTTCGCCGGTGCCGCGTTCCACTCCTCCCAGTGGGATGAGTCCGCCGAGTTCGCGGGCAAGCGGGTGGCCGTCATCGGCACCGGCGCGTCCGCGGTGCAACTCGTCCCGGCCGTGGCCAGGACGGCCGGGCGGCTGACGGTCTTCCAGCGCACGCCGCCGTGGATCACCCCGCGGGCGGACGTCGCCATTCCGCCGGGGATGCGCGGGGCGCTGGGCGCCGTCCCCGGGGCCGCGCGCGGCCTGCGCTACGCCGTCTACTGGATGCTTGAGCTGCAGTCGGTGGGCTTCACGGTCGACCCCCGGCTGATGGGCGCGAGCGCGGCGCTCGCCCGCAGGCACCTCGAACGACAGGTCCCCGACCCCGAACTGCGGGCGCGGCTGACTCCGGACTACACGATCGGCTGCAAGCGGATCCTGCTGTCCTCTGACTACTATCCCGCGCTGCAGCGGCCGAACGTCGATCTCGTCACCGACCCCATCGCCTCGATCGCCCCGTCCGGGGTCGTGACGTCCGACGGCTCCCTGCACGAGGCCGACGCCCTCGTCTACGCCACCGGATTCCGGGTCATCGACTCGGCCGGCGAGCTGAACGTGACCGGACGCGGCGGCCGCAAGCTCACCGAGGCATGGGCAACCGGGGTCGAGGCCTACCGCGGGATCACCGTCCCAGGATTCCCCAACTTCTTCCTGCTGCTCGGGCCGAACACGGGCCTGGGCCACACGTCGGTCGTCTTCATGATCGAGAGCCAGATCCAGCACATCCTGAGCTGCCTGAAGATCCTCTCCCGCGAGAAGGCGAGCACGATCGAGGCGAAGGCCGCGCCAACGCGCGCGTATAACGACGCCCTCCAGCGCCGCTTGCGGCGCGCGGTCTGGACCGCCGGCGGCTGCCGGAGCTGGTACCTCGACGAGGAGGGCGTCAACCGAGCCATCTGGCCGGGCTTCTCGTTCGAGTACTGGGCCCGCACCCGCCGCGCCCGCGGCGCCGACTACGAAGTGAACGCCTGACGCGTTGCCCGCGCGGTGCGCTACCCCACTTCCCCCAGCGGGACCGGCCGCGGCTCGGTGACCTCGGGCGGACACCATGGCGGCTCAACGCGTTCCATCGGCGCGAACCCCACCCGTAGCACCAGTTGCGGCACCTCCGGGTAGTACCAGTGCCATGGCCAGCGCCGCGGAAGATCGGTCAGGTCGGCGAGTTCCAGCGACTGGGACAAGAACGACGCGGTGACTCCGTACCCGGCCGGGACGAGGAGCCGCGACCGGCTCGGACCCCAGTTGCCATACGCGAGCGAGACCCGGTAACGCCTGCTGCGGCCGTTCGGGGTCGACATCGAGAACCGGGTGGCGGTCAGCAGGGCACGTTGCAGCGCCTGCCCGGCACGCAGCCAGTCAAGCGGCCGGTCGTCGTCCGTGGACAGCGCCATCAGCTGGGGATGTTTCTCGAAGGGCGCGGTCCGGTTCGGCAGCCAGAAGTCGCGCCTGATCGGTGGCTCTTCTTCGTCCGCCGGGCGCGGGCCGTATTTGCCGCGCGGCACCTGGTTGAGCTCGCCGCGGGCGGTCCGGAACTCTTGCAGCATCCGCTCGCCTGGCGGCGGTGGCGTCAGGCCAGAGTCGGCCGGCGAGTCACCCGCGAGGGTGTGGTCCGCGCGAGCAGCCTCGCGAAGTATCTGCCTGCACTCGCGTGGGTGCAGCACACGCAGCGAGCCGCGTTCGGCGAACGCGGCGCCCTCCATCTCCACCAGGATCGGCACCGGCACCGGCAGCAGCCGGTACGGCTCGCGGTTCGTGTGCCGCAGCCACATCGCCTCGTAAAGCTCCTGGTCAGCGGACCGCGGCGGCGCGGCGCGGCCGGGCATCACCTCGATGGAGGCGAGCAGCACGCGTCCGGACTCCAGGTGGTCGAGCAGCGCGGACTCCCCGTCAAGGCCCGGGAGCAGCCAGACGGATGGTGTCCGGCCGGCCACCCGGATGGTCAGCCGCAGGTTGTACAGGGCCGCGCCGCAGCTGATCGCGACCTCTCGTGGCAGGAACTTGCCGACGGCCCGGCCGGGGTCGGCGTACAGCTCCACCCGGTCCTGGTCGTCACTGAGCTGCACATCCCACGGGCGCTGGTTGAAGATAGACGGCGCGGCTTCCACCGCTTTGATGATCCGCGCCATATCCGGATGCCAGGGCATTGCGAGCCACCCCGCTTAATCCACGCAGCGGCAAGTTCCCCCGCCGCTCCTACCCACAGGCTCACCCGCCCGCAGGCCTGACAACAGCGTCCAACGTCCCGCCGGATAGGTTCAGGAGTCCTCGGTGCCGGTCTCTATTAATGGTGGAGTAAGCGACTTTCGCTGTGGGCACGTCCCACTGGCCTCTACTGTTCACTGGTCCTGGGCGGCTTTGGGCTGGCCCCGCTGGTGATGGCGGTCTCGGTCCGCGTCCGTGAACATCACCGGGCACGGCTGCCACTCGTGCCGCGCTGGCGGGGCCGATAAGGGCAAGATCACAAGATCGGGGATAATAAACGTAGCCATAGCTACCCGGAATATCCCATGATCTTGGAAACGGCTGCTTACCGGGGCAGGCGCCGTGATCGTCGGCCACAAGCGGCGCGAGTTTGCCACCACCATCCGGGACCTGTACACGGTGAAAATCAGAGGCTGCTGTGACGCCGATCGCGGTGTCCGGCGGGTTGACCGGGACACCTCAGGCGCTATCCGCAAACCCAGTTGGTGACGATGGACTTGACGAGTACTCCGTTGATCTCTAGCGGCAGTTGCCGCTTGCGGCTCGCATCTTCTGAGTTTCCTCATGACCGTCACCAGGCGTTCGCCGGCCCGGCGGCGCTGGCGCGGGTGACCCTCGGTGACGTCGCGCGGACCCGGAAAACACGAAAGCTGGCCTGCGTTTCCGCAGGCCAGCTCTACTGTGGGCGAGGAGGGATTTGAACCCTCACACCCTTTCGGGCACACGGACCTGAACCGTGCGCGTCTGCCGTTCCGCCACCCGCCCGGGCGAGGACTTAGATTAGCACGACCTCAGGAGCACTCATACCCCGGATACCATCAGGTAGGTAGAAGGCGAAGGGAGGCCGAACGAGTGGGAGTTCTGCAGCGCTTCGAACGAAGGCTCGAGGGGATGGTTGAGGGGGCCTTCGCACGTGCCTTCAAGTCGGAACTGCAGCCGGTCGAGGTCGCGAGCGCGGTACAGCGCGAGATGGACGACAGGGCTGCGATCGTGGCGCAGGGCCGCACTCTGGTGCCGAACGACTTCGTCGTCGAGGTCGCCGAGAGCGACTATGACCGGCTGGACGTGTACGCCGAGAGCCTCGGCACGGAACTGGCCACCCTGGCGCGCGACTACGCCAAAGAGCAGGGGTACTCGTTCGTCGGCCCGGTGCGGATGCGGTTCGAGGGTGTCCCCGACCTCACGACGGGGACGTTCCGCATCAGGTCCGGAGTGATCCGCGGCCACACCGTCGAGGCCGGCGAGGTCCGGCAGCCGGTCAGCGACCTGCCGCGGCAGCCGGGCGCCCAGTTCTTCGGCCGGCCCAGGCTGGTGGTGGCGGGGTCGGGCGGCCCGATCGCGGCAGGCAGCACCTACGAGCTCCAGACGCCGGTGACCCTGCTCGGCCGTGGCACCGACTGTGACCTGCGCCTGGTCGACCCTGGTGTCTCACGGCACCACGCGGAGCTGCGCGTGGAGGAGGATCAGGTTGTCCTCGTCGACCTTGGGTCCACGAACGGCACCCTGGTCAACGGGCAGCCGGTGCGCCGTGTCGTGCTCACCGACGGCATGACCGTCACGCTTGGCCGTACCACCCTGGTTTTCCGCCAGGACGACAGGTATTAGACACGCGCCAGACAGGTAACTAGACGACCTGGGACTGACTACCCTAAGCGCAACAAACCGAAAGCGCGACGACGAAGCCGAGGACACCGCACGGGATGAACGCCCTTACCCTAACCCTCATCAGGGTGGCCTTCCTGGCCGTCTTGTGGCTGTTCGTCATCGCGGCCATCGGCGTCGTGCGCACCGACTTGTTCGGCACGGCGGCGGCGAAGGTCCGTCGCGGCCGGAACCGGCCGCCGCAGCCGCAGCCGCAGCGGCCAGTCAGGCAGCCGAGGCCAGGCCGCGGCACCCCTCGTTTCCTCGTTGTCACCGAAGGCGGCCTCAGCGGCGTGAGCATCGACTTGACAGACCAGCAAATTACGCTGGGGCGGGCGAATGACGCCACGCTGGTCCTGAATGACGACTACGCTTCAAGCCGACATGCCCGGATATTTCCGCAGGACGGACAGTGGATCGTTGAAGATCTCGGTTCGACCAACGGTACCTACCTGGACCGTCAGAAGGTGACCAGGCCAACGCCAGTGCCCGTGGGCGTGCCGATCCGCATTGGCAAGACCGTTCTGGAACTACGCAGATGACACTCGCACTCCGCTACGCGGTACGCTCCGACGTCGGCCTCCTCCGTGAAGGGAATGAGGACTCGGCGTACGCGGGGCCGCACCTGCTCGCGGTCGCCGATGGCATGGGGGGCCACGCGGCCGGTGAGGTGGCGAGTTCCGCGACCATCAACGCGCTCGCGCCACTCGACGGCGAACAGCTCGGCGGGGACCTGGTCAGCGCGCTGGCCGGCGCGGTCGCGAGTGCCAACATGGCGCTCCAGGAGCTGATCATCTCCGACCCCTCCGTCGAGGGCATGGGCACGACGCTCACCGCGCTGCTCTGGTCGGACGGCCACGCGGCGCTGTGCCACATCGGCGACTCGCGGGCGTACCTGCTGCGCAACGGCCAGTTCTTCCAGATCACCCACGACCACACGCTGGTCCAGTCGCTGGTCGACGAGGGGAAGATCACCGAGGACGACGTGGCCACCCACCCGCACCGGTCGCTGCTGCTGCGGGCGCTCGACGGCAGGACCGTCGCCGAGCCTGACATGTCCCCCCTCGAGACGATGGCGGGCGACCGCTACCTGCTCTGCTCCGACGGCCTGTCCGGCGTGGTGACCGAGCAGACCCTGCACCAGACGCTGAGCTCCGTGTGGGACCTGGAGAAGGTCACGCTGCAGCTCGTCGAGCTCGCGATCAGGGGCGGCGGTCCTGACAACATCACCTGCATCGTGGCCGACGTCGTCGACACCCAGGCCACCGCGCTGCCGCCGACCCGGGTTCCCGTCCGCGCCGGCGCCGCGTCGCACGGCCCGCAGACGGACACGCACCCCACGGCGCGGCTGAGCTCTCCGGCGACCCGGGCGATGCGGCTGTCGAGGACCGCGCCGCAGGCCGCGCTGCCCGACGACCCGGAAGACCCGCGAACCTGGGGGAACGGGTTCAACGGAAACGGCGGCGGCCAGGAGCCGAGCGACATCACGATCATCCGCGGGCGGCACAGTCACCGCGCCAGGCCGCCGCAGCAGCGTTACGACGATGACGAAGACGACTTCACCGGCCAGCAGGCGGGCAATGAGGGCAGGCGGCGGTGGCCGGTCGTCACGACGCTGCTCGTCGTGGTGGTGCTGCTTGTCTGCGGCGGACTGTACGGCGGGTGGCGCTATATCCAGGGCCAGTACTACGTCGGCGTGCAGGACGGCAACGTCGCCATTTTCCGCGGCGTCAACCAGGACGTCGCCGGCATCAGCCTGTCCAGCCTTGTCACCCGGACGGACCTGCCGCTGCGCCAGGTGGTCGCGAGCAACCAGGGCATGATCAGGCAGACGATCCCGGCGAGCAGCCTGTCCGGCGCCCAGAGCGTCGTCAACGGGATCCAGTTCGCGGTCAAGCAGTGCCGCCAGAAGTGGCTCGCCCTTGTGGCCTGGCAGGCCGAGGACGTCACGTACAGGCGCGAGCTCACCATCGCCGCCCACAACAAGAAGTTCAAGGTGCCAGCGCAGGACAAGCCGGGCCAGCAGCCGCAGACACCCGAGGCGGCCGCCTGCGCGCCCGCGTCCGCGTTCGGCATCGCGGCTAGCGCGCTGCCAGGCAGCCAGGTGACCACTCCGCCGACGACGGGACCGACGTCGACCCCGAGCGCCAAGGCGTCGCCATCGAAGTCGCCGGCCAAGAAGGCGACTCCGAAGGCCTCCCCCACCCGGCGGGCGCCCGCGTGAGCAGCATGACGATGCCATCTCCGGCTCTGGGCAGCCAGCCGCCGGAGGAACTGCCTGGCGGGCGCAGGCGCACGGAGCTGAGCATGCTCGTGTTCGTGTTCGCGATCGTCGCGTTCGCGTTCGCCAACACCGCGCTCAGCCTCAAGGGCCAGCAACTGTCAAGCATCGTCGCTTACATGATCGCGTTCATGGCGATCATGATCGGCGCGCACCTGGCGGTCCGGCGCTGGGCGCCGTACGCCGACCCGCTGCTGCTGCCGCTGGCCGGGCTGCTCAACGGGCTCGGGATCGTCATGATCTACCGGTTGCACGAAGTCGGCCGCAGCGGCAACCCCGGTCCCGTCAACGACGCCGGAACCACGATCCCCATCCTGACGCTGAGCTCGTCGGCCCTGACCCTGCAGATCGTCTACACGATCATCGGCGTGGGCTGCTTCGTAGCCTTCCTCGTGTTCGTCAAGGAACCGCGGGTGCTGCAGCGCTACACCTACCTGCTCGGCCTCATCGGAGTCTTCCTGATGGGGCTGCCCGCGGTCCTGCCGAGCAGCATCAGCGGTGTCGCCGGCACGGGCGCCAAGATCCAGATCGCCATCCCGGGCCTTGGCAGCATCCAGCCGGAGGAGTTCGCGAAGCTGGCACTGGCGGCGAGTTTCGCCGGGTACCTGGTCGCCAAGCGCGACGTGCTGTCGCTCGCCGGCAGGCGGGTGCTCGGCATCGACCTGCCGCGCGGGCGCGACATGGGCCCGATCGTGGTGGCATGGCTAGTCAGCATGGTGCTGCTGGTCGCGGAAAGCGACATCGGCACGAGCGCGGTGTTCATGGGCCTGTTCGTGGCGATGATCTACATCGCCACGTCGCGAACCTCCTGGCTGCTGATCGGGTTCTTCAGCTTCATCGCGGGCGCCTTCCTCACCGCCAAGCTCATCGCGCACGTCGGCTTGCGGTTCAGCATCTGGCTGCACCCGTTCAGCACCCAGAACCTCGTCGACCTTCCGCAGCCGTCCTACCAGACGGCGCAGGGCCTGTACGGGATGGCCAACGGCGGCCTGCTCGGCCGGGGGCTCGGGAACGGGCTGCCGTTCTACACGCCGCTCGTGCAGAGCGACTTCATCTTCACCGCGTTCGGCGAGGAGCTCGGGCTGGCCGGCGTGATGGCGCTGCTGCTGGTCTACGGCCTGATCGTGCAGCGCGGGCTGCGAACCGCGCTCATGATCAAAGACCCGTACTCCAAGCTGCTCGCGGGCGGCCTTTCGTTCATGCTCGCGCTGCAGGTCTTCGTCATCGTCGGCGGCGTGACCAGGCTGATCCCGCTCACCGGGATCACCACCCCGTTCCTGTCCCAGGGCGGTTCGAGCCTGGTGGCGAGCTGGATCCTCATCGCCGTGCTGGCACGGCTGAGCGACACCGCCCGGCGCCCGCCGCCGCGGCCGATCCAGGACGAGGGGCTGACTCAGGTGGTGTCGCTGAAGTGAACCGCGCGCTGAAGAGGATCTCGATCGCCATCCTCGTCATGTTCCTGCTGCTCATGATCAACGTGAACTACCTGCAGGCGTTCGAGACGTCGAGCCTGGCGGGCAAGCCAGAGAACATCCGCGCTGTCTCCGAGGCGAACCAGTACGAGCGCGGCGACATCGAGACGGCCGACGGCGTGAAGATCGCGATCACCAAGCCGTCCAACGACCTCTACAAGTTCCTGCGGGTCTACACCGACGGGCCGGTCTACGCGCCCGTCACCGGCTACGACTCGATCTTCAGCACGAGCGGCGTCGAGCACGCGGAAGACGCCCTGCTGTCCGGCAACGGATCGCAGCTGGCCTTCCGCAACTTCATCGACATGATCACCAACAAGCCGCAGAAGGGCGCCACCGTCCAGCTGACGATCAACTCGAAGGCGCAGCTCGCGGCCTACGACGGGCTGGCGCAGATCCTCAAGGGCACCGGCCGGGTCGGCGGCGTGGTCGCCATCAACCCGAGCACGGGCGCGATCCTGGCGATGGCGTCGTATCCCAGCTACGACCCGAACGAGCTGGCCACCCACAACGGCAGCCTGCTGGACTCGAACGACAAGGCGCTCCTCAATCAGAGTCCCAGCCCGCTGATCAACAACGCCACGCAGACCACCCTGCCGCCCGGCTCGACCTTCAAGATCGTGACCAGCTCGGCATATTTCGCCCAGAGCGCCACCCGCAACCCCGCCAGCATGGTCTTCTCCCCGCAGGTGCTGACGCTGCCGCAGACCGTCAACAAGCTGCACAACGACAACGGCGAAGTGTGCGGCAACGCGGGCGCCACCGGCCAGACCACGATCCTGTGGGCGTTCTCGCAGTCCTGTGACACCACGTTCGGCAACCTCGGCATGACGCTCGGCGGCGGTGCGCTGAAGAACCAGGCCGACCTGTTCGGCATGAACGACCCAACCCTGCAGATCCCCGGCGTCACGGTGTCGCCGAGCCAGTACCTCCTCCCGCCGAGCCAGGCGCTGACCGCCTTTTCCGCGATCGGCCAGTTCAGCGACACTGTGACGCCCCTGCAGGAGGCGATGTTCGCGGCCGCGGTCGCCAACGGCGGCACGCTGATGAAGCCCTACCTCATCCAGCAGGTCACCGCCTCTGACCTGGCTGTCGTCCAGCAAACCGCGCAGTCCGTCTACAGCCATCCGGTCAGCCCCGCGATCGCCGGCTACCTCAAGCAGATGATGACCGCCGTGGTGCAGCAGCCGCAGGGCACGGCGTTCGCCTTCAACGCGAACAACGAGGGCGGCCTGGTGATCGCCGGCAAGACCGGCACAGCGCAGAACCTGCTGAACGGCGCGAGCCCCAACCCCGACGCCGTTTTCACCGCGTTCGCGCCGGCCGGCAACCCGAAGATCGCCGTGGGCGTCATAGTGCAAGGCGGGGGTTACGGCGCGGCCGCGGCCGCCCCGATCGCCGTCGCGGTCATCAAGGCGTACCTGGCCAGCCAGGGGGGATCGTGAGCGAGTACGTTCTCGACGGCCGCTACGCGCTGATCGAGCGGATCGCGTCGGGCGGAATGGGCGAGGTCTGGCGCGGCACCGACCAGATCCTCGGCCGCCCGGTGGCGGTCAAGCTGCTGGCGGCCGTGCACGCCAGCGACGCGCTGTTCCGGGCGCGGTTCCGTGCCGAGGCCCGGTACGCGGCCGCGCTGTCCCACCCCGGGATCGCGCGGGTCTTCGACTACGGCGAGCACAGCCCGCTCGGCGGCCCCTACCTGGTCATGGAGCTGGTGAACGGCGAGCCGCTGTCCGCGATCCTCGAGCGGGTGGGCAGGCTAGCGCCCGAGATCACGCTGGATATCGTCGCCCAGGCGGCGCGGGCGCTGGACGCCGCGCACCAGGCCGGCATCGTGCACAGGGACATCAAGCCCGGGAACCTGCTCATCATGGCCGACGGCACGACGAAGATCACTGACTTCGGCATCGCGAAGGCCCGCGAAGCGCAGGCCGCGAACCTGACCGCCACCGGCATCGTGATGGGCACCGCGCTCTACGTCTCGCCGGAGCAGGCGACGGGCGCGACGGTCACCGGGTCATCCGACGTGTACTCCCTCGGCGTCGTCGCGTACGAATGCCTCACCGGCCAGCCGCCGTTCATCGCGGAGCAGCCGCTGACGATCGCGATCATGCACAAGCACGACCCGGTGCCGCCGCTGCCCCCGGACGTGCCGAAGCCGGTGTGCGACCTGGTTTACGCGATGCTGGCGAAGACGCCCGAGGGCCGCCCTGAGTCCGCGCGCCACGTGGCGGACCGCGCTGAGGTGATCAGGGACGCCCGGGCGCGCTCAGGCGCCGGTGTCGCGACGACCGCGGGGCTGCCCGTCGTGCCCGACTTCCCGACCGCGCCCGCCAGCGACGATTATTATCCCGAACGGTCCGCTGGTTCCCCGTTTACCCGCCGTCGCCTCGCGGCGGCCGGTGTGGGCATCGCGCTGTGCGGGGTGGCCGCGATCATCATCTTGCTGATCACGTCCGGCGGCCACCACCTGTCGATGACGGGCGCCACGTCGTCGGCCACGCCCACGACCCAGCCGGCCAGCCAGGTCGGGCCGGCGGCGACCGCGTCGGTCCGGACAACACCGGCCGGTAGTAGTGTCGCAGGCACTACTCTAGAAACGGCACCGCAGACGACCGCGGCCCAGTCGGCGACGCCGACGACGAGCCGGACTGCTGCGAAGCCAACGCAGGACGCGCCGGCGACGACCGCGGCGCCGACGACGAAAGCATCCAAGCCGGCGCCCCCTACGGGGTCGGCGTCGTCCTCGGCGCCCACTTCGCCGAGCACGACGCCCTCAACGGGCGGCACGCCGTCGCCGACGCCGACCGCGACGTCGGCCGGGGCGGCGGTAAACGAGGGATCTGACTGATGATGCAGGGTGGTTTGGAAAAGTGCGAGACATGACACAGCCCCGACTGCTCGGTGACCGGTACGAGCTAGAAGGTGTTGTCGGCCGGGGCGGCATGGCGGAGGTCTACCGCGCCCGGGACATCCGGCTTGACCGGGTGGTCGCGATCAAGACCTTGCGCGCCGATCTCGCCAGGGACCAGACTTTCCAGGCACGCTTCCGCCGCGAGGCGCAATCGGCGGCCTCGCTGAACAACCCCTCGATCGTGGCCGTCTATGACACCGGCGAGGACATGTCGACCGGCGTGCCTGTCCCGTACATCGTGATGGAGTACGTGGACGGGCGGACCGTCAGGGACCTGCTCATCGAGGGACACCGGCTGCTGCCTGAACGCTCGCTCGAGATCATCAGCGGGGTGCTGCGCGCCCTCGAGTACAGCCACCAGGCCGGCATCGTGCACCGGGACATCAAGCCCGGGAACGTGATGGTCACCCGCAACGGCGACGTCAAGGTGATGGACTTCGGCATCGCCCGCGCGATGAGCGACGCGCAGGCCACGATGACGCAGACCGCGCAGGTCATCGGCACCGCGCAGTACCTCTCGCCTGAGCAGGCCCGGGGCGAGCGGGTGGACGCGCGCAGCGACCTGTACTCCACCGGCTGCCTGATGTACGAGCTGCTCACCGGCCGGCCGCCGTTCACAGGCGACTCTCCGGTGGCGATCGCCTACCAGCACGTGCGGGAGAACCCGATTCCGCCGTCGCGGCTCGACCCGGACATCCCGCCGTGGGCGGACGCGATCGTGCTGCGGGCGATGGCCAAGTCGCCGAACGACCGGTACCAGAGCGCCGCCGAGATGCAGGCCGACATCCAGCGTGCCGCCTCGGGCATGCAGGTGGCGGCGATGGCGCCGCCGCCCACCAGGGCCGACTACTACGGCTACCCCGACCGCACCCAGCGCATGGGCCCGCAGACGATGGGCACGGCCGCGACCTCGGTCGCGCCGTACCAGCAGACCGGGTACCAGGGCTATGACGGCGGCGATGGCGGGCCGCGGCGCAGCTGGGCCAGGCGCTGGCTGCCGTGGCTCATCCCGGGGCTCGTCGTCCTCGCGGCGATCGTCGTGGCCGCCATGCTGCTGACCAACAAGAGCACGAGCCTCTTCGTCCCCGAGGTGAACGGTCTTCCCCAGGCACAGGCGGTCTCGCAGATCCAGGCGGCAGGCCTGACGCCGCACGTCGTCGACCAGAACAACCCGAGCGTGACCAAGGGGCTGGTGATCAACACCAACCCGGCCAACGGCAGCAGCGCCCCCAAGGGCAGCACGGTCACCGTCTACGTCTCCTCGGGCGCCGCCAAGATCCAGATCCCCAACGTGACCGGCCTGCAATCGGCCGCGGCGCAGCAGAAGCTGGCGAGCGTGGGCCTCAACAGCGTCACGACCGTGAGCGACGCTCAGTCCACCCTTCCGTCCGGCGAGGTGGACCACATGAACCCCGCTCCTGGGACCTATGTCAACCCGAACACGCCGATCACGCTGTACATCTCCGGTGGCGGCGTCAAGATCCAGTCGGTCGTCGGGGACACGGCGCTCCAGGCCCAGCAGATCCTGATGGGCCAGGGCCTGCAGGTGCAGATCAACACCGACCCCGCTCCGGCGGGCCAGCCGGTGCCGCCAGGCACCGTCTGGGGCCAGAACCCGAACGCGGGCACCACGGTGCCATCCGGCAGCACCATCCAGCTCTTCGTGCAGCCGCAGGCGACCTCAAGCCCGAGCCCGTCCACGTCGTCAAGCCCGACTAGCTCGCCGACGTCCTCGCCGACGTCAAGCCCGACCACTTCACCCACTCCGACCGGTAACGGCAGCCCGCCCGCCTAGCAGCGGATACCCTTACCCGAACGAACCGTTACCCGAACGAACATGGCAGTCCTTGAGCAGGAGGTTCGCGGTGCCCAAGTCCCGCGTCCGTAAGAAGCCGGTCTACACGCCGCCGCCGACGCGGTCATCGAAGCGGGCGGTCAGCCCGCCGTGGCTCGCGCCGACCATGGTCGCCTGCTTCCTTATCGGGCTGGCATGGATCTCGCTGTACTACGTCACGCAGGCGAACATGCCCGGGCTTTCCGCGCTGGGCGGGTGGAACCTGGTGTGCGGGTTCGTGCTGATCGTCGCCGGCGTGGTGCTGGCCACCAAGTGGCGCTGACCCCGCCCGCTACGGGTTGAGCTGGCCGTTTCTTATCACGATGGCGACAGCCAGGATGACGATAAGAGCGACGGTCGCCGTTAGCTGGACAACCGCGCGGTTCTTAGGCGGCGCGTAGGCGTAGGCCGCGGTGAGCAGCGCGCCGGTGATCAGCCCGCCCACGTGATCCTGCCACGCGATCGTGCTGCGGTAAATGAAGCTCAGCGCGAGGTTGAGCGCGATCAGCATGACGATGCCGCGGCTGTCGAGCCGGAGCCGCCGAGAGACCACGAACCAGGCCCCGAACAGGCCGAATATGGCACCGGACGCGCCGAGCGCGGGCTGGTTCTGCGGCGCCAGATAGTAGAAGAGCAGGCTGCCGCCTACCGCGCTCAGCAGGTACACCGCGAGGAACCGCACCCGCCCGAGCACCTGCTCGAGGCCGGGACCCACAAAGTACAGGGCCCACATATTGAACGCGATGTCCAAGATCCCCAGGCTGCCTGTGCCGGGCAGGAACGCGGACGAGAGCAGCCGGTACCACTGCCCGGCCGCCACCCCCTGCAGCGGGCCGCCTTGGTAGTTCTGGGCATAGCCGAGCATCCACCAGTCCGACGCCAGGCTCGGGTGCGCCAGCTCGACCAGGTACAGCAGGATGTTGAGGGCCATGATCGTATAGGTCACGACCGCGGTGCGGACGGGCCGGCCACCGAACACAGTCCTGGCTTGCCGGGTAGTCCGCCCGGACCCCCTGACGCACTCGACGCACTGCTGGCCGACCGCCGCCTGGTGCAGGCAGTCCGGGCACGCGTGACGGCCGCACCGGACGCAGGAAACCCAGGTCTCCCTGCCCGGATGGCGGTAACACGTCGGCGGTGGCCCGGACTGTCCGCTGTCGCCGGAGTGTCCTGGTTCCTGGCTTGGATCGGCCTGCTGGCCCGGCACGGTCATGGGGGGTACCGCCTGGCTAGCGCGGGTCGCGCTCGATCGTGACCGACTCCACCACGACGGCGGTCACCGGCCGGTCACCGGGCACTGTCTGCACCCGGCTGATCTTGTCCACGACATCGGCGCCGCCGATGACCTCGCCGAAGATCGTGTGCTTGCCGTTCAGCCATGGCGTCGGGGCCACCGTGATGAAGAACTGCGATCCGTTGGTCCCGGGTCCGGAGTTCGCCATCGCCAGCAGGTACGGCTTGTCGAACCGCAGGTCGGGGTGGATCTCGTCGGCGAACCGGTAGCCCGGGCCGCCGGTGCCGGTGCCGAGCGGGTCGCCGCCCTGGATCATGAACCCGGCGATCACCCTGTGGAAAACTGTGCCGTCGTACAGCTTGTCTTTGGTCACGGCCCTGGTCCGCGGGTCCGTCCACTCCCGGCCGCCTTCGGCGAGTTCGACGAAGTTCCGCACGGTCTTCGGCGCGTGGTCAGGAAAAAGCCGGATGGTGACCGCTCCCTGCGTCGTCGTCAGCGTCGCGGTCAGCTTTTCGGTCATCTTGATGACTCCACTTGGAATGAGAGTTGTCCAGTACTCACGGTACCGGCTCCACCGTACTGGCATCGGGCCGCGCGCCGGTGATGGTTGAACCTGGCATCGGGGGGAACTGTTGGGATGCGAGAGCAGGATGGGGAGGGTAAGTCGTGTTCTACGCCAAGGTAAACGGTCAGGTCACCGACCCGGAGAGCGCCACGTTCGTCGTGCGTGCGAGGGAGTTCGGCGCGAGCGCCGCGCAATCGGCCGCGATGGCACTGCAGGGGGCAGGCACCGCGGCTCAGACGGCAGCCATGGGAGTCAACAAGGGCGTCCGCCAGGGCGTGTACAGCAGTCGCCTCTGGATCGCGCCCCGGCTGGAGAGCGCCGCCGATTACACGACGACGACCGCCGCGCCGAAGGTCTCCTCGGCGCTGCTGGTCACCGCCAGGCAGGTGCACCCGGAGGACCTCACCCAGAAGAAGGGGCGCTCCGCACTGACCTGGTCGCTGCTGGCCAGCGCGGTGCTGGCGGCCGCGGGCGCCGTGGCCGCCCTGGTCTGGTACCGGTACAACTCCACGATGACGGCCGAGACAGAAGAAGAGGAGTTCATCGTCACCACCACGGGCGGTGAGACAACGATGACGCCGGCGGCGGGCACCGAACCGGCGGGTACGATGGCCGGCTCGGGCACGGGAACCGCGGAGAGCACTTCGACCGGCAAAGACACCGGAGTGAACGGGCGGGTTTCTACGTCCGGGTGGTGACTCCGGGCCGCGGGTGACATGTCTTGACACCTTTCTTGACACCTTGCGGATGCACGTTCATTTTTGAATACGGAATCCGTGTCCCACTCAGGGAGGAACGTCATGGCTGGGTGGGACGAGGAGGTCGCGGAGCTTGAGGAGGAGTTTCCCGGGTGGCACGTCTGGCGCAGCAACGCCGGGCGCTGGTGGGCCACCCGGACCGGCGCAGTCCTTCGCCGCGACGACCTCGGTACCGGGCGAGTGATGACGGTAGATGCGGATGACGTGGGTTCACTCCGTAATCAGCTGCACTCGCAGGCCCGGCTCGACCGCGAGGTCAGCGGATTAACGCGCACAGCGGAGCCTTAGCTGGCGCCGCCGGGCGCGGCCATGGAGTGAATACTGTGACTGACCGGAACATACGGTCCGCCGGGGGGAACCGGGGGCTCGTCTGGACCGCGACGGCCTGCATCACCGTTTCGCTTCGCGGTGGCGCTGCTCGCCTTGTCCCGGATGCCTGACAGGGTG
>Ga0335073_10002009_pt1 | contig 27801 bp, 25 predicted proteins | sample Lox_Sample_22_FD_207093 | JGI IMG/M metagenome (GOLD analysis project Ga0335073, IMG submission 207093) | Soil microbial communities from Loxahatchee National Wildlife Refuge, Florida, United States - Lox_Sample_2.2 | ecosystem: Environmental > Terrestrial > Soil > Wetlands | place: USA...
CCATCAGCATCGGCGCCGGCGGGCCGTTCGGCGCCGAGGGCCCGATCATCCTCACCGGCGGCGCGGTCGGCTCCATAGTCGGCCAGCTGTTCCACCTCACCGCTGCCCAGCGCCGGTCTCTGCTGGCGGCGGGCGCAGCGGCGGGGATGAGCGCCGTCTTCGGCACGCCGGTTGCAGCCACCCTGTTTGGCGTGGAGTTGCTGGCGTTCGAGTTCAAGCCCAGGTCGATGGTGCTCATCGGGCTGGCGTCTGCGACTGCGGACGGCATCAGGATGGCAATGGCAAGCGCCGGACTGGTCACTGCTCAGCCGATCTTCCCGGTTCCTGCTCACGCACCGCTCGGCGGTGTCGCGTTGCTCGGCGCCGCTGCCGTCGGAGTCGCCACCGGGCTTGCCGCCTGGGTCCTGACACAGGCCGTGTATGGCGCCGAAGATATCTTTAACCGGCTGTGCGGGCGCCTGCACTGGATGTGGTGGCCGGTGATCGGGGGGGCGATCATCGGCCTCGGCGGTCTCATTGACCCGCGCGCGCTCGGAGTCGGCTACGACACAATCCACGCCGAGCTGCTCGGCCAGCTCGGGATCACCGCGCTGATCACGCTCTTCGCAGTCAAGCTCGTGATCTGGTCCTCGGGACTCGGCAGCGGGACGAGCGGCGGCATTCTCGCGCCCGTGCTCATGATGACGCTTCGGCGCCCGTCGCGCCGTCGTCGGATCGGAGTCGCGCGCGGTCAAGCCGACGGCGCGGTAGGCTTCCCGCCGTGCCGCCGCTGACCAGGCAGGACTTCGAGAAGCTCCTGGCCTTCAGGACAAGCCTGCGCCGGTTCCAGCGCTGGAGCGAGGACCAGGCGAGCGCCGCGGGGCTTACGCACGTCCAGCATCAGCTCCTGGTAGCCGTCAAAGGCCATCCGGGAGATCAGCCGCCAACTGTCGGCGACTTGGCCGGCTACCTGCTGCAGCGACACCACAGCACGGTCGAGCTCGTCGACCGCGCCGCTGCTGCCGGCCTGGTCGAGCGAGTACCAGACGATAGGGACGGCCGGATCGTCAGGGTCAGGCTGACCGCGCTCGGTGAGCGGCGGCTGACCGAGCTCACTCCGTCCCATCTCGCTGAGCTGCGTCACCTGGCCAGGGCGCTCAACGAACTGCTGGTCGGATCGGCAGACGCCCCCCTGGATGGTCCGCCTCAGCGGCGGTCGTGACGGTCCGCGGAGATCTTGCGCGCACCGGCCCGACGCGAGACGGTGGTGGCCATGACCGTCATATCCGAACTGAGCCTGGCCACGGTTGACCTCACTGGCGGCGAGCTGGCCGGGGACAGTTATCACCAGCGGCTGGCCGGCATAGCTGGTCAAGGCGAACTCGGCTGGCTTGCCGCCTCGCCGCTCGCCTTCATCGTCCTGGACCGGGAGTCAGCGGAGTTTTTCCTGCGCTCGCGCGCCACCGTATTCCCCGGTCGTGAGATCGCTGACCTGTTCGGCGTCACTTCAGGCCGGCTGCGTGAGCAGATCGACGCCAACATCCTGAATCAGCAGGGTGACCAGCACCGGCGACTGCGGGCGCTGGTAGGCGGGGCCTTCACGCCGCGGGCGGCTGATCGCTGGCGGCCAGTCATGCGGGCCTACATCGGCCGGCTCTGGTCGGCTGTCGAGGGCGACCGGAGCTGCGAGTTCGTCGCGGCGATCTCCCGGCCCTACCCGGCGCTGACCATTGCGGCCGTGCTCGGCGCACCTGAGGCGGACGCGCCCCGGCTGCAGGAATGGTCCAGCCTGATTCAGCGCCAGTTCGACATTCAGGCCCTCACGACCCAGATACCGGAGATGGAACGAGCGGCCGAAGAGGTCTACGACTACGTCGAGGCGCTGCTCGAGATGCGCCGGTCTGAGCCCGGCGATGATCTGCTGACCGCCCTGCTGACTGCGGCCGACGCCGGCGACCGGTTGTCCCATGCTGAATGCGTCAACCTCGTACTGAACGTAATCGCTGGCGGCGTCGACACGACCCAGGCGCAGTTGTCACACGCGATGCGGATGTTCGCCGCGTACCCGGATCAGTGGGAAAAGCTGCGGCAGCAGCCGGAACTCGTCAGCCGGGCAGTCGAGGAAGTGCTGAGAGCCGAGCCGATCACGCCGTTCACTGCTCGGCTCTGCCTCGAGGACATCGAGCACCGCGGCGTGCTGTTCCCGGCCGGCACGATCGTGGCTGTCTGCGCCGAGCGCGGCAACAGGGAACAGGAGGGCGGGGAGGAGTTCGACATCACCGCGGCCCGAGACGGGCGGCTGCTGACCTTCGGCGCGGGCGCGCATTTCTGTCTCGGTGCGAACCTGGCCAGGGCCGAGCTGGAAGAGGCCCTCGCCTTCCTCGCCCCCCGGATGCCCGGCCTTGAGGCTGCCGGGCCAGCCGGGCTGGGGGGCGTGGAGGGTATCTACGGGGTGGAGTCGCTCCCGCTGCAGTGGGACTAGAGCCCAGTGTGACTAGAGTTCGGTGTGACTAGAGGTCGGCGATCAGGGCATTAGCCATCTCCTGGACCGCCCGCGCGGCCCGTGCGTGCAGTCCTCCACCGAACGTGATCCTGGCGATGCCTAGCCTGGCCAGGTCGGCCAGCGTCAGTCCGCCCGGCCCGGCCATTGCATTCACCGGACCGTTGATCCGCTGCACCAGTTCTGGCAGTGCAGCGGCGGGGGCAAAGATCGGGTACGTGCAGTCCGCACCCGCGGCCAGGTACCGGTTCGCGCGGGTGACCGCGTCGTCCGTCACGGCCTGCTGACTGGCCGGATCTGCTGCCACCCTTCGGGCTGGCTGACGGACGTAGACGTCGACCCTGGCGTTGATCACCAGTTCGCCGCTCGCCGCGGCGCGGACGGCTGCGAGGTAGTCGGCCTGCCGTTCCGGCTCGGCAAGCAGGCCCGACGCCGAATCGGAGTCTTCCAGATTGCAGCCAGCGACGCCGGCTTCGAGCAGCCTGGCAACCAACTCGGCCGGCGCGAGACCGTAACCGGATTCGAAGTCCGCGGTCACCGGCACGCTCACGCAGCTCACGATCCTGGCAACCGCGGTGAGCATCTCGTCGGCTGGCGTCTCGCCGTCGGCGTAGCCGAGCGTTGCGGCGACCGCCGAGCTTGAGGTGGCCAGCGCGCCGAAGCCCGCACTGGCAAACGCGCGGGCACTAACTGGGTCCCAGACATTCGGCAGGATGAGCGGCCGCGGGCCAGCATGCATGGCCCGCAGCGCGCTCCCAGTGCTCGCCGTCGTCGATGCGCCACCGGCGACGCTTGCTGGCCCCGTGGCAGCGGGTATGGCCGCAGCCGGTACCGTCATGGCTGGTAGGAGCCCGGCAGCCAGGCGTGCGTCGTGACGCCGATGCCGTTCCAGGCGTTAATCATCACGATCAGGCTGATCAGCGCGCCGAGTTCAGTCTCGGAGAACTGCTTCGCCGCGTCGGCGAAGTCGGCATCCGGCACATGCGTCTGCGGCATCAGCGTGACCGACTCGGTCAGCCTGAGCGCGGCGCGTTCCCGTTCGTTAAAGAATGGCGTTTCCCGCCAGGCCGCCAGGGCGTAGATCCGCTGCTCGGTCTCTCCGGCCGCGCGTGCATCCTTGGTGTGCATGTCGATGCAGAACGCGCAGCCGTTGAGCTGGGACGCGCGGATGCGAACGAGCTCACGCAGCCGGACTTCAATGCCGGCGTTGTCGAGTTCCTTGGTCGCCGCCTGGTCGAGATGAGCCATCGCGCGGTAGAAGCCGGCTGCGTGCTTCTCGAAGTCGATCCTGGGCGCTGCCGTGGTCATCGGCTTCCTCCTCGTTGCTTGTCTATGCCTTCAAATTACTGAGCAACAGGATCAGGTTTAAGATCCAGTTCCATGCAGGAAACGTGGGCCACTTCTGCCGGTCTCGATCTCCACATCGAGCTGTTCGGCACTCGGCCACGAGCCGCACTTGAGTCCGCGCTGCGCGAGGCGATCCGCAGCGGCAGACTGGCGGCCGGAACGGCGATGCCCTCGTCGCGCGCGCTTGCCGACGATCTCGGCCTCGCGCGTAACACCGTGGCCGACGCTTACGGCCAGCTTGTCGCCGAGGGCTGGCTCGCGGCCAGACATGGTTCGGGCACCTGGGTCGCGGAGCGCGCCGCGGCGGTGCCGCTCGCCAGCGCCGTCGGAGCGCCGAGCGCCGGCGCTGCAGCCAGGCACGACTTGCGGCCCGGTTTGCCTGACGTGTCGGCGTTCCCGCGCGCGGCCTGGCTGGCCGCTGCCCGCCGGGCGCTCACCAACGCGCCCGCGCGAACGCTGGTCGGTTACCCCGATCCGCGCGGCCTGCCTGTCCTTCGCGCAGCACTGGCCGAGTACCTCGCGCGCGCTCGCGGCGTCAGCGTGACACCGGAGCGGATCATCGTGTGCGCTGGGTTCGCCCAGGGCCTGGAGTTGCTCTGTGACCTGCTAACAGCCCGTGGGCAGCGCACGCTGGCGATCGAGGCTTACGGTCATCCGGCGCTGCGGCGCGTGGCGACGTCGGCCGGGATGAGCCTGGCTCAGGTGCCGGTCGATGATCAGGGCGCGCTGACCGAGAGCGCGCCTGTCGGCAGCGCGGGCGCCCTGCTGCTGACGCCCGCGCACCAGTTCCCGCTGGGCGTTGCGCTGGCGCCGGAGCGCCGGCGCCGGGCCGTCGACTGGGCCGCCGCCGACGACGGTCTGATCATTGAGGACGACTACGACGGCGAGTTCCGGTATGACCGGCAGGCGGTCGGCGCGCTGCAGGCGCTTGCGCCCGAGCACGTGGTGTACGGCGGAACGGCAAGCAAGAGCCTGGTGCCCGGCCTCCGCCTCGGCTGGCTGGTGGTACCGGACCGGCTCGTCGGCGAGGTCACTGAGATCAAGCACACGGCGAGTCGGCTGAGCAGCAGCCTGGATCAGATCACGCTGGCGGAGTTCATCGGCTCAGGCGGCTACGACCGGCAGGTGCGCCGGGCGAGGCTGGCCTACCGTAAGCGCCGCGACCGGCTGGTCACCGAGTTGCGACGGCAGGTACCTGGCGTCGCTGTCACTGGCATCGCAGCCGGGCTGCACGTGCTCGTCCGGCTGCCGGCCGGCGTTGCCGAGTCCGATGTCGTAGCTCGCGCGGCGGCCCGCGGGCTGGCGCTGGAGGGGCTGGCCAGCTGCCGGGCAGGCGGCCAGGAACTTGGCTCGGCCCTGATCGTTGGCTACGCCACGCCGCCGGCGCACGCGTTCAGCGCATCAGTTGCTCGCCTGTGCGCCGTGCTCTCCGAGGCCCTCGCGTGATGAATGACCCGGAGCTCGCGGCCGGCGACCGCGTGGCGCCGGAAGCTCGCGTGGCGCGCCGGTTACGGCGTCAAATGGCGGTGCGCCATTCTGGCGCGAATGCACATTGTTCACTTGTCCGTCATCTTAAGATTGCTTTATTTCGCCAACATCAAATAGCGCACATGCTGTCCTCGCTCGAGGTGCCGCGTTCTAGGCGATCTTGCTACCCAGAACCGCTCCGTGTGCCGTGGTACCTGCCCTTCGGCGTTAGGAGATCTTGCGTGACGATTGAGGTAAGTCGGCGTCAGCTAATGGCGTCGGCAGGCGGGATGGTACTGGCGTCGTTCGCCCTGCCGTCCAACCTGCGGAAGATCATCGACGGCGCGCCAGTAGCGCGTCTGAACTCGGTGCGTCGAACCGCACCGCTCTCCGAGATCAAGCACGTCGTCGTGCTGATGCAGGAGAACCGATCCTTCGACCACTACTTTGGCGCCATGCCAGGCGTTCGTGGCTTCAACGACCCCACGGCGATCTCGGGCGTGTTCAAGCAGCCGGACCCGAAGAATCCGGACGGGTATCTGTACCCGTTCCATGCCGACACGCACAGCACGAGTGGCCAGTCCTTGCCGTCGACCAGCCACGACTGGCTACCGCAGCACGACTCGTGGAACAGCGGGGCCATGAACGGCTTCGTGACGGCGCGACTGAACTCAGAGATTGACGACTATGACGGTCTGGCCGCGCAGTACTCCATGGCCTACTTCAAGCGGGACGACGTCCCCTTCCAGTGGGCCCTGGCCGACGCCTTCACGATCTGCGACGGCTACCACTGCTCGGTGCTGGGACCGACCTGGCCGAACCGGCTCTATCTCATGACCGGACAGATCGATCCGGCCGGCACGCACGGCGGTCCGACCTACGGCAACTACGTGCCCAACGAGGGCTTCTCATGGACGACCTATCCGGAGCTGCTGACGGCGGCAGGCGTGTCCTGGAAGGTATACCAGGAGATCGACAATTACGGCTTCAACGTGCTGGAGTACTTCGACCAGTACCAGAACGCCTCGACGTCGTCGCCGCTGTACCAGAATGCGATGAAGTTCTACCAGCCAGGGCAGTTCGAGTACGACGCCATCCATGACCGCCTGCCGACCGTGTCGTGGATCCTGCCGACCTCTTACCAGTCCGAGCACCCTGACTTCATGCCGGCGGCGGGTGCCGACTACGTCAAGAGCAAGGTCGACGCGATCGCGGCCAATCCCGATGTCTGGGCTAAGACACTCTTCATCCTCGTCTACGACGAGAACGACGGGTACTTCGATCACGTTGTTCCGCCCACCGCGCCGGCTGGTACAGCCGGCGAGTACATCCCCACGTCAGTAACGAGCTCCGCGCCTGGGCCGATCGGCCTGGGCTTCCGCGTCCCCTGCGTCCTCGTCTCGCCGTGGACAGTGGGTGGCTTCGTCTGCCACGACACGTTCGACCACACCTCGGTAACCCGGCTGCTCGAGCTCGTCACCGGTGTCTCCAATCCCAACATCACCGCCTGGCGGCGCCAGACTGTCGGAAACTTCACCTCGGCGCTCGGCATGTTCCCGAGCCGGCGGTTCCCGCGGCTGCCGGACACGAAGCGGCAACTCGAGCGGGCAGAACAGGAAGTCGTTCAGTTCCAGCTTCCGCCCTACCCGGGAGCCAACCAGACTCCGCCCGTCCAGCCGCACGGGTACAAACCAGTGCGCAACGCATCAGCCGCCTCGGCTGCAGTGGGGGTGTGATCAGATGGCACCGCGCGAATCATCGAGCTCTACTGCGACCTGGACCAGCCGGCGCGTGATCATCGCGGCGGCGGCGGCCATGGTGCTTGCCGCCGGCGGCACGGCGACAGCCCTCGCCGCTCACCAGTCCGCTCACTCGGTCGCTGACAAGCACGCGTCTGCCGACATTCGGCTGGCCGGATCCACCTGCTCCGGCCCGAAGGGAGCCGCCTACGTGGCCCTCCCCGGCTACCAGGCCTTCGACGCTGTCAACACCGACAACTGCTATCTCGTCCAGCAATACAACGTGGGCGACAGGGAAGTACCCGGTACCGGTACTGAGGACCTCAACTACGACTCCACCGACGAGGGCATCGCGATGTCCGGCAGCACGCTGTACTTCGCGAACACCGGAAACGACACAGTCGCGGTGATCAACACTGCCGACCTTCAGGTGAGCAACTACGAGAACCCCACCGAGACGCTCATCCACGTGGGTTACGACCCACAGAACCTGGCCGTGACCCCTGACGGCAACCAGGTCTGGGTGGCCGACACCGGCCCGCAGACCGGCCGCCAGTCGCTGGGCGGGATCAGCGTGATCTCGACGGCCAGCGACACGGTGACAGCCAGGATTCACCTGCCGACCGATCCGCGGAACATCGCGTTCTCGCCCTCGGGGGCCACCGCTTACGTGACCACCGGAAACGGCTTGTGGGTCATCAACACCGCCACCCTCCAGGTCGACGCCGTCATCCATGGCCTCGGCAACCCCGAGGGCGTCGCGGTCTCGCCGGATGGCAAGACGGTCTACGTGACCAACACGGTCCAGAGCCTGGTGGATGTCATCAGCGCCGCAACCAACAAGGTCACTGACACAATCCCGGTCGGCCAGATGCCGTGGCAGATGGTGCTCTCGTCCGACGGCAGCACTCTCTACGTGGCCGACGGCGACTCCAACGCCATCTCGGTCATCAGCACGGCGTCCGACAAGGTAACGAGCACGATTCCCGACCCCGGCGATCCAGTCAGCCTGGCCCTTACCCCCGATGGCAGCCAACTGTTCGTGGGCGGGCTGACCTCGGGCATCGTTTCGGTGTTCGACACGTCCAATGACAGTCCAGCCGGCAGCTTCAACGTCGGTTACGGCGGCTACAAAAATGCTAATGCGGGCGACGGCGAGGAGCCGACCGGGATCGTCATCACCTCTACCCTGACCGCCGGCGGAAGCTAGGCCGCATCGGCGAAGCCAACCGCGGCACCGGCGACCCGACCAGCAGGTCGTTCTGACACGGGGCCCTGTCTTGGGGCAGGGCCCCGCGCCGGTCAGCCCGAAAACCAATACTTCGATATCAAAGTATTGCTGGTACGCTGTGACCATGCGGCCAGAACGCACGCCCATCGGGCTGTATCTGACGTACGCGTCCAGGACCATCACTCGCGCCTTCGATGACGCGCTCGCTGGGGCGGGCGGCTCGCTGCCGGTGTGGCTGGTGCTGCTCAACCTGAAGATGCGATCCGTGGCGAGCCAGCGCGAGCTGGCCGATGCTATGGGCATCAAGGAAGCTACGCTCACGCACCACCTCAACGCGATGGAGACAGCCGGACTGATCACCCGGCGGCGTGACCCAGCGAACCGGCGTATGCACGTCGTTGAGCTCACCGAGACGGGTGAGTCCGCGTTTGGGCGGCTACGTCAGGCTGCGGTCACCTTCGACGCTGAGCTCCGCCATCAGGTCAGCGACCAGGAGATTGCGGTGCTTGAGAGTTTGCTTGGCCGGCTCGCTGCCAACGTGGCGCCGCCCCGAACCCAGCCGTTGTGGTCCGAGCTCGCCAACGACAAGCCGTGATGGATGTGGAGCCAGTGTTGCTATCGCCGCACTGCAGCCACATCGATCATGAAGCACTGGTCGGCTGGCGCAGCTGAGCTCGGGGTTAGGGTCGGCCTGCGAACTCATGCAGCGCTGCTGAGTACTGGCCGCTGTTGGCCGCGTCGGCGGCCAGGACGTCAGACCAATGGTAGGTCGGCCTGACCTGGAGGCATGGGATGATCGTGCGGGCTGTCCTGTCGCGCAGCGCCGTGACCACTGCCGGTACCCAGTCCCGTGGCCGACGCTTGAGAATCTGGTGATAATCCATCACCTCGAAGTGCTCAGCGACCGTCGCCAGCGACTCAACCCGCTGGCCGAGTAGTTCCTCGCTGATCCCGTCTAGGCCGCCGCCTGGGTAGGGCGGCACAAGGTTGATCATGATCTCGATTCCCGGCGCGACCTGCGTGGCTGCCTCTCGCACAAGCCTCACGGTCGTGGCGATCAGTTCGCACTTCCAGGCAGTCCACTCACCGCGCAAGAGTCCCTGCAGGATCGCAGCCGCCCGGCTCGGGTCGTCTGGAAGCTTTATCCCGGTCTCCCGGCCGGAGCGCCGGCGGCACCGCGGGCAGAAGCAGTACTCGCGAATCGCCCCCGCTCGGTGCCTGGCGTCCACGTTTCCCAGAAGTCGGGGAAACGGATGAAGGACAGGAAGAGCCCATCGGCGTGCATGTCCACGGCGACCTGCTGCAGTTGCCTGGCGCGCTGCTCGAGGTACTACTCGCTGCTCGGGCACAAGCCGACGTACCAGCCGATCGGGGCCGTGCCGCCGGAGCGGATGTCCGGCCAGGGCGGCTAGCATCTCCACCGCCGTCTTGCCCGGAAAATGTCGCGTGCAGAGACGGGTCTGCACTGTTGCCATGCTAGGGCCGTGGGTTTCACACTGTGGGCGGGGGCCCGGTCGTCATCTGTTGCGGGACCCTCGCCATTTTCAGGGCTGAGGTGTGGCGGGCGTCAGGTGAGGTCACGGCTGTTGCTGCTCCGAGCGCTGATTTTTGCGCCCGCGTTCCTGGCTGCCTGTTCGGGCGGCCCGAGTCCCGCGGGGCCGCTAGGTAACCCGGCTGACTGGGGCAGCGGCCTGCAGTGCACGCCCGGCAGGACCCTCGCCGATGGTTTCTACAACCTGGATAACTCAAGTGGTCAGATGGTCACTGTGACCAGGGTGCGGTTGATGGGCGGTGAGGGGCAGAGGAAGACATCGCGGGCCTGGCTGATGCCGATCTACCACAGCAACAACAGTTCTGACATCCTTGGGCTGAACTACTGGCCGGTGCGGTGGCCCACGTGGAAGTACCGCAGGCGGATTCCGGCGACGATCGCGCCGCACGCCGACGTCAACCTTGTCTTCGCCCAGACCCGCACCAGCGATCACCCTAAAGCGGCGACGGTGCGGGTTTACTACACGGCGGGCGGCAGCCTTTACACGCTGACCGAGCCGGTGCGCGTCCTAGTCGCGGTCCGCTGCTTCTGACGAGGGCCGCTGGACGATACTGCCTGGGTATTCTGCCTGGCGTTGCGTTGTTCCCTGATGCGTCCAGAACCGCTCAGCCCCGTGGCGCGGCTCGCCCGGCCCGGATTCGCGTGGAAACAATGAGGTTGCAGCTGGCGGCTGAGATGAGGCACCGGCAGCCGGGCACTGGCCTGCTCCGAGCGACGGCTGCCTGGAGCGTCCAAGGCTGAGCACGAAAGTCCGGTTAGGCTTGCTTTCTCATGGGAGACGCTCGAGCGTCTCGGTGATGAACTTGGTCTTGGCGCGACCATAGGCCTCGCGATCGTCGGCATGCTGGGCTGCCAGCCTCTGTTTCAGATCCCCATACCGTCGTGCCAGCTGGTCGTCGTGACGCAGGGCGTCCCGGAAGGCGATCTGCTCTGACCACCGCGGATGGCCGGCCTTGATCACGTGCAGATGCGCGATCCGTCGCTGGCCAGAGGCATCCGGCTTGATAAAAAACCGCCGCCATGGCCGCTGGTCAAGCTCCGGCTGAACGTAGCACCAGCCATCCGCAGCAAGCCGGTCGCCCGCCTGCGCGACCACCGTGTCCGGGTCGTCCACCGACGCCATGAGATCGATGACGGGCTTAGCGGCAAGCCCGGGAACGGCGGTTGACCCGACGTGCTCGACGCCGTCCACGAGCCACGGCTCGAGCAATGTGGCGAGCCGAGCGCGTTCGCCTGCTGCCCGGCCGATCAGCCCGACGTCATGCGGGCGAACGTCCGGCTTCTCGCTGGCCCACGGCGGGATTGGAGCACTCACCTCAGTTACGCTAGCCGGGCGCCGCCGAAACGCCGCACCGGCTGCAAGTAATGCTCGGCACGCTCGCGGGCTAATCAACGCCGGGCACCCGGATCGCCCTGGCCCAGTCCGGAGCGTCGGGCGCTTCATCACCCAGCAGGCCGACTACGACCTTGCTGCCGCGTGGTGCGCCGTCCGGCCATGGCGTGTAGCCGTCGGTAAGCACGACGATGATGGAGGGCCGAGGCCGCAGTGCCGCGGCAGCGGTAATCCCTGCGCCCATGTCCGTGCCGCCGCCGCCGACGAGTTCCACCTGCCGGGCCGAACTCACTCGCCGGGCCGGCCCGGCCGCGGTGTCGCAGGCCAGTACGCGCAGGCGGCGCGCAAGGCCGAGTGCACCGAGCAGTCCCTCGACCTCGGCCAGGCTGGCTGCCAGCAGGTCGTCGGACATGCTGCCGGAGGTGTCGCACACGACGGCGACCTCGGGTACCGGGCGGCGTAGGGCTGGCAGCACGACATTGCCGACCGCCGAAGCACGACGTGACGGCCGCCGATAGCTGTAGTCGACGGCACCTGCCGTGTCCGCGACCGCCTTACGCAGCTCGGCGGCGAGCGCCCGGCGCCAGTCGACCTTCGGCTCGAGCAGGTCGGCGGCCCAGCGCAGCATGCCTGCCGGGACATCCCCGGCCTGCTTGCCGGCCAGCACCTGCTGCGCCACGAGGCGCTGCAGCAGGCGCGCTTGCCAGGGCGGCAGCACCGCGGGCTGGCCCGACTCCCACGGCCGCCCGAATCCGTCCGCGCCACTGCCGCAGTCGAGTTGGCCGCCGTTGCCGCGATCACCAAGCGGATCGCTATCTCCGTTGCCCGCGCCTGGCTGGCCCGGTCCGGGCATCGCAGATCGGGTCGCTGTGAAGTACTGCTCGGCCAGCTGGCCGGAGCTGCAGCCGAGATGCTCTGGCAGCACGGGGTCGCCTGGCAGCGTAAGTCCGGCCGGAACGAGGTCGTCATTGATCTCGGCATCAGCGCTGCGGATCCAGGTCTTGGCCTCGCCCGGCCGCACGCCCGCTAGCCCGGCGCGCGGGCCGTGGTCACGCAGCAGATGACAGACGTGATGGACGATCACACTGCCGAATTCCGCGGACGTCCAGTTCGCTGTCAGCTCCGGGTCGGCCCACAGGCGCCAGCCCGGATCAACTGCGACCGTCCCGATGCCGGGTGCCGCGACGACTCTTGCGCCGAAGATCCCGCTGGCCAGATACGGATAGCGGGCGGAGGCCCACAGCCGGGCGGCAGCAAGGCCCGAGATCGCGCTGCTCGCGCCGCGTGCCGCCATGCTCACCTCAGCCCTGCAATAGCCCGGCGTCGCGGAGCACGGGTGCGAACAGCCGCACCTCTGCGGGCAGCGGCACGCCGTCCGGTCGGCACCGGGCAAGCACCCGTGCTGCCACGGCAGCCACATCCGGTGCGGAGTTCGCCGCCATTCCGAGTACCTGCCAGCCGGCTTGCCATCGCTGCGGGGTCGGATCCGACTCGACCACGGCGGCCACGGCCGCGACCGCCGCGTAGGCGCGGTCCGCGCGCTTGGGAAGCCGGAACGACCTGGGGTCCGCGAGCACAGCCTCTGGGTCGGGCAAGTCCATCTCCATCAGCCAGGCCAGGAACTCCGCGCCCGCTCCGTCGCCGACAGCGCCGACGACCAGGGCCGAGCGTGCCTCACCGGAAACGCCGGCCGCGCCGCTCGCGGCCCAGAGCCTGGCGGCCATTTCCCAGGTGCGCGGGCTTGGCCAGCCGCGGCCGGCGCTGGTGGCGTCGGTCGGCGGTGCGGAGGCGAGCGCCGGGCGAGCATGCAGGAATGCTGCAACTAGTGCAAGTGCCAAGTGCTGCTCGGCCTCCCAGCCTTCGGGCAGGGCAGGCACTTCCGGGGCGGGGAATCCGGCCGCGAGCCCGTCGGCCACCGCCAGCGGGTCGATGTCCCAGGGCAAGTGACACAGCCGGTTGGCGAGGGGAGCGGACAAGTCCCAGCCGTCCGCCGCCTGCTCGGGCGGGTTCGCGGCGGCGACCACCGCGACGTCCGCTGGCAGTTCCAGGTCACCGACAACCCGTTCGAGCACGACACGCAGCAAGGCTGCCTGAACCGCGGGCGGTGCCGTCGACAGTTCGTCGAGGAACAGCAGGCCATGGCCCGCCTCGGCCAGCCGCCTGGCCCAAGCTGGGGGCGCGAACCGAACATCCTTGTCGATCACGACCGGCAGGCCGGCGAAATCTGACGGCTCCCTGATGGAGGCGATCACCGTCTCGCACGGCCAGCCCATTGCGCGTGCCATCGCCCGGATCGCCGACGTCTTCCCGGTGCCCGGCGCACCCCACAGCAGCACTGGTACCCGGGCCGCGACCGCGACGCCCAGTGCCTGCGCTGCCGCGCGCTGTCGCGCGGCTCGTCCGCTCTCAGCCACCTGTGCTCCCCGCTAGTCCGGCGGTCGCGTTGCGCGCTACCGCGACGTCACGCTCCAGTGTCCCTGCTCCTGCCGGATGTCTAGCCGCACCGGCTCCTCGCCGGGCGAGCGAAGCGCGAGCACGCTAGCCTGCGGCCAGTCTGCCCGCAGCACATTGACGACGAAATGCGAGCCGACCACGGCGAAGCCGGGCGCCCACACTTTCGCCAGCCAGCCGACCGGGAGGTTTGCCAGCAGCCGAGTGTGCCCGTCGGCCCGGGTTCGCGTGATTTCGCCCCAGCCGGCGCTGTCGTGGATGGTCGCATCGACCTTGCCGGGATCGACGCCCAGCCACTGTGCCGCAGCGGGCGCTAGCCGCCCGGCCAGCGCGGCGGTCAGAGCCGGACGCGCCTTCTGCGCTCGGCTGCCGTGCTCGCCGTCGGCGGACCAGGCGTGCGCAACCTCGGCGCAGAGCCGGAACTGGAACGGTGCCCCCAGCGCGAACAGCCGGATCAGCTCGAGCCTGGCCTGGTCGACCTCGACCCCTGGCCAGCCGAACGGGAACATCCTGGCTCGGTGGAGCGGCCGGTACCCAGTCCATCCGCCTGACTTAGCCCGCAGCTTTGCGCGCCGCAACGCCGCCTGGCGGAGCATCGGCGGGATCGGTCGCGGTGATCGAACGGCCCCGCCAGAGCGGCGGGCGTACACCATGGCGCTCTTACCAGCTACTCCGAAGCCGGCGTGCCCGGACATTCCTCGCCGCGCCACCAGGTTGCCGGGGCCGTGCGGTCCCTGACCAGCCGGGTCGTTGAGCGCATTGATCTCGTCGAGTACGGCCGACGGAATGGTGACAGGATCGTTGGCTGACCGAGGCCCGACCGCTAGCACGGTGAGGTCGTCACTGTGCCCGCCCCACGCCCCGACGAGGTCCAGGCACGGGCTAGTGTCCCCGCCGAGCGCGGCAAGTACGAGCTCGCCTTCAGCATCTGCATGATCCACGGTCTGCAGTTTCCCGTCGATCCAGCGCAGCCGGTGCGTTCCGTCGCCACAGCTCAGCGGTGCTTCGGCTGGCCCGAAGGCGGCCCACCACGGCGTATTCACCTGACCTCCTGCCAGTCAAGCGGAACGGTGACGGTGACCCGCGTGGTAGCGCCGGTGAGGATGATGTCCAGGGCACGGGCCTCGGGATCGAGAGCAGGGCTGAACTGCAACTCCAGGTCCGCTTCGCCGTCGCTGTAGCTCCCGCCGATATCTTCGAGCAGGTACCAGCCGCCGAGGTCGTCTCGCGCGGTCCACTCGAACTTCTCGATGCACCGGCCGCCGCCATGTCGATGCTCCGGCCAGCCGCGAGCGTGGACCTGCATGGTGGCCGAGACGCTGTCGGACACAAGTTCCCCGATGACGCACTGTGCGCCTTCTACCTCCGGCAGGACGGCAGCGACAGAGATGATGCCATTCGGCCCGTCTTCGCGTCCGGCTCGCGCGCCCAGGCTCAGCCAGTCCGCTGGGAGACCAGCGGGATCGATCCCGGCAAGCGAGCCGGGCAGCGCCACCCCGAAATGCGCAGCGGTACCGGACAGGCGGCGCAGCGCCTCGCTTCGAGTCGTGAGCACGCCCGCCGCGAGCAGGTCGGCAGCCATGCCGAACAAGTTAGGGGTGTCATCGGCGAGCATCACCACCGCGTCGGTCGCACTGGCAAGCATCAGCCGGGCACTCAGCGCGTCGAGGAACCGGTCGGCAGCTGTCGTCGTCACCGCGTCCGTCTGCACGAGCAGATCCGCATGCGGCGTGTCCATCGGGATGCGAACAACGGAGCCGCCGGGCAAGGTCATGTCCAGCCAGCGCACTCCCGCCGAAGGAGCGGGCATCAGGTGCAGCCGGCCGTCCCAATGGCCGTCTCCGCCGCCACCGCTAAAGTGCGCCTGATAGGTCCCGCCCCGGTCATCGACACCGCGCACGTCGCTGAGCGCGTCAAACATCGGGTCGACGTGGTGGCGGTCGCGCTCGAACGACCCCGCTGGGAACCTGGCCTGCATGGTGAGCGTGGCGCTGCTTTGGTCAAACACGAGAACACCGAGGTAAAGGCGGATCGGGACGTCCTGGACCAGGCCGTCCGCAGCAATACCAACGGGCGTTGCGATCGGCGGCCCAGCCGGAGCCGAATGCGGGCCCGCTCGCCTTACCCGCCGGTGCCTGCGGAAATCGAAATCGCCGAGCATCGTCTCGGGGTTGATTCGGCTGCGGGCTGCCAGGGCGGCTTGGAAGCCATCCACTACATCGAGCTCGGTTTGCGGGCTGATGGCGCCGACGCCTGCTAGGAGGCCGGCCAGCGAACTCACTCGCTCCAGGCACGTCTCCGTCGCCGCTGGCTCATGATCGCGACGGCGAAGGTGCCTGGGCAGCCGGCTGCGCATCCGCCTCCGGAGATGCCAGGCAATGTGGCGAAGCTGCGCCATCCCGTCCTCCGCACGATTCGCTGCCCGGCGCAGTTGCGGCGTCAGCCGGTCAGCGGCCGAACGCGCCACCGCCAGCGACGAGGTCGTGGCCTGCTGCAGTGTCGCCAGCAGGGAGCGAGCCCGGCGCCCTAGCTGGCTAGCAGGATCAGCCTGGTTCTGTTGGCCGGGCTGACCTTGCCGGCCGACTTGCTGTCGCATGAGCCGATCGAGGAAGGCGCGGCGGTGGCGCATCCGGTGCGCCTGAGCGGCGAAGCGGATGGCCCACGGTGCCCGGTGGTCGGGCGGCGGCTTGTATTCCGGCATCGCGAGGGCGCGCCGCAGCTCAGCCTCGGCCTGCAGCCGGAGATAGGTTTCCGCGCGCTCGCGGTCAAGCGCGGGATGCTCACGTGCGGCTGTCACTAGGACCCCCGATCGCCGCCGAGGAACAAGCAAGACGATATGACGCGAATCGCGTGGCTGCAACGCGGTTTGGGCGCAGTGCCCGCAGGCGACACGCCGACCCAACATCTGGTGCCGGAAAATGTCAGACCTCCTACATATGGTGTCCCTGCAGTACTCGTTGTGAGTGGGCGACCCAGAGGAGCGCAGATGGCAGCGACCATGCACGTGCGCAAGCGCAATGGCGATAGCGAGCCCGTCGACGTCAACAAGATCGTGCGCGCGGTGCAGCGCTGGGCCGGCGACCTAGACGATGTGGATCCGATGCGCGTCGCGACGAAGACCATCAGCGGCCTGTATGACGGTGCGACGACTGCCGAACTGGACCGGCTGTCGATCCAGACGGCCGCGGAGATGATCGCGACCGAGCCCCAGTACTCACGGCTCGCCGCCCGGCTGCTCTCTGGCTACATCGCCAAGGAAGTGCGCGGCCAGGGGGTTGCCTCGTTCAGCCAGTCGATCGCCCTGGCCCACGCCGAGGGCCTGATCGGCGATGAGACGGCAAAGCTGGTCAAGGACAATGCGCGCAAGCTCGACTTCGCTGTTGATGACGACGCCGACCTGCAGTTCGAGTACTTCGGTATCAAGACCGGGTATGACCGGTACCTGCTACGCCATCCGTCCAGCCGGCTTGTGCTCGAGACGCCTCAGTACTTCCTGTTGCGCGTCGCGTGCGGGCTGTCCCGTACTCCCGCTGAGGCCATCGGTTTCTACCGGCTGATGTCCTCACTCGCGTACCTGCCGAGCTCGCCGACGCTATTCAACTCCGGCACCAAGCACCCGCAGATGTCATCGTGCTTCCTGGTCGACTCGCCGCGGGATGAACTGGACTCGATCTACGCCCGGTACGCGCAGGTCGCCCGGCTGAGCAAGTTCTCTGGCGGGATCGGCATTGCCTGGTCGCGGGTCCGCTCCCGGGGAGCGCTGATCCGCGGCACGAACGGGCAGTCCAACGGCATCGTCCCGTGGCTGCGCACGCTGGACGCGTCCGTGGCGGCGGTCAACCAGGGCGGCCGTCGCAAGGGCGCGGCCTGCGTCTATCTCGAGCCGTGGCATCCCGACGTCGAGGAGTTCCTCGAGCTGCGGGACAACACCGGCGAGGACGCCCGCCGAGCGCACAACCTGAACCTGGCCAACTGGATCCCCGACGAGTTCATGCGCCGGGTCGAGGCGGACCAGATGTGGTCGCTGATCGACCCGGACGTGGTGCCCGAGCTGCCGGATCTCTGGGGTGAGGCGTTCGATCGGGCTTATCGCCAGGCCGAAGCCGACGGCCGGGTGGTCCGGCAGGTCATGGCGCGGGAGCTGTACGCGAAGATGATGCGGACGCTCGCTCAGACCGGCAACGGCTGGATGACCTTCAAGGACAGCTCGAACGCCAAGTGCAACCAGACCGCGCAAGCCCAGCACGTGGTGCACCTGTCGAACCTGTGCACCGAGATCATCGAGGTGACTGGCGACACCGAGACAGCCGTCTGCAATCTCGGCTCAATCAACCTCGCGCGTCACCTCACCGCAGGCCCGGACGGAACTGTCACGTTGGACTGGGCGAAGCTGCGGACGACCGTGCGGGTGGCGCTGCCGTTCCTGGATCGGGTTATTGATCTTGGTTATTACCCGAGCGAGCAGGCGGCCGCGTCCAACCCGCGCTGGCGCCCAGTAGGCCTTGGCGTGATGGGCCTGCAGGACGTGCTGTTCGCGCTGCGGCTGCCGTTCGGGTGCGATGGGGCTCGCGAACTGTCGGCGCGGATTGCCGAGGAGATCTACCTCACCGCGCTCGAGGTCTCAGCCGACCTGGCCGAACAGCATGGTGCGCATCAGGCGTTCGCGCAGACGCGCGCCGCGGCGGGCCAGCTCCAGCACGACCTGTGGGGCGTCGCCGGGACGCAGCAGGAGCGGTGGGCTGCGTTGCGGGCGCGCATTGCGGGAACGGGGTTGCGAAACTCGCTGCTGATCGCCATTGCTCCGACGGCTACGATCGCGTCCATTGCCGGGTGCTACGAGTGCGTCGAGCCGCAGGTATCCAACGTTTTCAAGCGCGAGACGCTGTCGGGCGAGTTCATGCAAGTCAATGCTGCCCTAGTGGCGGTGCTGAAGGAGCACGGGCTGTGGACGCAGGACGTCAGGGACGAGATCAAGCGGGCTGACGGCTCGGTCCAGGGCATCGCGGCGCTGCCGGCGGAGTCGCGCGAGCTGTTCCTGACGGCCTGGGAGCTGCCCCAGCGGGCTCTGATCGACATGGCAGTTTCACGGGCGCCGTTCGTCGATCAGAGCCAGTCGCTGAACCTGTTCATGGCGGCGCCGTCGATCGGCAAGCTCTCCTCGATGTACCTGCATGCCTGGAAGACAGGGCTAAAGACGACCTATTACCTGCGGTCCCGGCCCGCGACCCGGATTCAGCAGGCCACAGTTGCCGAGGCGACTGTTGCAGAGGATGCAGTTGCCTGCTCGCTGGAGAACCCGGAGAGCTGCGAGGCATGCCAGTGACCGCCGGGATGCTGCTTGATCCGGGCATGGACCTGACGCTCCGACCGATGCGTTACCCGCAGTTCTACGACCGCTTCAGGGACGCGATCCGCAACACCTGGACGGTCGAGGAAGTGGATCTGCATTCCGATCTCGGCGACCTTCGCAAGCTCACACCGGCTGAGCGCCACCTCGTTTCCCGGCTGGTCGCGTTCTTTGCTACCGGCGACACCATCGTGGCCAACAATCTGGTGCTGAATCTGTACCAGCACGTCAACTCGCCGGAAGGACGGCTGTACCTGTCGCGGCAGCTATTCGAGGAAGCTGTGCATGTGCAGTTCTACCTGACGCTGCTGGACACTTACGTGCCCGACGAGGGGGAGCGGGCTGCGGCGTTCGCAGCGGTGGAGAATATCCCCTCGATCCAGCGCAAGGCTGAATTCTGCTTCCGGTGGATCAACTCGATCCACGGGCTGCGTGAGTTGCGGACGGCGGCGGACCGGCGGTCGTTCCTGCTGAACCTCATCTGCTTCGCGGCGTGCATCGAGGGACTGTTCTTCTATGGCGCGTTCGCTTACGTGTACTTCCTGCGCTCGCGCGGGCTGCTGAACGGGCTGGCGTCCGGCACGAACTGGGTTTTCCGCGATGAGTCGATGCACATGGGATTCGCGTTTGACGTCGTGGACATCGTGCGGGCGCAGGAACCGGAACTCTTTGACGACGCACTGGCCGAGCGGGTGCGCGACATGCTGGCCGAGGCCGTGGAGTGCGAGGTGCAGTTCGCCGAGGATCTGCTCGGTGCGGGCATCCCTGGGCTGTCGCTGGCGAGCATGCGAGAGTACCTGCAGCACGTCGCGGACCGTCGGCTAGCCAGGCTCGGCATCGAGCCGGTATACGGTTCGGCGAATCCGCTGCAGTTCATGGAGCTCCAGGACGTGCAGGAACTGTCGAACTTCTTCGAGCGGCGGGTCTCGGCGTATCAGGTCGGCGTCACCGGCACGGTCAGCTTCGAGGAAGACTTCTGAGCCGGCACCGCAAAGCCAGCGATGTAAAGTTCGCGTCTTATACGCACGCGAAGTCTTCCGGATGATGGCGAGCTCTGTGGCCGACTTGGGCGCGATCGACCCGGCGGCGATCAACAGGCCAATGAGGACCGCGAGCAGCCGAACGGTTAGCCCGAGAGCAGCACACCGGCCGCGGTGAGTTCGCGGATCCTTGCCCGGTCGTATCGGAGCCAGTCGCCCAGGGCGTCTGCATTGTGCTCGCCGCGCCGGGCAATCGCGCGCGGGACGCTGGCCGATGCGGCCGAGAAGTCATACGGCATGGCCACGACCCGGCGGTTTGTACCGGGAAGGCTGGCTGTGTGCGCGCCGTCGGCAAAGGCGGCTGCGCTATCTGCCAGGTTGGCCCAGGCGACCCCGGCGCCCTCAAGTTCGGCGATCAGGGCGTCGCGATCGGCGAACGTCAGCATCCAGTCCTGGATCGCCTGCTGTCTCAGCCGAACCTTCATGTCCAGATCGCTTCCCGCGGGCGCTGGATCGGTAATCAGGCCGCGACGGGAAAGCATGACCCAGGCATGCTTGGGCGGCGCGGCGATCAGGATCGGCCCGCCCGGCGCCTGCCAGATGGTGCCGCGCGAACTGTACGGCTCGGTACTGCCGTCGATCGCCGCATGCGCGTGATCGTCGCTGGCAGCCACGGCCGCCAGCATGCTGAGTCCGATGTGCTGGCCGAGGCCGGTGACGGCGCGGTGGTGCAGCGCCGCGAGCACGGCGATCGCAGCGTGCAGTCCGGTGAGCGTGTCCGCAAGCGCGAGCGGCAGGTCGGTCGGCTCCCGATCGTCGAGCTCGGCTTGCCTGGCGAGCAGCCCAGACTCGGCGTGGATGACTGGAGCCAGCGCACGCCGGCCCGCATCCGGCCCGGTGGCGCCGAATCCGGACACCGAGAGCATGATCAACTGCGGGTTGGCGGCGGACAGCCGCTCGTAACCGAGCCCCAGCCGGTCCATTACGCCGGGCCGGAAGTTCTCGATCAGCACATCAGCCTGGGCGGCGAGGTCGCGGATCAGGTCGGCTGCGCCGGCTACGGCCAGGTCGATGCCGACGTTCCGCTTGCCGGCGTTCATCTGCGCGTACATTCCCGCACGGCCGGCGGTGACGACCCCGAACAGGTCCGTGACGTCGGTGCGGGGACCCTCGATGCGCAGGACATCGGCACCGAGATCGCTCAGGATACGACCTGCATACGGGCCGGAAATTGCCTGCGACATGTCCAGCACGCGCCACGGCGGCAATGGGGCGGGCATGTTCGGAATGTCGGCGGCGGTACCTGGACTAGTGGCGGCGGGTCCGGCGGAACCGTCGGCAGGGTGAGCTGAGCCGGTGATTGCGACAGCCTCCTCGCGCCTGGTGACGCCCTCGGCGCCAGCGTTCACGGACATCTTGACTGCGGTCTCAGTGTCCCGGCTAGGGCTGCAGCGCTGCCAGCGCCGCCGTGACGAACTGCTGATGCCCGGCCTCCAGGCGCTTACGGTCGCCGGGCGTCAGTCCCCACTCGCTCATCCGGCCCGCGTGGCGCAGCGCCGCGTACAGATCCCAGTGACGCAGCGCCGTCATGTCCGTCGTCGGCCGGCGCTCGCAGTACTGGCCGGTGAACTCCCTCGCCGCTGAGATGCCGAAGGCCATGCAGAGCTCCATCCGGGTGTTAGCGACATCGTGCAGCGGGTCGCCGAGCACCGCATCTTCCCAGTCGACCACGCCGACCAGCGTGCCGTCTCGCCAGAGCGCGTTGCCTGGCCAGAAGTCCCCGTGGAGCAGCACAGGCTGGTTGAGTAGCGGGGGCGGCCAGATGCGCGCGAGCACGGTCCTGACCGCGGGTTCGCTGAGTGCCTCATCGGGCCCGGACGGCCACGTTTCTACCCTGCGGGCAGCTATCGCACGGATGTCGGCGAGGTAGCGCGCATCGGCCAGTGTGAACGCGGCAGTGTGCAGTCGCGCAAGCACATGTGCGAGCTGACCGGTGAATTCGGTCAGCGGTGCGGTCAGCTGGCTCGGCTGGGTCAGGGGGTAGCCGTCGATGTACTCGATGATCAGGCACGGCACCGGCATGATCGTGGCGGTCTCATCGGCGTGATGGGGGCGCGGCACCGGGAGGCCGGCCCGATCGAGCAGGCTGAGCAGCGCATACTCGTGCACGGCGACATGCGGGTCGGCACGCAGGTTGGCCGGGCCGTACTGGCGCAGGACAAGCCGCTCGACCTGACCATCGGCCCGCTGCGCATCTATCGCCGTCAGCTGCGCCGACACGCCGCCAGCCAGCTGGCGGCAGGTTATCAGCCCAAGGCTCGGATCCATCGAGCGGAGCAGATCGCGAACCTGAGCCGGGCTCGGCTGGCTCGGCTTGCTCACCGGCTGATCTTGCCAGGCTGCGGGCCACATCAGCGAGCCATTACTTCTAGACTTTGCGGATATGGGCACCGGTGAGGGCCGATATGGGCACCGGTGAGGTCGAATGACCTCCGCGGACAAGGAATCGCCTTCGACGTTCGAGCTTGGGACGGACGGTCCGTCCGTAATCCTGGTCGGCGTTGACGACTCGACCAACTCGCTTCGCGCTGGCTGGTACGCGGCCGGCCTTGCCCGCAGGCAGCGAGCGCGGATCGTCGCAGTGTTCGTGGCTCCGCTGGCCGGCTTTGGCGCGGCCGGACCGGGTGGCGCGGCCCTGACCGTCGCCCAGGACGAGGCGTTCCGCCAGACCGCCGCGGACATGGACGCACGAGCCCGGGTGATCGCCGCCGAGCTGGGCATCTCGATCACCTTCATCGCCGCAAGGGGTGACCCATACTCCGAGATCCGCCGCATCGCAGATGAGGTCCGGGCCGACGCAATCGTTGTCGGGGCGTCGGCGCACGCTGGGCACCGGTTCGTCGGCTCGCTCGCGGTCCGGCTAGTGAAGGCCGGCAAATGGCCGGTCACTGTGGTGCCCTAGCGGTAGCTGGCTGGTTCAACCGCGCTGGCTGGCGAGCAACTGCTCAACGATCCTCGGGACCACCTCGCCGATCGGCTCGCTGATAACAGCTGTGGCCAGCCGGTCGTACGGAGTCGGGTCGCGATTGACGATGACTAGGCGAGCGCCTGCGTCGGCGGCGATGGCGCAGAGCGAGGCCGCTGGCTCGACCGTGAGCGTGCTGCCGATCGCCAGGAAAAGGTCAGCTGCCCCGGCGGCCGCGGCTGCGCTGGCGAGCACGCTGCGGTCGAGTTGCTGGCCGAACATGACGGTCGCCGACTTCAGGATGCCGCCGCAGCCGGCGCACGGCGGGTCCACCTCGCCAGCTCCCACCCGGGCGAGCGCGTCGCTCATTGGCGTCCGCTCCTCGCAGTTGACGCAGACGACCGCATACATGGTGCCGTGCAGTTCAAGTACGCGATCCGCGGGCGTGCCCGCCCGCTGGTGCAGGCCGTCGATGTTCTGCGTGATGACGGTGGCGTCAGCCGGGCTCGCCGCCAGCCTGGCCAGGGCGACATGCGCGGAGTTGGGCTGCGCCGTCCACGCGGGATGCGACAGCCGGGCCTGCCAGGACCGCTGCCGGACGGCTGGATCGGAGACGTAGACCTGGTAAGTCGACATTTTCTCGGCGGCCGGGTCCCTGGTCCAGATCCCGGACGGCCCGCGGAAGTCTGGGATCCCGGAATCGGTGGAGATGCCGGCGCCGGTGAGCACCGCAACCGTGCGGACGCCGACCGTCCACTGTGCCATGCCGGTCGTCCAGTGCACCGTGCGCGGCGCTTCGGCGTCACTCAACTGGATTCCCGCATCGTCAACTCTTCCACGTGTGTGCTGGCCCGGATGGTCTGTGTTCTGCCCTGACTGTACCGGTCGACAACGGCGGGCGAGTTGACACCAATTAGTTGGCGATGCAAAGCTAATGGAATTCCAAAGCAGGAGGACGGATGTCTGACGGGGGCCAGGAAACGGGATCTGGCGCCGCTGGCGGCGGAGGTCGGGACGGCCGCGACGATGATGACGTACGCGGTTCTGACAGCACTGCCGCCGACTCGCAGCGAGGCGAGAGTTCCGCTTCCGATTCGCCCGGTCAAGAGCGAGTGCACGGCGCTTACCCAGTGGAAACGCCCGAGCAACTGCTCGGCGAAGTGGCGGCAGTCCGCCGGAAGACCCGGCTCGCGCGGCACGCGTACTGGTTCCCGCTTGTGCTGTTCGGCCTGCTGACGTGCGCGTCGATCCCCTTCTACATCGTGCGACTCCCGCCTTCCGGTGCGTCCGTCGGCTCGAGTCCGGCTGGTCCGGTGTACCTGCGCTCGGCGTACCTCGGCGGCTTCGGAATGCTGACTGGCCGCTACATCACCTATTACTGGCTGGCGGCGATCCTCCTCGGCGTGGGCGCCACGACTGCGTGGTACCGGTGGCGTGGCAACCGGGTCGGGCTGCGCACGGCTGCCCGCGGTTACCTGATCACCGGCGCTGTGCTGCTCCTGCTCGCGCTAGCCATCCCAGCGCTGGCAGTACGCGCAGTGCCGAGATTGATGATCCTGATGCCAGGCGACCTGCTCATTCGAGGGACGTTCCCGCTGGTCGTCATCGGTATCGGCTTGTGTTATCTCGCCTGGGCCGAGCGGAGCATCGCGCTGACGGTGATCGCCGCTGGCTACCTAGCCCTGTCGCTGGTCGCCAGCCTTTATGACATCGAGAACGTCCTTTACCGGCTGGGCTGGAACCTCAGTCCGGCAGTGAGCGGTCTGCCGAACGTGGTGCTGCCCGCCCTAGTGCTCCTGCTGTCGGGGGCGAGCGCCTGGGCGGTGCAGCGCCGGTACGACGTGCGGCCGCCGAGTCTGACCGACGCCGAGGCGAGTTGATTTGGCCGCGCAGCCGACTGGGGAGCACCCGACGAACGGGCTGGATGAGACCGTTCACCAGCGCCATCGGCTCGGCATCCTGACGATCACGTCCGAGGCCAGGCGAGCCGAGTTCGGCTACCTTCGCGGGGCGCTCGACCTGACGCCCGGCAACCTGTCCCGGCACCTCACCGTGCTGGAAGACGCCGGAATGGTCAAGGTCGAGAAAGGGTACGAAGGGCGCCGTCCGAGGACATGGGTGAGCATCACCCGCACCGGCAGGTCAGCGCTGGCGGCCGAACTGGACGCGCTCGCAGCCCTCGTGCGCCAGCACGCCGACGCGGCGAAGCGGGCGGAGGCGGCCGCGAAGTCCGAAGCGGCGGAGTCCGGCGATGGGGAGTTCTCGGGCGACGGGGGTTTCTCGGGCGACGGGGACTGAGTCAGATCTGCGGGTCGTCCTGCTGCCGGCGGCCGGCGAGCCGCCACGCGACAGGCAGCAGGCCGGCCGCAATCGCGGCCTTGATGGCGTCGCCAATCACGAACGGCGTGAACCCGGCAGCGAGCGTCGCGGCGGCACCATAGTGCAGGTCGAGCGCGAGCCAGGTCAGGCCGAAGGCGTAGATGAGGATCTCGCCGACGATCATGGCGGGCACTGATTTCAGGACTGAGCGGTCCGCGCCGCGCTGGGCCAGGTAGCCGCAGACGGTGGCCGCGAAGAAGAATCCGACGATGTAGCCGAATGACGCGCTGGCGTACCCGGAGGAGTGCGCGGCGAACCACGGTACGCCCGCTACTCCTGCGACCGCGTACAGCGCCATCGCCGCGGCCGCGCGACGCCAGCCGAGCGCCGTGCCAGCCAGCAGCACGCCGAGCGTCTGGCCGGTAATTGGCACGGGCGTGAACGACAGATGGATGGAGATCTGCGCCAGTGCGCCGACGAACCCGGCTGCGCCGACAACGAGCAGAACATCCCGGACCGCGTGTGCCATCCTGCCCCGGCTGGCAGCGATCAGGTCGCCGAGAACGAGCGGGCGCGGGTGCGCGATGGCAACTGACGACACGGGTCCTCCTCGGGCGGGCCGCCGGATTACGGCCGGATGACGACGGACTCTACCATTTGGGCCATTCGGGGCATGCCTGGCCGTCGGGTCTGTTGGTGACCGTCGGCTCTGTTAGCGACCGTACGGGTCTGTTAGCGACCGCCGGGCCTCGACGGTATCGTGCGGCCGTGGACGTCAGCGGAACCTTGGCCTACCTGAGCGGTGACTGGCGGCTGGAACGCCTAATCTCAGACCACCGAACCGGCCAGGAGGGGGTGTTCCGCGGTCAGGCCCGCTTCCGGCCATCGGCCGAGGATCAGGTGCTGGAGTACCGCGAAGACGGCGAACTCGAGTTCGGCGCCTACCGCGGGCAGGCTAGCCGCAGCTTGATCTACTGCGGCCGTTCTGACGGCGCGGCGGACGTCCGGTTCGCCGACGGCAGGGAGTTCTACCGGCTCGACCTGCGGTCCGGCAGCTGCCGGGCCGAGCATCCGTGCCGCGCCGATCAGTACCTGGTCACGGTGACCAGACGGAGTCCGGTCAGCTTCACCGAGACTTGGCGCGTGGCCGGGCCAGGCAAGGACTACGAGATGACGGCGACTTACACCAGGCCAGGCACGGAGTGAACCTGCCGCAGCCGAACCGGGGGGCAGCGAGTTCGTTGATTTACGCGGGCACAATCCCGCGGCTACTCGCGGCGGCCGCCGACCGCGACAGCGACGGCATCTGGTTGCGTTCCGACGGCGGGACACTGACTTTCGGCGGCGCGGTCGCGGCAGTCAGCCTGACGGCCGAGGCCTTGCGAGCGGCCGGTGTCCGCAAGGGCGACCTGGTCATGCTGACCGCGCGAACCACGCCGCCGTACCTGCTGTGCTGGCTCGCGCTGACGTCTCTGGGCGCGGTGGCGGTCGCAGTCAACCCGCGCAGCTCGGCGGCAGAGCTGGCCGGCCTGATCGGCCAGGTGCAGCCCCGGCTGCTGATCACCGACGGCGGGCTGAGTGACCTGGTGGCATCGGCCCGGAGCGGGACCGGCCTGGCGGGCGTGGATCGGCAACAGGCAACCCCGTTCCCGGAAGAACGTGATGTTTACTCGCTAGCCCCTGAGCACTGGGACGATCCGATCGCGCTGGCGGCGATCGCGCAGAATGCCACCCTGCCTGACGCCGGAGTCGGTCCGGACGACATCGCCGTGCTGATCCCGACGTCAGGAACGACCGGCCGGTCGAAGCTCGTGATGCAGACCCACCGGGCGTACGCGATGGCGGGGGAGGGCTTTCCGTTCTGGATGGAGCTGACCGCTTCCGACCGGATGCTGACCACGCTGCCGCTGTTTCATGTCAACGCGCCCGCGTACTCGGTGATGGGCTCGCTCGCCTGCGGGGCCGGGCTGGTGCTGGCGGAGCGGTTTTCGGCCAGCACGTTCCTGGATACGGCTCGGCGGCACGGCGCAACCGAGTTCAACGCCATCGGCGCGATGCTCGAGATCCTCATGCGTCAGCCGGAACGGCCCGACGATGCCGACACTCCGCTGCGGCTGTGTTACACCGGGCCCGCTCCCAAGCGGGAACGGCAGCTTGAGATGGAGCGGCGGTTCGGCATGCGGATCGTGGTGGGGTACGCGATGTCGGAGTCGCCGTACGGGCTGATCTGGCCGCATGGTGCCCGGCCGTTCGGCACGCTCGGCACGGTGCGTCAGCATCCGATGCTCGGCGTCGTGAACCATGCTCGGGTCATCGGTGCAGCGGGCGCAGTCGTCGGACCGGGCGGTTCGGGTGAGCTGGAGCTGCGTAACCCCGTTCTGACGCCCGGCTACCTGGGGATGCCGGCCGAGACCGCGGCGCTGATGGACGACGGCTGGCTGCGCACGGGCGACCTGGTGACCGTGGGCGAGGACGGCACCTACACGTTCATCGCCAGGGTCAAGGAAGTGATCAGGCGGCGCGGGGAGAACCTGTCGCCGCTGGAAGTCGAGGATGTGCTCACCACGCATCCGGCGGTGCTGGAATGCGCC
>Ga0335073_10002010_pt1 | contig 27797 bp, 24 predicted proteins | sample Lox_Sample_22_FD_207093 | JGI IMG/M metagenome (GOLD analysis project Ga0335073, IMG submission 207093) | Soil microbial communities from Loxahatchee National Wildlife Refuge, Florida, United States - Lox_Sample_2.2 | ecosystem: Environmental > Terrestrial > Soil > Wetlands | place: USA...
TCGTTTGGGGCTGAGTTATGTCAGTTGTTCGCCGTTCCGCGTGCCCGTGGCCCGCCTGGCGGCTGCCCAGGCTGCCTTGGAAGAAGAAGCCGGGAAGGCGAAGAAGAAATAGTTCCGCGGCTGCTGTGGGGAGGGCATCGTATCACCAATGCCCAAATCACTTCCTTTGCCTGACAATCGCTTCCAGGTTTCGGATGGCGGAGCGGCCTTTCCCTGTTATTTTCTCCAAACCAACGCAATTGTCTGCCATCTCGCATCAGGTCCGGGTTTGTCTCTCGCATCGCTTTGGTCAAGTTCCGGATGTCGGCTTTATTGAGCGATGAGGAGGGCGACCGCAAGTAAAGTTTCAGATGGCTGGTACGGTTACGAGCAAGTCTCCGCTTTCATTCGTGAACGTTGTCAACGCCGGCAGATCACGTTTGGCCGGGCCGTGTGTGACCCGGCCGTCGGGGTCAAAGGTTGAACCATGACAGGGACAGAGAAAGGAGCGACCCGATTCCACGCCCACCAGGCAACGCCGGTGCGTACAGATGGAAGACAGGGCAAAGAGTCTGGTTCCCCGGCGGATGATAAAAAAGCCCAAAGGCCGGAACCGGTCATAAACGCCTTCCGCGGCATAGTCGGACGCTGGTCCGGCGTTGATCACCCGGACTTTGCGCCCGGACGGAAACGTGTCGGACGATGTCGAACTGCAGCCAGCGACCAGACCTGCGCTCAGGAACAGGAATTGTCGCCGGTCTAGAAGCATAGCAGGGTCTGCCCGTAGTTTAGTACTCAAATACGAGGCTGACAAACACGCCGTGATGCACGTCGGCGCGGGCGTTATTGTCCAGCGGGAACACATAACCAACCCCCAGCCGCGGTTGCACATCACCGATGGCTTTAAGGTTCAGACGAAAGGCCGCGTTGCCGAGCAGATGGTTTTGACCCGCTTCGCCTTTGTTCAATGCGGTTTCACCGGCCAACTCGAACACGGGAATGAACTGTAACACGCCGGGCAGCGGCAGTTCCCGGTGCTGAAACGTCCAGCCGAAATCGAACCCGTATTCGAACGTTTGTTGGCCGCCATCGTCACCGGGGCCGAACAGCGTTGAATAGCCGAAGATGGATTGCGCGGTGAAATGCCGGCCGATTCGGGTGTCGTTGAAGATTTTCGGGACCAGCTCCGCATTTTTGCTGACGACGGATTCGGTCGGGATGCCCAGTTCCATGCCCGCACCGAAGGTGGTATCCCAGAATCCGGCTGTCGAGACATATTGATAAAACGGATAGCGCGCCCCCAGGTCAATGTTGCCGACGCCTTTTGAAACAACTCCGTCCTCCACGTCGCGCTCATACGGAACCTCGATTTCCAGGGTCAGCAGGCCGAATCCCTTTTCCACTTCCGCGGTGATGACATCGCTTTTTGAATCATCCGCTTCGGTGTGAAACCAGTCCAGACGGGCTTCATTATCTTCGAGATCTGAATCATCCACGAGAAATGGTTCCGGGAAAACGTCCTGTCCGTACGAACTGCGGTGGTCAAACAGATTGAAAAGGCCGTATCGTGTGTCCGGCGATTGCATGGTCGTGGCGAGTTCATCCGCCATGAGTACCGGCGGGTGCAGCAGCGTTGCCAGAACCAGAAAGCTCATCTGCTTGGTCCGTTTCATGCCAGCGACCATACCGACTCCCTTTGCGGGCCGCTTCCGTTCATTTGCGATTTTTTGGCGGTGCGTTGCGGTAGCGCAGCGCTGTCATCCGATCGCATGTATCCTGCCGCGTCCTCCAGGAGCCGGAGCGGGACCATAAGGGATGGCTTCCTTTTGCCCTGGCTCTGACAAGATATTTGCTCCTGGCTTGAAAAATGGCACATTATGAACGTGTCTAAACCGGTCAAACCACCTGCCGAAACCGGCGAAACCGTGGGATTTCCCGCCGCGCTGATGTTCACCGAACGTCCGGCGTGGACTGCGATTGGCGAAGGCTGGCGGCATTTGCACGGCAGTGTGCACGGGGCCGGCGTGAGTTTCGAGTGGCACGACTTCAAGACCTACAAGGAATTTGACTGGGGCAGAAGTTTCCACCCCGGCAGCGTCGAGGTCTGCCTGAATCTCGCCGGCAACGGCCGCGTCGCCTTCAACGGGCAGGAAGTCGCCTTTGCGCCGTTGACCGTCGGCTTCTACCGACGCGGTGACCAGCCGTTGCGCGCGTCGCGGCAGTCGGAGCAGCGACATCAGTTTTTGACCGTGGAAATGTCGTTCGATTTTTTGCGCCGGCACCTGGGCGATTTCGCGCCGTCTTTGCATCCGCTGGTGCGGGAAGTCGTCGCCGGCCAATCCGAAAAATCCGCCGTGGTGGCGCCGATGCGGCTGACGAGCCGGCAGCAGCAACTGCTGGCGAGCCTGCGCGACGCGCCGGTGCTCGCGGCGGCGCAAAAACTTTGGTACCAGACGAAGGCACTCGAACTGGCGGCCGAGTTGTTCTTTCTCGCGCCGGGGGAGGGGGAACTTTTCTGCCAACGGCAGCAAAGACTGTCGGCCGAACGCGTGGACAAGGTTGTGGCTTTGCTGCGTGAAAAACTGGAAAGCCCGCCCAACCTTGAAGAAATCGGACGCGCGGTGGGTTGCAGTCCATTCCATTTAAGCCGGACGTTTTCCGCAGCGACGGGTATGACCATCCCGCAATATATCCGGCAGTTGCGCATGGAACGGGCGGCGGAACTGTTGCGCTCAGGCAAATTTAACGTGACGGAGGCCGCGCTGGAGGTGGGCTACTCCAGCCTGAGCCATTTCAGCCAGGCGTTTCACGAGACCTTCGGCTGTTGTCCTGGACTTTATCCACTGCGCACGCCGACGCAAAAAACTTCCCTTAAGAAGAAGGATAAAACCCTGTAGTGCCGGCCTGTGACCGTCGTTTGTTTCGAGAGGAATAACGACGGCGCTCATGGAGCATCACCCCATCCTATTCAGGCGGGAATCTGGGGTAGCTGGCCTTTCGGGGATCATGTTCCGGCCGGTGGCAAATGAGCGTTTGTACCCATTCGACGAGACGGCGTCCCAGGCGGCGGCAGGCCTCGCATTCGCTTTCCTGGCGCGGACGACCGGCGCAGATGGCACCGTAATGCAGGGTCTGGCCCGGGGCAACATAATCCGGCACCCCAAACACCAGGAGACCGTAGTTCATGAGCACAATTTGCAGTGCCAGACACGTTAATTCGCCACCGCCCGCCTGGCCGCCGGAGGAGGTGAAGGCGCAGCCGATTTTACCCTCTGTCTTCGGCCAGAGCGGCTGGGCGGTTACGTCCCACCACTGTTTCATTTCCCAAGCGATGGTTCCCATGTGTGTCGGGGAACCCGCCGCGATGCCGTCACACCATGTTAAATCGTCGGCGGTTGCCTCAGTGACACTTTTGAGGCGAACTACCGTGTTGGGTACGCCGGTGGCGCCTTCGGCCACGAGATCCGCCATCATTTTGGTGTGACCGTCTTTACTGTAGTACAGGACCAAAACTCGCGCCGGGCGCGACGTGTCATTTTCCATTCAAAGAGAATGCCTGACGAGTGGGCAAAACGTCCATGGAACATTTGCTGATTTCGACCTGAAAAAAGATTGTTTTTCAGGGCAGGAACACGCCGATGTAACCTGTTGCAACCACCCGCTTAGGCGAAAACGTGAAATTTTTCACAAACTTTCTTGCGAACTGCATAATCAATCGCTAAACATCATGCCCAATGTTTGCGGAGCGATGGACAAAATCTGATTGATTAGGGGCGTTTTTGAGATGTCAGCAATTTTCCCCAAGTGGACAAACCAACTGCCTTTTTTGATTGCCGCCGGCTTGGTGCTGGCGGGGGGCGCCGTTACGGCCGGGGTGACCTATTATTTCACCCCCAAATATTCGCGCGTCGGCTACGAGCCAATCCAGCCGGTGCCATTTTCGCACGCCGTTCACGCGGGGCAATTGGGCATGGATTGTCGTTATTGCCACACTACCGTGGATAAATCCTGGTTTTCCAACATTCCCTCGGCTTCCACCTGCATGAATTGCCACAGTCAGGTGCTCAAGGACGACCCGCGGCTGGCCCTGGTGCGCGACAGCGCCACCAATGGCGTGCCGATTCACTGGGTGCAAATCCACCGGCTCCCCGATTACGCGTATTTCAATCATTCCGTTCACGTGCGCCGCGGCATCAGTTGCGTGGAATGTCACGGGCGCGTGGACCAGATGGACGAAGTCCGCCATGCCAAGTCGCTCACCATGGCGTTCTGCTTGAACTGTCACCGCAATCCAGGGGCGTTCCTCCGGCCCGAAAGCAAGGTCACTGACCTGGGCTGGCAGTGGAACACCAATGCGGATGTCGCCGCCGAAATGCAGGCGACCAATGGCGTCCGGTTCGTCCATGACTGGCGCGTGCAATCACTCGACAACTGTTCCGCCTGCCACCGATGAAACATTTACGTTTTATGATTTACGATTTACGATTGGTGTTCGCTTGCGGACGCCCTTCCCGGATTTCTCCCCATCAGCAATCATCAATCATCAATCATAAATTGGCCGCGGGAAAAATTTCATTTGTTGTTTTCGAATGAGTCAAAACCTTCAAACTCCAGCCCGAGGGCCTGCGACCGGTCGCCGCTACTGGCGCAGCCTGGATGAATTGTCCGATACGCCGGAGTTCAAGGCATGGCTGCAGCGCGAGTTTCCGCAGGGCGCCAGCGAGTTCAGCGACCCGGTTTCGCGTCGGCATTTCGTCAAAATCATGTCCGCGTCCTTCGCGCTGGCGGGCTTGGGGTTGATGGCGTCCGGCTGCCGGCGGCCGGAGGGGGAATTGGTGCCTTTCTCGAAGGCGCCGGAGGAAGGTTACAACTATGGGACGCCGGAATATTATGCCACGGCCATGCCGACGCGCACCGGTGCGGTTCCGCTCGTCGTCAAATCCTATGACGGTCGGCCCATCAAAATCGAGGGCAATGCGCTTTATCCCGGCGGCAACGGCGGCACCGACCGCTACGCGCAGGCTTCGATTCTGAATCTGTACGATCCCGACCGCGCCCAACGGTTCGCCAAAGACGGCAAGACAGTTCCGCGCGACGAGGCGTTGCAGGCCCTCGATGACCTGTCGAAGCAGTTCGCAGCGAACCGGGGCGAAGGTTTGGCTTTTCTGGCCGAGAGCAGCACCTCGCCGTCCCGGGCGCGTCTGCAAAAAATCATCGCGCAGAAATTTCCGAAATCGCAGTGGTTCACCTATGACGCGATTGATCCGGGCATCCATCAGCGCGCGGCCACGCAGGCGTTCGGCCAGCGGGTGCGCCCGATTTTCCGGTATGATTTTGCCCGGGTAATTCTGTCGTTGGACTGCGATTTTGTCGGATCGGAGGAGGATGCATATGACAACATCCGCCGCTTTGCTCAAGTTCGGCGGCTGAAAAGTCCAACCGACTCGATGGGCCGTTTGTATCAGATTGAAAGTCTTTTCACCTTGACGGGATTAAACGCGGATCATCGGCTGCGGATTCCTGCGAGTTCGATAGGACACGTTGCCGCGGCGATTCTGGCGCACATTTCCGGTGCGTCTGCGCCGATTTCGGGCGGGGTCGATCCGGAGTGGATTTCCGAGTGCGCAAAGGATTTAAAGGCGAATGGCCGCCATTCGTTGGTGGTGGCTGGACAACGGCAGCCGCTGGAGGTTCACTTGCTGGCGTGGGCAATAAACTCGGCACTCGGTGCCATTGGCAAAACGGTTGAATTGGTCGCCGCTGGCGAAATCCCGGCCTACAATACCGACGGCAATACTTACCGGGTCACCGACAACACGGTTGCCGATGCAAAAGGCGGGACTCTGGCGCGATTGGCCAAACACCTTGATGCCGGGGCGGTAGATGCCCTGGTGGTCCTTGGCGCGAACCCGGTTTACAATGCGCCAGCTTCCCTGAACTGGGCTGCAACCCAGCGCCGGGCCAGAACTGTCGTCCGGCTCGGTTATTACGAAGATGAAACCTTTGCCCTCAGCGACTGGCATTTTCCGGCGGCGCATTACCTCGAATCCTGGAGCGACGCGACGACGACCGACGGCACGCTTGTGCCGATTCAACCGCTGATTCAGCCGTTGTTTGGTGGAATCACAGAATTGGAATTTCTCTGGCGAATTGTTGGTGAGGCATCGTTTTTCAAATCCTACATGGCTGTCCGCACGACGCGCGCCGATTTTGGTTCAACGGAGAAGTGGAATCAATTTTTGTTCAACGGCTTTCTGGAGGGTTCTGCGGCAAAGTCGGTGATCACTCCACCTGTTGGCTTTTCGGGAATTATACCCGCCGCCGCGCTCTCCGCGACCAACCTCGAAGTTGTTTTCTACCGTGACTCGAAAATGGACGATGGCCGTTACGCGAACAACGGGTGGATGCAGGAGCTGCCCGACCCGATCACCAAGATGGTTTGGGACAATGCTGTCCTCGTCAGTCGCAAAACCGCGCGCGAACTTGGCATGCAAAACGGCGATATGGTGGAAATCACCTTGAACGGTCACAGCGTCACCGGTCCCATCTGGGTGCAACCGGGCATGGCCGATTATTCACTGGGCCTGGCGCTGGGTTACGGACGCGAAAGGGCGGGGCGCATCGGCACCGGCGTCGGGTTTAACGCCTACAAAATTTTCAACGGAAATTATATTGAGACCGGCGCGACCATTCGCAAGACGGGCGAAACCCATGTGCTTGCCTGCACGCAGAACCATTGGTCCATGGAAGGCCGGCCGGCCGTGCGCGAAGCAAACCTTGCCGAATTCAAGAAGAATCCGAAGCTGGCCCAGGAGATGCACGAAAAGGAGCCGCCCGTGGTCGCGCCATTGTATCCCAATCCGCTGGATCAGGCGGAGAAGAAGGCGTTACAGCAATGGGGTTTGGTGGTGGATTTGACGGCGTGCGTCGGGTGCGCCACCTGCGTGGTCGCCTGCCAGAGCGAGAACAACATTCCGATTGTCGGCAAGGACCAGGTGTTGCGCAGCCGTGAGATGCACTGGATGCGGATTGACCGTTATTACACCGCTGACCCGGCGAAGGTGACGGAGGCTGATTCGTTCCTCAAGGACGGCGAGCAACAATTCGAGCAGTGGATTGACGACGTGCAGGCGGTGAACCAGCCGATGCTTTGCCAGATGTGCGAGGCCGCGCCGTGCGAAAACGTCTGCCCGGTTAACGCCACGATGCACGACCAGGAAGGCCTGAATGTGATGGTGTACAACCGTTGCATCGGCACCCGCTATTGCTCGAACAACTGCCCCTACAAAGTCCGCCGCTTCAATTTTCTCGATTACAACAAGCGCCCGCTGGCTGATTTGAAGGGACCGTTTTATCCCACGCCGCTTTTGCACAAGTCAAATGGCAAATGGGATTTGGCGAGCTGGTGGAAAAATCCGAACACGAGCAACATGCGGCCGGAAGATGAGTGGGATTTGCTCAAAATCGCCAAGAACCCGGACGTGACGGTGCGGGAGCGCGGTGTGATGGAGAAATGCACCTATTGCATCCAGCGCATCCAGCGCGCGGAAATCGCGCAAAAGGTCAAGGCCGGCCCGTCGGGCAACGTGCGCTTGAGTGAAGCAGAAGGCACGATTCCCAAAACGGCCTGCCAGCAGGCCTGCCCCGCGCAGGCGATTGCCTTCGGCGACATCAGCGACCCGGACAGCACAGTCAGCCGATGGAAAGGTTCCAGTCGCAATTATGCCATGCTCGGCGACTTGCTGACCAAGCCGCGCACGACCTACCTGGCGCGCATTCGGAATCCCAACCCGGCGATGCCCGATTATCACGCGCCCTACAGCACCGAGGAATATGAAAAGCGCGGTGGCGAGTTCCATGCCGTTGAGAAAGGAAACAGTTAATGGCTGAACCCACGACCCAACTGCAACTGCTTGCGCCGCCGCAGGAATTGCGCCGCGGACCCCAGGCGCCTTACCAGCGCGGCCTGGGCGGGCTGACAGATCATCTCACTGCCATGCCCGAAGGCAAGACGCCGCGTTGGTGGTGGATCTTGTTCCTGCCCGCGGCGTTTTGCGCGGCGGTGGTGTTGCCGTCCATGCTCACTTACCTGATTTCCACCGGGGTCGGTGTCTGGGGCAACAATGTGCCGGTGGCGTGGGGCTGGGACATCATCAATTTCGTGTGGTGGGTCGGCGTCGCCCATGCCGGCACGCTGATTTCGGCGATGCTGTTCCTGACCCGGCAACACTGGCGCACGGCGATCGGCCGCGCCGCAGAGGCCATGACGGTTTTTTCCGTTATGTGCGCCGGGCTTTATCCGGCCGTCCACGTCGGGCGCGTCTGGTGGGCCTGGTGGCTGTTCCCCATTCCGCTCACCACCGGCATGTGGCCGCAATTCCGTTCGCCGCTCATGTGGGACGTGTTTGCCGTCAATACCTATCTCATCGTTTCCTCCCTGTTCTGGTACATGGGTTTGATTCCCGACCTCGCCTTGTTGCGCGACCGTGCCAAAACGCGCGTGCGGAAATTCCTGTACGGCCTGTTTGCGCTGGGCTGGACCGGTTCGGCGCGGCAATGGCACAATTACGAAAAGGCCTATCTGGTTCTGTCCGGCCTGGCGACGCTGCTGGTGTTCACCGTGAGTTCCATCGTCGGCATGGACTTTGCCACGTCGCAACTCGCCGGCTGGCATGAAACCATCTTTCCCTTCTACTTTGTGGCGGGCGCGGTCTTCTGCGGGTTCGGCATGGTGCTGGTGCTCCTGATTCCACTCCGCAAATGGTGCCGGCTCGAGGACATCATCACGCTGCGGCACATTGACCGGGTCTGCAAAATGACGCTGATGATGGGCTGTATCATGGGCTATATCTACGTGATGGAATACTTTATCGCGTGGTATTCCGGCAGTCCTTATGACGCCTGGGTGTTCGGCCATCGGCTGTTCGGACATTACTACTGGTTTGGCGGCTGGATCATGATTCTGGTCAACGCGCTGTTGCCGCAGTTGTTCTGGTTCAAAAAAGTGCGGCAGAACCTGGTGCTCATTTTTGTCATCGCGGTATTGATCAATATCGGCATGTGGTTCGAACGGTTTGTCATCATCGTCGGCTCGTTGTACCAGGATTTCCTGCCTTCCGCCTGGCATCCCTTCTATCCTACGTGGGTGGATGCCTGCACATATCTCGGCACGCTGGGCGTGTTTTTTACCATGTACCTTTTGTTCGTCCGGTTCCTGCCGATGATCGCCGTCTCGGAGGTCAAGGCCATCACGCCGCAGGCTGACCCGCATCATCCGCTCGGCGGCGCGAAAGGGGGCGGCCAATGAACGGCACACCTTACGGCCTGATTGCCGAGTTTGATTCGCCGGCGGCGGTGCTCCGCGCGGCGGAAAAGGTGCGCGACGCCGGTTTCCGGCGCTGGGACGTTTTCTCGCCGTTCCCCGTGCACGGGCTTGACAAGGTGATGGGCTTCAAAAATTCGCTCGTTGGCTGGTTCGCGCTCGTGTTCGGCGCCGGCGCGTTCATCGGATCCATGCTGATGATCTGGTACATGAACGGCTACGACTACCCGATTCTGACCGGCGGCAAGCCGATGTTCAGTCCGCCGCAGGCGCTCGTTCCTTCGTACATTTTGCTCGTGCTGGCGTCGGCGGTCGGGGCGTTTGTCGGCATGGTGGCGCTGAACCGCTTTCCGCGGCTTTATCATCCGCTGTTCAAAAACAACCGTTTTGCCCTCGTGTCGCGGGACCGGTTCTTTCTCGTGATCGAAACGTCCGACGCGAAATTTTCCGAAACTGAAACCCGCGCGCTGCTGGAGTCCGCCGGCAGCACGCACATCGAACTGGCCGTGGAATAATGCGCTATTTCCTGCTCCTCTTCCTGACGGTCGTGGCCGTGGTGTTCGGTGTCGCCGGGCTGCGCGGACATCTGTCGCGCAAACCGCCCATCCTGATCATTCCCGACCTCAACCGGCAGTTCAAGCTGCGTCCCGAACAGCCGAACGGTTTTTTTGCCAACGGACTGAGTTCCCAATTGCCGCCGCCGGGCACCGTCCCGCGCAGTCAGCCGATGCCGACCCTGATCGGTCCGGTTTATCCCTACGAAGATTCACCCGCCAACACGGGATTCATCACCGGCACCACCAACTTTATCGCGACCAATCCGTTGTCGGTGACGCCGGCCCTGCTGCAGCGGGGGCGCGAACGGTTCGAAATTTATTGCACGCCATGTCATGGCGCGCTCGGGGACGGCAACGGCATCATGAAAAAACTCGGCGTCATGCCGGCCGTGGCGAATTTGCACGATAAACGCATCGTGGAAATGACCGACGGCGAGCTGTTTAACACCGTTACCCGGGGAAAAGGTTTGATGGCCGCGTATGGCCCGACCGTGACCATCCAGGATCGCTGGGCCATCATCGCCTATGTGCGGGCCCTGCAATTGAGCTGGCTGGGTTCAACCAACGATTTGCCGCCGGCCCTACAGTCCGCGCTGAAATAATGACCATGAATCCGTCAAAGGGATCGAACCCACCGCCGCCGCTGGACTTGTCCGGTTGGCGGAGACTGCCCGGCGTTTTGCTGGTCATCGGCGCGGCGTTGTCCGTGCTGGGACTGGTGTTGAACCGGGCGGAATTCGGTTATGCCTGGCTGACGGCGTTCATGTTTTATTTGACCATCGCGCTGGGCGGTTTGTTCCTGGTGATGATTCATCATCTGACCGACGCCGGCTGGTCGGTTGGCATCCGGCGATTCTGTGAACACCTCGGCGCGTTGCTGTTCCCCTGGTTGGCGATTCTGTTTGTGCCGGTCCTCGTGTTGGCGCCGAAGATTTATCATTGGATGTCGCTCAGCCCGCGCAATGACCGGGCCTTGAGCGCCAAATGGCCGCTGTTTACCTGGCCGGGCTTCGTCGTGGCGTCGCTGGCGCTGTTCGGTATCTGGTGGCTGTTGTCGTCGCGGCTGCGCTATTGGTCGCTCAAACAGGATGAGAGCGGTGACGCGCTGTGCACCTATCGGATGCGGTTCCATTCGGGGTGGGGAATCCTGGCCTTTGCGGCGACCCTCACGCTGGCGTCCGTGCTGTGGATGAAATCGCTCCAATATCAATGGGCCTCGACCATTTACGGCATGTATTTCTTCGGGAGTTGCGCGTTCGCCGGCACCGCGACGGTTTATCTGATCGCCATGATCTTGCAGCGGCAGGGCGTGTTGGCCGGCGTGCTCCGCGACAGCCCGTTTTATTACCTGGGCACATTGCTGTTCGCCTTTACCCTGCTGTATTCGTACTTCGGTTTCGCGCAATACTTCGTCGTCTGGAACGGCAATATCCCGGATGAAAACTTCTGGTACCTCATTCGCGAGAACGGCTCCTGGTGGGGGCTGGACCTGTTGATTATCTTTGGCCATTTCCTGCTGCCATTCCTGGTGCTGCTGCCCATTTGCGCAAAGTCCAATTTCAAAATCATGTTCTGCGTCTGCCTCTGGGCGTGGGCCATGAATTTTGCCGACCTGACTTTCAACATCCTGCCCGTGCTGCACCAGGACGGGTACCCATTCCGCTGGTTCTGGCTGCCATTCGGCTGCCTCTCGTTCATGGGCGGCCTGCTCACCAAAGTTTTCTTGAAGGACTTCCACGCGCACGCGCCGTTTCCGCGGAAAGATCCGCGTTTACTGGAAGCCATGGGCGTCAAATATGAGACACCGGAGGATATCGCCGCCACGACACCGGCGTCGGGAGGTCAGTCATGAATCCTGAAATGACCCACGAACGGCCCGTCTGGCATGTCGGCCTCGGTTTTCTCGCGGCGAGCTTTCTCTTCGCTGTGCTGTTTTTGGCAGTGAGGCATTCCGTGCGCGTTCCGGCGATTGACGCCGGTCGGGCGGCCGAGCGCACCAGGGATCTGGCCGAAATCCGCGCCGCCGAAGCCCAGGCGCTCGAACAGCCCGGCTGGATTGACCAATCACGCGGCGTGGTGCGCCTGCCGATTGACCTCGCCATGCAGATCGCCGCGCAGGAATGGCAAAATCCAGCCGGCGCGCGGACAAACCTGATCGCTCGCGAGGAGAAGGCGACCGCGCCGGCACCCGTGGCGCCGGCAACCCCGAATGTATTTGAATGAGCAACCGCCAAAAATCCAATAGCGGCGAGCTTTCAAGCTTTGGTGGAGCGAGCGTCCGCGCGAGCCGGCTCGCCAGCAGCCTTGCTCCACCGAAAGCGGCTTTGCCGGTGGAGATTGACCGTTCCTGCTGCGTGCCGTTGCTGGCGCTCTTCGGCGGCGCGGCACTCTGGCTCGTCGTGAGCTCGGCGCTCGGCCTGATGGCCTCCATCAAGTTTCATGCGCCGGACTTTCTGGCGAACTGCGCCTGGCTGACTTACGGCCGGCTGCAGCCGGCGGCCGACGACGCGCTGCTGTACGGCTTTTGCCTTCCCGCCGGCCTGGGCGTCGCGTTGTGGCTGCTGACGCGCCTCAGTCAGACCCCGCTGCGGGGCGCCGTGGTTCCCATTGCTGCCGCAAACCTCTGGCACCTCGGTGTGCTCGTCGGGCTGACGGCCATTTTCATCGGTGACAGCACCGGCTTTGCGTGGCTCGAGTTCCCGCGCGGTGGTTCGGTCCCGATTTTCTTTGCTTATTTGCTGCTGGCATTGTGGGCGATGATGATTTTTGCCGCCCGCCGTGAGCGCGCCCTCTATCCCTCCCAGTGGTTTTTGGTCACCGCGCTTTTCTGGTTTCCGTGGATTTATTCCACGGCCAATCTATTCCTGGTCGCCAGGCCCGTGCGCGGCGTGGCGCAGGCCGTCATCGGCTGGTGGTTCGCCGACAACCTGCTCGTTGTTTGGACGGGCCTGGTCGGCCTGGGCGCGGCGTTTTACTTCCTGCCGAAACTCACCGGTCGTCCGTTGCAAAGCCTTTACCTCGCGCTGTTCGCGTTCTGGACCTTCATCCTTTTCGCCACCTGGAGCGGCATCCCGCCGGGTGCGCCGGTGCCGGTGTGGATCCCTGTGTTGAGCGCTGCTGCCACTGTCTTGTTCCTTGTCCCGTTGCTCGTCGTCGCGATCATCGGGTGGCGAACAGTGTGGGGCTCGATTTCCTCCCGCTGGAACAATGGGCCTTTTTGCTTCGTCGGTTTCGGTATGGATTCCTTCTTCCTTTCCGGCCTGATGTTGGTGGCAATGGCTTGTCCGAAACTGATTCCCATGACGCAATTCACCTGGTTCGGCCCGGCGCAAACCCAGCTGCGCCTCTACGGTTTCTTCGCCATGACGATGTTCGGCGCAGTCTATTACCTGCTGCCACGCGTCGTCGGCTTTGAATTTCCCTTCCCGAAACTTGTCCGCGTGCACTTCTGGTTGTCGCTGTCGGGTGTCGCGTTGCTCGTCGTGCCGCTGGCACTTGGCGGCGTGCTCCAGGGCTTGAAATTGCAGAATCCCAATGTCGCCTTCGCCGACACCACCAAAGCCATGCTCCCGTTTCTGCGGGTGAGCACGACGGGTCTGCTGCTGCTGTTGCTGGGTAACCTGCTGTTTTTCGCGAACGTCATGGGTCTGACGCTTCACTGGAAGCTTGCGCTGTTGAAACAATTCATCGCCTTCGTAAAATCGCCGCTGGAAGCAACGCCCGCCAGGACTGGAAACGAAGGCAGGGAGGTACGCGCATGAGCAGCGGTTTCCGGGTTTTTCTGGCAGCCTTGGTTGCACTGGGCGGTTCGTGGTGCGGTTTCGTGCTCGCGCCGGTGTCGCAACTGGGTGGCGGGAAACAGACCGTCGTGCTCAATTCCACCGAGTTGTATCCGGTGGACCGGCCCGGCCTGGCGAATCAAGGATTGCAGGTTTATCGCGCCAACGGCTGCGCCGCCTGCCACACCGAGCAGGTCCAGCAGAACGGGGTCGCGTGCGACGTGGCACTGACCGACGCCGGCAAAAATCCGACGGCAACGACGAATCTGATTTCGTCTTTGAAATTGAACAACCTCGACAAAGAGGCCGCCGATGCGTTGCTGGATAAAATCGCCGCCGCCGGCGGCAAGGCGGAAATTCACATCGTCGCCACCGGACCAGACATTGCGCGCGGTTGGGGCCGGCGACATAGCGTCGCCGAGGACTTCCTCTATGATGACCCGGTGCAACTCGGCAGTCTGCGCATCGGGCCGGACCTGGCGGACGTGGGAACGCGCCAGCCCGATGCCAACTGGCAATTGGTTCACCTGTACGCGCCCCAAAGCGTTGTCAAGGATTCGGCCATGCCCCCGTTCCGTTATCTTTTCCGGGTCGGAAAAACGGGCAGCGCACCTTCACCGGAAGCCTTGGTTTTTCCGAAAGGCTACGGACCACCGGCCGGTTATGAAGTGGTGCCAAAGCCGCAAGCGCAAGCGCTGGCGGCGTATTTGATGAGTTTGCACGCGGAGGTTCCATTGCACGACGCGCCTTTCAGCCAATTGGTCGCCGTCCCCAAACCATGAACGACCCATTGAAATCCAACACGCCCCCGACGCCTGAAGCCGCACCAACGGTTTCGCGTTCAACGGTGCCGATTTGGATCATCGTGTTGACCCTGATGCTGTTGTTCCTGGGCATGGTCTATTTCGACCACCACGGCGGCTGGTTTGATTCCCAGGTCTATGGCCCTTATGCTTCCGCTGAGGAACTGGAATTGTATCAACCGAAATCCGGCGCGGCCGCCATCCTGGCGCGCGGCAAGGCGCATTACGACCAGGTCTGCGGTCTGTGCCACGGGGCGGACGGATTGGGCAAACCCGGTCAGGCGCCGCCGTTGGCCGGTTCCGAATGGGTGGAGGGCATCCAACGTTTCGCATCCATTCCGCTGGCGGGCGTCAGCGGCCAGCTTCCCGTCAAAGGCCAGACCTGGAGTCTCTCCATGCCGGCCATGGGCGCGGCCATGTCCGACGAAGATCTCGCCGACGTGCTGACCTACATCCACGCTTCCTGGGGCAACCAGCAAGGGCCGGTGACAGCGGATGAGGTCAAGGCCATCCGCGCCAAACTGGGCGCGCACCCGCAGCCGTTCAGCGGCGAAACCTTAAAAGCGCTGCCCAAATAAGGCAACGGGAGTGCCCGCATCAAACCGGGTGATGTCGTGTGGATAGGGAGAATCGCCGGCCAGAGGCCGACGCTCCGGGAATGATGCTGTCTTATTTGCCATTGAGTAATTTAGCCTTTTGGGCCTGATACTCCGCGTCATTGATGGCCCCGGCTTCTTTGGCCCTCTGCAAGTCAATCAATTGTTGTCCGACCGTCGGCTGCTCGATTCGATTGGTGGTACCGCCTCCAAGATGGGTTTCGCATCCGGTCAGCAGTGTCGCGGCGAACAGTCCGGCCAGCATGAGGATAAATGTTTTTTTCATGGGATTTCAGACCATCAGCAACTCGAAACTGCCCCTCTCGGTGCCGCTTGGCAAGCGCGAAGCCGGCAGGGTGGTTTCCTCATTGGCGAGTCGTGGCGTCGGCACTGCGCGCCGATTTCGAGCCGCAGCTCGACCCTACAGCAGTTTCCGCCGGAGGGCTGGCTGGATTAAGCCAATTCCCAACCCGGCGTGATTTCCTGGTTCAGTGATGTTGGTCGAACACCGGCGGACAGTTTTCGTTCGGCCAGAATGCCAATCATTGCCGCGTTGTCGGTGCAGAGACTCTTCTCGGCCAGGCGCAAGGTAAATCCTTGCTTTCCACACGCCCGGGCCAGTTCGCGACGCAGAGCGCGATTACAGGTCACACCGCCGGACGCGGTTACGCAACGCACGCGGCTGCGTTTTGCCGCCCGAACGGTTTTTGCGACCAGCACTTCCACGATCGCCGCCTGAATGCTGGCGCACAGGTCGCACACCGCTTGCGGACGGTTCAACAAGTCCGGATGGTCGCGGAGGAAATAGCGCACGGATGTTTTTAGACCGCTGAAGCTGAAATCATCGCCGGCGTCCTTGAGCAACGGGCGTGGGAAGTCAAATGCCTTCGGATTTCCCGATTCCGCCAGCCGGTCCATTTCCGGGCCGGCGGGGTAGGGCAATCCCATCAACTTGCCGGTCTTGTCAAAACATTCACCCGCCGCGTCATCCACGGTCGAGCCAAGGACGGAATGTTTTAATTCGGATTCCACCAGGACCAACAGGGTGTGTCCACCGCTGACGATGAGGGAGACGTTGGGCTGCAAACGGGAGAAATCGGCGGTGAATCGTTCAGTCGCGCGACCATCCCTTGCCCCTTCCTGCTCCGCGCCGGGCGGGCAGGGGGCGGTCCCGCCGTTGCGGGATCGGCTGAGAGGATCCGACGCCTCAATCCACGGGGAGTAGAGGTGGGCCTCGTGATGGTGGATGCCGAGGAATGGTTTTTGCAGGGCAAACGCAGCGGCCTGGGCGGCCTTGAAACCGACCAGCAACGCCGTCGGCAAACCGGGGCCCTGCGTGGCGGCGACGGCGTCGAGTTGAGCGGGCTGCACCCGCGCCGCCTGTAGTGCCGCCTGCGTGACCGGAATCAGGTTTCGCAAATGTTCGCGCGCGGCAAGCTCCGGCACGACGCCGCCGTATTCAGCGTGCAATTTGACTTGAGTAGAGACGACGCTGGAAAGTACTTCGCCATGGCGCACCACCGCGGCGCTGGTTTCATCGCATGACGTTTCAATGGCCAGTAAAGTCATTGGTTCCATGAGCAACCGGGCAAACAGGTTAAATGCGGTGCCCGGATTGACCAATCACTCATTTAACCAGTCACTCTCTACTGCCCGTCATTTCGCGGCGACCTTTTCCGGGCTTTCCAGTTTGCTGTACAGCAAAATGCCCTTCAATAAATCCTCGGCGCGTTCCAGTTGCACGTCCTGGATTTGTTCGACCCGGGCACGATCTTCCGGGCTTAGCGAATACAATCCGCCGAGCGAGCGCTTGAAGATCAACGCGGCCTTTTCCTCATCCGTCATGGGCACGACCACGTCGGGCGTGATGCCGTGTTCATGAATGACTCGATGACTGGGGGTGTAATATTTGGCCGTGGTCAACTTGAGCGCCGAACCGTCGTCCAGCGGGAAAATACTTTGCACGGAACCTTTCCCGAACGTTTTCTCGCCGAGAATGACGGCGCGATGCAAATCCTGCAAACACCCGGTCACGATTTCCGAGGCGCTGGCACTGCCGAGGTTGACCAGCACCACCATGGGCATGCCCTTCAATTCATCGCCGTGGCCTTCCGCGTAGCGCTTTGAATCCTGCTCCGTATCACGGCCTTCGGTGGTGACGACGAGTTGTCCCCGGGGCAGGAATTTGCTGCAAACCCCGACCGCCTCATCCAGCAGGCCACCGGGGTTTTCGCGCAAATCAAGAATCAACGCCTGCATGCCTTCGCTTTTGAGCTTCTTCAAAGCGTCTTCCAGTTCATCACTGGTGTTGTCGCCGAACTGGGTGATGCGGATGTAGCCGATCTTGTCCGGGCCCAGCGGGAACTCCTTCTTGCCGTCAATGTCCTTCACCATGTCCACGTTGATGATGGCGCGGGTCAGTGTAAAATCACGGGTCAGGCCGGACGATGGACGTTGAATCGTCACGGTGACCTGGGTTTCCGGTTTGCCGCGCAACAGCTTCACCGCGTCGGGCAGGGCCATCTTTTCCGCGCTCCGGCCGTTGATTTTGACGATGCGGTCGCCGGCCAGGATGCCGGCGCGGAATCCTGGCGTGTCGTCCATTGGTGTGACCACTGTCACGTAATCGTCCTTCATGGTGACCACCAGCCCCAGTCCCCCGAACTCGCCCTCCGTGTCGTTCTGCAATTCCTGATACTCCTCCGGGTCCATGAACTCGCTGTGCGGATCCAGGGAGTCGATCATCCCCTTGAGCGCGTCGTAAACCAGGTCGTGATACGTCAGGTTGGTGCCGTCCACGTATTCCGTCCGCACTTTTTCCAGCACGTTGGCGAACAGTTCCAGGTTGGGGTAAACCGAATCCTTCTGTTCCGCCGCCCGGGCGGTGCCAAGGTAAATGTAGGCACCGACGGCCAGATTCAACAGCAATACGGCGAGGACCAGTCCATAAATCAAACGTCGTTTCATAAACGGAGGAAAACTATCACAAATTGCGGAAATTTCGAGTCACGTTTTGTTTCGCAGCAGCATTTCAATGAACGGCAGGTCGCCGGGCACGGTGACCTTGGGGTTCGGGGCGACGCTCGAGACGAGCCGGACCGGCTGGCCAATCAGTTCGCAGGCTGCCGTGTCGTCCGTGAAAATCAGGCGTCGGCGGCGCACCTCCGCCAGTGCGCGGCGGATGACCTCGACCCGGAAGGATTGGGGTGTTTGCACCGCCCATAATTTCGAACGGTCGAGCGTGCGTCGAATCAGGCGGCCATCAGCAGATTCCTTGATGGTGTCGGTCACCGGTTGCGCCGCCACGGCTGCTCCGGTCTCGTCCGCCGCCTGGACGGTCGTGGCAATCAATTCCCCGGTGGCACAGGGCCGGGCCGCGTCATGAATCGCCACAATCTCCGCTGTGACCGGCAGGGCTTCCAGGCCGTTCCAAACCGAATCCTGACGTTCCGTCCCGCCGCCGACGATGCGAAACGCCTTCTTCAGGTCAAACTTCGTCGCCAGATCCGTGAATGCCTTTTGCATGCCATCCCGCACAACGAGGACGATTTCATCGATGCATGGCGTCTCGTTGAATCTCTGCCACGTGTGGGCGACGACCGGGCGGCCGGCTACTTCGAGAAACAACTTGTCCACCCCGGCGCCCATGCGGACGCCTTTGCCCGCGGCAACGAGGATCGCGGCATTCATTTTTGTTAAGGTAGGACAGGCGTCCCGCCGGTCTCAAACTAAAAATCGTGGCTTCAATGAGACAGGAGGTCGAAGACCGGCAGGAAGCCTGTCTTACGGCGATGCCGCCTGCCAGTCGAGCGCTTTCAATTGCACCGTGTGGCGGCCGTTGAACTGGTTGATCTGCGGCGCGAAGACCAGATCGAATTTCCCCACCGGCAACGATTCATCGCCGCCATTCCACCAGACCGCCTCCAGAGTGGCCGCGGCATCCGTCACCCACATCTTGACGTGCTGCTTGTCCGCCCCAATGCGCTGGAGCGGCCGGGCGTGGGTGAGATTGCGGGCACAGAATTGCACGCCGCGGTTGCCCTGTCCGCTCGGTTTCAACCGCGACAGGTATTGGAGCATTTCCAGCGTCATTTCGTCCAGCCCCACTTCCGCATCGAGGTGGATCGGCGGCTGCAAATCCTCCGGTTTCAACGCGCGACGCGCCAGTTCGTTCAACCGGGTGCGCAGCGCGCCGATTTTATCCGGGTGCAGGCTCAGTCCAGCGGCCATGGCGTGTCCGCCGTGGCGCAGCAACAGGTCGTCACACCCGCGCAAGGCTGCGGCCAGATCGAACCCGGCGATGCTGCGGCCCGACCCCCGCCATTCGTCGCTTTCACCGCCAAGGATGATGGTGGGCCGGTAGAATTCCTGCAATACCCGCGATGCCACGATACCGACCACGCCGATGTGCCAGGACAACTGGCCTTCCACGATGACGAAATCGGTTTGGGGATTGAATTTGGCGCGGACGGCTCCGGTCACTTCCCCGGCGATGCCCCGTTCGATTTTCTGGCGTTCACGATTGCGCGCGTCGAGTCGTTGCGCGAGCGGCGTTGCTTCGGCCAGGTTCGGGGCCAGCAACAGACGCAGTGATTCCTCGGCGGTTTCCAGCCGGCCGGCGGCGTTGAGGCGCGGCGCCAGTTGAAATGCGACCTCGTAGGTCCCCAGGACGGGCGGCGATTGCGCGGCTTTCTTTAAAGCGACAAGTCCCGGGCGTTGCGTCGCGTTCAGCCGCTGCAAACCGGCGGAAACCAGGATGCGATTTTCACCGGTGAGCGGAACCAGGTCGGCAATCGTGCCCAAGGCAACCAGATCCAGCAACGGTCGCAGGTCGAATTCCGCCGCGCCGGGAAGGGCGATTTCGCGTCCGCGTTTGACCAAAGCATGGGCCAGTTTGAAGGCCAGGCCGACGGAGCAAAGTTCTGTCTGAGCGACGGGCGGCGGGTGGTGGGCGGCGGGGCCGTTCTCGTCACTCGACACCCGACACACGTCGCGCCATCCCATTTGCGGATTCACCAGGGCAACCGCCTCCGGCGGCGGGTCGGAAACCTGATGATGATCGAGCACAATCACGTCCACACCGCGGGCGCGGAGCCGGCGGATGGTTTCCCCGGCGGTGGAGCCGCAATCCACCGCGAGCAACAGCGCGGCAGGAATTTTTTTGAGACAGTTTTCAACGCCGTCGGTGCTCAGGCCGTATCCTTCGTCCATGCGATGGGGCAGATAAAAATCCACCTGCCAGCCGAGCGCCCGCAAGACTTCGAGGAGCAGGGTGGTGGAAGTCACGCCGTCCACGTCGTAATCGCCAAAAATCACGAGCGGCTCGTTCTCTCGGCGGGCGCGCAACAACCGTTCCACGGCCACGGTCATGTCCGGCAAAAGAAACGGGTCGGCCAGATTGTTGAGACGCGGTTGCAGGAATTTTTCGATGGCGGACGGCTCGCTGAGGCCGCGGTTCAGCAGGCATTGCGCCAGCAACGGCGGGATTTTAAGGTGCGACGCCAGTTGGTCGGCGAGCAACGGCTGCGGCGGGGCGAGCGACCAGCGGAATTTCATGACGCGGCCTTCTTTTCACGCCAGGCCGCGAAGCCTGACAGCGCGAGGGCGACCAGCAGGATTGCCGTCACGAACAGCAGGGAAACGCCGGTGGGTATCCTGACCTGGAACCATTGCGACGCAGGGCCGTGCGGTTCAACCAGCATTTTGACGCCGATAAAAATCAGCGCCGCCGACAATCCGATTTTCAGGTAGCGGAAATAATCCAAGGCGCCGGCCAGGAGAAAATAGAGGGAGCGCAAACCGAGGATGGCAAAGACGTTCGAGGTAAAGACGATAAACGCCTTGCGCGTCACCGAAAATACCGCCGGAACGGAATCCACCGCGAAGATCAGATCGGTCGTTTCCACCAGCACCAGCACCAGCGCGAGCGGGGTGAGGGCCAGGCGCCCGTCCCGGCGGCTGAAAAAGTTGCCGCCGACGAAATCGGGCGTGATGGGAAACAGCCTTCGCGCGAGCCGCAAAGCGAGATTCTTTTCCGGCTGGACCAGGGTCTTGCGCGCCAGGAGCATTTTAACTCCGGTAAAAACGAGAAACGCCCCGAAAACATAGAGCACCCAGGCGAACCGATGGATCAGGGCCGCCCCGGCGGCTATCATCGCGCCGCGCGTGACGAGCGCGCCGACGATGCCCAGGAACAGCAGCCGATGTTGAAATTCCCGCGGTACGCGAAACCACGCGAAGATGAGCGCGATGACGAGGATATTGTCCAACGAGAGCGAAAGTTCAATGACATAGCCGGCGGTGAATTGGATGGCCTCTTCACGCCCGCGCCAATACGCCATTGCGCCCGCGAACAGCATGGCCAGAGCAAACCAGCACGCCGTCCAGGCGAGGGCTTCTTTGAATTTGACCGCCCGCGCCCGGTGATGGAACAGGCCCAGATCAAGCGCGAGAAAAATCAAGACGCAAAGAATGAAGCCCGCCCAATGCCAAGGGGTGATTACAACCGGGTCCATTTACAATTTACGATTGACGATTTGCGCGCCGACGGCAAATGGATTCAGCGGGCGGTAATGTCCTGATTTGAAACCCGATCTGCTCAAGTGGAGTGGGAGCCCCGAAAGCATTCGTGGCTCGCAGCAGATTCGACCAGTTCCGGCGCCGGGGATCAAGGACAATCCGCAGTCTGTCAAACCGGGGCACCACGCAGCGGGCGCAGGTCGCAAATTGCGAATACTACGCCTTTACTGATTCCGCGCTTTGCACGGCCACCTGCGAACCACCGATATCCGGACGGTTGCCCTTGTGCCACCAGAGCACAAACGCGCTGGCGATGTAAATGCTCGAATAGGTGCCGGTGATGATGCCGACCAGGAAGGTGAAGGCGAAGTCGTTGATGACGCCGCCGCCCCAGATGAACAGACAGAGCGTGGCGATCAACACCGTGCCGCTGGTGATGATGGTCCGGCTCAACGTCTGGTTCAGCGCCTGGTTGATGACTTCGCGGAACGTGCCGCGCACGCCCAATTTTAAATTTTCCCGAATCCGGTCAAAGATGACGACCTTGTCATTGAGTGAGAAGCCGATGATGGTCAGGAGGGCGGCGACGACGGTGGCGTTGAACTGGCGTCCCGAGACGGCGTTGGCAATGCAGTAACAACCGATGGCGAGCAACACATCGTGCAGCACTCCGACGATGGCGCCGACGGCGAAGGAGAATTCGTAACGGAAAGCGACATACAACAGGATGCCGAACATGGACAGGAGGCAGGCGATGACGGCGGATTGCCGGATTTGCGCGCCGACCGTCGCGCCGACCTGTTGACGCATCTTGGCGACGAAGTGCGCCTGGGGGAACTGTTGGGCGAGCGCTTGTTCGACCTTTTGTTCGGAACCGCTGGAAGTGGTCACGCGTAGCGATTCACCACCGCCGCTGGCGTCCTTTTGATATTGGATCTGGGCATCCTTTTCACCGATGGCCGTCATCGCTTCGCGAATTTGGTCCACTCCGATTTTCTGTTGAAAGCTGAAAGTGGTGCTGTCACCGCCCAGGAAGTCCACGCCAAACAATTTCTCGCCGCGGCCAAGGGCGCCATAACCCAGCGACAGAATGACGAAGGCCCAGGTGATGATAAACAGGGGCGTGGCGGCCTTCATGAAATTAACCTGTGTACTGCGGATGACGTGAAGCATCGGCAACGATTTCAGCCAGTTGCGGTCGAGCAGAAAATTGAAAATCAGGCGCGTGACGACCAGCGCCGTGAACAGACTGGCGGCGACGCCGATGGTGAGGGTGACGCCAAACCCCTTGATTTCGCCCGTGCCCATGAAAATCAGGATGACGGATGAAATCAACGTGGTGACGTGCGAGTCAAAAATGGTGCCGAAGGCGCGGGCGTAACCGGCGGCAATCGCGCCGCGCAACGATTTGCCTTTGGCGATTTCCTCGCGCAGACGTTCGTAAATTAGCACGTTGGCATCCACGGCCATGCCGATGGTAAGCACCATGCCGGCGATGCCCGGCAGCGTCCACGTGGTGCCGATAGAGCACATCACGCCAAATAAAATGATGATGTTGGTGACCAGCGCGATGTTCGCCGTCAAACCGGCGATCCAATAATAGACCAGCATGAAAGCGGAAACAAAAACGACCGCGGCGATGGAGGCGCGGATGCCGCTGCGGATCGAATCCTTGCCCAACGTCGGGTCCACATCGCTCGAATAAATGATTTTAAGCGGCGCCCGCAGAGGGTTTTGCAGGACGCTGGCCAACGACTGCGCTTCCTCCGGGGTGAAATGGCCGGTGATCTGACCGTTGCCGGTTTCGATGGCGCTCTGAATGACCGGCGCAGATTGAAGCTCGCCATCCAGCACGATGGCCAGTTGACGGCCGATGTTGTTGCGGGTGACATCTGCGAATTTTTTGGCGCCATTTTCGTTGAGTGTAAAATCAATCTCGGGTTCGCCCATGTTGCCGCGCACCACCATCGCGTTCTTTACGATGTCACCGGCCAGACCGTCCTCCGGCCGTTTCTTCACCACGGCTTGTTCAATCTTCGGCGGTTGGCCGTTGGGTTGGGGTTCGATATGCTTGAGCAATTCATAGCCGGGCGGAATGGGCAGGTGATTGTCAATGATTTGCTGGCTGTCCTCCCTCACCATGCGGAATTCAAGGTAAGCCGCCTTTTGGATCTGCTCCTTGGCGCGTTCCTTGACGTCCTCGGACAATCCGGGCAACTGGATCAATATGCTGTCGCCGCCGGCCGCCTGGATGACCGGTTCGGCCACGCCAAAGGCATCCACGCGCTTGCGCAAAACTTCCACGGCTTGCGACAGGGCGCCGGAAACGTCGGGCACGTTGGTGACGATGGTGACCTGGCCCGTGGAAGAATTGGTCCGGGTTTCCGTGGTCTCCAGCTTGCTGGTGTCCATTTGGACCAGAAACGACGTGCCACCCTGGAGATCGAGGCCGAGCTTGATTTTGCCCGACGCGTCCCGTTGCAGTTGGTTCAGGATGAAGGTAGTAGGGTGTAGTTGGGCCTTGGCGTCAATGAACTTGAAATAGTCCTGGATGTCATTGGTGCCGATGGCCTCCTCCAGATTGGCGAATTCACGGTCCGGCCGGGCTTTTTGCAACGGCTCAAGCCGCGTCAAAATATCCGCAAAGGTCTTGTCCCGATTCACCGCGCGCGTTTTGAATTCATTGACCAGATCCCGGCTGGTTGGCGGGTACGTTTCGTAAAGGGACCAGCAGATGATGAAGGCGACGAGGATGAATTTCCAGAAATCGTTGTTTTTCATGGACGGCCTAGGAGTCGGACGAGCTGCCGGATTCGAGAATTTCGGCCACCGACGACTTGGTGACTTCCATTTTGGCATCCGCCGAGCGCAGGGAAACGGTCTTGTCCTTGACCGTGATGACCTGGCCGACGATGCCGCTGGAGGTGACCACCTTGTCGCCCGACTTGAGCGCTTGCAACATTTTCTCCTGTCGCTTGCGCTGCTGCTGCTGCGGGCGGAACAGGATAAAATACATCATGACGACCATCAGGATGATGAAAATGATCGGGCTGCCGAAGAGCGACTGAGGACCGGCGGGCGGCGTTTGGCCGGCGGGCGGGGCAGCCTGGGCCAGAATTTCATTCAGATGATTCATGTGCATATTCCGAAAGTGGTCGCTCACTGTATGCAAGCGCGCGCCTTTGGGCAAGCGTTATTGGTTGAAACTTGGAGTGGAGATGCCGGGGAATGGCGCGCCCCGAGGCCGGGCGCCGAGTTCAACCACGTCTCGCAATCATAAACCGCGTCGGTCCGCCGTGTTATGGGCCGTAGGAAAGACTGTTGTCAAACGCGGCAAACAGCTTGTCGTCCCCGGGCGCAAATGACGGTTTTGCCAGGTGTAAATCCACCCAACTGCCCTGGTAGGCAAAAAAGTAATTCACATTGGGCTGGCCCTGCGCGCTGTAGGCGACCGCGACGAATTTGTCCGTTTTTTTGACTTTCACCGACTGCGGGTCTATCAACGAATCGTGCGCCATGTTTGACCAAAAGTAATTATAGACGGGGTCGTTGCCGGGCAAGCTGTTGGCGGGAACGTCCACAAATAAAACGAGATTGAAGCCATTCGGCCCGGGCAAACCATGCACGACGAATTGATTGTTGTTATCCAGCTTCTTGTCCCAATTGCTGAATCCCAGATTGATGAAGCTGACCTTCCAGTCCTGATTGGGGATGGGGATGATCACGTATTCATTGGTGGGGGAGGATTGGGCCTGGGCCCGCGCCTGGGCCTCCTGATTTTCCTGTTTTTCCTGTGCCGCCAGATGATCCGCCTGCTCATCCTGCAATCGTGCGGTGTAAGCGAGATAGTAGGCATTCGCCACACCCTCTTTCACCTCTTTCTTAATTACGCCGGCCGCCAGTGTTTGGTATTTTTTGCTGATCTCCGCCGGGAGGTCTTCGTATTTGACCTTCATGGCCAGCGTCCCGGTTTGCAGGACCAACCCGTCAGGAAGGATTTGGGCCACGGTCGGGTTCACCAGCACGTCCCCGTACTTATTGGTGAGGGAAAGAGCCAGTTGATCGCCGACGCCGGGAGTGGTCGGCGCGGCGGAAGCCGGCTTCACGAACAGAAGTGCAATAAAGATCGCGGCCAGGAACGCAACGGTTCTTTTCATAAAACTGCGGCTCCTGCAGCCGGTTTCATGCCGGAATTCGCCACGATCGGCCCCGTCAATTCAGAGGATTCAGACGGGTGAAGCCAACTCCGGTGACACGGCGGGTGCCGCGCGATTAATGGATAGCATCAAATTGCGGCGGGCGAGGCGGCCCAAAGCCTGAAACCGGAAAGCTGATTTTTACGAGACTGCCGCTTCTTTGACTACCGGCTCCACCCATTTGCCGTGTTCCTTGATGAGGTCCACGAGACGTTCCACGGCTTCGGTTTCGGGGATGTTGAATTTGATGGCCTGCCTGCCGACGTAGAGGTTGATCTTGCCGGGCGCGCCGCCGACGTAACCAAAATCTGCGTCCGCCATTTCACCCGGTCCGTTCACGATGCAGCCCATGATGGCAATTTTTACGCCCTTGAGATGCTCCGTCCGCGCCTTGATGCGCGCCGTAACAATCTGGAGATTGAACAAGGTCCGCCCGCAACTCGGGCACGCCACGTAATCGGTCTTGAACGAACGACAGCCCGCCGCCTGCAAAATGTTGTAGGCCAGCCGCAGGGATTGGCCTGCGCCGGATTCGCCGCGAATCAAAATTGCGTCTCCGATGCCGTCCGCGAGCAGCGAACCGATGACGACGGAGGCGCGGAGCAGGGCAATCTTAGGCTCCAAGGGCCATCCCACTCCGGGCTTCGTCACGCTCTCCCCGCCTGGCGCGGCGAGGGGCGCGTCACCGAAATTGGTGCAGTCTTTGAGCAAAATCGGGTTGTTGCGCCCAAGACGCTTCAACCTGGCGGCCAGCAGGCGGAACGCGGCAATGGCCGGCAGGCCCACGCCGTCCTTCACTGTGACGAGCTGGGTTTCGCAATTAACTTCAAAGCCCTGGGTCGGGTCCAGCTCGGCGACATTTAGATCTTCGTAAACCGCCTCCGGCTTCACGTCGTCTTTCGGGCGGATTTTGCGAGCCACCTTCTCCCAGGTCGCCCGGGTGACCACCACCCGGATGAGTTGTTCACCGCCGCATTTCACGCCATCGGCCAGTTCAATTTCGGGCGTTTCACGGCGGGAGAAGTGGAAGGGATCGAAAGGGAATTCTTTCGGAGGGACGAGCTTCGCGAGTCCCGAACTTTCAGAGCTTTCCCGGTCAGGGACTCGTGTAACTCGTTCCTCCGAAAATGTGAGTTGAGGAACCTGCGCCAGCAAATCCCGGCAGACTTCAATTTCGCGCGGTGAATCTTCCGTGAGCGAAACGCGAATTGTGTCGCCGAGCCCGTCGCCGAGCAGGGAACCGATGCCGATGGCGGATTTGATACGGCCGTCCTCGCCTTCGCCCGCCTCGGTAACGCCCAGATGAATGGGGTAATTCCAGTCCGGCCCTTCCTGTTCCAGCCGCGCCACGAGCAGCCGGTAACACTCGATCATCACCTTGGGATTGGACGATTTCATCGAGAACTTGAAATTGTGGAAATTATGCCGGCGGCAGATGCGGGCGAATTCCAGCGCGCTCTCGACCATGCCGAGGGGCGTGTCCCCGTAGCGATTCATGATGCGGTCGCTGAGCGAGCCGTGATTCGTGCCGATGCGGAGGGCGCGATTCAACCGGATACATTCCAACACCAGCGGTGTGAACGCCGCCTCGATGCGTTTCAACTCGGCAGTGTATTCGGCATCGGTGTATTCCTTGACGGCGAATTTCTTTTTGTCGGCGTAATTGCCGGGATTGACGCGGACGACTTCGACCCATTTCACCGCTTCCATCGCGGCTTCGGGCTTGAAATGAATGTCGGCGACAATCGGCACGGTGCAACCGCGGCGGCGCAGTTCGGCCACAATGTTCTCAAGATTGGCCGCGTCCTTCACCGTCGGCGCGGTAATGCGCACCAGTTGGCAGCCGACGTCCACCAGCTCCAGCGTCTGTTTCACGCACTCGGCGGTATCCATGGTGTCGCAGGTGAGCATGGACTGCATCACAACGGGGTGATGGCCGCCGATGATGACACCGCCCCGGTTCGGGTCGCCGATGACGACCTCGCGCGTTGTTCGTCGCTGGTAACAATAGGGTGATTTGCAGTAGCGCATGGATTACCTGGCTGG
>Ga0335073_10002011_pt1 | contig 27795 bp, 21 predicted proteins | sample Lox_Sample_22_FD_207093 | JGI IMG/M metagenome (GOLD analysis project Ga0335073, IMG submission 207093) | Soil microbial communities from Loxahatchee National Wildlife Refuge, Florida, United States - Lox_Sample_2.2 | ecosystem: Environmental > Terrestrial > Soil > Wetlands | place: USA...
ATCTTTCTTCTGATGGTCACCTACCTGGCTGCCTTCTTCGTCGCCGATGGCAGCCCGGCCGCCCGCGTGCTCTGGTGGGCCCACACCCTCACGCTGATCGCCTTCCTGCCTGTAATTCCTCACACCAAGCACCTGCACCTCATCCTGAGCCCCTTCACCGTCTTCCTCTCCCGCGGCGGATTCAGCCGCATCCCGCCCCTCGCCGGCGATGAAGACTTCGGCCTCGTCTCGGGCCGCGACCTCACGCAGATCGTCAGCCTGCAGACGTATTCGTGCGTCGAGTGTGGCCGCTGCACCGAGCACTGCCCCGCCAACAACACCGGCAAGCTCCTGAACCCGAAAGAAATCATCCTCGGCCTGCGCGGCTACCTCAACGGGTTCGGCCCCGACTCCGACCAACCCCTCCTCGGCAAGTACAACGCCCAGGAAGCCGCCTTTCAGTGCACCACCTGTGGCGCCTGCGAGTTCCAGTGCCCGGTCGGCATCGAGCACCTGCCCATCCTGATCGGCCTCCGCCGGGGCGCCGTCAACACCGGCACGTGGGAGGACGAGCACGGCTCAAAACTCTTCCTCGCCCTCGAGCGCGGCAGCAACGCCCTCGGCCTGCCCGCCACGGACCGCGACAAGTTCATCGACAAGAACGCGCTGCCCCTCTTCGACGGGACGCAGGAATACTGTTTGTGGCTCGGCTGCATGGGCGGCTACGACCCCCGCGGCCGCGAGATCGTCCTTGCCCTCACCCGCGTCCTGCGCCACCTCGGCGTCACCTACGGCGTTCTCCGCAAAGAGCGCTGTACTGGCGACCCCGTCCGCCGCCTCGGCAACGATCTCCTCTTCCAGCAGCTTGCCGAATCCAACCTTGAGGCGCTAAGCCAGTCCAAGACCAGAAAAATACTATCCATCTGCCCGCACTGCGTCCGCACCATCCAGGAAGACTGGAAGGAGCTTGGCACGCCGCCGCCGGTCGAGCACCACAGCGAGTTCCTCGCCCGCCATTTGCATCGGGTGCCCCAGGTCTCGATTTTGGGACCTGGGCAAGAAAAAATCGTATTCCACGACCCCTGCTATTTGGGCCGTTACCGCAACGTCTACGACGAACCCCGCTCCGTCGCGGCCCGCGCCGGCCAACTTGTCGAAGCCCCGCGCCACCATGAGCGCAGCTTCTGCTGCGGCGCCGGCGGCGGGCTTGCCTTCCTCGGCGAAGAGCAAGGCGAGCGCGTCAGCCACGCCCGCGCCGCCGAGCTCACGGCCACCGGCGCCACAACCATCGCCGCCGCCTGCCCCTTCTGCAACACCATGTTCCGCGACGCGCTGGCTGCGCAGGGCGACGGCGCGCCTCAGCTCCTGGACATCGCCCAGCTAGCCGCCCGCGGACTGCCGGAGCCTTGAATCTATGAACGGGCGTCCACGTCCGAGGGATCCAAACCACCCCGGAATCCTGGAGGTCCCCGGGGCCCGCTTTCGAGACCGTACTAGCCTGCTTGTTTCTCCGCCAGATCGCCGATCACCGGCAGCTTGAACATCTGCCCCGCATTGGCCTTGATCAGCAGAATCACCCAGATAATGAGCTCCGCCAGACCAAGCAGCGGCCAAAGAAGCAACGCCACCCACCCCAGCACGGGAATCCGCGCCACAATGTCCACCGCGATCGTGGCCACAATGCAGGCAATGCAGAAGAAGATCGACTGAAAGCTGTGGAAACGCACGAATCTTCGCTTGTTGTAAGGCTCCACAACCAGGAAGATGATCGCCGGAATGATGGTGACGTACGCGAGCAAACCTGCCAGGTTATCGGTAAGTCCCCCGGCCGTTGTCGCTTGTCCGGGAATTGCCGCCACCGCCGATCCACCCATCTGGCTTGTTGATCTGCCACACGCCGCACAGAATGCAGCTCCATCGGGTACCTGCTGGCCGCAGGATGCGCAAAACTGAGCCATCGTCCTCTCCTTTTCGTGAACCTGGCTGGCCGGCGATTTGTCCCGTATCGTCAAGGTCCTCGCCGGCGCAAACTCCCCAACCTGGCGTGACCAGGCCGGTCATCGGACCAAGGCAACAAGAATGGGCCCCTTCCGCAGGGATACTGAGGATGAGCGAGTATCCCGTGCCCCCGCCGCCGCCGTCAATAGCAAATTCCCGGTTGCAGGCTCGCTTCTGTGCGCCCTGTGCTCTCGCGCTGGTCTCCGATAATGGCCGGCGCCCTGGGTTGCGAGACCTCTGTTCCGCTACCATCAAATGGGTAACCTGGAGCGGGCCCCACCCAACGGTCTTCGTCCGCGGGCGCAGAGCCGGTCCCAACTCCGACCCAGGGCACGGCTCTTGAGACCCGGAGTGACACACTTCCCACTCCCATCACCTTGACCTCGAACCTTGACCTTAAACCTTGGCCTTGAACTCCGCACTGCAAAGATGCCGCCTCCGTCTCAGCACGCAATTCATGCAAGATCCTGACCACACACCCCACGCCCCACAAGGAGAGCGAATCGTGAACAATTCGAAGTCTTGCAGGCAATGGCTGTCATTGGCGGCGTTGCTGGCCTGCGCCCTGATTGCGTCCCGCGCACCTGCCCAGGGCCCCAACCTCGACTGGCTCAATCACAACCGCCCCATCCTCGACGCCCACAACTGCTATCCCTATGACGGCAAGTGGAACGATCGCATCCAGCGCGCCCTCAACTCCGGCTTTCCCGTCTCCATCGAGCAGGACCTGGCCTGGTACGTTGACCCGGCCACCGGCAGGGGCCGCGTGGTCGTCTCGCACACTCCCAACCCGACAGGCAAAGAGCCCACCCTCCGCGACTACTTCTTCGAGCAGGTCCGGCCCGTCATCGAAAAAGCCATCGCCGAAAACCATCGCGACCGCTGGCCCGTCGTCATCCTCCACTTCGACTTCAAAGACACCCGCCCGCCCATCCTCCACGCCGTCTGGCAGCTCCTCGCCGAATACCAGCCCTGGCTCTCCACCGCCGTCAAAACCGCCGACCCCCACGTGCTTGCGCCGATTGAACGCCGACCCATCCTCGCCATCACCGAGGACTCCGACGCCCAGCAGAAGGTCTTCTACGACGACGTCCCCGTTGGCGCCAAACTCCTCGTCTTCGGCTCCGCCCATACTCACCCCGTTCCCGCCGGCATAACCACCCAGCAGGCCATGCACTGGGCGGTCACGGTGCCGCCCGCCGAGCTCCTGAGCGAGCGGCCCACCGACTACCGCCGCTGGTGGAACAGCTCCTGGTACCCGGTCGAAGAGGGCGGAGAGCAGGGAGCCGGCGCCTGGACCGCGGCCGACGACCGCCGGCTGCGCGCCCTCGTCGATCGCGCCCATGCCCTCGGTTACTGGGTTCGCTTCTATACCCTCGATGGCTTTGCTCGCGGCCAGGACCAGGGCTGGGGCAACGGCTATAACTTCGGATCCAAACAGGCCGTCATCCTGCGCTGGAAAGCCGCCATCGCCGCCGGCGTTAACTTTGTCGCCACCGACCAGTACGAAGCCCTCGCTCCCTACATGCAGCAGAACTCCCGCGACCTGCGTCCCTCCGCGGCAGCTCGCGCCCGGTAGCTGCCCGTCTGCGCACATGGAGGGCGGATGGTCCACGTCGAAGGGATGCAAACCAAGCAGGAAACCTGGATGCCCCAGGCTCTAAGATGGACTGGGGCAGGTGCGCATGAAGATTGTTGTCGCCATCAAACAGGTTCCCGAACGCGACGCGCCAATCCTTATCGCGCCCGATGCCAAAGGGATTGAAGAGCGCGAACTCCAGTTCGCCATGAACGAGCCCGACGCCTACGCCCTCGAAGAGGCCCTCCAGCTCAAGGAGCGTATCGGCTCAGGCGAGGTCGTCGTCGTCAGCGCCGGCCCCGGGCGCGTCGCCACTACCCTCCGCGAAGCCCTGGCCAAGGGCGCCGACCGCGCCATCCACGTCATCGCCGACAATCTGCGCGACTACGACGCTCTCGGGGTCGCCCGCCTGCTCGCCGCCGCCATCCGCCCCGAGAGCCCCGATCTCGTCCTCACCGGCCTGCAATCCGAAGACCTCGGCCTCGGCCAGACCGGCGTCATCCTCGCCGAGCTCCTCAATCTGCCCCACGCCACGCTCATCCTCCACGTCGAGAAGACCGATTCCGGCCTCACCGTCAAACGCGAGCTAGAAGAGGGCTGGTTCGAGACCGTCGAGCTACCCATCCCCGCCGCGCTCACCATCCAGTCCGGCGGCAACAAGCTCCGCTACGCCACGCTCATGGGCATCAAGAAGGCCAAGACCAAGGAACTCCGCCAGCTCGCCGCCGCGAACCTTGGCGCAGAAGCCACGCCCACCCTCATCCTCGACCGCATCTCCCTTCCCGCCAGACAAAAATCGACGCAGATGCTCTCGGGCTCTCCTCAAGAGGCCGCTGCCGCCCTCGTCGAAAAACTCAAGTTCGAAGCGAGGGTCCTATGAGCGGTCTTCTCCTGATCCTGGAAGAACGAAGCGGCCGAATCAGTCGCGCCAGTTGGGAGGCCGCCGCGGCCGCGCGACAGCTTGCCGGCGCAGATGCCGTAACGGCCGTCGTGATCGGCGCGCAAACCGAGCCCCTTGCCACGGAAGCCGCGTCGCGCGGCTTCGCAAAAGTCATCCGCGTGGAGCACCCGCTGCTCGCGCCCTACACCGCAGACGGCTACTGCGCCGCCCTCCATCAGCTCATCCAGAGTCCCGCGCAGCAGCGGAATCAGAGCCTGACACGGTGGATCGTCTTCCCGCACACCTACCAGGTCCGCGATTACGCGCCCGCCCTCGCCTGCCGCTTCGGCCAGGTCCTCATCGGCGACGTCATCGCCATCGCCGAGGGCCCCGTATCCCACCCCACGGACGAAGACCTGTCCGCGGGGGCCCCGGTCTTCACCCGCCAGCTCATGCAGGGCCGCCTCAACGGGAGCTACCGGCACGCCGGCGAAGGCCCCGGCTTCGTCTCCGTGCAGGCCGGCGCCTTCCGCGCCGAAGCAACCGAGTCCTCCGCCGCGCCCGCGCCCATCGAGCTCTTCGCGCCAGACATCGAAACCGCCCAGATCCGCACCAAACCCGGCGAGCCCTTCCGCGGCTCCGCCCAGACCGTCGATCTCGGCTCCGCCCAGTTGATCGTCAGCGTCGGCCGCGGGATCAAGGACGCCGCGAATATTCCCCTCGCCGAAGAGCTCGCCCAGGCCCTCGGCGCCGAGCTCGCCGCCTCGCGCCCCATCTGCGACGCCGGATGGCTCCCCATGGAGCGCCAGGTCGGCAGCTCCGGCCATACTGTCGCGCCCAAGCTTTACCTCGCCCTCGGCATCTCCGGCGCCATCCAGCACCTGGTCGGCATCAAGGGCTCGCAGTGCATCGTCGCCGTCAACAAAGACCCTGACGCCCCCATCTTCGAGATCGCCGACTACGGCATCGCCGCCGACCTCTTTGAAGTCGTCCCCGCGCTGACCGAGGCTGTCAAAGCAGCCAGGCTCTAGTCGAGTTCCGCTCAACCCGGATGTTTCAGTCGCATCGCGCCCCTCGGGGTTCTGCGGACGAGTTCATCGCAGGCCGTGCAGCGCCGGATAAAGCTTGCGCCAGCGGGCGTAGCCGTTCTTGTAAGCTTCGAGGTCGGCAGGGTCCGGGTCGATGCGGTGGGCGACCTGGATGGCCTGGGCGCAGGCCTCGTCGAGACTCGCCCAGTGTCCCGCTGCCACGCCCGCCATCAGCGCGCAGCCGAAGGCGCCGCCTTCTTCGGCGGTGAGGATCTCGACGGCGTGACCGTAGACCCCGGCCTGGATCTTGCGCCAGAGCTCGCCGCGAGCGCCCCCGCCGCCCAGACGGATGCCGGAGACGGGAATGCCGAGCTCGGCAAACAGGGTGAAGGTGTCCTGCAGCGAATAGGCAACGCCTTCCAGGACAGCGCGGACGAAGTAAGCACCGGTGTGGCGGGCGTCGATCCCGGCGAACGCCGCGCGGACCTCGGGGTCCAGGTGCGGCGTCCGTTCGCCGAGGAGATAGGGCGCCCATTCAAGGCCATCGCAGCAGGCGGGGACTTCGGCGGCCGAGGCGCTGAGCGCGTCGTACGACTGGCTGGAAAAGAAGGCGTCTTTGAGCCAGCTCAGACTGAGGCCCGCGCTTTGGGTGACGCCCATGACGTGCCACAGCCCGGGGACGGCGTGGCAAAAAGTGTGGAGACGGCCTTTGGGGTCCTTGGTCGGCTCGGCAGTAGCAGCAAAAACCACCCCCGAGGTGCCAATGGTCGCCGAGACCGAGCCGGGCTGCAGAATGCCCATGCCCACCGCGCCCGCACCCTGGTCGCCCGCGCCGGCGGCGACGGGGGTTCCGGCAACGAGGCCGATGAGCTGGGCGGCCTCTTCGCTGATGCGGGCGCAGACCTCAGGCGATTCGTATACGCGCGGAAGCCAGGAGAGATCGACTCCGGATGCCTCGGCGACCTCTCCGGACCAGCGGCGGTGGGCCACGTCGAGCAGCAGCGTGCCGGAGGCCTCCTGCACGTCGATCGCGAACTCGCCGGTGAGGCGGTAGCGGACGTAGTCCTTGGGGCACATCACGTGGCGGATCTTGGCGAAGATCTCCGGCTCGTGGGTCTTGACCCAGAGGATTTTAGTGAGGGTGAAGTTGGGCAGGGCGGGGTTGCAGGTCAGCTCGATGAGCCGCTCGCGTCCGATCCGCTCAGTGAGCCAGTCGCACTCGGGCTGGGTACGCGTGTCGCACCAGATGAGGGAAGGCCGCAGGACCTGCCCGGCTTCGTCGAGCAGGACGGCGCCGTGCATCTGGCCGGTCAGAGCGAGGGCGGCGATGGGTTCGTGGGGCTGCGGCGAGGCGGCGATGGCGCCCTGGATCGCGTCCTTCGCGGCGCGCCACCAGTCTTCCGGATCCTGCTCGGCCCAGCCCGGGTGCTCGGCCCGAAAAGGCGCATGCGTGCTCGAGGCCGTGCCCATCAGCTTGCCGGCTGCGTCCACCACCACCGCGCGTGTGCCGCCGGTTCCTACGTCGATTCCCATAAACCACATCTGGACTTCCTCCTTGGCTGCCCGGCCAGCCGCCTGCCCGATGCGTCTCGGATTTTGGAATAAATCGCTTTTCTCGGCGCGTGGGAAGCATAGCAGCTTTGCACCGGCCGGTGGAAGCCGGGCAAGCTACGTTTGCGCGCGCAGAAACAACCGGGTAGCCTAGAGCCTGTTATTAACTTTCCCGTGTGCGGCGCCGGGAGCCAATTTTTCTCAGTTCGAGGAGCGAGGAGCGACGCATACCGGGGTCCCCGGCGAGCGTTCTTTGCTCGATGGGGTGGATACCGGGTGTCTGCTAGCGAGGAGGGACGAGGAAATGAGGAAAATTGGCCCCAGCCCGGAGGGTTGCGGCGCAAATCGGGCCATACTTCGTTGTCGTCCTAGGCGGTGGACCCGCCACAGCCGTCGTCCTCCGCCTCGTCTGGCCCGATTTTCGCTCGCAACGCCGCACACGCGAAAGTTAATAACAGGCCCCAGCAGGTCCGGTTTCCTGCGGAAGCCGCATCGGATCGCAACCGCAGCCGCCCGGGAGCCGTCGAAATGCCGGACCTTTTCAAGGCTTCATGACGATGTGGAGGGCCCTCGAACCCAGGGGGATCGAAGCGGCTCGCCCACCCACGCCATCGGATAAACAGGCAACGAAGGAGACAGCGCGAGCAGATGTCGAATCCAGTGTCCATTTGTGTGATCGGTTCGGGCTACGTGGGCCTTGTCGCGGCGGCATGCTTTGCCGAGATGGGGCACCGTGTGATTTGTGTGGACAACGATGAGACGCGGGTCAAGGTGCTGCAGGAGGGCGGCGTACCAATCTACGAGGAGCATCTACCCGAGCTGCTGGACCGGCACCGGGGACGCGGCGTGGTGTTCACCGGCGAACTGGGCGCGGCCGTGGAAAGAAGCGAAGCCATCTTTATCGCCGTGGGAACGCCCCAGGGCGATAACGGCGCGGCGGATCTGTCGTATGTGGAGGCCGTGGTCTCCGAGATTGCGCGGTCGATCGGCGGGTACAAGGTGATTGTCGAGAAAAGCACGGTTCCGGTGTACACCAACGACTGGATCCGGCGCGTGCTGCACCGGCACGGCGTGGATCCGCAGTCATTTGAGGTGGTGTCGAACCCGGAGTTTCTGCGCGAGGGAACGGCGGTCGGGGACTTCCTGCACCCGGACCGCATTGTGGTGGGGGCGAACAGCGAACAGGCTGCCGAAGTGATGCGGCGGATCTATGCGCCGCTCACGGCCGGAACCTATTACGGGCGGGAAGGAGCGATCGCGGGCCCGTGCAGCGTGGAGAATCCCGCACCGCTGCTGGTGACCTCGGCGCAGAGCGCGGAGATCATCAAGCACGCCTCCAATGCATTCCTGGCGCTGAAGATCTCGTTCATCAACGCGGTGTCGAACCTGGCCGAGTCGGTCGATGCGGATATCGAGGACATCGCCGCGGGGATGGGGACCGACAGCCGCATCGGGCCGAAGTTTCTGCGCGCCGGTCTCGGGTACGGCGGGTCGTGCTTCCCCAAGGACGTGGCGGCATTCCACTGGGTGGCACAGCAGCGGGGAGTGGATTTTCAGCTTCTCGACGAGATCCGAAAGATCAACGACACCCAGCGCGAGGTGTTCTTCAACAAGGTGCTCGGAGCCCTGTGGACGCTGCGCGGCAAGCGGCTGGCGGCGCTGGGACTGGCGTACAAAGGCGACACGGACGACATTCGCGAGTCGCCGGCCCTGGAGATCATCAGGAAGCTGCTGAAGGCCGGGGCGGTGGTGACGGCGTACGACCCGGCGGCAATGGAGCGGGCCAAAGCGGTTCTGCCGCCCGACGACACCATGCATTACGCGGCCGATCTCTACGCTGCGGCCGAAGATGCGGACGCGGTTCTGATCCTGACCGACTGGAAGGAGTTCGGGCGGATGGACCTGGCAAAGCTGAACCGGGCCGTGCGGTTCCCGATCGTCGTGGATGGACGGAACCTTTACAAGCCGCAACAGATGACAGATTTCGGCTTTACTTACGTAAGTATGGGACGGCCGGCAAGCTATCATGCACAACAGGGCAAGCCGCGGAGCCTGGTCCTGTAGGAGTGGACGGCGGCCGGCGGACAAAGACGTCCGCACCTGGAGCCGGACCGGGGGAACCGGCTTGCGGGCACGAGCGATATTGTTATGCGCATACTTGTTACCGGCGCTGCCGGTTTCCTCGGGTCTCACTTGACAGACCGTATGCTGGGCGAAGGGCATACGGTGCTCGGCGTCGACAACCTGGCGACGGGCGACGCGGACAACCTGGCCCATCTCAAGCACGAAGCGCGGTTCCAGTTTGAGGATTGGGACATCAGCCGGCTGCCCGCGGGGGATCTGAAGAAAGCAGCTCAAGCCGGCGGAGTGGGGTACATCTTCAATCTCGCCTCGCCGGCCAGCCCGCCCGATTATCAGCGGCTGCCCATCGAGACGCTGCGGGCCGGGTCGGCGGGCACGGAAAACATGCTGGAACTGGCGGCGCAATGCGGTGCGGGCTTTCTGCAGGCTTCCACATCGGAGTGCTACGGCGATCCGCTCGAGCATCCGCAAAAAGAAGAGTACTGGGGAAATGTCAACCCGGTCGGGCCGCGGTCGGTCTACGACGAGTCCAAGCGGTACGCCGAGGCGCTGACGATGGCTTACCATCGCGCGCGCGGGGTAAATACGCACCTGGCCAGGATCTTCAACACCTACGGGCCGCGGCTCACGCCGACCGACGGTCGGGTGGTTTCGAACTTCATGATGCAGGCGCTCACCGGCAAGCCGCTCTCGATCTACGGGGACGGGAGCCAGACGCGCAGCTTCTGCTACGTGGACGACCTCATCGAAGGGCTGGTGCGGCTGGCGCGGTCGGACGAACATGGGCCGGTGAACCTGGGCAATCCCGATGAGTTCACCATCCTGGAGTGCGCGCAGGCCGTGCTGGAGGTGACAGGCTCGAAGAGCGAGCTGACCTTCGAGTCGCTGCCGATCGACGATCCGACGCGGCGTTGCCCGGATATTGCGAAAGCGCGCGCCCTGCTGGAATGGACGCCGCGCGTGCCGCTGCGTGAGGGACTGAAGCGGTCGCTCGCGTACTTCATGAGCAAGGTGGGCGCCGCGGCCTGATACGGCGGCGCCAGCCGGTGGCTGCAGAGCGGCCGGCCGAGGCGAATTTCATAACGCAGCCCCAATCCCCGGCTGGAAACGCCGCTCCGGTGCCCGTATGCTCGTTTCCATGTCACACTCGATCGTTCTTGCGCACATGTTTCAACTGCCGCTTCCGCTTGTTGAGAAGTTGGCGCGGCCGGTCATTGTCTACCTTGCGCTGGTGGTGCTCTTGCGCGTGTTCGGGAAGCGGGAACTGGCGCAACTGAATCCATTCGACCTCGTGGTGCTGCTGTCGTTGTCGAACACCGTCCAGAACGCGATCATCGGCGACGATAACTCGGTGACCGGCGGCTTGATCGGAGCCTTTGCGCTGCTGGCCGTGAACTGGCTGGTGGTGCGGACGGCGTTCCGCTCGCGCAAGCTGGACTATCTGCTGGAGGGCCGCTCGGTGGTGCTGATCCGCCACGGCCAGGTGGACGTGAAGGCGCTGCGGCGCGAGGGCCTGAGCCGGGAGGAACTGTTGGCCGTTGTGCACCGACAGGGGTTCGAGGGCTTTCACCACGTGCGCAAGTGCGAACTGGAGCCAAACGGAACGTTTTACCTAGAGCCGTTCGACCCGTCGATTGAGGACAAGCGGCATGGTGAGCTGCTGGCGCGGCTGGACGCGCTGAGCCGGGAGCTGGCAACGCTGCGAGGACAGTCTGCCGGGTAGGCTGCCGGACCTACTCCCACTCGATGGTTCCGGGGGGCTTCGATGTGATGTCGTAGACGACTCGGTTGATGCCGCGGACCTCGTTGACGATGCGGTTGGAGATGCGCTTGAGCAGGTCGTGGGGCAGGTCAACCCAGTCGGCGGTCATGCCATCTTCTGAGTGCACTGCGCGCAGGGCGGCAGTATAAGCGTAGGTGCGCTGGTCGCCCATGACGCCGACGCTCATGACGGGGAGCAGGACGGCGAAGCTCTGCCAGATTTGGGAGTAAAGGCCGGCGGCTTTGATCTCGGAGACGACGATGTCGTCAGCCTCCTGGAGCAGGAGGACGCGCTCGGGAGTGACTTCGCCGAGGATGCGGACGGCGAGGCCGGGGCCGGGAAACGGCTGGCGGCCGAGAATCTCCTCGGGCATACCGAGGTCGCGGCCGATGCGGCGGACCTCGTCTTTGAAGAGGTCACGCAGGGGCTCAATGAGCTTGAGCTTCATGCGCTCGGGCAGGCCGCCGACATTGTGATGGCTCTTGATGGTCTGGCTGGGGCCTTTGACGCTGCTGGACTCGATAACGTCGGGGTAAAGCGTCCCCTGTACTAGCCAGTCGACACCGCCAGTCTGCCCGGCGATGCGGTCGGCTTCTTCATCGAAGACGGCGATGAACTCCTGGCCGATGCGCTTGCGCTTGATCTCGGGATCGGTGACGCCCGCGAGCTGGGTGAGGAAGCGGGCGGTGGCGTCGACGGCGACGATGTTGAGGCCGAGCTTGTCACGAAGGTTCCGCTGAACGGTGTGGAACTCATTTTTGCGCAGGACGCCGTTATTGACGAAGATGCAGGTGAGCTGGGCGCCGATGGCTTTGTGGACGAGCATGGCGGCCACCGAGGAGTCGACGCCGCCGGAGAGAGCGCAGATGACGTGGCCGGCGCCGACCTTGTCGCGAATGGAGTTGACGGTGGTCTCGATGAAGTGGGCGGGGGTCCAGTCGCCGCGGGCGCCGCAGATGGAGAAGAGGAAGTTCTTGAGCAGTTGCGGGCCGAGCGGGGTGTGGTGGACCTCGGGATGGAACTGGACGGCCCAGATGCGGCGGTCTTCGTTGGCGATGCTGGCCAGGGCGTTGGAGGTGACCGCGGTGCGGTGAAAGCCGGCGGGAAGCTCGAGGGCTTCGTCGCCGTGGCTCATCCAGACGGCGAGGGAGGACGGGAGACCGGCGAACAACGGTGTGGAGCTGTCTTCGATCGAGACTTCCGCGTGGCCGTACTCGCGCAGAGGGGCGGAGCGGACTTTGCCGCCGAGGTGGTGGACGATGAAGTGTAGGCCGTAGCAGATGCCAAGCGTGGGAAGGCCGAGAGCGAGGATCGCGGGGTCGGCGGCGGGAGCATCGGCGTCGTAAATGGAGGATGGGCCGCCGGAGAGGATAAGGCCGATGGGGTGGTGGGCTTCAATCTCGGCGAGCGGCGCGGTGCAGGGAAGGACAACGGAGAAGACATTCTGCTCGCGGGTGCGGCGGGCGATGAGCTGGGTGTACTGCGAGCCGAAGTCGAGGATGACTACTGTCTGGGTGTCCACGTATTAGTGTGGCAGGGGGTGGGGAGGGGTGTAAAGGCTGATGATTGCTTCAGTTTCCTGCGATGATTACGTAGAACGGTTGTAGAATTTGTGCAGGGAACGGTGTTTTCGATGGGCGTTGTGGAAGATGTTCGCCAAGTCCTCCAGGACTTTCTCGCGCCGGAATTGCGGGAAATCCGGGGTGTTCTTTCGGCCATCGACAAACGGCTGGATTCCCAGGATAAGCGCCTCGACGCAATTGAGGAAGCCAACCGCGTCCGCTACGAAGCCATAGTCCAGCGACTGGAGCAAATCCAGCAGCCCTTTGCCTTCGATAAGCGTATCTCCGACCTCGAAGCCGATAAACGGCGCTCTGCTTGAGGTTGGCCTTTCGCGAGAAAATTGACAGCGCTGTTCGATATTTCGGCGGCGAGCAATCCTGAGCTTCCATTCGGTCAGCCGGCACTCCTCAACTTAAGTGGAGGTTCAGTGCCCCCATTCGCGGCGCAAAGCGCTCTGCAATACTCCTCAGGCTGAAGATCCGGGCATCGCAGAACCGCTTCGTTGAATTCCATCGGCGGTAGATAGGAATGCGATTCCACGTAGTGGACAATTCCTCCGGGTGCTAAGTACACGACGTGGTTCCCGGCACAAAGATATTCTCCTGCGACCAGATCGGACCGGGCGATTCGAGCCTGGCCGCGAGGCACAATGAGCACGCCATCGTTCCGCGGAAGTAATAGTGCGGATAGGCAGAACGAACCTGACCTGCCAACACTTTAAGCCTTTCCGTCAAGGATGCCGGACAGGCGCCGGTATTGAAGGGGTTCGGTGACTCCAACCAGCCGACAGCGCGGAGCGGAACCGACCAGTTCGCGGCATCGAAAGGTCCGGTGTGACAGCTGATTAGCTCCAAATCCGCGAACCAGGTCATGCCGCGCTCCTTATTCGTAGTGAAACCGCGCCTGGACGAACTCAACGTGGTCTGCCTTGACGCGATAAATCAACCGGTGCTCCTGCGTGACTCTTCGGCTCCAGCAGCCGGTCAGTTCGAATCTCAGCGGCTCAGGTTTGCCGATGCCGCCGAACGGATCGGCGACGATGGCTGCTATCAAGTCAAGAACGCGGAGTGCGGCTCTACGGTCTGTCTCGATCCAATAGCGAAGATCTTCTCCAAACTGGCTGGAGACTACGGCTATGCGTTCAACTGCCTTGGTCATGGAACCTGATCAGCTTGCCTTGTCCAGGCCCGCCGAGCAGCGAAGTTCTTCGACCGTCATTACTTCCCCCTTGCCCTCGTCCAGCTCGCGCAAAGCATCCATCAGCCGCCCGGCGTTCTTCGGCGAACGCAGAAGATGTGCGGTCTCCATGAGACCGGCCAATTCGTCGGCGGGAATGATGGCTACATCGCGCGCGCCGCGGCGCTTGACCAGCAGAACTTCGCGGTCATCGATAACGCGGTCGAGGTAGGAGGCCAAATTTTCGCGCAAAGCGGTATATGTGGTTTCAGTGGGCATACCGAGAGTCCTTCACAGCAAAACCGTACAGCTTTCCTGTACGTTTGTCAAAAAAGGATCCCCGCCCTACGGGAGCTTTGCGGCGGCGGCGAGGGCATTCCAGTGGTCTTTGCCGGCCAGGAAGACTTTGGGCATGTACTGGGCGGCCTGCGCGGCGGTGAGCTGGTGAGACCAGGGAACGCGGGTGGCGGGATTTGCGCCGGGGCCGTAGTCGTTGTACTCGGCGTAGTAGGCCTGCGGCGTGCCGGGGGTATGGCCCCACGCGCTCCAGCCGCCGCGGATGATGTTCGCCGGCAACTCCGTGTGGATGTAGACCACGCGGGAAAAAGGGCGCCAGGGACGGCCGAGCGCGATGGTCTCGCGGCGGCGTTGCGGCGCGCTGGACTGGGGCGAACCAGGCTCGGGCTCTATGCCGCTCGTCACTTTGCTGTCGAGGATGACGTAGCCGGTAGTCTGGTTGGGCGCGGTGCGGGACTGCGCGGTGAGGTAGCCCGGGCCGTTCGCGTGGATCTCGTCGTGGTCAAAGACGGCCGTGGCGTTGCCGAAGATGAAGTCCACGCCGCCCTCGATGTAGGAGTCGATGTAAAGCTGGCGGCCGTAGTCGGCGAAGAGCGTGTCCTGGTGGCCGAGGAAGCGGCAGTTCTTGAAGACGGAACGGTCGGAGCGGTCGGCCACCGCGACGGCCTGGCCGGTGTTGCCGGCGGTGTTCTCGAAGGTGATGTTGTCGGCCTCGAAGCCCGTGCCGTTGATCTCGACAGTTTCGGTAAAGAACGTTCCGCCGGCCTGCTTGGCGTTCAGGCTATTGGTGATCACCACGTCCGCGGGAGACTTGCCCATGCCGATGAGGGTGATGTTGGCGTGGTTCTGGGTGACGATGACGCGCTCGTGATAGACGCCCGGCGCAATTCGGATATAAACGCGGCCGGGCTTGCCGTCTGCACCGATGCCGGCGAAGGGGTGGTGGTCCATGGCCATCTGGATGGTGGGGAATTCGGTGGTGCCTTCGATACCGGTCTTGACGTCGGGCGAGACGCGCACGTAGACGTCCTGGGCGGCCAGCGGCTGGGCCAAGAGCGGCAGAAGCGCGATGGCGAGAACGGGGCGGATGGTCATGCGAAACTCCGAGTGCATCAAAAAAGCGCGAGCAAACCAATGCCATGGTACTGCGGCGATCCCACAGGAGCAGGGGCGCAAGTCCGGCGTGATAGCCTGCTAAGCAACGCAGTTTATAGGGAACCGCTTGCCCCCAAACCCTCGCACCGCGGTGTGGACAGCCCTCACTGTCCGTGCGGACCGGCCGGGAAAAGACGCCTTTCGAGAGGATCCAGGATGAAAACTCTTCGCTACGCTTCCTACACATTTTTGCTCATTGGGATGTATCTGCCACTGGCTCTGAATGCGCAGGAAGCCAGCGACACCAAGCCCGCGCCGCCGCCCGTGGTGACGAGCTTCGATCCAGCGGCCATCGACAAGAGTGTCGACCCGTGCGTGGACTTCTATCAGTACGCCTGCGGCAACTGGATCAAGAACAACCCCGTGCCGGCGGACCAGGTGCGGTGGGCGCGGTCGTTCTCCATCGTGCAGCAGCGCAACCTCTATCTGCTTTGGAAGGATCTGGACACGGCAGCCAACGACCCGAAGACGCCGCTCGAGCGGCAGTATGGCGATTATTTCGCCGCGTGCATGGACACGGCCGCCGTCGAGAAAGAGGGCCTGGCGCCGATCGAACCGGCCTGGGACGCTATCGCGAAGCTGAGCGATCCGAAACAGCTTGCCGGCCTCTTGAGTGATCTCGAAAACCACGGAACGCCGGACGGGTTCTTCGCATTCGGCGTAACACAGGACGAAAAGAACTCGTCCGAGCAGATCGCGGAGCTCGACCAGGGCGGACTTTCGCTGCCGGACCGCGAGTATTACCTGAATCCGGCGGCGCACTATGCGACCATCCGCACCGAGTACCTGGACCATCTGAAGAAGATGTTTACGCTGGCCGGGGACACGCCGGAGGAAGCGGCCAAGGAAGCAACATCGGTGATGGAGATCGAGACCGCGATGGCGAAGGCGTCCCTGAGCCGCACCGAGATGCGCGATCCGACTAAGGTCTACCACATTTACACGGTGGCGGAGCTGGATAAGCTGAGCCCGGACTTCGACTGGGTCGACTACTTCTGGAGCACCGGAATCGGGCACTTCGACACGCTGAATGTAGCCATGCCGGACTACTTCAAGGCGCTGAGCTCGCTGATCGAGTCTGAGCCCCTGGCGGCGTGGAAGAGCTACCTGCGCTGGCACGTCCTGCACGGCGAGGCGGAGTACCTGCCCAAGGCATTCTTCGATGCCAACTTCGATTTCTTCCGGCACACGCTGGCCGGCCAGAAGGAGCCGATGCCGCGGTGGAAGATGTGCACCGCGATGACCGACCGGGCGCTGGGCGAGGCCGTTGGGCAGGACTGGGTAAAACAGAACTTCCCGCCCGCAGCCAAGGAGAGCACGGAGAAGATGGTAACGGCGCTCGAGACGGCGCTGGGCGAGGACATCAAGTCTATGCCCTGGATGAGCGATACAACCAAAGAAGCTGCGGAGAAAAAACTCGCCATGATCCGGCGAAAGATCGGCTATCCGGACAAGTGGCGCGACTACTCGAGCATCAAGGTGGGCCGGACCGACCTGGTCGAGAACACCGAAAATGCGGCCGTGTACGAGCGTAACTACAACTACGCGAAGCTGGGCAAACCGGTGGACGAGAAGGAATGGGGCATGACCCCGCCGACGGTGAACGCCTACTACGATCCGAGCTTCAACGACATCAACTTCCCTGCCGGAATCCTGCAGCCGCCGTTCTTCGACCTCAAGGCCGACCCGGCGGTGAACTACGGCGGGATCGGGGTGGTGATCGGGCACGAGATGACCCACGGGTTTGACGACCAGGGGTCGCAGTTCGACGGCCACGGGAACCTGAGAGACTGGTGGACGCCGGCCGACCACAAGGCCTTTGACGAGCGGACCAGTTGCATTGCCGACGAGTACAGCGGTTTCGAGGCGGCGCCGGCCGAAGGCAAAACCCCGGCCCTGTATCTGAACGGGCGGCTGACGCTCGGCGAGAACACCGCCGACAACGGCGGCCTGCGGATCGCCTACATGGCGCTCGAAAGCGCGCTCGCCTCCGAAGGCAAGTCCCTTGACGAGAAGATCGACGGCTACACCGAGGCGCAGAGGTACTTCATTGGGTTTGCACAGGTCTGGTGCCAGAACCAGACCGAGTCGTTGGCGCGGCAGCTCGTGCTGGTCGATCCTCACTCGCCCGGGAAGTGGCGCGTCAACGGCACGGTGCAGAACTTCGACGGGTTCGCGAGGGCCTTCGGGTGCAGGAAGGGGCAGCCGATGTATCCGGTGCACTCGTGCCGGGTGTGGTGAAAACACCAGGGAGTTGGGATGAGAAAATAGAAAGAGCAGCGGTCCGCGATAAGGGGCCGGCTGGCAGAGGTAGAGGACCGGAAACAGACCCGCGCTTTATCCCAACTCTCTGCTCCTCGCCTGGCTATCTATTTCCTGTTTCCCGATTGCAGTTCCCTCCCACGAAAGTTTCTCCGGCGACGATACTTTTCGTCCCATTTCCGCGTCCAAATCGCAACAACGATTGCAATCGGGCACGCAAGTTAACCGGCGTAGGACTGAGAGGGAGCGCGGCGGCAAGGGGTTGCAGGGGATGCCTTTGGCTTGTGCGCCGCGGAAACTAGGCACAACCCGCCCCGGCCTTTTACAATGCAGCAGGGACCCATCCCAACCCAGCTCTGCTCGGGAACGATTAACCTTGGCGGCGGACGCCGAACCAGGACGAAGGAATCGCATGAAGTTTACGAAATTCGGCAAGGCACTTCTGGTGAGCGCCCTATCTGCTGGCGTCATTCTGGGTGTGACGTCTTGCGTTCAGAGTTATACGGTCGGTTATCTGTATGTGACGGGGACGGTGACGGCCCAGTCGTCGAACAACGGCATTATTACCGGCTTCAAAATTGATCACAACACGGGTTTTCTGACAGTGGTGCACGGGCTGCCGGTGGCTTCCGGTGGATCGAACCCGGTCCGGGCAGTTTTGATTACGGGCCAGCGGTTCATGTATGTGCTGAACCGCGGTGTGAACGCGCAGGGAAATGGGGACTGCACGACTGCCGATCCTTGCGGAAACGCGAACATCGAGCAGTTCTCGGTGGGCGGCCACGGTATTCTCACGCCGCAGGAGACCTTCTACACGCAGGGGGTCAACCCCTTCCGCCTGATCGCCGATACCTCGGGGAACTACCTGCTGGCGCTCGATCACGACGCTCCTGACAGCGACGCCTACACCCTGAGCGGCGCGACGACGAACAGCTGCACCGAGGCGCTGGGGTCGTCGACGACCTCATGCGGCGATATTACGGTGTTCAAGATCGACTCGACAACGGGGCGGCTTTCGATCGTGACGAACGCGCAGGTGTCGTCGGCGAGCGGCCAGCCGTTGACCTACTTCCCCGTGCCCGCCAACCCCGTGGACTTCGTGCTGGACTCGGGGTACATCCTGACGCTGAGCGCGACGCCGACGGCCACGGCGGCGGCGCCGTGCAACACCCTGGCGACGCTTGTTTCGGTCTATCCGTATGTGTGCGGCACCCAGGTTTTCCCCTATACCTATTCGTCTTCAAGCGGGCAGTTGACGCTGAACCAGAACAGCGCGCAGCCGTTGGGGATCGGGCAAGGGACGGCGATTGTAGTTGCCGGCGGCACGGTGTACGTGCCGGATAACGAGCCGGTTACGATCCCATCGGAAGGCAACTTCACCGCCGGCACTTATTCAAGCCAGATCCTCCCTTATACAGTCGGCACCAACGGTGCGCTGCAGTCGGAGACCGGTGGGGCCATTCCGGACGACTCGACCCTGGCCAACCCGATTTATGTGCTACAGGAATCGAAGGGCAAATTTATCTACGTGGCCAACCAGGGTAATGAGACGCTGGGGCAGAACGCCGAGAGTGGCATCGCTGGCTACTTCCTGACTACGGCGCCGAACTACGAGTTGTCGTTCATCGCCGGCGAACCTTTCGGATCGGGAGCGGGGCCACAGTGTATCGTTGAGGACCCGTCGGACCAGTTCATCTACGAAGCCAACTACGACGACTCGTCGGTGACGGGCCGCATCGTAGATCCCAACTCAGGCGTGCTGACGACCATGCGCAAGCAGAGCAGCTTCGGACTCGACGGTCAGCCGACGTGGTGCCTGATCGATGGGCGGACAGATTAGGACGGAGTGGGCCGCTGCTGGGCGGAAGAAAGGGTGCGGCCACGGCCGGCCGTTCTACTGCTCAGTGCCGCGCCCAGCCGCGAAAGGGCAGCCGCCTGCCGGACGCGGATGACCGCCGAGGCGCGTGGAGTTCGATGGTGGAAAGATCTGATCAATTGAGGCCGCGGTTGGGGCCCGCTGACGAAAGATGGGCATGAGGCTGAACAAATCGAGCCAGCTTGTACTGGTAGGGGCGGCAGGGCTGGCGGTGGCATCGCTGGTTACGGCGTGCAGCCAGGTAACGCAGACGCTGACGGTGGATTTCGTATTCGTGGCCAGTTCCAAGGCCGCCGGTTCGAACAACTACGGCGAGATCAACGTCTTCGAAATCGACTCGGAGTCGGGGCACATGCGCCAGATCCCCGACTCTCCGTTCCCCTCCGAGGGCCGGGATCCGGTCGCCGAAGCGGTATCGTCCGATTACGGCAGCCTTTTCGTCGTCAACCAGGACGACAACACGGTTGTCCAGTTCGTGATCGGCACCGACGGCAAGCTTTACCCCTTCTACACGCTGAATCCGCCCGGCGTGTACCCGCTGGGGATCGCGACCGACGCCGCCGACATGTTTGTGCTGGAAACCTACCAGCCGCTGCCGACCTGCTCCACGGCGGCCCCGTGCTCGGGATCGCTGGCGGTGTTTCCCTTGACCGCGGCGACCAAGTCGGGCCCTGTCCAGGTCGGCAGCGCGGCCGTGAACCCTTCGCTCGACACCAACTACTGGCCGCTGACGCTTTCGGGGACGCAAGCATCGGACGTGATCGTGCCGACCGGCGTAAGCGTTCTGGGATCGGGCTCCTACGTCTATGTGACGGCCTACGATTCAAGCGTGACGCCGCACGTCGGCTATATCTTCGGGTTTGCGGTCGGATCGGGCGGCGTGCTGACCGCGCTGAGCGGCTCGCCCTACGCGGCAGGCGTACAGCCCTCGGCGATCGCTACCAATTCGACCGCCAGCACAAGCTACGTGTACGCGACCGATTTCGCCAACAACGACGTGCTGGGGTACACGGTGTCGTCGAGCACCGGAGCGCTGGCGCCCATGACCACGGGAACCGGCGGCGGCAACACCTTCCCCTCGGGCAACCAGCCAACAGCCATTGCCGTCGATCCTTCCTTCCCGTTTGTGTACGTGACCAACTCCCTGGACGCCTCCATGACCGGGTATTCGGTGAGCAACGGGGCGCTCACACCGGTAGGAACCTACGCGACGGGACTGGATCCGGTGGCGATCGGAATCGATCCCTCGACCAACCACTTCGTCTATAGCGTGAATTTCCTGGGCAATAACGTAAGCGGATTCGAATTGAACGAAACGGATGGCACGCTGCTGAACACGCAATACTCTCCCTATTCGTCGAACGCACTGCCGACGGCGGTGGCCGCGATTCCCCACAACGGGACGGGAGCGGGCGTGCACTAGCGCGGTTTTTCAGAAGACGCGGCTCCGGCGACGGCGCCGATAGCAACAGCCCGCGGCCGGCTTTTACAATGGCAGCGGGTCAACCTAAACGAGTTTTCCTGGGACCGCCCGCTGCGACGGGCGCCGGCCCCGCGACAAAGGAAGCGCATGAAGTTGAACAGAGCGAGCCAGCTGGTTCTGGTTTCAGCAATCGGCCTGGCGGCGGCCAGTCTCTTGACAGCGTGTCAGCTCGTGACCGTGGACTACGTGTTTGTGGCGTGTTCGTCGGGATCGGGATCGGGAAGCGCCGGCCAGATCGACACCTACGCGGTGGACTCTCAGTCGGGAGCGCTGCGCACCGGAGCGCCTGCCGTGGACTCCGGAGGCACCGACCCGGTGGCAATGGCGGTTACCGCCAACTACTACCACCTCTACGTCGCCAACCAGGGCAACGATTCAGTGGTCCACTTCTCGATCTCCGATCACGGCGTGCTGACCAAAAAGGATTCGATCACGACCGTCGAAGCGCCGGTGTTCCTGGCGACCAATGCGGCCAATACTTACCTGTACGTGGTGAGCGGAACCACCTCGGCGACCCTGACCGAGTATCCACTGAGCTCGGATGGTACGATCGGCTCGGCGACCGCGCAGGAGAACCTGACGCTGCCGAGCTTCCCCAACGATACAATCCTTCCCACCGCAGTGACCGTGCTCGAAAATAACAGCGCGGTGTACGTCACGGCGTACGACCAGTCGGCCTACAATCCGGGCGGCAAGACCACCAGCACGGCCAATCCCGGATGGGTGTTCGGTTTCGCGGTGGACTCGAGCGGCGGGCTGACGGCGACCGCGGGCAGCCCCTACGAGGCGGGTGTAAAACCGGTGGGCATCGCGGCCGATCCAACCAACCGGTTCGTGTATGTCACGGACTTTGCGTCCAACCAGTTGATCGGATACACCATCCAGAGCAGCAACGTGCTGAACTTCATGGTGAACGGGCCGTTCAAGACGGGCGATGAGCCCTCGTCGATCGCGATCGACCCGCGCGACAAGTACATCTACCTCGCCAACGAGCTCGACAACTCGGTGTCGGGCTACACCATCAGCCTGACGACAGGGACGCCGTCGGCGCTGGTCAACACCACGTCGAGCGCGGCCTACTCAACCGACACGCAGCCGGTTTCGCTCGTAGTCGAGCCGTCGCTGGGGCGGTTCGTGTATACCGCAAACCGGTTGGGCAACTCCGTTTCGGGATTTCAGTTGAACCCGGATACGGGCGTGCTCAATACGACCCAGGCGACACCCTATCCGACCGGCTCGACCCCCACAGCCATCGTCGCGGTACCGCACGGCAATCACGCCACCCAGGCCGTTTACCCGTAGGCCTCGGCTTACGCCTGACTGAAAAGCCCGGCCTTCGCGGCCGGGCCTTTTGTTTCGGAAGCGCATCCTGCCATCAGACAGTGACGATGCTCACCGGATACGCCTCGAGTTTTGTATCAGCGGTCTCAACAGTGTCAGCGATTCACTCAGGGCTTGCGCCGCGAGCAGCCGGTCGAAAGGATCGCCGTGGTGCAGAGGCAGGCGGGCAACACCCACTGCGGACACGCCAGCACTGGAAGTTCCTCAGAACCAGTCGTTTCGATCGCGGCAACCGGCGCCTCCGGATCGGCCCTCAGTTTTCCACGCCGCACTTTGATCGCGATCTCCCAGATACCGGCCCAGGAAACATAGATCGCACTGGCGCTCTCCAGAACCTCGCGGGCCTGCTCGGTCAACTCGGGGCTCTGGTCGGCGACCCGCAGATAGATGCGCGAATCGAGCAGCAGGCGCACTATCAGGCCGCGGGAGTGACTAAGAAATTCTCGGGCAAAGGATCGTCGAAATCGTCCCCGATCCAAATCTTGCCTTTCTGAACTCCGAAGCGAATCGGCTCTTTCCTGATCGGCTCGAGCCGCGTGAGCCGCGCGAGCGGCTTGCCCGCGCGGACGATCACCACGTCCTCGCCTGGGCGGCAGCGTCCACCAGCTTCGAGAGCTGCGTCTTGGCTTCGAAGATATTGACTGTAGGCATTGCCAGAACCCGCTTAACTAAGTCCAGGGCCTGTTAACCCTACCAGGGCGGTGGCGGCAGGAGCCAATTTCTCCCAGTTCCCAATTTTCCTGACTTCGTCGTCCCTCGTCGCTAGCAGACACCCGGCATCCACCCCACGGACAAAGTCCCGTCCGCGGGGACCCCGGCCTCATCTGGCCCGACCTTCGACCGCAACGCCATCCACCCTGGTAGCGTTAACAGACCCTAGCCTGGCAATCAATGGATCAAACCGCAACCGTGAAGCTGTCCTCGGTCCGGGTAACCGCGTGATAGAGGGTGTCGCGCTCAACGGGTACCCGGTCAGCCTCGGTAATCAGGCGGCACAGCTCCTTGCGTGTCATGCCCTGCGGGGTCGTGGCTCCGGCATCGTGGTAGATCTTCTCCTCGATGACCGTGCCGTCCAGATCGTCGGCGCCGAAGCGAAGGGCGATCTGCGCGATCTTGGGGGTAAGCATCTGCCAGTAGGCCTTGATGTGGGCAAAGTTGTCGAGCAGCAGGCGGCTGACGGCAATCTGGCGGATATCCGTAAGGCCCGTAGTGACCGGCAGGTGGTCAAGCGGCGTGTTTTCCGGATGAAAGGCCAGCGGGATGAAGGTCTGGAAGCCTCCGGTGTCGTCCTGCAGGGCGCGAAGTCGAAGAAGATGGTCAACCCGGTCGGCGTCGTTCTCGATGTGGCCGTAAAGCATCGTCGCGTTGGTCTTGAAGCCCATCTTGTGGGCCTGCCGCGCGGTCTCAAGCCACTCGTTGCCGTCGATCTTGTGGTCGCAGATGATGGAGCGGACACGGGAGGCGAAGATCTCGGCGCCGCCGCCGGGCATGGAGTCGACGCCGGCCTCGCGCAGCTTGACGAGCGTCTGCTCGACAGTGAGCTTGGCGCGGCGGGCCAGGAAGGCGATCTCGACCATGGTGAAAGCCTTGATATGCACCTTGGGAAACCGCACCTTCAAGCCACGGATCAGGTCGAGGAAGAACTCGAAGGGCAGGTCCGGGTGCAGGCCGCCGACGATATGGAACTCCGTGACCGCCTCCGAATAGCCCGAGGCCGCAGTCTCCCACGCCTCTTCGAGAGCCATGGTGTAGCCGGCGGAGTCGCCTTTCTTGCGGCCGAAGGCGCAGAGGCGGCAGGCGGCGACGCAGACGTTGGTCGGATTGATGTGGCGATTGACGTTGAAGTACGTCACGTCGCCGTGCATCTGTTCGCGGACGTGGTTCGCAAGCCAGCCGACGGCGAGCACATCCCGCGAGGCGTACAGGGCCAGGCCATCTTCGTAGCCGAGCCGCTCACCGGCCAGAACCCGGGCCCCGACCGGCTCCAGGCGGGGATCGTAGGTACGGAAAGAGTGGCCCTCGGAAGCGGTATTTGCATGGGGAGCCGCGGTCTCGGTCTGCATATCCCGATGATACCGAAATTGCCGCCGGAATTGGGACTGCCAGGTTATCGCCGGCTGGTTTCACCTTCCGGCGCCTGGGGCTGGACCAGAACGCCGTCCGCAATCGACGCTGCCACGATGCGGTCGCCTGCGGGGCGGATAAACGAGACATCGTAGCCGGTATGCCACCACTTCCAGGTCCAGGTCTTGGGGTCGACGGCGTAGATCTCTTCACTGGAGGTCGAACTGACCAGCACGCGCTTGAGAGCCGGGTCGTAGCAAAGGTCGTCCACGTCGCGGAAGGGCATGCGGTCAAGCCACTTCCATTGTTCGCCATTGTCGTGCGTGAAGAAAACGCCTTCGCGGGCCCCCAGCCACAGAGTGCCATCGGGAGAAAACGCGATGCGGTGGATACGGGTCACCATCTGGGGCAGGCTGATGGGCATCCACAGAACGCCGTCGGTCGATTCGACCACGCCGTCGGGACGTGCCGCCGCCAGCAGGTTGCCGTGGCTGGCCACCGAGACATAGTCGCTGGCGCCCATCACCGGGGCGCCCTGCCAGGTCGCGCCCCTGTCGCGGCTGGTATAAAGACCCACGTCCGTCGAGGCAAGCCAGATGTCGCCGTCTGCATCCAGTGCGTTCACGCGCGCATCGAGCCGAGTAACCGGCTGCTTGACCTTCTTCTCCAGGTTCACCTTCGTGCCACGGATGTATTGAGTCACGGTCTTGACCACAGTGTTGGCCAGGGTGCTCATGGGCTGCCAGTTGAAGGAGGTTGGCGGGTCCGGCGCCGCTGCCGAGCTGCCCGGAGCCGCAGGCAGAGCATAGATGCCGTGGCTCGTGCCCGCGAGAATCGTTCCGTCCTGGGCCTGCGCGAGAGAAAAAACGTCGAGACCCTCAAGGCCATCCGCAATATGGGTCCACGTGGCCCCGCCATCCTGGGAGACGAAAACTCCGCCGTACTGCTTGTCGTTGACCACACCCGCGTAGAAGCGCTTGGGGTCGTCGCGATCCACGAGCAGTGCCTCGACCTTGCGGCCCGAGATGCCGGTATTCGATTCGGCAAATGTGGCGCCGGCATTCTCGCTGGCCAGCACCCCGCCCCGATCGGTCGCCAGCAGCACGTGCCTGGGATTGCTCGGGTCGACGTACACGTCGTTGATAATGACGTCGGCGCCGGTCATGCGGCGGAAGCTGATGCCGGCGTTGTCGGTCTTATACAGGCCCTCGGTGGTGCCGGCGTACACGATCTCACGGTCTTTGGGGTCCTGCCTGAGTACGCGGGTGCGCCGGGCGCTCGAAGGAATGCCGTTGATCTTGTGAAAGAGCAGGCCCGCGTCTTCGCTCTTGTAAATGCCGCTGCACGCGCTCAGGTACAGGGTCCGGGTGTGAACTGGATCGACGATCATCGAGAAGACGTCGGAGTCCACGATCAGGCCCCGGTCGATGTGATGCCACGTAAGGCCGCCGTTGTCGGTCTTCCAGGGCAGGTGCCACGTGCCGGCATAGAGGATCTCGGGATTGCGCGGGTCCACGGCCAGCGATTCGATCTCGTGAATTTCGCGGTCGCCCGGCGGACTGATCTGGTGCCATGTGGCGCCCGCATCGGTGCTGCGGAAGACTCCCTGGAGGGTACCCGCGAACAGAATGCTGGGGTCGGACGGAGCCTGGATGAAGGCGCGGACCGACTGGCCATGCAGCCCGGCGGACGCCGTCCACGTGTGGCCGGCATCGCGGCTGATCCAGAGGCCGCCGCCCTCGCGGTCGGGAAACCAGCCCGCAGCGTAGATGGTGTCGGGATGAGCGGAGTCCACGATGATGTGATCGAGAATCAGGTCGTCGGCATGGCCCAGCCTCGCCAGATGATGCCAGGAGGCGCCGCCGTCGGTGGACTCGTAGATCCAGCCCGTGGTCGTGCCCAGGTAAAGATGGTTGGGCTCGCCGGGAACGACGCCGAAGGAGCGCGCATCGCCGCCCCCCGGACCGACGGTGGTCCAGGAAGACTGGCCGCGGGCGATCACGGCAAACAAAGATGCGAAGACAACAAGCGCCGCCAATGCACGCCGGCCGGCGCCAGAGGGAAGAGTGCGCGAAGAGATCATCTCAGGCAAGAAACCCCACTGCGGAGGGAAAGAAATCCACTTCTAGAATAAACAACCCTAAACCGCAATCCAAATGAAAGAGGCTGGCCGGAGGGCCGGCCAGCCTCAAATTGATCGGAGGATACATATTTCGTATCTTGCTGCGCCAGGCCTTCCGAGCCGGAACGAACTGGAAGGCCTGGCACAAGGGTTAGAGACTGTCCCAAAAGGCCCTGGGACTTACTTGGCAGCCTTATGGTGGTGACGCTCCGGCAGAGCCTCGCGCTTCACCGGCTTCACCTCGGTCTCGTTCACCGGGGTCGTGCCCGGTACATCGGTGTTGAAGTCGGCGCCGGCGGGCACCAGGTAATCAAGCACCTGCTGTCCATCGCTGTCGTTGGTGACCGCGGTGATCCGCGAGGGATCGATCCCCTTGTCGGTCACCAGGTACTCCTTGGTATTGACGGCACGCTGCGCTGCAAAGTACTCCACGTGCGCGCGGTGATGGCGCTCTGCGTACTTCTCCTCGCGCGCGGTGATCTCCTTCTCGTGCGCGTCGGATTCGCCGGCCACGACCACCTTGGCATCGGGCTGCTGCTGCAGATCGATGGCCACCTGGTCGAGGCAGGCCTTGGCTTCGTTATCGACGCGCGTCGGACGGCGCTTGTCGGTCGTGAAGCTGATCGAGCAGAGGGCCTGGGTGGTGGGTTTGGGCGGAGCCGGCGGCGCCTGGATGGTCACCGTCGTGTCAGCCGAAGCGGTATTGCCCTTGTTGTCCGACACCTTGCATGTTATCCCCACCGCACCGGTTGGCGCTCCGGTGGAGGAATAGACTGCCGTGGCGCCGTTGCCTGTGATCTCGCCAGCCGAGGCCGAATAACTGTAGGTGAGCGGCAGGCCCTGCGGGCTGACCGCGGTCGACGTGATGGTGCTGGTTCCACCCGGCGGAATGGTGTCGGGATTGGCCGTGCAGCTGATGGTCGGCGGCTCAAAGGCCTTGACCGTAAAGCTCGCCGAACAGGTGGCCGTCTGCCACGCCTTGTTGCCTTCCTTCACCGTTCCCTGCACCGTGTAGCTGCCGGGGGCCAGCGAGCCGGTGTCGATGGTGGTGGTAGCGCCGGTGCCCGAGGCGCCCGAACCCGACCAGCTATAAGCCGGTGTGGCCTTCGGGTTCAGATTGCCCGGCGTCGCCGTGATGGTAACCGAGGTCCCCGGAAAGACCGACTCGGGGTTGGCCGAGCAGGAGAGCGTAACCGGCGGAGGAGGAGCGATGGAGCCGACGTGGAACACGATGCCTGCGCTGAGACGCGCCGCATTCACATTTGCCCGACCGCCGTAATAGTCCTGCGGTCCGAAATCCGCATGAAAGTACTCGTAATCGGCCTGGAAGAGACGGATCGCGAGATGGTGGTCGAGCAGCGGAGTCTCGTAGTCCAGACCTCCGCCGACCGTCAGGGCAGGGCCCCACTTGTAGCCGTGAGCGTACTCATCAGACGCACTGCCGTAGAGGCCTGGAGGGTAGTTAGGACCGCCCAGCCGGACGCCGCCAACAAGAGCATGTACGAATGGCGTGATGTTCTGCGTCGGGAACCTGAAGATAATGCCGCCCTGCACGGTCTGGGCCCCGTCGCCAGGTCCATCCGGATGATTTGCGTAC
>Ga0335073_10002013_pt1 | contig 27778 bp, 22 predicted proteins | sample Lox_Sample_22_FD_207093 | JGI IMG/M metagenome (GOLD analysis project Ga0335073, IMG submission 207093) | Soil microbial communities from Loxahatchee National Wildlife Refuge, Florida, United States - Lox_Sample_2.2 | ecosystem: Environmental > Terrestrial > Soil > Wetlands | place: USA...
ACCGACACACCAACACCAACGACGACCGACACGCCAACACCAACAACAACGGATGCACCAGCACCACCAACGGCGGATGCACCGCCACCGCCAACAGCCACGACTGCACCAGCACCGCCAACAGGCACGGCACCAACACAGGCAACGACGGAGAACGGCAGCGGCGGCAATAACAACGGAGACAACAGCGGCGGCAGCACTATCGGTAGTGGCGGCGGCATTGGTAGCAGCGGCATTGGTAGCAGCGGCAGTAGCAGCAGCGGCGGCATCGGTAGTAGCGGCGGCAGTAGCAGCAGCAGTAGCAGTAGCACTAGCGGCAGCAGCTGAGCCAATTAGCGCTCAAAGATCTGCGGGCAAGTTCGCAAAATCGGGTTCGCACACCTTGCCGACGAGGCCCTCACCGAAGACCTCTTACCGGCGCAGGACTAGAGAGCTGGTGGCGTGAAAATTGGGAAGTCGATTGGCGGCTGCCAAGGGGGCGCTTCTGTTCTCCCAAAGAGGTGTTGCGGGCAGTAAACGGTCTCCGCGATTCGGGTGAACTTGGTTGCCGCGTCCGGCGTTAATCCTGGATTCTGGTCCGTCATGGCCTTGATCACGTCGGGTTCCGAGTGACCCTGGTCCATCAGCTGGCACTCCTGTCGGCCGATTCCGGCGGCGTCAGGTCCGTTTTTGTAGGTGATGCCGGCGTTGTTGAGCGCGGTCAGAAATTTCGGGTCGGGATCATCGGCCTGCGCCGGAGCGGCGAGCCCGACAACCGCGGCAGCACTCGCGAGAAATAGAAGCAGTCGCATTGCTTCATCCTTGTCCTGATCGACTCCCTCGTACAGACGGCGCTGAACGGCTTGCACTCACATGGAGCCACACATACCGTGTTCCACCGTTTATCCGAGTATTGCCTCGGTTAAACGCCTATTTCGCCGTCATCAGCCGTTCGACGTCCGCCGACCAAGGAATCCGCAGCGGGGCGTAACTACCCGCTGCTGCCCAGCGGTTTTCAGGGCGGCCGTTATTCGTGCATTTGCTTGGGGCAGTACTCGGCCGCCGCGAGCGTCATGAACTTGGCGGCGCCGCCCCCGGCGAGTGACGGGTTGAGCGACACCAGATTTTTCTGAATCTCGTCAGCGTTCGTCCCGCTGTCGGCCAACGCGCACGCGTTCTTGGCGACCTCGACGGCCTTGGGGCCGTCCTGGTATGTGAGCCCGGCATCTTTGATTTGCTTAAGAAAATCGTCGTCGTTGTTGGGAGCCGATGGGTCGTCGGCGTATGCCGGCGCGGCCACGATGATCATGGCGGACATGCCGAGCAGCATGAGCAGACGTTTCATGACGGTCGAGTCTTCCAAAGTTGCGCGTAAGACGCAGCGCTCCTTTGCGTATCTTTGCGGGCAGCTGACGCTATTTCAGCCAGCGTTCACGGCTATGTGGCTCGCCCGACGCTTTAGCGCCCTCGGGACTGCCCGTCTTGGTCGGCGTCTGCCAGAGTTCTATTTCGCTGCCATTAGGCGCTCGACATACTTGGCGAGTACACCTAAATTTCCCCTGTAGGCCAACCCTGAATGGTCAGCATGAACGCAAGTGGTGTCATACCCCTGTAGGCCTCAATATGTGTGAGTGGCTAGAGAAGCGGCGCCCACATTTTCAGATGATCGTCACGCCGTGCCACTGGTAGGTGCTGAACGGGAGGTCGATGAGCACCGACCATTCGTGGTTGTCGGCGGTCGCTGTGACCCTGGCCTTGGTCGTGGGATCGCCGTGCGGGTCGACGCGCACCCGCCACGTCGCCGCCTCCCCTTGTTCGAGGCCCGCCGGAGCGCCTTCGTCGCCGCCCTCCACTACCACGCCTGCGGTCTGGCCGCGATCGACGAGGACATGTAGCCGAACGCTGTCGAGCGGCGTGTCCGACAGCAGCGGAAGGCTCACGGTGTAGGCGGCATCCGATTCCTCGAGGTCCGGGTCGCCCCATTCCGGCGCACGTAGATTGTGGTGTTGATGCATCGCGAGATCCGACTGTCTGCGACCGTGCCTCGTTGCAAAGCGCCCGTAGGCGATTGCCGCTACGGCGCCGGCCGCAACCACAGCGGAGAAGAATAACGCGATCTGTGACACACAGCCCAGGCTAAGGGCTCGCTACCTCGCCGTGTCGATGTCGGCGAGCTTGTCGCCGAGGACTTGAAACAACACGTTGTGTCATTTCGTCAGGTACTCGATTAGCGCGCGACGGATCGTTTCCCCTCTGGTCACACGGTCGATTTCAGAACGCTCGTCGGCAAGAGTCACCAGATCGTCGGGAAGCCGAACCGAATACGTGCTTGCCGCTTCATCGCCGATTGCGGGACGCCCCCGACGACGGAGCTTCTCGGCGGGAATACCGTCCTCAGCTTCGGCGACCAAACGTGCGATGGTCTCCTCGTCCACAGACTCCGGCCGTGGGCGCTCATCTCCAACCCGAGCCGTCCCGTGCGACCGAGTCAAAGGGACTCGAATCACCCCAGATCGCGTCGCCTTAACGGGCATCCTGCGAGTCCCGCGCTTGGCCGGCGCCTGCGCCAACGCCTTCGCAGCGGCGGTCTTCTTCTTCGATCTGAGGGCTTTGCTCGCGGCGGCCGCGTTCTTCTTCGAGGTTGCCATGTCAATACCTGCCTCCCGTAATACGGAGAGCTTTGTCGAGTTCACCCTTACGGGCCTTCATGCAATGGATCACGAGGTCTTCCTTCGCCTTGTGCAGCACGATCATTTCGACCAGGGTTGCCGTCGTTGTGAACCCGAATACCCAGGTCCGCGGCGGGTCGTCGTCGATCACGTCGTAAGAAATGTGTACGTGCTTCAGCGCGTGTCGTATGTCGTCCTCGGTGTACTCGCGCTTGAGGGCCGAGTCGTGGACCTTTAGTGGTCTCACTTGATTAACGTAACACGAAATTCCGTGGTTCCACAGCTCAAGCGCCACATGTCGAGTGGTACCCGTGTAGCGGGACGGCTCTTCCCGGTATGCGCAGGTCAAGCACTATTTCGCCGACAACAGCCGCTCTACGTACTTGGCGATGACGTCGACTTCGAGGTTGACCGGCGTCCTGGGCGGGGCGTGGCCCAGCGTGGTCAGCTCCCGTGTGGTTGGGATCAAAGAGACCTCAAACCAGTCGTCGCCGAGCCCGGAGACGGTCAGTGAGATTCCGTCGACAGTGATGGAGCCCTTTTCGACCACGTAGCGGGCCAGCTCAACGGGCAGCCCGATCCGGACCACCTCCCAGTGCTCGGCGGGCGTGCGGGCCTGGATCTCCCCGGTCCCGTCCACGTGTCCCTGCACGATATGCCCACCAAGCCGACTGTTCAGCGCCGCGGCGCGTTCGAGATTGACGGGACTGCCGGCGACCAGCCGGGCCAGACTGGACCGCTTCAGCGTCTCGCCCATCACGTCGGCGGTGAACCGCCCCTCCGGCAGCACCTCAACCACCGTCAGGCACACGCCGTTGACGGCGATCGAGTCGCCGTGACCGGCGTCGGCGGTAACGACGGGACCACGGATGGTGAAGCGCGCGGAATCGCCCAGATCGTCCTTGCCGACGACCTCACCCAATTCCTCAACGATTCCGGTGAACACCGCCTCAGGCTAATGAGTCTGGCGTCCGCGCGCGATGTCGCCGTCACCTCGGGCTTCGGCGTCGGCTGATGAGCACCCTCTACGATGCACCTATGCCGACGCCTAGACCAAAGCGCCCAATCCTTGCCGTCCTTGCCACCCTGGCTACCGCCGCCGCTCTGGTCGGCGGCTGCTCGTCGTCCAAGCAGTCCAGCGCACCGCTACCGGATGCGGCCACGCTGATCAAGGAGTCGAGCCAGACCACCAAGAACGTCAAGAGCGTGCACTTGGTGCTGTCGGTGGCCGGCACGATCAAAGGACTTCCGGTCAAGACGCTGACCGGCGACCTGACCACCTCACCCACCGCTGCCACGGGCCAGGCCGATCTCACGGTGTTGGGCTCGAGCGTCGATGCCCAGTTCGTGGTCGACGACGGGACCCTGTATGCGGCGCTGACCCCGGGTCATTGGGAAAGCTTCGGCCCGGCCTCGGCGATCTATGACCCGTCGGAGATCCTCAACCCGAACACCGGTTTGGCCAATGTGTTGAACAACATCAGCAACCCCAAGGCCGAATCACGCGAAACCATCAACGGGCAAAGCACCGTCAAGATCACCGGGAACGCCTCGGCAGACGCCGTGAATGGGCTTGCGCCGCAACTGAAGGCCACCCAGCCGCTGCCGGCGACCGTCTGGATCCAGGAATCCGGTGACCACCAGTTGGCGCAGGCCAAGCTGGATCAGAGCGCGGGGAACTCCGTTCAGATGACGCTGTCGAACTGGAACGCCCCGGTGCAGGTCACCAAGCCGCCGGTAGCAGCCGGATGACGGCGCCGCACGCCGGCCGCGGAGTCGCCATCGGCGCGGGCAGCCTCGCCGTACTGCTCGGTGCCCTCGACACGTATGTCGTGGTCACCATCATGCGGGACATCATCAACACCGTCGGCATCCCGATTAATCAGCTGCAACGAATCACGCCGATCGTCACCTGGTACCTGCTCGGCTACATCGCCGCGATGCCGCTGCTGGGCCGCGCATCGGACCGCTTCGGCCGCAAACTGCTGCTCCAGGCCAGCCTGGCCGCGTTCATCGTCGGCTCGGTCGTGACCGCGCTATCCACTGATCTTCATATGCTGGTGGTCGGTCGCACCATTCAGGGCGTGGCCAGCGGCGCGCTGCTGCCGGTGACGCTCGCACTCGGCGCCGATCTGTGGTCCCAACGCAATCGCGCCGGGATCCTCGGCGGCATCGGTGCCGCGCAGGAACTGGGCAGCGTGCTCGGCCCGCTCTACGGCATCTTCATCGTCTGGCTGACGAGTCGCTGGCAGGACGTGTTCTGGATCAACGTGCCGCTGGCGCTGGCCGCGATGCTGATGATCCAATTCAGCCTGCCGTCGCGGGATCGCAGCGCCGATCCGGAAAAGATCGACGTGATTGGTGGCCTCCTGCTGGCGATCACGTTGGGGCTGGCGGTGATTGGGCTGTACAACCCGTCTCCCAACGGTCAGCAGGTGCTCCCCAGCTACGGGCCACCGCTAATCTACGCGGCGGTGGGCATGGCGGTGATTTTCGCGCTGTGGGAGCGGTTTGCGCGCACCAAGCTGATCGAGCCCACCGGAGTGCACTTCGGCCCATTCCTGTCCGCGCTCGGTGCGTCACTGTGCGCCGGGGCGGCGCTGATGGTCACGCTGGTCGACGTCGAACTTTTCGCCCAGGGTGTGCTCGGCAAGCAACAGGACCAAGCGGCAATCCTGCTGCTGCGCTTTCTGATCGCGTTGCCCATCGGGGCGCTGCTGGGCGGCTGGATCGCCACCAAAGTCGGCGACCGGGCGATGGCCTTCGTCGGCCTGTTGATCGCGGCCGGCGGCTACTGGTTGATCTCGAAGTGGTCGGTCAACCTACTCGACCAGCGGCACAACATTTTTGGCCTGTTGTCACTGCCGGCGTTGGACACCGACCTGGTGGTCGCGGGCCTGGGGCTAGGTCTGGTGATCGGTCCGCTGACGTCGGCAAGCTTGCGGGTGGTGCCCTCTGCGCAGCACGGCATTGCGTCGGCGGCGGTGGTGGTGGCTCGGATGACGGGCATGCTGATCGGGGTGGCCGCGCTGAGCGCGTGGGGCTTTTATCAACTGCCCCACATCGTTTCGAGGCTGTCGGCGCAAGTACCGGCCGACGCGAGCTTGGCGGAACGGATCCTCGCGCAGGGCAACCTCTACCGGAACGCGTTCGCCCAAATGTATGGCGGCATCTTTACGGTCACGGCCGTCGTCTGCGTGGTGGGAGCACTGTTCGGGCTGCTGATCAGCAGCCGCCGCACTCACGCCGAAGAGCCCGCACTGCATGAGGAACAGCCCGTAGCGCCGCACGTGTAGCGGACTTTTCGCGAACCGTGGTATTCGCCTGAAAAGCGGCGCACAATCTTCGTGTGGCGCCCGACGATGGGACGTCGTTGAGGCCGGCCGGCAGCTCTGTCGGTGGTGTCCTGATCGCGGCCTACGGCATGGTCGTGTATGTGATGTTCCTGCTTACTTTCCTGTACCTGATCGGGTTCGTCGCCGACGCCGACTTCATGGTCGGTGACGTGCATCTCGTGAGCAAGAGCATTGATCGCGGCGGCCGTGGCGACGGGACCCTCACCGTCACCGCCGTGGTCGTCGACGTACTGTTGCTCGCGCTGTTCGCGGTCCAGCACAGCGTCATGGCCAGGGCAGGTTTCAAACGATGGTGGACCCGCGTCGTGCCACCCAGCGCGGAGCGGTCGACGTACGTCCTTGCCTCCAACATCTGTCTGATCGTTCTCGTTGCGGCGTGGTATCCCATCACTCACGACATTTGGCGGGTCACCGCCCAACCCTGGCGGACCGTACTGACCGCGATCGCTCTCCTCGGGTGGACGATCGCGCTGCTGAGCACCTTCCTCATCGACCATTTCGACTTGTTCGGCCTGCGGCAGGTATACGCCCGATTGCGGGGGCGACGGCCTGCCGAACACAACTTCACGACGCCGTTTTTCTACCGGGTGGTCCGGCACCCGCTTTACCTGGGCTTCCTGCTTGCATTCTGGGTAACACCACGGATGACGCTGGGGCACTTGCTCTTTGCGGTCGGAACAACCTGCTACATCCTGCTCGCGGTTCGACTCGAGGAGCGCGACCTCAGCCGCGTGTTCGGGGAGCAGTACCTCGACTACCGTCGCCGGGTTCCGATGCTGATCCCGGGCTTGGGCGGTCACTCCTGACGAACCCGTTGCCAGGCTCGCGGGGTACCAGGCTCAGCAGCAGATCCGGGCCGACCCGTTCAACGCCGTCGTAGCGCCAGCGCAGTGCCCGGGCGATGCTGGGCACCCCGACGTCGTCGACGGCGGTGATCGGTCCGCCCAGCAGGATCGGCGCCACGTAGGCCAGGATGCGGTCGATCACCCCCGCCCGCAGGAACGCACCCGCAAGCGTGGGCCCGCCCTCCAGCAGCACGTCAGTGCGATCGGACAGCGAACGGAGCACTTCAGCAGGATCGCGGGTGCGGATCACCATCGTGCGCGAGTCGTCGTTGAGAACCTTTGCTTCCGAGGGGATTTCACGCCGCCCCACAACCACACGCAGCGGCTGGCGGTCCGCTAGTTTGCCGTCGGCCAGTCGTGCGGTCAACGTCGGGTCGTCGGTGAGCACCGTGCCGGTGCCAACCACGATGGCGTCGGCAGCCGCGCGCCGGCGGTGCAGGTCGGCGCGCGCTGCCTCGCTGGTGATCCACTGGCTTGAGCCGTCCGCGGCCGCGCTGCGCCCGTCGATGCTCGTTGCGTACTTCCATGTCACGTGCGGCAAGCCGGTGCGTTGTTTGTGCAACCACTCACGCAGCGGCCCGGCCACCACCAGGTCCGTTTCCACATCGCCGACGACGTGCACTCCGGCGGCCGCCAGCCGCGCCGCGCCGCCGGCCGCCGTCGGGTTCGGGTCGGTGACCGCGTAAACCACCGCCGCGATACCGGCGTCGAGCAGCGCATCCACACACGGCGGGGTCTTACCGTGGTGGTTGCACGGCTCCAGGGTGACGACGGCGGTGCCGCCCTCGGCCAGCCGTCCTGCCCGCCGAAGCGCCACCACCTCGGCATGTGCCCTGCCCGCCGGTTCGGTGCCGCCGGCACCTGCGACCCGCCCGTCGCGGTCCAAGATGACCGCGCCGACCGGCGGATTGGGGTAGGTGCTGCCTTTGACCAGGTCGGCGTGTTCGACCGCGAGTCGCATGGCGGCGTCGTAGCCGATGGCCGCCGCAGTACTCATTGACGCCACTCCTCGACCCCGGCTACGCCGGCGTCATCGTCGCCGGCGTAGCTCATCGGCGGAAGTGCGGCGACGCGGCACCCGCCCGTCGCCGCAGTGCCTCGACCGCGACCGCCGGGTCTTCGGCACCGTAGACCGCGGATCCGGCAACGAAGCAGTCGACACCGGCTTCGGCGGCCTGCTCGATGGTGTCGGCGTTGATGCCGCCGTCGATCTCGACCAGGATCGTCAACTCGCCCGAGTCGACCATCTTGCGCACCGTGCGGACCTTGCTCAAGACCTCGGGAATGAAGTGCTGGCCGCCGAAACCCGGCTCGACCGACATAACCAAAAAGGTGTCGAAGTCCTTGAGAATGTCCAGGTAGGGGTCCAGCGGGGTGCCGGGTTTGATACTCAGCCCCGCCTTGGCGCCGGCGGCGCGGATGTCACGGGCCACCGCGACCGGGTTGTCGGTCGCCTCGGCGTGGAACGTCACGTTGTAGGCGCCCGCTTCCGCGTACGGCGGCGCCCACCGGTCGGGGTCTTCGATCATCAGATGGCAATCCATCGGAATGTCGCTGGCGGCCAACAGACTCTCCACCACCGGTAGCCCGATCGTCAGGTTCGGCACGAAGTGTGCGTCCATGACATCGACGTGTAACCAATCGGCGCCCTCGACGATCGCGGCCTCGTCGGCCAGCCGCGCGAAGTCGGCGGCCAGTATCGATGGCGCGATCAGCGGCCGATCGGTCTTGCCTGCCATGCTGATCAGCCTACTTGCAGGGCCGCGGCGAACATGGCGTCGGTGCCGTGCCGGTGCGGCCACAGCTGAACGTAAGGGCCCTCCCCCAGATCTGCGACGTGTTCGAACAGCGGCCGGCTGTCCAGCGCGGACACCGGATGGCGTCGCAGCGCGTCACCGACCACGCCAATCGTCTCGGCCAGGTGCGGCGAACAGGTGGCATACAGGACGACACCGCCGGGCCGAGTCAACGCGATCGCCGCTTCCAGCAGCTCACGTTGCAGCCGGGTCAGCGCCGGAATATCGGCGGGCTGACGCCGCCAGCGCGCCTCGGGCCTGCGGCGCAATGCCCCCAGCCCGGTGCAGGGCACGTCAACGAGCACGCGGTCGAAACCCGGCTGCAGGCCGGTGTTGCGTCCGTCGGCGCGCAGTACCTCGACGGGCAGGCCGCGGGTGTTCTCCTCGACCAGGTCGGCGCGGTGCGGCGCCAACTCCACCGCCGTGACCCGGGCCCCCGACTCGACGCCCAGGGCGGCCAGCAGCGCGGTCTTGCCGCCCGGCCCGGCGCACAGGTCCAGCCATCGCCCGTTGTCGTCGGCCACCGGCGCCAACGTGAGCGCGCGGGCCACCAATTGACTGCCCTCGTCCTGCACCAGGGCCTGACGATCGCGCACCGCGGCCAATTGCGCGGGGTCGCCTCCGCCCGACAGGTACACCGCATACGGCGAATACCGGCCCGCCGTGCCGTCGACCGCGTTGGCCAACTCCTCGGCGGTGAGTACACCCGGCCGCGCCGCCAGGTGCACCTGGGGACGCTCGTCGTCGCTGGCCAGGGCCGCGTCGAGCTCGCCGGCGGCAACGCCGAGCGCGTCGACGAAGGCCTGCGCGATCCAGCGGGGGTGGGCGTGGACGAAGGCGGCGTGCCCGACCAGATCGGCCGCCCGGTCCGGCGCGAGCTCGTCGACCCACGATTGCTCGTCGCGGGTACTGATCGTCCGCAGTACGCCGTTGACGAAACCCGCACGGGCCGAATCGAACTCGATTCCGGCTTGCTCGACGGTGGTGGAGACGGCGGCATGCGCGTCGACCCGGGTGCGCAGCAGTTGATAGCTCCCGAGCCGAAGCAGGTCGAGCAGCACCGGGTTGATGGCCTCCGGTGACCGGCCGGCGGCGGCACCGATGATCGCGTCGAGCAGCCCGCGAATGCGGCAGGTGCCGTAGGTGAGCTCGGTGGCGAATGCGGCGTCACGTCCGCTGATGCTGCGTTCCCGCAACAGCGCCGGCAGCAGCAGGTTGGGGTAGGCGTCGCGCTCGGTCACCGCACGCAGCACATCGAACGCCGCCTGACGGGCCGGATCCAGCGGCCGGCGCCTCGGGGGTCTGGTCCGTTGGGATGCGGGCGCAGACCGGGTAGGCGGTCGCCCCCGTTTGGGCTGGCGCGACGTCATGACGCGCGCGCCGTCGAGTCCAGCCGGGCCCCGCGGGCCCAGTCGACGGCGTTCATCAACTTTTTGCCCGGCGCCTGGACCTGACCCAGTCGCACCGGCTCTGATCCGGTGCCGATCCGAACGCTACGGCGGTCGACGTGAATATCGCCGGGCGACAACGGGTTTGGAAGGTTTGATGCATCGGTGTCGATGTACACCGGCCCGAGCTTGACCCGCAGATCACCGATCAGGGTCCAGGCGCCCGGGTTGGGCGTGACGGCGCGGATGCGCCGCTCGACGACTTGGGCCGGCAGCTCCCAGCGCACCCGGGCCTGCTCGACGGTGACCTTCGGCGCGACGCTGACCCCATCGGCTGGTTGCGGTACCGGCGTCAGCGCACCGTCGGCGATGCCGTCCAGCGTGGTGGACAGCAGCGCGGCACCCGAAATCGCCAGCCTGTCAAGCAAATCCCCGGCGGTGTCGATCGGCCGGACCGCCTCGGTGACGACTCCGTAGACCGGCCCGGAGTCCATAGCGGCCTCGATCTGGAACGTTGTGGCGCCGGTGACGGTGTCGCCCGCCGCAATCGCCGCCTGTACCGGCGCCGCGCCCCGCCAGGCGGGCAGCAGCGAGAAGTGCAGGTTGACCCAGCCGTGTGGCGGCACCGCGAGCAGCTCGTCGCGCAGCAACGCACCGTAGGCCACCACCGGGCAGCAGTCCGGCGCCAACTCCGACAGTTCGGCGACGAACTCTGGGGTGTTGGGCCGCGGCGGGCGCAACAACGGAATGTCCCGCTCCAGCGCAAGACGGCCCACCGGCGAAGGCTGCGGCGTGCCGTGCCGTCCGGAGGCGGCATCTGGCCGGGTCAGCACCGCGATGACGTCGTGGCGCGGCGAGTCGATGAGACTGCGCAGCGCGGGCAGCGCGGGTTCGGGGGTGCCGGCAAAGACAAGGCGCACGGCCACAAGTCTAGGAAGGCGTCCTACCGGCGCGGCATCGGCGCGGCGCCGCGGCGATCATTTCGAAGGGAATATGTCGGCGACGAGCACCCGGTAGAGGGCTGAACCTTGTTGTCGGCAGCCTCCAACGAATTGCCGGCTGGCGTCTTTGGTAGATAGATCGCTGCGGACGTGGTAGCCGCGGTCAGCAAAATACTGTTGTGCCGTATCTGGATGCAGCCCAAACGTCCACGGCTCACCGGCATCCCGGACCGCCTTGACCCACCGTCCGGCCTCAGGAAACGGGCTGGGTTCGCCGAGCGCTCGAACGTCCACGTAGGTAACGATCAACGATGTATGCCCACTGCGCGATAGCCGCCTAATGACGGACAGCGTGGCGTCGATGGCGCCGGGGCTCAGGTAGTTCGTCACGCCCTCCCAGACGAACACAGTCGGCGAATCCGGATCGATCCCGGCAGTCGTCAACACATCGTGCAAGTCATCGTGTTCGAAGTTGATCGGCGCGTAGGTGACATGGTCGCTCGGCAAACCAAGCCGCTCGATCACCCGGCGTTTTGTCCGCTGCGTCGCGGGATGATCGACCTCGAAAACGTGAGTCCTCGCCAGCGCGGTCAGCCGGTATGGCCTGGTGTCGAACCCGGCACCGAGAAGAACAACCTGACCGACCTTCGCCGCGGTTGCGATCCGCTGGTGGCGATTGACGATATCGAGCAGCGCGTCATCGATGACGCGGGTACGAACAATCGCCGATGGGCGAGGCCCGGGCCCGGCCTTCGCGTCGTACAAGCGCATCACGGCACCCCGAAGAATGGGAATACGGCTCGCGATGGCCATCCATCGCATCCACGGCCGCAAGAACGCGTCGGCGTAGGGATCGCTGAATAGCCGTGACTTCGACCGGCGATGCGACTCGAAGGCGCGCTGCAGCGCCATCGTTTCGGCAGTGAAGCTCGACGGCGCATCGGCATCCATCACCGCTCATTCTGGCAGCCCGCCGCCGCGGTTTCGCCGGCTGGCGGTGAGCATGGTGCTAGTTCTTGTCCTCGGCCAGTCGCGGGATCAGCCCGCCGGCCAGCACGTCGTTGACTTGCCGCGGCGAAAGACGATGCCGCACAGTGAAAGACGAATCCTTGGTGACGTTTTCCACCTCGAGCGTGTCCTTGCCGGCCAGCGTGTCGCGAAGACCCTTGATGCGCAGCGTGTCGTCCTGGTCGATGGATTCGTAGTCGTCGGCGTCGTCGAACTCGAGCGCCAACACGCCAAAGTTGGCGAGGTTCTGCCAGTGGATGCGGGCGAACGACTTGGCGATGACGGCCCGCAGACCCAGGTAACGCGGCGCGATCGCGGCGTGCTCACGTGAGGAGCCCTGACCGTAGTTTTCGCCGCCCACGATGATGTGCCCGTCTTCGCCGGCCTGCTGCGCCCGGTCGGGGTATGAGTCATCGATCTGGGTGAAACTGAACTCCGCGAGCTTGGGAATGTTGGAGCGAAACGGTAGCGCACGCGCCCCGGCCGGCGAGATCTCGTCGGTGGAGATGTTGTCGCCCACCTTGAGTAGCACCGGCACCTCGATCTCGTCGGGCAGCGGCGAAAGGTCGGGCAGATCTGAAACGTTGGGGCCCTTCACCGGCTCGATGTTCCGCGCCTCTTCGGCGTCCAAGGGAGGCACCAACATCGCGGTGTTCACCGAACACTCGCGCGGCAAATCGAGTTTGGGATAGTCCATCTTCGCTTCACGGGCCCACTTGCGGGGGTCGGTGATCACACCCGTCAACGCGGATGCCGCAGCCGTTTCCGGCGAGCACAGCCACACCGAATCCTCTTTGGTGCCAGAGCGCCCGGGGAAGTTGCGCGGCATCGTGCGCAGCGAGTTGCGACCGGTGGCCGGCGCCTGGCCCATGCCGATGCATCCCATACACCCGGCTTGATGGATGCGCGCGCCGCCGACCACCAGGTCGGTCACCGCGCCCATCTTCGTCAAGTCGGCCAAGATCTCCCGCGACGTCGGATTGATGTCGAAGCTGACGCCGGGGCACGTCTGCCGACCGGCCACCATCGCAGCGACGATCGCGAAGTCGCGAAGGCCGGGGTTGGCGCTCGATCCGATGACCGCCTGGGCGATCTCCTCCCCGGCGACCTCACTCACCGGGACCACGTTGCCCGGCGACGACGGCTTGGCGATCAGCGGCTCGATCTGTGAGAGGTCGATGGTCTCGTCGACGTCGTAGTCGGCGCCGTCGTCGGCGACCAGTTCCACCCAGTCGTCCTCGCGGTCCTCGGAGCGCAGAAAGTCACGGACCGCCTCGTCGCTCGGGAAAACCGTTGTGGTGGCACCAAGTTCGGCTCCCATGTTGGCGATCACATGGCGGTCCATTGCGGTCAGGCTCGTCAGCCCCGGCCCGTAATACTCGATGATCCTGTTCACGCCGCCCTTGACGTCGTGGCGCCGCAGCATCTCGAGGATGACGTCCTTGGCCGAGCACCATTCCGGCAGTTCACCTTCCAGCCTCACACCCCACACCTCGGGCATCCGGATGTGGAGCGGTCGTCCGGTGATGGCCAGCGCGACCTCCAGGCCGCCCACACCGATCGCCAGCATGCCCAGTGACCCCGCCGCCGGGGTGTGCGAATCCGAGCCGACCATGGTCTTGCCAGGAATCCCGAATCGCTGCATGTGCGTTGGATGCGACACCCCGTTGCCGGGCTTGGAGAACCACAGCCCGAATCGCTGAGCCGCGGTGCGCAGGTATTCGTGATCCTCGGCATTCTTCTCGTCGGTCTGCAACAGGTTGTGGTCGACGTACTGGACGCTCACCTCGGTGCGGGCGCGGTCGAGCCCGAGGGCCTCCAGCTCCTGCATCACCAGCGTCCCGGTGGCGTCCTGGGTGAGCGTCTGATCGATGCGTATCGCGATCTCGTCCCCCGGTGTCATCTCGCCGGATTCCAGGTGCGATGCGATCAGCTTGCGAGTGACATTGCCAGGCATAGCCGGTGCGTACCCCGATAGCGCGGCCGCCATGCCTGCCCGGACCGTCCGGCCCGATGCGGGAAAGACCTAGACGGTGATCGTCGTCTTGTCGTCGATGGTGCTCGTCGCGGGTATCACCTGGTCCATCTGGTCGGCGAGGCAGTCGATGTTGAGCCGCAGCAGGTAAACGTCGTCGCCTTTCGTAATGACGACGGTTTTCTGCGCGACCGCCTTGGTCTGGCCATCTTGTGTCCAGGTACCGCCGAACTCGTTGGCGGGGAAATCGGCCAGCGCGTCTTCAGAGGCGTCGCCCTTGGGCTGGAACCCGGGCAGATTCTTCAGTTCACCGGGCGCTAGGTCGAGAAGTTTCTGCGGGTCGATGTCGCCGGAGAGCTTGGTTACCGTTGCCACGATGCTCGGCGTGTATTTAGCAGCCTCGGGTCCGTTGTCGACGATGGCCCAAAACGCGTTGGGCGGGGTGTCGGCTCCGGCGTCGGCCCAGCCGTCGGGAATTGGGAAGTTAATGGTCGGCGCGCCGGGATCGCCGCGGTGGACCGGGGTTTCGGTGATGCCGTTCTGCTGGATATAGCTGGCGATCGTGGGGTTGGGGCCCGGGACGGTGGTGCGCGGCGCCACCTTTGATTGCGGCTGGGCGGTGGTCGTTGGCGCGGCGGTTGTCGTGGTTGATGCCGTGCTCGACGTCGTGTTGCTGCTCGGGGTGGAACCCGAGCTACACCCGAGCAAGCCGATGCCTAAAGCCACGATTCCGACCGCCACACCGTTGACCGCTGCCGTCCGCCTCATTAACAACTCCTGTCGATACCGCTCGGACAAAATTGCTGGTCACCGCACCAGGGCGGTGAGCTGACCACACTCATTGGTTTCCAACTTACGCGTTTCCGCTGATGTATTGCCGTTCCTGCTGGCCGCATGCTGGCTAGCATGAGCGAAATCGATCCACGCGCGGACACGCCCCTGGTGGACTGGAGCGAGTTGAGTGTGAGTGGGCTATTGCCGACCGGCACCGTGACGTTGCTGCTAGCCGACGTCGAAGGCTCCACACGGCTCTGGGAAACCCAGCCCGACCAGATGACCGCCGCCATGGCGCGGATGAATGCCACCGTGTCGGAGACCATCGCCACCCACGACGGGGTCCGACCGGTCGAACAGGGCGAGGGCGACAGCTTCGTGGCGGCCTTCGCCCGCGCCTCCGACGCGATCGCCTGCGCGCTGGAGTTGCAGCGCGCGCCGCTCGCACCCATCCGATTGCGCATCGGCATCCACACCGGCGAAATCCAATTACGCGACGAAGGCAACTACGCCGGCCCCACCATCAACCGCACCGCGCGACTGCGCGACCTGGGCCACGGCGGCCAAACCCTACTCTCGGGCGCCACCGAGGCGATGGTCGTCGACCGGCTTCCCGACGACGCGTGGCTGACTGATCTGGGCACCCACGCGTTGCGTGATCTGCCCCGACCGGAGAGGGTGGCGCAACTCTGCCATCCTGATCTGGTTAACGACTTCCCACCGCTTCGAGTGGCTAAAGCCGTTGTTGCTCAGCATCTTCCGGTGCAGCTCACGAGTTTTGTTGGACGCCGAGCGGAGTTGAATCAGGCCCGTGAACTGCTGTCCGAAAACCGCGTTGTGACGTTGACCGGCGCAGGCGGCGTCGGTAAAACACGGCTCGCGATCGAGGCCGCGGCGCAGCTGGCCGGCGAGTTCAGCGCTGGCGTCCGGTATGTGGACCTGGCACCGATCACCGATCCCGATCTGGTTCCGGTCACGATGGCCCGCGCACTCGGGCTGCCCGACCAGCCCGGGCGCTCCACGATCGACACCCTGACCCATTTCGTCGCCGATGGGCAGATGCTGGTGGTACTGGACAACTGCGAGCATCTCCTTGATGCGAGCGCCGCGCTGACGGTGGCGCTGCTCGAGGGATGCCCGGGGTTGACCCTGTTGACGACGAGCCGCGAACCGATCGGCCTCACTGGAGAGGTCAGTTGGCGAGTGCCGTCGCTGCCGCTTGCCGACGAAGCCGTCGAGCTGTTTACCGATCGCGCCCGTCGCGCTCGGGCCGATTTTGCGATCAGCGACGGCAATCTCGAGGCGGTAAGCGAAATCTGCCGTCGCCTCGACGGAGTGCCGCTGGCGATCGAGCTGGCGGCAGCGCGAGTGCGGGCGTTGTCGCTGACCGAAATCCTGGACAGCCTGCAGGACCGGTTCCGGGTGCTGACCGGTGGTGCGCGCACCGCGGTCCGTCGTCAGCAGACCCTGCGCGCCTCGGTCGATTGGTCACACACACTGCTGACCGAGCCGGAGCGCGTGCTCTTCCGTCGGCTTGGGGTGTTTATGGGTGGCTTCGATCTCGAAGCCGCCCAAGCGGTCGCCGGCGGGGCCGAGGTGGAGCGTTATCAGGTGCTGGATCAACTCGCCTTGCTGGTGGACAAGTCGTTGGTGGTCGCCGACGAGACCGCGAACCGAACGCGATACCGGCTACTGGAGACGATGCGTCAGTACGCACTAGAAAAGCTCGGCGAGTCCGGCGAAGCCGACGCCGTACGCACGCGCCATCGCGACCATTACACGGCGCTCGCCGCCAAGCTCGACGCCCCGGCGGATAACGACTACGAGCGGCGCATCGAGCAGGCCGAAACCGAGATCGACAACGTGCGGGCCGCATTCGTCTGGAGCCTCGAGAACTCCAATAGCGAACCGGCGTTGGCGATGGTGTCGGCATTGCAGCCGGTGTGGCTCGGGCGGGGACGCCTCCGGGAAGGGCTGGCGTGGTTCGACGCGGTTCTCACCGAGAACGAACAACACCTCGAGATCGCGGCCGCGGTGCGGGCGCGGGCGATGGCCGACAGGGCCGTGCTGGCCATCTGGATGGGCGAGCCCGACAGCGTGAAACAGGCTCAGCAGGCACTGGCGATCGCGCGTGACGTCGATGACCCGGCCCTGTTGGTCCGGGCGCTCACCGCCTGCGGCTACGCCGCCACCTACAACGCCGAGGCGGACGCGCCGTACTTCGCCGAGGCGGTCGGCCTTGCTCGGGAGTCGGGCGACCGGTGGCGGCTTAGCCACCTCCTCGGCATGCAGGCGCCCGCGGCAATCGTCGCGGGCGACCTGATCGCGGCGCGCGCGGCCGCCGAGGAAGGACGCGACCTCGCCGAGGCGATCGGTGACCGTTTCGTATCGCGCCGGTGTCGCTGGTGCCTCGGCGTGGTACGCACGGTGCGGGGTGAGTTGGCCGGAACCGCCGCACAATTCGCCGCGGTGGCCGCGGAGGCCGAGGCGGCTCACGATGAGGTCTGGAAGGTGGACGGCCTCGTGTATCAGGCCACCGTGCTGGCCTACCAGGGTGAGACGGCTGCGGCCGGGGCTGCCGCCGACGCGGCCGTCGCCGCCGGGTCCGAGCTCAGCGGGATCAAGGTGGGCGGGGCCTACCGGGCGCGAACCGTCGTCGCCCTGGCTGCCGGTGATGTTGCGACGGCCCAGGACGCAGCCGAGATGGCATGGCAGCACTTCAGTGCTCTACCTCTTAGCGCGACGCTTGCGTGCGCCAACAAAGCCCAGGCCGCGCTGGCGGGCGGGGATCTGGTCACGGCCCGCCAGTGCGCCGACGACGCCGTCTCGACAATGACCGGCGTAATCATGCTGGAGGACGCGCTCACGACGCGCTGTCGCGTGGCGATCGCGCAGGGAGAGTCGGAGCTGGCCGAACGGGCCGGCCACGACGCGCTCGCGCATGCCGCTGAAATCGGGACGTACCTGTTCATCCCGGACATCCTGGAATGCCTCGGCATGCTTGCCGGCGAGGCCGGTAGCCACCGGGAAGCAGCGCGGCTGTTCGGTGCGACACATGCGATGCGAGAACGCTTCACCTCCGTGCGGTTCAAAATCTACGATGCGGGCTACGACGCTTCAGTGGTCGCACTGCGAGATACACTGGGCGACAGCGACTTTGACGCCGCCTGGGCCGAGGGCGCGGCGCTATCGACCGAAGAGGCGATTGCGTACGCCCAGCGCGGTCGCGGTGAACGCAAGCGCCCCACCAGCGGCTGGGGATCGCTCACACCGACCGAACGTCAAGTGGTTCAGCTGGTCAGCGAGGGACTGGCCAACAACGACATCGCCACACGGCTTTTCGTCTCACCACGCACGGTGCAGACCCACCTGACCCACGTCTACACCAAGCTCGGCCTGACCTCGAGGGTGCAACTCGCCCAGGAAGCGGCCCGCCACGCCTGACAAGTGAAGTCGCTGCTGGTCTTCGACGCTAGTTCGAGGTTCGCGCGCGAACGCGGGCATAGACCGGCCCGGCGGCGACGACGGTGAACGGTGTGGCCAGGGGGAAGTCGTCATCGAGTGATTCGATTCGCGCGGCGCGGATGATGGTGGCCAGTGCGAGGGTGGCTTCCAGCATGGCGAAGTGGTCGCCGATACATGAGCGAGGTCCGCCGCCGAACGGCAGGTACTGCCAGCGGCTGCGGCCCTGGGATCGCTCCGGCAGGAAGCGATCCGGGTCAAATGCCAACGGGTCGTCCCACAGTTTTGGGTCTCGATGCATGGCATAGAAACCGACCACCGCCATGGTGCCGGCTTCCACCCGATAGCCGTCGACGGCCAAGTCCTTATGGAGCAACCGCGGCGTTCCGGCAGCGGGCGGGCACAGCCGCAGGGCCTCGTGCAGCACCCGCACGGTATTTCCGAGCAGGGACACGTCGTCGGGTGTCAACGGCCGGTCACCGAGTGCGCTGACCTCGTCGAAAACTCGATCTTGAATGACGGGATGGCGGCCGAGCGCCCAGAGTGAATACGCGAGAGTGGTGGATGTGGTGTCGTGGCCGGCAAGGATGAACAGCACCAGCTCGTGGCAGATGTCGGCGTCCGAAAGTGGTTGACCTGTCTGCGGATCGACCGCGTTGATCAACGCGCGCACCAGCGGTGCGTCTAGGGAATGATCTGCTCGCACCGCGGCGAGGATCTCGGCCGCCAGCTGATGCAGAATCGCATTGGCCCGGCGGGCCCGACGCTGGCCGGGAGTTGGCACCCATTGCGGCAGGTTCACCGGCCGCAGCGCGCGGTCGGCGACCCACGACAGCGCGTCACGCAGCGCCGGCCCGACGCTCTCGGCCCGCGCGTCGAGGTCCACCCCAAGGACCGAGCGGCCGAGCGCACGCAGGGTGAGCGCGCGGCACTCGACGTCCAGGTCGACGGCCGCGCCTGCGCCCCAGCCGTCGACCACCGTCTGCGCCGCCGCGGCCATGTGACCGGCGTAGCGCGGGACGCGCTGTTTGGTGAACATCGGCTGCAGGGCGCGGCGTCGCGGCAACCATTGCTGGTGCGGCAGGACCAGCAGGTTGCCGCCCATCAGCCGCCGCATCTGGACCGCGGTCGTCACCCCGCCTCGGTCGGCGATCTCGTCGGTACGGCCCAACACGTCCCGCGCGCCCTGCGGTGAGGCAATCAACACCGCGGTCGGGGCAAGCCATCTTGGCCCGAGCGCGACCCGGGTGACGGGCCCGCCGGCATCGAAAAGCTCCTGGTGCCCGTCGACAAGCGATCGCAGTGCCCTGAGCTGGTGCCGGTAGGGCAGCGGGTTCTTCGGCGCCAGCGGCAGTCTGGCAACATCGATCAATTCAGGGGCCTCGAGCATGGCAGTTGACCTTTCTGAAAACCAGGTACGGACAGCGCATTGCCCCCGTCCGCGGGTCCGACAGTCGGGCCGAGCAGACGCAGATCAATAGTTTCAGCGTGTGACGCCAAGCACATGAGTAGTGCACTACTTAACTTTCCGGCGCCGGGAGACTCAGAACATCGGCCGCAGGGTGTAGTTCCGCCATCGATCGGCGGCGATTTACGCGTTTCCGCTGATGTTTTGCGGTTCGCGGTGGCCGCATGCTGGCTAGCATGAGCGAGATCGATCCACGTGCGGAAATGCCTCTGGTGGACTGGAGCGAGCTGGGCGTGAGCGGGCTTTTGCCGACCGGCACCGTGACGTTGCTGTTAGCCGACGTCGAGGGCTCCACGCGGCTCTGGGACGCCCAACCCGAGCAGATGACCGCAGCCATGGCGCGGATGAATGCCACCGTGTCGGACACCATCGCTACGCACGACGGGGTCCGACCGGTCGAACAGGGCGAGGGCGACAGCTTCGTCGCGGCCTTCGCGCGGGCGTCTGATGCGGTTGCCTGCGCGCTGGAGTTGCAGCGCGCGCCGCTGGCACCCATCCGACTGCGCATCGGCATCCACACCGGCGAAATCCAGCTCCGCGACGAAGGCAACTACGCCGGCCCCACTATCAACCGCACCGCCCGGTTGCGCGACCTGGGCCACGGCGGCCAAACCCTGCTCTCGGGCGCCACCGAGGCGATGGTCCTCGACCGGCTTCCCGACGACGCCTGGCTCACCGAGCTTGGCAGCCACTCACTGCGCGACCTGCCCCGACCCGAGCGAGTAACCCAGTTGTGCCACCCGGATCTGGTCAACGAATTCCCACCGCTGCGAGTCGCTAAAGCCGTTGTTGTCCAGCATCTTCCGGTGCAGCTGACCAGCTTCGTAGGCCGCCAGGAGGAGCTGATCCAGCTCCGCGGGCTGCTCGCCGAGAATCGACTCGTGACGTTGACCGGTGCCGGCGGAGTAGGTAAAACCCGGTTGGCCATCCAAATCGCGGCGCAGCTGGCCGGCGAGTTCGGCGAGGGCGTCCGGTATGTGGACCTGGCACCGATCACCGATCCCAATCTGGTTCCGGTCACGATGGCCCGCGCACTCGAACTACCCGACCAGCCCGGTCGTTCCACCATGGACACGTTGACCCGGTTCGTCGCCGATCGGCAGATGCTCGTGGTACTGGACAACTGCGAGCATCTGCTCGATGCGAGCTCTGCACTGGTGGCGGGGCTGCTGGGGGTCTGTCCCCGATTGACACTCTTGGCGACCAGCCGGGAGCCAATCGGCGTCGCCGGTGAACTGAGCTGGCGGGTGCCGTCACTGCCCTTGGCCGACAAAGCGATCGAACTCTTCAGCGACCGCGCCTGCCGCGCTCGGCCGGACTTCGCCACCGACGACGACAACATTGCGACGGTGACCGAGATCTGCCGGCGCCTCGACGGAGTACCACTGGCGATTGAGCTCGCGGCGGCCCGGGTGCGGGCCTTATCGCTGACCGAAATCCTCGACAGCCTGCATGACCGCTTCCGGCTATTGACCGGCGGTGCGCGCACCGCGGTCCGCCGCCAGCAGACACTGCGCGCCTCGGTCGACTGGTCATACGCGCTGTTGACCGAACCGGAGCGGGTGCTCTTTCGTCGCCTGGCGGCGTTCATGGGCGGCTTCGACCTCGACGGAGCGCAAAGCGTCTGTGGCGGTGGCGAGGTGGAGCGCTATCAAGTTCTCGATCAACTTGCCTTATTGGTGGACAAGTCACTCGTCGTGGCCGAAAACGCAAGCGGCCGAACACGATACCGGCTGCTGGAGACGGTGCGCCAATACGCTCTGGAAAAACTCGGCGAGTCCGGCGAAGCCGACGCCGTGCGCACGCGCCATCGCGATCACTACACAGCGCGGGCAGCGCAACTCGAGGGGCCGTCGAGCAACGACTATGGGCTTCGTGTCGTGCAGATCGAATCTGAAATCGACAACATGCGTGCCGCATTCGCCTGGAGCCGTGAAAACGGTGATCCTGAAACGGCGTTGACGCTGGCTTCGTCGCTCACGCCGCTCTGGCAGCCACGCCCCGCCGAAGGGGTGTCCTGGTTCGATGCAATCCTTGGCGGCGACGCCCCCCTGGAGGTGGCTCCGGCTGTGCGCGCGCGAGCGCTCGCCGACAGGGTCCTGCTCGCGGCCATACTCGGGTGGTCCGCTGACAGTTTGAAGCAGGCTGAAGACGCTTTGGCGATCGCGCGCGAGCTCGAAAATCCGGCCCTGCTGGCCCGCGCGCTGGCCGCCTGCGCCTTGATCGCCGTCGACGCTGAGGCGGCTCGTGGCTATCGCGCCGAAGCGATCCAACTGGCCCGTGCGCTCGGGGATCGGTTGAGGCTCAGCCACATCCTCAGCATCGAGGTACTCGTGGCGGTGACGACAGGCGACCTGACCGTGGCACGTGCGGCCGCTGAGGAGGGCTGTGAGCTCTCCGAGGCGATCGGTTACCGCGCTGGCTTGGTGCGGTGCCGATGGTGCCTCGGGCTGGCGGACTTAGCGCGCGGCGACTCGGCTGGAGCAATCGCCAATTTCCGTGCCGCCAGTGCCGCGGCTGAGGCGGGTCACTATGTGAATTTCCAGAAGTTAGGGCTGGCCGGCCAGGGCATGGCATTGGCGTGCCATGGAGACCTCGGTGCGTCGAGGGGCGCCGCGGACGAGGCCATCGAGGGCGCCGACGAGATTGGGAACCTTTTCGCCGGCATCGCGTACACAGCGTTAGGCATGGCGGCGCTGGCCGCCGGTGACGCTGCGACCGCGCGCGATGCAACCGATGCGGCGTCCAGATACGGGATGAATGTCATTCCCGGGTTGGGCGCCGTCGCGCGCACATTCAATGCGCAGGCCGCATTGGCTGCCGGAGATCTAATCGCGGCGCGCAGCACGGCAGAAAAGGCGGTAACGACCGCGGCGGGCTGGTACTCGATGTGGGCGCTGACCACACGGGCCCGGGTTGCGCTGGCGCAGGGTGAGCCCGAGCAAGCCGGATGCGATGTCCACGACGCCGTCACTTGCGCGGTAGAATCGCGCGCCTACCTGGGAATCGCCGACGCCATGGAGTGCCTAGCCTCTGTGGCTTTCCAGGCCGGCAGTCACCCCGAAGCTGCGCGGTTATTCGGCGCAGCGGAGGCCATCCGTCAGCGCACAGGAGAAGTCCGATTCAAGGTCTGGGACGACGACCATGAAGCCGCCGTGACCGAATTGCGTAATACGTTGGGCGACAGGGATTTCAATGCTGCTTGGGCCGAGGGTGCGGCGTTGTCCACCGAGGAGGCGATCGCCTACGCACAACGCGGCCGCGGCCAACGCAGGCGCCCCGCCAAGGGCTGGGCCTCGCTCACCCCAACCGAACGTCAAGTGGTGCAACTGCTCAGCGAAGGGCTGGCCAACAACGACATCGCCACAAGGCTTTTCGTCTCGCCGCGCACCGTGCAGTCCCACCTCACGCACGTCTACACCAAGCTCGGCCTGACCTCCCGTGTGCAGCTCGCCCAGGAAGCCGCCCGCCACAACTGATTTAGCCGATGTGCAGCGGGTCGATCTGCACCCGGACCGGCTCGTCGGTTTGCCGGGCGCTGGTCACGGCGATGCCACGCCGCAGCTCCCCCGCCAGCGCCAGACCCTGGTCGCGGCGCACCCGTACCAGCATCCGCGTCACCGCAACGTCGGCCGGAGTGCCCGGCGGTCGGCGCGCGCCCGGCGGCAGCTCCACCGGTCCCAATAGCTCAGCGGTGTCCGGCAACTGGATTTCGTCGAGCAGCGCAGCCACCGCCTCGGCGGCGCCGTCGAGAGCAGCCATGTGCACACTCGGCGGCAAGGCGACCTCGGTGCGGGCGGCCAACTCCGCCTCCGCATGACCGACCGGATCCCAGCGGATCAGCGATTGCACTGTGGGAACCGATGATTCGGCGACCACGGTCACCACTCCACCTTCGTCGCGGGCCCGCACCAACGCCGCAGCGGCCATCCAGCGCCGCAGCGTGTCTTCGGCCGCGCGCAGATCCTGACGGCCCAGCAGTGCCCAGCTGTCGAGCAGCAGCGCCGCGCCGTACCCGCCGCAAGCGCGTGGTTCCGCGCCCGGCGTGGCCACCACGAGCGCAGGGCGGGCCGCGACCTCGGACACCACCGCTTCGCCCGCCGAGGTGATCACCGTCGTATCCGGAAACGCCCGGCCGAGTTCTTCGGCGGTGCGCCGGGCCCCCACCACCACGGCGCGCACCGCATCCGATCCGCAGCGGGCACAGCGCAGCGCGGCATCGGAACGGCCGCACCACCGGCACACCGGACCCGTCCCATCGCGGTCGTCCAACGACAGCGGACCGGTGCAGTGTCGGCAGCGGGCGATCGCCCGGCAGCGCCCACAGGCCAGCGACGGGACATAACCCCGCCGCGGCACCTGCACCAGCACCGGCGCCCCGGCCTCCAACGCCGAGCGGGCGGCGCGCAGCGCGACCGACGGCAGCCGCGCCGAGCGGGCCGCCGGATCCCGTTCATCGGCGTATCCCCCGTCATCGAGCGCGACCACCCGCGGGCTGCGGGCGCGCACCACCGGACGTGCGGCGACGATGTCGTGCGCCCATCCGCTGCGCACCAGCGCGTGGGCCTCGGCGGTGCGGGCGTAACCGCCGATCAGCGCCGCGCACCGCATCTGATGGGCGCGCAGCATCGCCACCTCCCGAGCGTGCGGGTACGGCGCCCGCGGCTCGGCCAGCGTGTCGTCGCCGTCGTCCCACACCATGACCAGCCCGAGATCGCTGACCGGCGCGAACACCGCGCTGCGGGTGCCGATCACCAACCGTGCGCTACCCCGCAGCGCGCACAGCCAGCGCCGGTAGCGCGCGGCCGGCCCCAACCCCGCCGACAACGCCACCACCGCGGATCCGTCAAGCCGCGTCGTGGCCGCGCGCCACATCGCGTCGACATCGCGCTGATCCGGGACGATCACCAACACCCCGCGGCCGGTGCGCACTGTCAGCGCGGCGGCGTCGGCGAACCGGTCCGCCCAGGAATCGCCGGGCAGCACCTGCCACACCGCGCGGGCGGCACGCGACTCGCCCAGTGCGGTCAGGAATTGCCCGCCGCGGCCGTATGCCTCCCAGCCCGCCCGGTCGACCTCGGCAACGACGGGAAGCTCTGGCGGTGTTGGACTTTCGCGCTCCGCCTTGGCATGTCGCGGCGGCACCGCCAGCCGCAGCACGTCGGCGCGGGTTCCGGCGTAGCGCGCCGCAACGGCATCGACCAGCCGGCGGATCTCGCCAGTGAGCACCGCTTCGGCGGACACCACACGGTCAAGCCAGGCCAGCTTGCCGACGTGATCGGTGTCGGTGCGGCGCTCCAGGATGAACCCGTCGACCAGCCTGCCGTGAAATCGCAGCCGCACCCGCACCCCGGGTTGGGCGTCGTCGGATTGGTCGGCGTCCACCAGATAGTCGAATTCGCGATCCAGATGCGGCACCGACAACATCGGCAGCACCCGCGCAATCGGTTCGAATGCGGCGGCCTGCCTGGTCCGCGTGGTCACTCGCCAGGTGTAGCAGAGGTTCCCGACACCCGGCCGAAGAAAAAGCCGGCCGTGATCAGGATCTGCGCCGCCGCGTACGACCACCAGACGGGAACCGCCAGCGCCTCGTTACCCAGGACGAACCGGCCGATGCCGATCATCGCGTCCGATCCCGCGAAACACACCGCGCCAACGGCCGTCCAGATCGTGGGCAGTCGCGCCAGCAGCGCCGCACACACCATCGCGCCCAGCACGGCGATGTACACCGTGACGGGAACCGTCAACCCGTCGCGTCCCAGGTGCGGCCAGAACCAGACCAGCAGCGCCGCGCATGCCACGCAGATCGCCGCGACGGCGATCATGCGCGGGCGCGAGCGAGCCGACGACCGCGCCAGTGGGAACAGCGCACCCACAAAGCACAGGTGCGCCACCAGGAATGCCCCCAGCCCGAGCACGAAGGACGGTGTCCACCAGGGGATCGCCAGCAGCGCGTCACCGGCCGCCGAGAAAACCAACGCCGGCATCAGCCAGCGCCGCTCACGGACAATCGGATGCGCGGCGGCGGCGAACGCCAGCAGCAGGGCCATCGACGCCTTGAACACGGGCTGGGCCGTCCAGTGCCCGGTCAGCTCGGCGCCCGGCGGGGAACGCAAGGCGGTCACGGTCAGAAACACCCCGTAGCCGACACCGGCCCAACCGGCGGCCACCCAGGAACCGGCGACCACCCGGGATGCGTACGGTGTCTCCATGGCAGACGTCGAAGACCGCGGTTCCGCCATCGACCCCATCCTGCAGAAGGTACTGGATGCGGTCCCGTTCCGGTTATCCGTCGACGACGGCGTCGACGCGGCCCGCCGGCAACTGCGGGATCTGCCGCGGCGCGAGTTTTATCCCGAGCTGCGGGTGGAGAACCGCGGCATCGACGGCCCGGCCGGCCCGATCAACATTCGAATCTATTGGCCGCCAACCGATCACGCTGACCTCAAAGCGCCGCCGGTGATCGTGTTCTGTCACGGCGGCGGCTTCATCGCCGGCGACCTCGACACCCACGACGGCACCTGCCGCCAGCACGCCGTCGGCGCCGATGCGGTGGTGGTGTCGGTCGACTACCGGCTGGCACCCGAGCACCCCTACCCCGCTGCCATCAACGACGCCTGGGCCGCAACCCTATGGGTTGCGGCCCACGGTGACGAGCTCGACGCCGACGCCAGCCGGCTGGCGCTGGCCGGGGACTCCGCGGGCGGCACCATTTCCGCGGTGACCGCGCAACGGGCCCGCGACAACGGCGGGCCACCGATCCGGTTCCAGTTGCTGTGGTACCCCTCCACCATGTGGGACCCGTCGTTGCCGTCGTTCACCGAGAACGCGCACGCGGCCATCCTCGACCGCGACGCGATCGCCGCGTTCTCCCGGTATTACGCAGGCGAAATCGACTTGTCCGATCCGCCGCCCGGGATGGCGCCGGGGCGAGCGGCGAACCTGGCCGGGCTACCGCCTGCCTACATCGCCGTCGCCGGGCACGACCCACTGCGCGACGACGGGATCCGCTACGGCGAACTGCTGGCGGCCGCGGGCGTTCCCGTCGAGGTGGACAACGCCGAGACGCTGGTACACGGTTACGTCGGCTACGCCGGGGTGGTGCCCGCCGCCACGGCCGCGCTCGATCGCGCGCTGGCCGTACTGCGTGCCGCCCTGCACTGAGCCACTACGTATGGTGGGCCCATGACGGCCACCACCCGACCAGAAATTGACCCGGCGCTGAAAGCAGTGCTTGACGCGTTCCCGTTGACGTTCACCGCCGCCGACGGCGTCGAGGTCGCGCGGGCGCGACTGCGCCAGCTGCAGGCACCCCCGGAAATACTTCCGGACCTGCGTATCGAGAACCGCGTGATCAGCCACGGCGACCTCACCGACATCCCGGTTCGCATCTACTGGCCGCCGGGCCAAGAAGCTGAAGAGCACAGCGACCTGCCGGTCGTCGTCTTCTACCACGGCGGCGGTTTCGCGCTCGGCGATCTGGAGACCCACGACCCGGTCGCTCGGGCGCACGCCGTCGGCGCCGAGGCCATCGTGGTGTCGGTGGACTACCGACTCGCCCCGGAACACCCGTTCCCGGCCGGGGTGGACGACTGCTGGGCGACGCTGCAATGGACCGCCGAGCATGCCGCCGATTTAGGCGGCGACCCGAATCGCATCGCCGTCGCCGGCGACTCGGCCGGCGGCAACCTGGCCGCGGTGATGGCGCAATTGGCTCGCGATAACGGCAGTCCCAAGTTGGCGTTCCAGCTGTTGTGGTATCCGACCACCGCCGCGAACCTGTCGCTGCCGTCGTTCAGCGAGAACGCCGACGCGCCAATCCTGAACCGCGACGTCATCGACGCCTTCCTGACCTGGTACATCCCCGGCGTCGACATCACCGACCCCACCGCGCTGCCGGCCACCATGGCCCCGGCCAACGCGAGCGACTTCAGCGGTCTGGCGCCGGCGTACATCGGCACCGCCGAGCATGACCCGCTCCGGGACGAGGGGTCGCACTACGCTGAGCTGCTCAACGCCGCCGGTGTGCCCGCCGAGCTGAGCAACGAGCCGACGCTGGTGCACGGCTACGTGAGCTTCGCGTTGCTCATCCCGGCGGCGGCCGAGGCGACCGACCG
>Ga0335073_10002014_pt1 | contig 27778 bp, 24 predicted proteins | sample Lox_Sample_22_FD_207093 | JGI IMG/M metagenome (GOLD analysis project Ga0335073, IMG submission 207093) | Soil microbial communities from Loxahatchee National Wildlife Refuge, Florida, United States - Lox_Sample_2.2 | ecosystem: Environmental > Terrestrial > Soil > Wetlands | place: USA...
AGGCTACCGCGAATATGGCGCAGTGGCTGATGGACGACTACAAGCTCACTGGCTCGGAGGTGGCGCAGGTTCTCGGCACCGCGGCGGAATATAAAGTGAGCGAAGTGGCCGACCGCAACGCCGGCGTGGTGCTGAAGATCAATAAGGACCGCCTGCGGACTTTGACGGCGGCGAAGTAGCGGGAATCGAGAATCGCGCCCTCACTTCCGCGCTCACCGCGGTGGGCTTTCGGGTAACGGCATCGATGGGGCACCACAGGGTGCGGGCGCGCGCAAGAACGCGCCGGTCCGTCACGCACACGATTTCGGTCAGGCGCTCGAATCGCATGCGGGTGGCGGTTCCGACCCAGGTGCGGGCGGCGATGCGGTCTTCGAGATGCGCGGCGTGCAGGTAATCGATTTCGTGGCGGAGGACGATCCAGAACAGGCGCGCCAACTCTTCGGCCGGCGCCGCCGCGGTCCAGTGCGCTACCGCCGCGTCCTGGACCCAACGGAGGTAGGTCACGTTATTGACGTGGCCGAGCTCGTCAATATCCGCGGGTTCCACGCGGATGGGCAATTCGAACGGCTCGGCAGCGTCACTCATGCTTACAGTATGTGCGATGCTGTACAACAAGGCTATGGAATTCCGGCAACTGGAGCTGTTCCTGTCGGTGATCGAAGAGTCGAGCGTGACGCGGGCGGCGGATAAGAATCATCTCTCGCCGGGCGCGGTCAGCCTGCAACTGCACTCGCTCGCGAACCATTTACAGACGGAGCTCTTCATTCGCCGGGGCAAGCACCTGGTGCCGACGCCGGCAGCGCTGCGGCTCGCCGACCATGCCCGCACGGTTCTGAGCCAGGTTCGTCAGATCGAGCAGGAATTCTCCGGCGACCCGCTCACGGACCGGCGCCCGTTTCATTTCGCCACGGGCGCCAGCACGCTTATCCATAGGCTCGGGCCTCCGCTGCGCAAACTGCGCAAGAAGTTTCCCAATACGCCCATCGAGATCACGGTTTCCGCCACGGAAGAGATGGTTGCCGGCTTGCTCGACCGGCGCTTCGACCTGGCGTTGATTTCGCTACCCTTCGCCAACGAGAACCTGGATTTGGTCCCTCTTTACGAGGAAGAACTGCTGGTGCTGAAGCCGTCGCCGCAGCGCGTGAGTGGAGCGCATATCGGAAACATTCAGCCCGCGGAACTGGCGCACGCTTCGTTTCTGCTCTATCCCAAGCGGAGCAATATGCGGACCATGATCGAGCAGTTCCTGCGCGATATGGGGATCGCGCCGAGGGTGATCATGGAGGCGGACGATACCGAGGCCATCAAGAAAGCGGTGGAAGCGGGATTCGGCTATTCGGTGCTGCCGGAATCGGCACTCCGCGGCGGGCAACGTTTCTTTCACCTGTTTCGGGTGACGGGGAGGAGACTGGTGCGCACGCAGGCGCTGGCGATGGCGAGGACGGACCGGAGGCGGTCCCTTACCGACGCGGTGGCGCGGTTTCTGGAGACGGAGTTGGCGGGAAAGAAATAACTATGGCCGGCCAAGCGCGTACCAGACGATGAAATCGGTCATTGGGGGCGTGACGCCTAGCTGCCGCATGCGCGAGGCGTTCTGGCCGCGGTGGTGCTGACTATGCGTGATCGCCTGCAGGAGCAGCACACCGGCGGGCGCTTCCCACGGACCTTGGGGACCGCGGGGGAGCGAGATCATCTTTTCCAAGTCGACGCTGTCGATGGCCGCGATCAGGTTCGCGTTGGCCGCTGCGAGCGCCGTTTCCAGTTCGCCAGCGGCCTCGATCTCCTTCATGCCGGAAAAATCCGGCGTGCCGCCTTTTGCCAGGAGGGTGAGCATGCGGAGCGCCGACACGATGTGGTTCAGCTTTTTGCGGATATCCGCATCTTCCAGGAGCGTGCCGTTCTCATGGAGCGCCTTCCAATGCGCGGCATCCGCCCAAGCCTGATGGCGCGCCATGTCGCGTAACAGATCAGTGTTCATTGAGGTTGCCGTCAGCTGAGCTTCAATGCCGGATGATCGGCGGTGCCACCGAGGGTTAGCAGGGTGGAGCGGCCATCGTACTTAATTTTCACGGTTTTCCCATTTTTGAGGGAAACGGATATTTCGGAATCCGGTTTTACCGGCAGCACGGTCTCGTGCTTGGTTCCATATGCGAGATTGAACTTCTGTTCGGTTTCGGAGTGGTCTTCCTTCAGACAGTGACAGTGAAAGACCGAATCCGCCGCTTTGGCGGCCATCTTGTCGCCGCAATTATTGAAGAACTTAACCTTTGCCATGCTTGCCCTCCCCAGGATCGGAAGTCTAGCACGATGGTTCCGCGCCCAAGCCGTTCTACCGGGTCATCGGTTTGCCATTGCGAGTGTCATCTTCCAGTTGGAGGCCGACAACGTTTTCGATGACATCGTTCTCAGCGACATTGTTGAAGGTGCAGTGCGCGATCCGAACGCCGCTCACCGGCGCGTCGGGGTATCCGCGGAGGTAGACCGCGCGCTTGCTCTTCTCGGACGTCACATGTTCCACCACCACGTTTTTCACCAGGGGATGGAAGGGGCCGCCGCGCCCATCGCGGATGGCGTATTCGGGGTAGAAGAAATCCACCTCGATGACCGCCTCGGCGACTTCTCCCACGGTGACGTTTGTGAAGTAGACGTTTTCGTACGACCCGCCGCGGAACGAATTGGTCTTCAGCCGCAGCGCGCGCTGAAGGTGGGGACTATTCATGCGGCAGCGATCGACAAACACGTTGTGGATTCCGCCGGAACCTTCGCTGCCCAACGCCACGCCGCCATGGCCGTCTTTCATGGTGCAGTCGCGGACGACGATGTTCTCGCAAGCAGCGCCGACGCGGCGGCCGTCGCGATTCCGGCCGCTCTTGATGGCGATGCAGTCGTCGCCGGTCTGGAAGACGCAGCCTTCGATCAGCACATCGGTCGAGCTTTCGGGATCGCAGCCGTCATTATTCGGTCCGAAGCTGGCGATCTTCACGTTGCGTACCGTCACGTTGCGGCACAACACCGGATTCAGCTCCCACATGGGCGAATTACAAATGCCGACGCCCTCGATCAGGACGTTGTTGCAGCGGTAAGGCTGAACGAAATTGGGGCGCAGATAATGGCCCTCGCCGAAGACACGCTTTTCCACCGGGACGTCCTTATCGGCCATGGCCACCAGCGCATCGGCATCGGCCCGCGCCTTGGCGCGCATTGGCCACCAGTGATCGTTGTCCGCCTGGCCGTCCAGCGTGCCGGCTCCCGTGATGGCGATGTTATTCTGCTGGAACGCATAAATAAAGGGCGAATAGTTCATGCACTCGGTGCTTTCGAAGCGCGTGAGTATGGCGGGCAGATAGCGGCGCGGATCGGTGACGAACTTCAGCACGGAACCTTCTTCCAGATGAAGGTTGACATTGCTCTTCAGGCGGACGGGTCCGGTGAGGAATTCGCCCCGCGGCACGACCACGCGGCCGCCGCCGGACTTGGCGCAGGCATCGATTGCCCTGGCGATTGCCTGGCTCGCATCCGAGCCCGCGATGGCGCCGTGCTTGACGATATCGAAGACGCGATCGGGAAATTGCGGCGGCCGGATGCGCGCCAGGATGGCGTCCATTTGTTTCAAACGATCGAGCGCCTGCCAGGCGCGGAGCCGCCGCCCGGCGCCGGCTGCGACGATCATGGCAGCACCCAGAAAGCCTCTGCGCGTCATAAGTCTTAAGGTCAACCACCAAGCGGCGGCTGTCAACCCAGTCTTACTAAAAGCTGATTTGAGCGCGGCTAAAGGGCGCTGGTGACTTGAGTTTTGCTAAATGACTGCTTTAGCAAATTATGGTTGACCCGGACGCGGGCAGGAACCTACAGTGGTTGCAAGATGGGGTCTAAGGTACGCTGCAAGAGGACCGATCCGTGACCAGAACGTATCTGGAGAAATACTCTCTGGGAGTCGGCGACCGTTTCGCCCACCAAGCCAAGCCGCAGCTGACGGCTTGCATACTGGCAGCGCGGCAGGGCGCTACGATCATCCCGGTTTGGAATAAATCGAACCGCGAACACCTCATCGTCGGTTCCGACCCTTCGGGAACGCGCGCCGCTGCCGACCGGGCCGTCCTCGATCTCGACTGGACGTGCCCTTACTACCTGGACGCCGACCATATCAACCTGAGCACCGTCGACCGGTTTCTCGAACCGTGCAATTTCTTCACTCTCGACGTGGCGAGCACCATCGGGAAGGAGCCGGCCCCGGGATTCGTGCAGGCGTTTCTGCGCCGGCACCCGGAACTCACCGGGCGCATCGAAATTCCCGGCATCTCCGAACCACTCCTGGTCACGTCCGAGCAGGCATCCGCGGCGGCGCACAAGTACCTTGCCGCGGTGACCGATGCGGCCGGTATCTATCGACACATCGCCGGGCGCAAAGATGCCGGACAATTTGTAACAGAGGTCTCGATGGACGAGACCGATTCGCCGCAGACACCTCCGGAGCTGCTGCTGATTCTGGCGGCCATCGCGGATGCCGGCATCCCGATCCAGACCATTGCTCCGAAATTCACCGGCCGGTTCAACAAGGGCGTCGACTACGTGGGCGATGTGGAGCAGTTCGAACGGGAATTCCGCGCCGACATCGCCGTGATTGCGTTCGCGGTGGGGCAGTACGGCCTCGCTCCGAACCTCAAACTCAGCGTGCATTCCGGCAGCGACAAGTTCTCCATCTACGAGCCGATTCGCCGGACGCTGCGCGAGACCGGCGCTGGAATCCACGTAAAAACCGCGGGAACCACGTGGCTGGAAGAACTGATCGGGCTGGCGGAAGCGGGCGGCCACGGTTTGGCAATGGCGAAGGAAATCTATGCCGTGGCCTACGAACACTGGGAGGAACTCTGCGCTCCGTATGCGGCGGTGATCGATATCGATCGGAAGCGCCTGCCATCGCCGGCGGAGGTATCCCGCTGGACGAGCGAGCAGTACGCATCCACATTGCGCCACGACCAGCGAAACCCGCTATTCAACCCGCACGTGCGGCAGCTATTGCACGTGGGCTACAAGGTGGCGGCCAAGATGGGAGAGCGGTACACGCGAATGCTGGACGCGTGCGAGGAATCGATCTCCCGCAACGTTACGGAGAATCTTTTCAGGCGGCACATCGAGCCGCTGTTTTTACGTGCATGAGTTATTCGGGCTTAGTCACGGCCGCCGCACTTCTGGCTTTTGCCGTGTCAGCCCCCGTAAATGCTCAAGATACCCGTACGGTCACCGAGCCGGTGATTCCGCCGCCGTGCGCGGTCCTCACATCGAGGCTTCCGGCGAAGCTCTCCGACGAGGATGAAAAGCGGCCCGACACGGCGCGCATCCAGGAGGCGCTCGACCATTGCGCGGCGGGTCGCGCGGTGGAATTGAAAGCCGCCGGCGGGGCGCGCGCGTTCCTTTCCGGCCCGGTGCAATTACGCGAAGGCGTCACGCTCCTGGTAGATGGCGGGGCGATTCTCTACGCCTCCAGGAATCCGCGGGACTACGACATTTCGCCGGGAAGCTGCGGAGTGGTGAACAAGGGCGGCCGCGGGTGCAAGGGGCTGATCACCGGCGACCATGTGGCGCACGCGGGGGTGATGGGCGACGGCTGGATCGACGGGCGCGGTCCCTCGACGCTGACCGGCCAGACGGTGAGCTGGTGGGACCTGGCCCAGCAGGCCAAAGTCACGAACCTGAACCAGAATTGCCCGCGCCTCCTGGTGCTTTCGCACGCCGACGATTTCACGCTCTACCGCATCCGCCTGCGGAATTCGCCGAATTTCCACGTGGCTTATAGCGGCGGAAACGGATTTACCGCGTGGGGTGTGATCATCGATACGCCCAAGGCCGGCCGCAATACCGATGGAATCGATCCGGGAAATTGCACGAATGTTACGATCACGCATTGTTTCATCCGCGCCGGCGACGACAACGTGGCCGTTAAAGCCGGGTTGCCCGGGCCGACCACGCACATTACCGTGGCTCACAATCATTTTTATTATGGCCACGGCATGTCCATCGGCAGCGAGACGGACGGCGGAGCGAGCGCGATCCGCGTAAGCGACCTTTCGATAGACGGCGCCGACAACGGAATTCGTATTAAGTCGAATTCCAGCCGCGGCGGGCTGGTACACGACATAGTTTACGAAGACGTCTGCATCAAAGACACGACCAATCCCATTTACATGGACTCCAACTATTCCTTCCGCGGCGAAGCCACCGACAGGATACCGACATTTACGGATATTACACTGCGCAACGTGCGCATTATCGGACCGGGGAAGATCACGCTGGATGGTTTCGATGCCTTACATCGCCTGGGGATGCGATTCGACAACGTAGTTCTGGACGATCCGAAAGCCGTCAGGATTTCCGCCGATCACGGGAGCTTTACTCTGGGTCCCGGACCAGTGAACTTCAGACCGGCAGGAGAGGACTTACACATAGAAGGCGTTCCGGGGAAGGGAGCCCCAAACGCCTGCGAAGGTAAGTTTGTGCAGTTACCAGTTAGCTTCGAGGCGCAGTAACCGCCTCGCTTCAGGGGGGGACATATGCAGTTGAGCCGAGTTGCTTTGCTTGCCAGTATTTTTTCCGCTGCCTTATTCTCACAGGAGTTCCGCAGCACAATCAGCGGCGTGGTGACCGATCCTACCGGCGCGCCGGTGGCAAACGCCAAGATCACCGCAACCGAAACCCGTACGGGGGTAAAGACCGCCACCACCAGCGACGCCGCAGGGAAATACACCCTGCCGTTCCTGCTTCCCGGCCATTACGAGCTTGCCGCGGACGCGCAGGGCTTTAAAGAGACCAAACGCACGGATCTCGTTCTGGGAGCCGATGAGCATCCGGTCATCGACGTGACGCTTCAAGTGGGCGAAGTCACCACACAGGTCACAGTCTCGAGCGATGTCCCCCTGCTGAACACCGACAATGCATCGATCGGTCAAGCCATCACCACCAAGCAGGTGGAGGACATGCCACTCAACGGCCGGACGCCGCTGATGCTGGCGACGCTGGCGATCGGCGTCACGCCCACGGCGGCGCCGACCCTGGTACACCCGTTCGATCTAGGCGCGCCCGCGGCGTTCAGCATCGCCGGAACGCCTTCGCAGGGGAGCGAGATTCTGCTCGACGGCGTTCCGGACGAAACCTGGGATGGACGCGCAGCCTACAATCCGCCAGTGGACGCGGTGCAGGAAGTTCGCGTGCAGGCGTTCGACCCGGACGCGTCTTTCGGCCATACCGGAGGCGGGACCATGAACCAGGTTTTGAAGACTGGCACCAACGGACTTCACGGAACGCTGTGGGAGTTCAACCAGCCCGATACGCTCACGGCCAACGATTTTTTCTTAAATCGCAGCGGGAAGCCGCGCGCGGTCACGCATTTCAATCAGTACGGGCTCACTGCCGGCGGTCCGGTAATCCTGCCCAAAGTGTTCAACGGCCGCAACAAGCTGTTCTGGTTTTTCACCTTTGAAGGCTTGAAAGACGCTCAGCCCAACCCCACCTTCCTGACCGTGCCGACGGACGCCGAGAAGCAGGGCGATTTCTCGGCACTACTGGCAGCCGGTTCGCAATACCAGCTTTACGATCCCAATTCCGCCGTGCAGAACGGCACCGCCATCACACGCACTCCGTTCGCCGGCAATATCATTCCTCAGAGCGAACTCAACCCCATCGCGCAGGCGTATTTGAAGCTCTATCCCGAGCCCAACGTAACGGTAGGCGTCCCCGCTACCGGCGTGAACAACTACGACAGTACGGTCCCGACTACCGACAATTACAACAACGAGATGGGGCGGCTCGATTACAACCTGAGCGACAAGGAACGCATGTTTTTCGATGCCCGCGCCGCCAGCGAAACGCAGTCGAAAAACGAATACTTCGGCAACCCATCGGAAGGCTCGTTATTGTACCGGACCCCGATTGGCGGGACGTTCGACAACGTGTACATCGTCAATGCCACCACCGTGAGCGACGTCCGCGTCAACTTCACGCGCCTGGCCGAAGCTCACGCGCTGCCGAGCACGGGATTCGATCCGACTTCGCTGGGATTCCCCGGCTACATTGCTTCCAGTTCCGAGTACCTGCAAATGCCCATTATTTCGCTCACGACGTTTCAATCGCTGGGCGCATCGGGCGCGAGCAACTACCCTTCGCAATCCGTGCAGATCTTCGGCGACCTGGTAAAAACCAAGGGCAACCACACAATCAAGTTCGGCGCCGACCTGCGGCAGTATCGCATGAATTTCATTGTCGACAACAATTCCACCGGCCAGTTCTCCTTCGGAAATACCTGGGTGCGCGCCTCCAGCAGCGCGTCGAGCACAGTGGTGCAAGGGCAGGATCTGGCCTCGTTCGAGTTAGGGCTGCCGACCGCCGGCGACTACGATGTCGAAAGCTACGGTTCTTTCTTCAACTACTACGCCGCTCCGTTCGTGCAGGACGATTGGCGCGCTACCCGCAATCTGACGGTCACGGTCGGGCTGCACTACGATTACAACGGTCCGGTGCGGGAAAAATACGGCCGCACGGTGAACGGCTTCGATGCCACCGATCCCAACCCGATCGCCGGGCCGGCCGAGGCGGCCTATGCCAAGGACCCAATTCCGCAGATCCCCGCGGGCAGCTTCACGGTGCCGGGCGGCCTGGAATTCGCCAGCCCAAATAACAATGCGGTCTTTCAGAACACTTCCCACCTGGTCAGCCCGCGAGTGGGATTCGCGTGGAACCCCGAAGTCCTGCACGGCACGGTAATCCGCGGCGGGTTCGGAATGTTCGTGGCGCCGATTACCATCGCCAACCTGGCGGTTACCGGCGCTTACTCCACGACGCCCATCCTGGCACAGGAAGGCTTCAGCCAAAGCACGGCGATGACGGTAACCAACAACAACTACTTGAGCCCGGCGGCCACACTGAGCAATCCGTTTCCGGGCGGCATTCTGCAACCAACGGGATCGACGCTCGGTCTGGCAACCTTCGACGGACAGACGATCAATTTCCTCAATCCGAACATGAAGGAGCCTTACTCGCTGCGGTGGGATCTCGCGGTGCAGCACGAATTGGGGAAGAACATGCTCTTCGAAGTGGCGTACATCGGCAACCACTCGGTACACATTCCCATCAACCTGACTCAGTTGAACGGCGTGCCGCGGCAATACATGAGCACACTTCCGGTCCGCGACCAGAGCGTGATCAACACGCTCACGGCGACGGTACCGAACCCCTTCAAGGGGCTGTTGCCGAACTCGAGCAGCCAGAACGGGTCGACCACGGCGCTGGTAAATCTGTTGTCGCCATATCCCGAATTTCCGATCGGCGACAGTTCGACCGGATGGAGCGGATCGAGCGGCATTCTGGAAGACCAAAACAGCCAGGGGCGTTCCTATTATGAAAGCCTGAATCTCCGCCTGGAGCGCCGGTTGTCGCAAGGACTTGCGGTGATTGGCAACTACGGATGGTCGAAACTGATCGAGCAGGATTCCTGGCTGAACGACAGCGATGCGGTGCCCGAAAAGCGGATTTCGCCATTCGACCACACGCAGCGCATCGTCATTGCCGCGATGTACACGCTGCCATTCGGTAAGGGCACGCACTTTGCCGTAAATTCGCGCTGGCTCGATGCGATCGTGGGCGGCTGGAATTTCAACAGCAGCTTCATTTACCAGGTAGGCGCGCCCATAGTCTGGGCGAACGGCAGCACGACGAGCCCCGGGGACTATGTTTTCTTCGGCGGGCCGGGCGAGCTACCGGCGAGTTGGAACAACGAACAGGCCAACACCACTACGAAGGGCGTCGCCCTGGCGGCATTTAACACGGGACTATTCGCCACCAATTCGAACCAGACGTTCGAATATCACATCCGGACGTTCTCGAGCACGTTCCCGAATGTCCGCCAAGATGCGATTAACGAGTGGGACCCGTCGCTGCTGAAATCGTTCCGGTTCACCGAGAGCAGCTACCTGCAATTGCGATTCGAATCGTTTAACATGCTGAATCACCCGAATTTTCTGGGTCCCAATACCATGAGCGCCACCAGCAGCGCGTTCGGGGTGATCACCGCGGTGGCGAACCGGCCGCGAACTATTCAGCTCGGCGCGCGTATTGTGTTTTAGGCAACCTCGTCGTTTCCTGCCGGCCACGGCACCGCCCCTTCGTGCCGTGGCCTTTTTTGTTACCCGGGGGCGACAATCCGGCGCAGGTGGGCGAACGAAGGAAGGATGCGGCATTGGGCAGGATTGACAGCCTTTCAAGCGTAAGGATCGTTACTTTCCCGCGGCGCGGCGGATTGCCTCGGCGAGTTCTTCCAGGGAGGCGGGCTTGGCGATGTAGTCGTTCATTCCGGCGTCGAGGCAGCGGGCGCGATCTTCGGGGAATGCCGCTGCGGTCATGGCCACGATGCGTGGCTGGCGCTCCGCGGGCAGGCCGGCGCGAATGCGGCGGGTAGCTTCGAGGCCATCGATTTCCGGCATCTGTACGTCCATGAACACCACGTCGTAGGCGTTGTTCGCGAGCCTGGACAGCAGATCGCGGGCATCGCACGCGGCATCCGCCTGGTAGCCCAGCCGCTTTAACAGGCTAACGGCCACTTTGCGATTCACGGCGTTATCGTCGGCGACGATAATCTTGAGGGCGGCGGGCAGGTCCACCTGGCGCGCGAGCGCGGGCGGCGGGGCAGACTGGGACTTCGGCAACTCCGCAGTCTCGGCGAGAATGCTGAAAGAGAATGACGCGCCGTGGCCGGGCCGGCTCTCCACGCGCAGATGTCCACCCATTTGCTCGGTGAGGGAACGGCTGATGGCGAGTCCGAGGCCGGTGCCGCCGTATTTGCGGCTGATGCTGGGGTCCACCTGGCTGAAGGAATCGAAGATCCGCTGCTGATGCTCGGGCGCGATCCCCGGCCCGGTGTCGCGCACTACGAACGAAATCCGGCGCCATTTGCCGGGGGCATCGCACGCCGTCACAGTGAGCGCCACTTCGCCGTCTTCGGTGAACTTGACGGCGTTGCCGAGAAGGTTGATGAGAATCTGCCGCAGGCGGCCGGCGTCTCCCGCAATCACCGCGGGCACGCGGCCATCCACCGACACCGAGAGCCGCAGCCCCTTTTCCCGGGCGCGGGCGGTGAAGAGCGCGACGGCCTTGTCGACCGCGAGCCGCAGTTCGAAGGGACGCGACTCCAACTCCAGGCGGCCGGCTTCGATTTTAGAGAAATCCAGGATGTCGTTGATGAGGGTGAGCAGGGCTTCGCCGCTGGAGCGGATGCCATCCACATAGTCGCGCTGCTCGGTTGTGAGGGGAGTACCCGAGAGCAGGTTCGCGAACCCGACTACGCCCGTCATGGGCGTGCGGATCTCGTGGCTCATGTTGGCGAGCAAAAGGCTCTTGGCGCGATTCGCAGCTTCGGCCTGCCACTTGGCCTGCTGGAGGGCTTCCGCGGCGCGCGCCCGCGCACGCCGTTCGGCGATCATGATGGCGGCCTCGGTGGCCAGGAGGCGCAACTGTCCGGCGCGGTCACCGGTGATCGGGCCTCCGGATTGCATCACCAGGCGTCCCTCCGTACGGCCTTCAATGATTACCGGCAGGCAGAGGTCGGCCGACACCAGAATTGGGGAGCCCTCTTCGATCTCGGAGGGCAAATCTTCCACCTCCGGCGCCATCACAGGCGCGGAAACCGCCGGACGCAAGCCTTCGGGCGTGGCGCGGCCGTACCACACGCGGCCGAACCCGTACTGTTCCACGATGGCAGCCAACAGCGTCTGCCAGAGCATCTCCTCGGAGGCTTCCGGCCCGACTCCCCTCAGGGCAACAAGAGCGCACTGAAAGCCGATGAGATCGCTGAGAGTCTGTTCGACACCCATGGCGCCGGTCACGTGCGTAGGCTCCCGCGCATCTGGTCCATGCTTTCGCGGGCGCGGCGGTACCAATCGTCCGCGCTTTCGCCCTGGATCGATTGGGCGACGCCGCATACTACCGTCGCGCTCACCTTTTGCTTGGACCCGCTATCGGCAGTGTAATAACTGCTCATGGCAAAGGATTCGCAGATGCCCTTCGCCTGGTCGAGCCGCGCCTTCACCGACCCTTCCGCGATGGCCAGAAATTCGTCGGCGCCCCATCGGAACAGCACGCCCTCGCCCGGGAACCGCTCGCGGAGCGCATGGGTCAGGGCCTTCAGGAGCTTGTCGCCGAACATGGTGCCGTGGGCCTGGTTGATCTGCGTGAATCCCTCGATGTCGAACAGCAGGATACAAATCAGCCCTTCGCGCCTGGCGGCCTTTTGGAGATAACGCTCAGCTTCGCGGCGGCTGCCCAAACCGGTGAGACGATCGACGCCGGATTCTTTTCGCGCGTGTTCCACGCGTTCCTGGAACGCCACGACCTGAGTCTCCAAGCGGCGGACCGACTCCTCGTTTTCCTGCCGCATTTGCTCCACAGTCTGCCGCAGAACCACTACATCGTCGCGCAGGCGGCGGCGCAGTTCGCCGACGTCCTCCACGCGCGAGAGCGACTCGAAGCCGTCCGCCAACCGGGTGAGGTTGGATTTGTGGCGTTCCCCGTGGCTCTTGAAGCTGTTAATGGCCCAAGCCACGGTTTCGACCACTTCTTTCAAGGCCCCGTCGCGTTCTTCAATGGCAATCCTGTTCGACTTGCAAATCTCGTCCACCTGTTGGACGGCGGCGGCGCCGGCGGCGTCTATTTCCGGAACGTGCGGTTCGGTTTTAAGGCACTCGGCGGCCTTTTCCAGGTTTTCGCGCGATTGAGCGGCTAGTTCCGCATTGGCCGGCAAAGCTGCCTTCGGAACGGCAAAAATCAAGGCAAGAAATGCTTTAGTAAATGCACGAAGGCGCGCCTCGGCATTCTCTGCGTCGCGAATCTCTTTGCGGAGCGAGATCATCCGGATTTGTCTCTTTTATCACCAACGATGGTGGCAAAAAGTGCCGCGCCTTTTCAATCCTGCTAAACGATAACTTCAGGTATAGCCCACTTGACAGCCGCGGCGTCGGGAAAATAGCGTGGAAGATACACGAAATGAGCCAAACTCTTCGGATTCCTCAAAAGGGAGACCTGGACCTGGTGTCCCTGGGCGCGCTGATTCACCGCCTCGACACCGGAATTGTCCCCTTTCGCAAGGCAACGCGCTGCGACATTCACGTGAGCGGGGGCGAATTCAATGTGGCAGCCAACCTAGCCGATTGCTTCCGGCTGAGAACGGGGATTGTTACCGCGATGGTGGATTATCCCATCGGCGACCTGATCCACGAGCGGGTACGCGCCATGGGGGTGCAGCCGTTTTATAAGCGTTTCGCCCACGATGGCGTTACCGGACCGAACATGGCGACGGTTTACAGCGACCGCGGGTTCGGCGTGCGCGCCCCGGTGGTGTTCTATAACCGCTGCAATGAGGCCGGGGGCCTGCTGAAGCGGGGCGATTTCGACTGGAACGCGATTTTTGCCGGCGGCGTCCGCTGGTTTCACAGCGGGGGTATCTTTTCGGCCCTGTCCCCGACCACCGCGGACGTGGTGATCGAAGGCATGGAGGCGGCTAAAGCTGCCGGAGCGGTGGTATCGTTCGACCTGAATTATCGCGAGAAACTCTGGAAGATCTCCGGGGGCACGGCGCGCGCGGGTGACGTGCTCAATCGCATCGTGAAGAACGTGGATGTGCTGGTGGGGAACGAGGAAGATCTGCAAAAGGGTCTGGGAATCGAGGGGCCGGAAGTGGCGGCCGGTAAATCGAAGCTCGACCCCGGAGCGTTCTTCGGCATGATCGACCGCGCGGTGGCCAAACATCCGCAGATCCAGGTGGTGGCCACGACGTTGCGCGAGGTGCATTCCACAAACCGGCACAGTTGGAGTGCGGTGGCGTGGGTCAACGGGAAGACCTACACGGCGCCAGTGGCGGAATTGGACGTCTACGATCGAGTGGGCGGGGGTGACGGGTTCGCGTCGGGGTTCTTCTACGGGTTGCTTTCGGGGGCGGAGCCGCAAGAAGCGGTGAAACTGGGATGGGCCCACGGCGCGCTGCTCACCAGCTTTCCGGGCGATACCACCATGGCGACACTCGAACAGGTGAAGGCGTTCGCCAAGGGCGGGTCGTCAAGGATTCAGCGGTAGTGGGCCGCGACTTTTTTTGACTGAGCCGCGAGCGCAACCGAGCGGTGCTTTGAGGAGCCAAACATGCCAGCCAAGAACCTGATGGATTTGACGGGACGGGTAGCCGCGGTAATCGGCGGAACTTCGGGCCTGGGCCGCGAACTGGCCATCGGACTGGCCACCGCCGGGGCAGACGTGGTGCCCACGGGACGGCGCGCGGCCATGGTCGATGAAGTGTGCGCGGAAGTGGAGCGCGCCGGCGGCCGAACCCTGCGCCGCGTCTGCGACATCGCCAGCCGCGAATCCATCGACCAGTTCCGCGACGCCATGCTGGCGCAATTCGGGCAGGTCGACATCCTGGTGAATGCCGCCGGGCAGATTTTCCGCAAGCCCACGGCCGACGTCGGGGAGGCCGAATGGAACGGCCTGATGGACGTGAATCTGACGGGCATGCTGCGCACCTGCCAATCGTTCTACCAGGCGCTGGCCACGCACCGGCGCGGGCGCATCATAAATATTGCGTCGCTGAATTCTTACGTGGCGCTGGTGCAGGTGACGGCGTATGCGGCGTCGAAATCGGCGGTGCTCTCGCTCACGCGGAGTCTGGCGGTGGAGTGGGCGCAATCTGGGGTGAATGTGAACGCTATCGCGCCGGGGGTATTCCGCACCGACCTGAACGCGGCGTTCTTGGATGGCACGGAGCGCGGGCGGGAGTTGAAACTGCGCACTCCGATGGGGCGATTCGGAAACTCGCAGGAACTGACCGGCGCGGCGGTGCTATTGGCGTCGGATGCCGCGAGCTTTATTACCGGGCAGTGTCTCGCGGTGGACGGCGGATTCCTGGCGTCGGGCGTGAACTCGATCTGAGAATTTACGCTGCGAGTTCCTTTTCTTCCATCTTCTGCCCGTACCACCACAGCGAACCCGCCCAGAGCGCCACGCACGGAAACACGATGAGCCACGAAGTCAGGAAGATCGACGACGCGGCGAACGCCATGGCGATAATCTGGCCGATGCCGTAGACCGGCGACGCGCCCGCGGAGAATCGCCAGCGTGCCTGCGGGCGCGGATCGAGCACGGACGACCGGCGTCCCATCGCCAGCGCCACCAATGCCGCGCCCAATCCCGCCAGTGGCGCGAGGGGCGCCGAGAGCACCACCACTATGACCAGGAACGCGGCGTCCTTCGCCGCCAGAATCCGCCAGGCGCTCAACGGTAGGAGCCCGTAGCGCGACCAACCGCCCACACCATCGAGCCCGAACAGGCACTGGGCGTAACTCGAAAGGGCAATCACTACCAGGAGGGTCATTGCCATTAATGCTTCCGGCGGCAGCGGCGGTCCGAAGATCCGGTAGAGCGCGGTGGACAGGCTCAGCAGCAGCGCGCAGTAGAAATCGAGCGTGGAAAGCATCTCGCGCAGATTTTTGCGGACGAGTTGATCGAGCCGTCCGGGAAAATGCGGGACGCGGCGCCACATGGTTGCGCCGCGCGGCAAAGGCAATTCGGAGATGACGAACCCGGCGGCGACCAGTCCAGCCGCCATTGCCCAGAGGCCGACGGTCACGCGCCCGCGCGCCGCCCATAGCGCCAGTGCGACGATCGCCCACGTCATGGGATTGACCCACGGACTGATGGCGCGGAGCAGCCACATCTCGCGCTTTTCGAGGGGCCAGAGCCCGAGGCGCGAAGGGGGAATCTTGCGAAGCGGATCGGTGCTGAGCGGGAAGAGGATCACCAGGCCCATGATGAGGAACAGGAATGTCCCGGCCTTTCCCAGAAACAGCAGGGCCACCAGGAAAAAGTTATTGCCCGCCAGCGTGGCGATGGATTTCTCGCCGCGCTGGAATGCCCGCCACAGCGCCTTCAGGATGGCGGCGAGCCGAGCCATTCCAGGTCCTCCACCACTGGCGATTCCACTAAATCGAAGTAATGCGCTTCGAGCGACTGCTTGAGTTCGGCCGCGGGCGAATTCCACACGATCTTGCCCTTGCGGATCATAACGACCTGCGTCGCGAGTTCCTCCGCCACTGAGAGTATGTGCGCGGTAAGAAAGATGGTGACACCGCGGCGCGCCGCCGATTGCAGCAGATCGCGCATGATGCGCGAAGTGACGGGATCGACCGCCTCGAACGGCTCGTCCAGAAATAGCACCTGCGGGCTGGGCAGAAGCGCCATGGCGAAGCTGGTCTTCTTGCGCATGCCATGCGAGCAGGCGGAGGCGAAGGTGTGGCGGCCGTGTTCCAGGCTCAAAGTGTGCAGCAGTTGATCGGTACGCCGGCGGGTTTCGTGGCGATCCAATCCATACACCGCGCCGGTGAGATGCAGGTGCTCTTCCACGGTGAGATCGTCGAACAGACCGAGATCTTCCGGCAGCACGCCGATGCGCCGCTTGAGCTCGCGCGCGTTGGCCGCCGCATCGAGCCCGCACACTTCCACGGTTCCGGAAGTGGGCGGGAGCAGGCCGGTGAGCATCTTCACTGTGGTCGATTTGCCCGCGCCGTTCGGCCCGAGGAAGACGCAGATGGCGCCGGTCTCGACCTCGAGGTTGAGGTTATCGACAGCGGTGAAATCGCCGTAGCGGCGGGTGAGGTTGCGGCAGGAGATCATCCGTTAAACCTTCGACACCACCATCATTTTGCCCACGCCATCGCGATAGCTTTCGGCGATTTCGAAGGCCTCCGCGATATTTTCCAGGCTGCGCCGGTGGGTGACGACAGGCGCGAACATCTCCGGCCGCTCGGCGATCATGGCCAGCGCTTCGGGCGATTCGTCGTTGGAGCGCCGCACATTGAAGAGCGTCACTTCTTTGCGCCGCAAGTTCGAGGTATCGAACGGCACCAGCGCGCCGGAATGAATCCCCGTGAGCACCACGCGGCTCGCATTGCAGACCGAGCGGATCGCGTGGTTGACGGTGTCTTCCTTGGCGGCGCAGTCGAAGGCCACGTCGACGCCTCGTCCGCCGGTATCGGAGTGGAGCTGCTTGACGGGGTCCGCCTGGGTGGGGTCGATTCCGGCGTCCGCGCCGAGATGGCGCGCCAACTCGCGCCGGTGCGCCAATGGATCGATGGACCAGATACGTTTCACGCCGGCGGTTTTCAGGCTGGCAATAGTCAGCAGGCCGATGGCGCCCGCGCCCCAGACCGCGACGGTATCGCTTGGGCGCACGGACGCCAGCTTGACCGAGTGCACCGCGACGGCGAGCGGCTCGACCAGCGTGCCGAGATCGAGCGAGACGGTGGGAGGCAGGGCGAACAGGTTGGTTGGAGGCAGATTGACCAACTCGCGGAAGAACCCGGGATTGCCGGGCGTCGAGAGGAAGCGGATGTTGGCACAAACGTTGTGGCGTCCGGCGCGGCAGTACTCGCAGTGATAGCAGTAGAGTGCCGGTTCGAGCGCGGCACGATCGCCCACGTGCCAGCCGGTCACTCCGTCGCCGACGGCGACCACGGTGCCCGCCGGCTCGTGCCCCAGCACCATGGGATAGAGCGCGGGCGTATCGCCCACGGCGCCTTCGCTGTAGGAGTGCAGATCGGATCCGCAGATTCCGACGGAGTCCACGCGCACCTGCACCTCGCCCGCCGCGGGAGGCGCGATGGCGCCCTCGACGAGACGGAACCGGTGCGGTGCGATGAGTTCGGCTATGCGCATAATTGAGGGATAAACCCATTGTAAGATAACGATAGATGCTGAGTTTTCGCCAATTCGAAGCCGGTCCCGATCCGTTCGGCCGCAAGTACCAGGTTTATTTCCGGTGGCTGCAAACCGCCATCTCCATCCGCCATTCCGACACCGTGGACGCGCAGTTCATATTGGAGGACGAGAACGGCGGGCAAATTTTAAAGACCGTTGCCATGCCGCATGCGGCGCTGCTCGCGCTGAGCCACGAAACCGGCCGCAAACTGGACGACCCGTGGTGCTCGCGGCTGGCCGAAAGGCACCTGCTGCACATGATCGAAACGGGCGAGGACATGGATAAGGACCTGGTCACCGTGCCGCTCGCCGATTTGAGGAACTACGCCGCGCAGTTGGCCAAAGCGGCCTGAACGCGTGGACGGCGGCATCTTTGTGAATGCTGCCGGCGTGCCTCTGGTGGCGATTCTCGATCGTCTTCCGCCGTTCACCGGAGCGCCCATCCGCATCGAAAAAGCTCCCGGGCTGCGCGATCGGCGGGGCTCGGTTTATGCCGGCTCTTTCCTGCGCGAGCGGCGGATCGCGTTCGACTGTTCGCGCGCGGAATTCCCACGGATTTTCGTGCATGAGGTATTTCATTTCGTGTGGCTACGCGCGGGGAATCCTGTGCGGCGGTCGTGGGAGAAGCTTGTGAAGCGCGAGTTAGTTGCTCATGCGCGCGGCGAGTTGGGGTGGTCGGCCGAGTGGCGCAAGGAGGCGTTGGGTGCTGACGATATTTCGCGGCGGACGCGGCGGTGGCGGGAGTACTGCTGCGAAAGTTTCTGCGATACCGCGGCGTGGATTTACTCGGGGGTGTCGCGGCATGAGGAGTTTACCTTGGCGACGCGATCCCGTGCGGGGCGGCGGGAATGGTTCCAAAGGGCTATCGGCGGCCGCGAACTGCAGGTATAGAAATCAGATTCGCTCACTTATTGGACTCCGAATTATTATTAAGTTTTTTCTTGATTTCTCTGCTGGGGGGGGTATAGTCACTGAAGTTCTAAGTTTGGGATCTTATTAGTATGTCGTAAGGCCGGTGCCGATCTCTGGCATTGCGCACTCCGCGTACAGCACTGTGGAAAGTTCGAGGCACCTACTCGATGCGACTAACGCCTGCTCTTGCCTTGTTACTGGCCGGTCCGAGCCTCCTGATCGCACAAACCAACCCGTCGGCAGGCTCATCATCCGGAGCGCCGTCCTCTACAGTAATCTATTCCCAACCATCGACGGCGGATACGTTCCTCGCGGCTCATGCCGGGGCTACGCTCGTCAAAGCAGATAGCAACGGCTTGACATTTCAGAATGCCGATGGCAAGTACACGTTTTATACCGCCCCAGGAATTGTCTATCAACAAGGCGGGCAGTGGCTGCCGGCCCGTGTGCAAGTTGCCCAAACCCTCGATGGCAGCGGCTGGCAGAGCGATCGTGAAAGGCGCGGACGGAAAGATGTACGGGATCTGTGGGCCGTGGTCCGCGAATGCCGGTACCGCCTCTTTCACCTGCGACGACACGGGTCTGCCCGGATCGGCGCTCCCTTATGTCATCGATCCGACGTGGCCCTTCAACAGCTCTTTCTTCTCCATGGAGTCATCGCCGGTGGAATATGTGGGAAACGGGTCGGGTGCCTATTTCTCGTGGACGGCGAACATTAATCTGAACACCGTGGCGCCGACGGGCGCGATCATCACCTCTTCCTCTATCGATACCAGTGGACTAAGCGGCAGTACGGCGTGGGACTCGCAGTGGGGCGATCCGGCGCAAGGCACGTGTATCTACTACAACAGCGGCACGGATAACTCCAGCCAGGTCTGGGTGTCGGGCTATACCTTCTGGCCCCACGGCGGCACGGCCGGATGCATCCTCTCAATCTCGGGCCAAAGCAGCCTGAACGGAACCGTAACCTTTTGGATGCCCTCGGTCTCGACGCCCAATGCGCCCTCGGGCGCAGCCAGCGGTACGATCGGGACGAGTTACACCTACTCGACGGGCGGATCTACGGCGACCTCCGGCGATACGCCGCAGTACATGTTCAATTGGGGAGACGGCACTAACTCGGGATGGCTGGCGTCCGGAACAACGAGTGCGTCGCACTCCTGGGCGGCTGCCGGGACGTACCAGGTGACGGCGACGGCGGAGGATGCCCCGCACAGCGTGACGAGCGGGGCTTCCAGCGCCAAGCAGGTGGTCATCTTACCGCCGCCGCCAACGCTGACATCGGTGAGTCAATCTGGATTTCTTCAGGGCACCGCGATTTCGGTGACTCTCGTGGGCGCAAACTTTGTGGCGGGAGCGACGACAGTGTCAACCACGAATAGTGGGGTCGCGGTAAGCGGTGTGACAGTCCGGAACTCCACGACCCTTACAGCCACCTTCACCATCGGCAGCAGCGCCGCCACAGGGCCGGCCAACGTCTCCGTCACCACCAGCGGCGGCACAAGCGGCGCTCAAACCATCACAGTATATGTGCCGGTGGTCACGTGGATTAGCACGGTCCCGGTGGGAATCACGCTCACGGTGGACGGCGCGGCAGTCCCATGCAATCCTTACTGCAGCTATTATTGGGTGCCCGGAACGCCGCACACAATTGGGGCGTCCACCCAGCCCGGCGGGACCGGCACGCAGTGGTTGTGGTACAGCTGGTCGGATAGCGGCGCAGCATCGCATGGGATCACGGCGAGCGTGGTAGGGGCGTCCTACACGGCCAATTTCAATCCCCAGTATTACTTCACCTCGCTCCAGAGCCCGGCGGGAGCGGGGACGATCTCGCCGGCCAGCGGCTGGTACAACCCGGGGTCATCGTTCTGGGTAACGGCCACCCCGAGCGCCGGGCACCAGCTTTCGAGCTTCAGCCCGAGCGGGTACGGCTCCTCATACGAGGTCGTCATGAACGGCCCTGTGACCACGACCGCTAATTTCAGCCCGTTTTCGGGACAGTCGATAGCCAGCACCCCGCCGGGAGCCGCTCTCACCGTGGATGGCGTGGCATGCGCCGCGCCATGCACGTTCAATTGGACGGCCGGCACGCAGCACACCATAGGCACGGCATCGCCGCAGGCGCCGTCCAGCGGCACTCAACTGATCTTTTCGGGATGGTCTGATGGCGGCGCGATTTCACATACGATCACTGCAACGGCAGGCGCCACTTACAGCGCCTCCTTCACAGCGCAGTACTACCTGACCACGGCGGCCCTTCCGGCAACCGCAGGCAGCATCAGCCCGCCGAGCGGTTGGTACAATAGCGGGCAGGTTGTGCAAGTGACCGCCTCCGGGTCGTCGTTCACCGGCTTCAGCGGGGCACTGGCCGGCGCGACCAATCCCCAAAACGTCACCATGAGTGGTCCCGCGACCGTTACGGCGGGATTTGCAAGCAACGTGTACACGGCTACCGCAGCGTTCAGCAGCCTCATCGTACCGGTGGGCGGTACGAACACAGTAATGTTCACAGTGTCGAACCCGAGCAGCAGTGAGTCACCTGGCGGGGGACAGGCGGTCGTCAGGCCAAGGGTGAAGCGTAAGGGGCCAAAAGAAAGTGGGTTCAGCTTTTCCGACGCGATATTAAATGGCTCGTGTTACAGCAACGGCAATTCCGGTCTGAGCCTGGCCATCACCCAAGCCGTCGGCTACGTCTCTTCCGCGCTCAATAATGTCGGAACTTTTATCGGTACGTTCTGGGCGACTTTTTCCGCTGACAATTCGGCGCCCGTGCCAGGTCCTTTCGTATTTACATGCAGTTGCGAGTACGATGGCTGCACACTCGGGTTTGAGCCGGTCGTTACTGTGCCCTCGACTCCGACACCGCAGATCACAGGGGTGTCGCCCACTCCGCCCTGGCCAGCAGGCGCGACTATTCCGGATCTCCAGGTTCTCGGGTCGAATCTTCAGGGCAGTTTGACTGCTACTATCATGTGGGCCGACGGAACCTCGACTAGCCAGACATGTTCCGGGATCGGCAGCAGTTGTGACGCCGGGAGCGTGACGGTTCCCGCCGATGCCGCTGGAACGGCAGTGGTGAGCGTGGCTTCGAGTATTAGCCCGCAGTCGTTACTTGGTGGGACGTCCGGAGGTGAGCTGGGAAGCAACGCGTTGGAGGTCGAAGTAGACGTCGCGCCAACGCCTACTTTGGTTGTGACCGCTGGCGGCACGCAGGTCAGCCCCGGCGGCACGATTTACATTAGCTACGCGCCCCAGGTCCCTCCTATAACCGCCAGCCTCACTCTGCCGGGTGGCCAGACCGTCCCCGGGAATGCGGCGTACCGGCTCATGGTCACATTCAACCAAATTATCGATCAAGACGGCGATACCCAGCCAGTCGTGTGGGCCTATCCGGTCGGCCCTATAGCGCTGCCGGGCCCGTCGGCGAGCCAGCCTCAAACGTGGAACATCCCCCCTGAAGGGAACCAGGCAACCGTAAACTGGTGGTACAACGGCACCGCTCAGAGTCCATTCCAGTTCTCGATTTTTGGGCAGAACCCCGCCTCAAGCACGGCTCTCGCAGCATTGCAAGCAACGGGGCTCTGGATGGCGCCGGGCGTTGCAACGGACGAGACCAATCTCGCCAACTTCTGCCAGCCGGGGGCCACGGATGGCGACGCTTACTGCCAGAATGGGCGGAACGCCGGGATGCCGCTGTATGGCCAGCCCGCCGGTTACGGAATTATGCAAACAGACCCTCCGCCCAGCGCTGCGTCGATCTGGGACTGGACGGCAGCGGTGGCCGCCGGCGCCGCGGAACTCCAGAGCAAGGCCGGCCCGGCCTCGTATACTAACGCCACTGACCAAAGCGCGTACCCGTTTTGGATTCGCCAGTACCAGCAGTGGCAGGCGTACAACGCCCTGAACCCTAATGCTCAGATCGGACCGCCCGCCAATCAGCAAGAAGGGCCGAACTGCACCTTCACGAATTCGAGCGTTCCGACCAACTCCTCACCATACTGGTTCGGGGACGCCGAACTGATCAAGCAGTATAACGGCTTGTCGCCCAACGGCTATCAATATCTTTCCTGGAACAACACGAACAAGAATGTACCGCCCGCGTGGTCGTTCGTTAAAGCTAACACGCAGTGGCCGAATTATGTTCACGATGTTTGCAATTGCATGGTTCAGAGCGCATGCACGCACAACAATCAGTAGAATGGCAGTTGCGGAAAGGAGGCCTATGTTCAAGCGGATCGCCCTATGCGCGCTTTGTCTCTTCGAGGCATGCCCCCAGATGCGTGCGCAGCTTCACGTAATCGCCGGAACGGCGAGCGACAGCCGGGTCGAGCCATTCGCGGCCTACTTGGTTCGGGTCGCCGACGATGGCACGGTTTCGAGAGCCGCTTCCCTCGTTCCCGGACCCAGCTCGCAAAACCGCCACAACCGGGAACTGTACACGACTGGGTCGGCGTGGATCGACGTCGCCCGCGGTCGAACAAGGCTGTCCTCATACCTCACGGGTCCGGCCGCGATAACTTCGTGGTCGTGGACCTCGGAACAGCAGGAGTAACCAAGAAGTGTGATTGGCCTGATTTGCCGATGCCGACATTGTATTACCACTTAGCCGAGTTGCCAGGACGAGGGCCGGCCTTGGTTGCCGAAATGTTCGCAGAGGGGCGGGAGAAATTGGCCGGTATGCTCCTCGACAAGTCGGTCCCCTGCGAAAGCAGCCTTGTTGATATGGCGCCAACCGATATTCTGGGACTGCGGGTTTTCGGGAGGACCGGCGTGTCCGACACTGGTACTAGCGATGCCGTAAACGTGCCGGTCGACGCTTCTGGGAGGCTGACACAACGCCTCTGGGGCGTGACGTTCCCTTTCGCGATTCCGGAACCGATGCTGGCCGGGATGGTGAATCCCATCTCGGTCATCCTAGTCGACAATACCCGCCTGGTGGCTATCGGCCTGTTCGCAAAGGCATCCCCTCATCGCATCCTGGTATACCGAAAATCCGATCGGACATGGCACCGGCTGCCTATCCCGTATGAGCGGGTGTTTCTCGCAGACGGTCAATCCACGCCGGCACCGTGGCTGACCGGGTTCGGGGATTTCCTGGCCCTTACCGAGGCACACACAAAGGACGCCGACTTCCCCGAAACCGCCGGCAAAGCGGCTTGGAGGAACACGAGGACTGAGACGGGTCCGAGTATTGCGGAACGGTTCAAGGATGAGGGGGTGGTCTTTCCGGGCAAGCTGCATCTTTACGATATGGCGCACGAACGATCCTACACGATCACTACCAACCAGGGCGACAGCGAGATCCTGCTCGTAGAGGACGGGGTCGTCTACTATCGCGTGAATGACGCCATCTACAAATGCACCATCAGCGACGCTGTCCTGGGACCGCCGCAGTTGGTGGCGAAGTCGGAGATTCTGGGCGACGCTCACTGGGCGTTCATCCGGCACTAGGTCCCGGACCGCGTGAAAACTTTTGTAACGCGCGCGACGGAAGCAAGGCCCAAATGGGGGAACGCCTCGAGGCGAGGGCTGTTCGTACTTATGGTTAGCTGGTCACGCCACGGGACATCGACCTTCACAATCCGGTACCTGACGGTGTCGCGGCCGGATCCCGGCCCGACGTGATTCTCGGTAGCGGCTACTGTCGTACACACTATCTAATTCTCGAAGTCAATCAGCAGCCGGTGAGATCGGGCGTCCGACGTTCGGGCCGGTGTGGAGAGTCCAGGTTCGCGCCGGTAGGTGTGACAGAAGCGGCTGTAACAGTTTCTCGCCGGATTCGTGCTCCTGCTCTTCGTGCTCTTGGCTGAACGCAGCGAAATCCAGAGTCGAGTACTTGTTCCGATCTGCGCCCGGCGTGGACTTGCTCGGGCGTGGCAGGGCAATCGGAATTTACACTGACGGCGCAGTTTCGTTCGGGCGGCGAGAATCGCTCAAAAGCAAGACCAGAAACTGCGGTCAGCCGCTATAATCGACGTGCCTGTGTCTCTTCCGCGCGCCCTCGTCGTCGTCACCTTGGCATACCTCCTTGCCGCCTGCAATGCCAACCGCGAGAACGCCAAATCGAGCGTGAAGCCCGCCGATCACCGGTTTCCCGCTCCCGATTTCACCCTGAAGGACGCCGATGGCAAGCCGGTCCATTTGTCCGACTATAAAGGAAACGTGGTGCTCCTCGATTTCTGGGCCACCACCTGCGGCCCGTGCCGGCTGGAGATTCCGTGGTTTGAGAATTTGCAGCGCACACGTAAGGACAGGGGCTTCGAGGCGATCGGCGTCTCCATGGACGAAGGCGGTTGGGAGGACGTGAAGCCGTATCTGCAGCGCATGAACGTAAATTACCGGATCCTGATGGGCGATGACACCGTTTCGCGCAACTACGGAGGGGTGGAAGCGATACCGACCACGTTCCTGATCGACAAGCGGGGCAAGATCGCAGCCGTGCACATCGGAGTAAACAGCGGTCCGGGGAATTTCGAGGACAGCGTGGATACGCTGGTGCGCGAGGGCGAGGTTAAACCGCCGGCGCGGTGAGCCGAGCTTTCCGGGGGCATGATTCCCGCTATAATCGAAGCAGGAACTATCTGTGTCCTTTCTTCGCGTAAGCGCCGCTATCGCCACCGCGCTCCTGCTGGGGATCATCCAGGAGGGGTGCTCCACCGGGCCGACCACCGTGAAAGCCGCGAATGTGAAAGAGGACAAGGACCGGCACGCCGCGCCGGATTTCGCCCTCAAGGACGCCGACGGCAAGACGGTACACCTCTCCGACTATAAGGGCAAAGTGGTCCTGCTCGATTTCTGGGCCACCTGGTGCGGTCCGTGCCGCATCGAAATCCCCTGGTTCGAAGAGATCGAGCGCACGCGCAAGGATAAGGGACTCGAAGTGCTCGGCGTTTCCATGGACGATAACGGGTGGGAAGACGTCAAGCCGTTTCTGGCGCAGATGAAGGTGAATTACCGGGTGGTGATCGGTGACGACACCACGGCGCAGAAGTACGGCGGCGTGGACTCGCTTCCCACCACGTTTCTGATCGATAAGCAAGGCAAAATTGCCGCGATTCACATTGGGCTCGACGGCGGCCGAAAGGATTTCGAAGATGGTGTCGATGCGCTTTTGCGGGAGGGCGACACGCCTGTTAATGCTGGCAATGGTGGTGTGCCTCCCGCTGTTGCGGCCGCAAAGCAGTGAACGGGTAAGCGTCGGTCAGGTCCAGAAAGTGAGCGGGAAGCGGAATGCCGCGGTTACGACCCATATTCCCGTGTCGATCCTCGATGGCTACCACGTCAACAGCAACGCCCCGGCTGACGAGTACCTGATCCCGCTGAAAGTGACGTGGACCTCGCTGGGCGCTCTGGAAGGCGGGCAGGTGACGTTTCCCAAGGCGGAGAAAATCACGGTTGGCGATCAGACGCTTTCGGTGTTCACCGGCAAGATCGACCTCGGAGTGAACTTCAAGATCTCTTCGAAGGCGCCCGCAGGTCCCGGCATAGCTACCGGCAAGCTGGGATTTCAAGCGTGCAATAACAAGATGTGCTTCCCGCCCAAGAGCGTCGAATTCAACGTGCCGTACCAGGTGCAATGAGCACCATATCTTCGCGCTGCGTACTCTGCGCCTCTGCGTGAGAGAATCTTAATCAGCAATGTCCGAAAATCAGCAGGATTTCTATCGCATACAGAAGCTTCCTCCCTACGTCTTCGCGGTGATCAACGAAATGCGGGCCAAGGCTCGCGCCGCGCAGATCGATGTGATCGACCTGGGAATGGGCAACCCCGATGGCGCCACGCCGCGCGTGGTGGTGAATAAACTCATCGAGGCGGCGCGCAATGCCAAAAATCACCGGTATTCGCAATCGCGCGGCATTCCGCGCCTGCGCGAGGAAATCGCCATCCGGTACCAGACGAACTACGGCGTGGAACTGGATGCCGACAAGGAAGCCATCGTCACCATCGGCGCCAAGGACGCGCTGGCGCACCTGCTCTTCGCCACCATCGGGCCGGGCGACGTAGTGATCTCGCCCAATCCTGCGTATCCGATTCACCAGTACGGCGTCCTGATGGCCGAAGGGCAGGGCTGCCTGCTACCCATGCCCGATGCCGCCACGTTTCTCGCGCGCCTGCGCGACATCTATCGCGCGTCGACGGTGAAACCGAAGATGCTGCTGATCTCGTTCCCCCACAATCCCACCACCACTTGCGTGGAGCTCGATTTCTTCCGCGAGATCGTGGCACTGGCGCGCGAGCACGGCACCATGATCGTGCACGATTTCGCCTATGCCGATCTCGGATTCGACGGCTACCGGGCGCCCAGCATCCTGCAGGTGGACGGCGCGAAGGAAGTCGCTGTGGAGATTTTTTCGCTCTCGAAGAGCTACAACATGGCGGGATGGCGGGTCGGGTTTTGCGTGGGAAATCCGCGCATGATTGCCGCGCTGGCGCGCATCAAGAGCTATCTCGATTACGGAGTCTTCCAGCCCATCCAGATCGCGTCGATTATCGCACTGCGCGAGTGCGAGGAAGACACCAGAAAGATCTGCGCTATGTACCAGAGGCGGCGCGACGTGCTGATTCACGGGCTGAAGCGCGCCGGATGGCCGGTGGAAAAGCCGCGCGGCTCGATGTTCGTGTGGGCGCCGGTGCCGGAGCGGTTCCGCGCCGCGGGGTCGCTGGAATTCGCCAAAATGCTGCTGGAAAAGGCGCAGGTCGCGGTGTCGCCGGGGATCGGTTTCGGTCCGCTGGGCGAGGGATTCGTCCGCTTCGCGCTGGTGGAAAACGATCAGCGCATTCGCCAGGCGACGCGATCGATCGGCCAGTTTCTGAAAGGCTGAGGCTTTAGTCCTCGGGGCCTTCCGTCAGGCCCTGCGCCGCTTCCCGGCGATACTTGGCCATGGGATCTTCGGGCTCTTTGCGCTCGGGCCACGAGGCCATTAATTTCATCATCACCATTGGCGCCACCAGCACCATGACGATAATCAGGTAGGAAAAAGGCGCCCACGAGTGAAGCCAGTGGAGCGTCCCGTCTATCCGGGCCTGGAGACTCCCATTCTGCTGGGCCGTCATCACCAGAAAAAATAGTCCGAAAAGAACGCAGCC
>Ga0335073_10002017_pt1 | contig 27771 bp, 22 predicted proteins | sample Lox_Sample_22_FD_207093 | JGI IMG/M metagenome (GOLD analysis project Ga0335073, IMG submission 207093) | Soil microbial communities from Loxahatchee National Wildlife Refuge, Florida, United States - Lox_Sample_2.2 | ecosystem: Environmental > Terrestrial > Soil > Wetlands | place: USA...
TGCTGAAGATTCGGCAAATAGTTGAGGAACGCTGCACCCGTAGCTGGTGGCGGCGGCGGCGCGGTGGTGCCGAATGGCGCGGACAAGGTCGCGCCCTTCGCCACAGAAGCAGCTTGCACGAAAGGCGGGGCCAGCGTAACGCCGAAGGGACCGTTAAAGCCAGAACCGGCTGGCGGCGAGAAGTAGCTGAAAAGCTCGCCGCGATCATAGTAGATGCCGTAGCCAGTACGCACCGTGAGCTTGCTCAACGGCGACCAAGCAATACCGAGGCGCGGAGCAAAACCCCATTGATGATTCTTCATCAAGGTATCGCCAGCGCCCGCCGTGCCAGCGGTCTTATTGTTACTGGCGACGATGAGTCCTGAATTGGTGATCGCATCGGTCCCCGGATCGCAGGTCTGCGTCCCTGGATCGCCTGGCAGGCCGCCGACCATGCATTGGATATAGCCGTACTTCGACGGGTCGAAGCCCGTGAGGCGGCCATATTTTTCCGAGAGCGGCCCGTCAAAGTCCCATCGCAGGCCGGCGGTGACCGTGAGATTACTGCGCAGCTTGTAGTTATCGTTGACGTACCAACTGGCGGTATCCGACCGGTAGTAGCGGTCGGCCGAACCAGCGAATTCGTCGCCCCCGGACAACGGGGTACCTTCTGCAAAAGTAAGGAAAGTCTTGAAGTCTAGCGTGTCCGTATTCGTGTTGTTGTTCACGATATTGAGCTGGGTGTGATCGATTTGACCGCCAAAGCTCAGCGTATGCTTGCCCTTCAACCAGTTGAGGCTGGACCCGCCACCCCACTGATTTTGGAACAAGCCGGCATCGCCGAAGCTCGTGCTGGGGCCGAACTCAAGACCCCTAGCCACGTTTGGATCGGCTGAGCTGATATCAAGTTGGGGAAACGTAGCGCCGCCGAAAAGCGTGATACCCATGGAAGAGGGCGTGAAACCCTGTTGAGTCCCCGCGTAAGCGCGGAGTCGCGTGAAACCGAAGTGCTGCTCCCAAGTCAGGCTAGGGGAAAGGACATCGGTATTCGAAAGACTCATCACCTGGCTGCCGGCGGAAAGCTGTTGCGCAAAACCGAGCAGTGACCCAACGGCACCGAAGGGGTTCGACGTGGGATCGTTTTGAAAATAGTATTTCGCGGAGAGCCGATCTCTGCTGCTGACCGCATAGTCGACGGACCCAATGGCCTGGTTCACGGTAGATTCAGAATTGGGCCCTTGGACCACGGCGTCGTAACCAAGCGTCTGGGCGGCAGTTTTTCCAAGTTGTGCGCTGGGAATAAGAAACTGTCCGTTCGGTAGTTTCGCGTTTAGCAAATTCATGGCCGCGCCATTGATCTGCGTCGGTTGGACCAGATTGGGGCAAGCAGCCGGCGGCTTGGCCACGTTGCAGTAGGTGCTGCTCAGGGCGGTCGCGATGCCCTGCGCGCTGCGGTCGTCTGTCAGGGCCAGTGGCACCGTGACGTCTTTCGTTGAGGAAGCCTGATCGGCGATTCGCACTCCTTGGTACGACCCGAAGAAGAACAGCTTGTCCTTCTTGATTGGGCCGCCCACGGTTGTGCCAAAAGAGTTGCGATTAAGAAACGGACGAGGCAGGAGCGGCACGCCGCTGATCGGATTGGGTCCGGCAGCGTTATAGAAAAAGTAGTTGGCGTTCATGTCGCTGTTCTGCCACTGCTCCCAGGCAGAACCGTGCAGTTGGTTTGTTCCCGTCTTGGTGGTCACGTTGATGTGCGCGCCGCTGTTGTTGCCCTGTGTGGCGTCGTACATGGAGGCATTCACCGAAATTTCCTGAATCGCGTCGGGAGGAGGCGTGGGCAGCGCCTGGCCGATGGCGTCATAAATCGAAGTGCTGGTCTGGATGCCGCCGCCCGAGCCGAAGTTTTCGCCCGTGTTCAGGACGAAGCGATTCTCGCCGACCTGGCTGCTCGAGTTGCCGTTGAACAAGTTGTTGGTGCTGGTCCCGTTCAACGAAAAACTGTTGCTCGTGTCGCGGTTCCCGTTGGCAAAAATCGCCTGGTTTCCGAGACCGGAGTTCGAACCCGCTCCGCCCAAAAAATCCGCGTGCACGCCCGGGCTCAAAATGGCCAGCTGCGTGAAGCTGCCGGTTCCGAGCGGCGTCTCCTCAATGATTTTCTCGTCAACGACATAGCCGTTCGTGGTGTCGGTTTCGTTGCGCAAGGAGGTCTCGGTAACCATCACCGTGACGGCAACCGGGCCCGGCGCCATCGAGGCGTTCACCGTGGACGTGCGATTGCCCTGCACCACAATGTTCGAGTACACAGCCGTCTTGAAGCCATCCTTCGAGAACGTCACCTCATAGGTTCCCAAAGGCAGATCGATAAAACTGAACGAACCGTCGCTGTTAGTCGTCCCTTTGACTTCCTCGTTCGTTCCGACGTTGTGCACCTTCACGCTGACGCCCTGCATCACCGCACCCGACGAGTCCGTGACCGTGCCATTGATATTCCCCAGGCTTTGCTGCGCTCGGGAAGGCAGGACCAACAACAAACAGCACAACAAAAACACCGCCGCCCTACGACTTCCAATCCTCATCTTCCACACCCCTCTTTATCCTCGACCGGATTTGCAGCCAGATTTAAAGCACACCTGCAGTTCAACAATCAAGGCCTGCCCTGTGGATTTCCTGGGAGGGACCTAAAACACGCCGCAGCTATGTGATACGCGACCGATGTGAACGCCAGATTACAGAACTTTGCAGAACCATTAATTCGCGCGCGGCTCGCGGGGAACCCCGCTTTACAGACGCCCGCGCATTCATTACTCTACCAAGGCCATGTGGAATGTCGACGAACGCTTCGCACCAAAGCAAATCGAAGGCTTGAATGCGCTGGGCTTTGCCGTAGGCAGCACCCGCGGCGTGGTCCGCGTGGAAAAATATGGGTGCGGCGCCGAATTTCGCAAAGGGACCGACGAACTCTACCAGATGACCGTCATTCCCACGATTATGCTCAAGAGCCGCTTCACTCGCCTCTGGGATGCCGGCTACCAGAAATTTCTCCTGACCGACGACGGCATGAAGCTGCCCGCGCTGGCGTCGCATTTGGAAAATCTGCGCAGGTTCAACGAGGAATTGCGCACCGCGCTGGGCGTTCCCACGTTTTACAACGAGGCACTCGGCAGCGTGAGCCAGATCAGCGTCTACGATCGCGTCAAAGGCCGCCCCGGCGATGTGCCGGACAAAACCGTCGGCGCGCACGAACCGAGCGGCGGGCACTGAGACGCAAGTGCAGAGCAAGCAGTTCGTTGTAAGTGCTGCCAAACATCCCAGAGGCTCCCGATCCTTTTTGATTTTCGCACCTGAGAGGAAACGTCAAGCAGCGTTTCCACCACAATCTGCGTCTCTTCCAAGAGCGCACCCTGATAAGCCTGAGGAGCCCGCATGGCCCGTGTAGTGGCATTCATGGACGATCTGTTCTTCCAGATGAAGCTTGCCGAAACCGCCAAACACCTTGGCGTGGAAGTGAAAGTCGCGTCTAACCCGGATGCGCTACAAGGCTTGCTCGAACCCGCCCCGAAGTTGGTGATCGTGGACCTAAATGCCCGCAGCCAACCACTAGCTGCCATTGAAAAATTGCGCGCGGCGCACGCGGACCTGCGCATTGTGGCGTTTTTGTCGCACGTGCAGCGCGACCTGGCACGGCAGGCGCAGAGCGCGGGGTGCAACGAAGTCCTGCCGCGCTCGGTCTTCACCCAGAACCTCGCCGCGATTTTGGCCGCCGCAAAGGATTGACGTGAAAAGTTCGCAGCTAACCTTAATCCTCCGAGCGCGCTGGCTGCTGCTCTTGGCCGAGCTAATGTCCTTCTGCACCGCAATCGCGCCAGCTCAGGAATCGGCGTCCACCCCTGCCGCGCAGACCGGTCCCATCGCCGCTCTCCGGGACGTGCTGAGCGCCGCGTGCTCGCAAACGCAGAACGACTTCGCCCGCTTTCTCACCGAGCGCAACAAGGAATCCTTCGACCGCCTCGCTCCTGCCGCGCGGGTGGCCTTCATGAAACGCTTCGTCCTGCTCAATGAAGCCGGCAAACCCTCCGTGAGCACCAACCCATCCGGACGGCCGACGGTCCGCTGCGATACGCCGGCAGGCGCCGCGGAAATTCAAATAGGCGGAGCAGACACTCGCGACAATATAGCCTTCTTGCCGATCGAACTGCGCGACGCGCTCGACACTTCCGGTAGCGGCAACCCCATCGAAGTAAATATCGGCCTGGTGCGCGAAAACGGCCAGTGGAAGATTCTCTCGCTCGGCGTCGTCCTGCTCGATCTGCCCTCGCTCGAAGTGGAATGGGATTCTGAGGAAGCCGATAAAAACGAGCAAGCCGCCATCGCCGACCTCCAGGATGCCGCCGCCGCTGTCGAAGCGTATCGCCGAAAGTACACCCGCTTGCCCGAGTCTCTGGCTCAATTGGGCCCGCCGCCGAAAGGAACCGCGGGCCCGGAAAGCGCGGGCTTGCTCGATGCGGACCTGGCCAGCGGCCTCAAGGACGGCTATTCCTTCCGCTACGTTCTGGTCGGCGGCAGTTCGCTGGGAGCGCCCGCCAAATTTCAAGTCGCTGCCACGCCCCAAAGCTACGGCCGCACCGGACGCCGCTCCTTTTTCCGCGATGCGGAAGGTACCTTGCGCGGCGCAGACCGGCACGGCGCGGTCGGCAAAGATACCGACCCCAAGCTGCCGTAAGCTGCTGCGATAACCAGAAACGCGGCAGAATTCCGTTGCGAGCGCCCCTCTCGCCGGACGCTCAGTAACCCATTCGATCCATGGTTACAGTGCGCCGATTGCATCACGCCCCGCCCTGCGTCAAACTGATGCCGGTCATCCTTCCTCTCGCTCCGCACTTTCCGCGGACTGCGACCGTCTTCCCGATCTCGTGCAGGCCAAGGAGATCTGGGCATGCCCGATGTCATAGTCGACCGGCGCCGGTCGGCGCGTTTTCCCCTGGTGGTAATGGCCGAAGTCACGGTCTTGTCCACCGGCACAAAACACACCGCGCGGACTTCTGACGTGAGCCGAACGGGTTGTTACCTCGACACGCTGAATCCGGCGCCCAAAGGCGCACAGATCCGCGTGCGCCTCATCCAGCGCAACCAATCGTTCGAAGCGCAGGCCACCGTAATGTACGTGAGCAAAGGCCTCGGCATGGGCGTTCATTTTCAAGAAGACCTTCCCGAAGCTCAATTGGCGATTCTGGATGCCTGGCTCGGGGAGACCTCGCGCAAGCCCTGAAGCGCGCCGCTGCTCAAGGCTGCGTGCGCACGGTCGGGTACTGAATATTGAGTTGTTCGAGATAAGTCTTGTAGCGCGAAGGGTCGTAATAATACTTCTTCAATTCCGGCGCGAACTTTTCCATCTTTTCCTTGTTCATCTCGATGGCTGGCTTGTCGCTGGGGCTGAGGAACGATTCGTAGTGCACGTCCTTGGTTTGGACATTCCGAAAATAGTCCCAGGCTTGCTGCACCAGCTGCGGCTGCAGCAAGAAATCCAGCGCGGTCATGGCCTGTACCTTCGCGCCGGCCGTTGAGCCTTTGTGCGCAATCGGTGTAGCCATGGCCACTCCGTTCGCCCAGCTGTGCCCCGGCAAATTGGGGATGTTCGCCGGGTACATCATGTACACCATCGGCACATTCCAGGAGATGTCGCCGATATCATCCGAGCCGCCGCCCGTCGGATTCTTCTCCGGTTCCTTGAGCGGCTCGACTTTCTCTTTTAGCCCTTCCACCTTCGCCCCGATTTCTTTTTGCAACGCTTTCGCCAGCGTTTGGTCGGCGTCGCTCCATTTCGGCATGCCGACAGCCTCGATGTTTTTCTGCTGATCTTCGGCGATCACTTTGTTCAAGTACGGCGGCCAAGCCGAGCCCACCAGTTTATGGTCCACCGTCGTGCCCGTCATTTTCGCGGCGGAGTCCGCCATAAGATTGCCGAGGTCGTACAATCCCTTGATGTGCTCGTAGTCCAGTTCGCGGAAGTAATACCATACCGCCGCCTCCGACGGCACCACGTTGGGCTGGTCCCCGCCGTTGATGATCACGCGATGGGAGCGCTGCGCCGGACGCAAATGTTCCCGGCGATAGTCCCATCCCGTATCCATCAACTCCACCGCATCCAGCGCGCTGCGGCCCTCCCACGGCGCGGCGGCGGCATGCGCCGCTTTCCCGTGGAAAAAATATTGCACCGAGACCAAGCCGCTCCATTTGCCGTCTCCGGTGCTGTAAGACGTCGCAAAATCGTGGCTGACATGCACGCCCAGCACCAGGTCGACATCCTTGAACATTCCCGCGCGCACATAAAACGCTTTCGTGCCCAGCAGCTCTTCGGCGACGCCGGGAATCAATTTGATCGTCCCCGTAAGTTTGTGCTGCTCCATCAACTTCTTCAGCACCAATGCCGCGGTTACATTCACGGCCATCCCGGAGTTATGCCCTTCGCCGTGCCCGGGCGCGCCTTCGACAATCGGGTCGTGATAAGCGACACCCGGTTTCTGCGAAGCCCGCGGAATGCAGTCAATATCCGTAATGAACGCGATCACCGGCTTCCCACTGCCGTATGTGGCCACCCACGCGGTGGGCACCCCCGCGACGCCGCGCTCCACACGAAACCCGTTCTTCTCGAGTAGGCTCGTGACATACCGCGACGTTTCAAATTCCTGAAAACCGAGTTCGCTATAGCTGAAAATCTCATCCACCATCTGCTGCGTCAGCGTTTGCAGCTTGTCCACTTCCGTCACGGCTTCCTGTTTTAGTGCCGGCAAATCCGCGTTTTGCTGCCGCGCGCCCACTGCGCCAGCCAGGACCAAGGTCAACGTCAATCCGCACAGCGCCATCCGTTTCGTCATTGGCTCTCTCCTATTGCAAAATGGACCGGGAATAGTAACTCGGGCGTGGCACAAACGGAAAAAGAAAGCGGGGCCGCTTGGATGCTGTAGCACTTGGCGCTACTATCGTGCGGTTTATGGTGCGCTCAGCCGCCAGACGTGTGTTTTTGCTGCTTTGGATCGCCGTCTTCGGCGGCTTGCTGCCGCCGTTCGCCACGGCCCAGATCGAGCCGCGCTTCGGCCCGCTGCCGGTCTTCGAGTTTCACAGCGGCTTCTGGGTCAACCTCCACCACGAACTCTATTTCGAAGCGCGCGAACGCCTGAACCGGCCGGCTTCGCCCAGCAGAAGCAACGCTGCCGTCAACCAAGGTAAAGTGCGCTCCATGCAGGACTTGGCCTCCTCGCTTACGCCCGCGGAGCAAGCCGCCTGGGAAAACGCCATCAAATATTACGTTGTGAATTACGCCGGTAAAGACCTGCTCTTCAACCTTGACCTCATCCTGCTCAAAAACCAGCTCGGCGATTTCGAAGATTGCGATGAACTCACCGGGGCTCACAAGAAAACCTGCGACGCCGGTTTGCCGGGAAACATCGCGCAGGTTCTCGATGCCGCGGCACCCGTCTATCGCGCGCATCTCTGGGCCGACCAGGACCGCGCCAACCGTCGCTGGGTCACGCGCGTTTCCCCGCTGGTCGAAGAACAAGGCGCGGGAGTCTCCCAACGCCTCGCCGACATTTATCAAGCCAAATGGCCGGATTACAAGATTCGCGTGGACGTCAGCGCGCACGCCAACTGGGCTGGAGCGTACACCACACTGGATCCCCTTCGTGTCACCATCTCCAGCACCGACGCGGCAAACCAGGGCGACGCCGCTCTCGAAGTTCTTTTCCACGAAGCTTCCCACGGCATCGCCGAGCCGGTGCAGAGCGCGATCGCCCGCGAGTGCCGCCAGCGTGACAAGCCCATCCCGCGCGACCTCTGGCACGCACTGATCTTTTACACCACCGGGGAAGTGCTTAAGCCGCTGCTCGGCTCTACGCCGAAACCGCCAACCCAGCATCACAACTCCGACATCGTCCGCCCCAATCGTCCGCCTCCCGCCACAGACGACCAAGCCGAGAACGACAAAGACGAGTACGTCCCCTACGCCGTCCGCGAAGGCATCTACGAACGCGGCTGGAACAATTACCTCCAGCTCCTCACCCGCTTCTGGCAGCCCTATCTCGATGGCACGGCGACTTTCGACGACGCCATCGCCCGCATGGTTTCATCGTTGTAGCGCAACGCGAACGCTGTGCAACAGGAGTACTTCAACCCATGCCCGAATCGTCCGTAGCAAGCGCCGCAATCAACTTCCATCGCGCCGTTCCCATCCTTCGCGTCCAGAACGTGGACGCCAGCATCGCCTACTATGTGAACATCCTCGGCTTCCAAGTCGATTGGCGCGCCCCAAACTACGCTTCCGTGTCTCGCGGCCCATGCGGACTCATGTTGAGCGGCATGGGCCAGGGCCATCCCGGCACTTGGGTGTGGATCGGCGTCGGCGATGCCGATAAGCTATGGGAAGAATTTCGCGCGAAAGGCGCCAAGCTGCGCCATCCGCCCACCAACTATTCCTGGGCCTATGAAATGCAAATCTTCGATTTAGACGGCCATGTTCTCCGCTTCGGCGCCGAACCCAAATCCGGCGAACCCGAAGGCGAATGGCTCGACGAGGACGGCAATCTCTGGCTCAATAACCGACTCATCGGCCGGCAGGAACCATAAGAAGCGAAACGCGGTCCGGCGTTCGGTCCGGACCGCGCTCGGTGCTCAAGGATCAGGAAAAAGCTAGTCCGACCAGCCGCGGAACAGTCGCAGCACAATGCCGGTCGAGACCCAGTAGTTGCTTTGGTTCGTCGCCGTGCCAAACGACGTGCGGTAGTAGTCCACGTTGATCAGCCGGATTTCGAAGAGCCGCGACGCATGCATATCGATGCCGCCGCCGACCTTCCAGGAAAACGTGCTGGCGGAAGTCGTGTAGGCCGTGTAGCCGCCCGACGCCGGCCAGTGCACGTCCTCGCGCGACCCGCCGAACAAGGCTTCGCCGAAGGGCGTGATCCCAAACATCTTGTGCAGCGGATTGTGCCGCCGCCAGAAAATTCTCGGCCCATAGTGATTCCCATAGAGCACGTACTTCGTGCCGGTCACGTTGTAGTAGTTGTAGCTGCTGTCGCCCGTAATCTGCAGCCACGGCTTGATGTTCACGCCGAACGACCCCAGGCCGCCGAGGAAATTGTTCGCCACCCCGGCGCCTTCGTTCATTCGCGAGTACGCGAATCCACCGAAAAACTCCAGCAGCGAAGTATTCTTTCCGCCCGGATTGGGCTTCTCCCAGCTTTCTCGGGTGACTTTCGGACTCGGTGTTCCCGGTTCCACGGCCGCGTTGGGCTCCGGCCGCGGCGCGGGAGCAGCGGCGGGTTCCGGGGCCGCCGCAGACGCATCCGTAGCGGGCGCACCTGCCGCGCTGGGCGCAGCCGGGGAAGCCGCGTCCGTAGACGCAGGAGAATCGGTAGTGGGCGTCGCTGCGCTGCTAGCAGGCGCGGCTGCCGTGTTGGTAGCCGGCGCAGCATTCGGAGTAGCCGCAGCAGCCAAGGCTGCATCCGCGGCCGCTTCTGCAGCCGCTTGCGTCGTCGGCGGAGTCGGCAAATTGTTCGTGCTCAGTTCTGCCGCTCCGGTGCTGGCTGGCGCAGAAGCCGGCGCGGCACTCGTTTGCGCGGGCGTCGTTGCTGCAGCACCATTTGCGGAGCCCGCCGCGTCGCTTTGCACCGTCGGGGCCGCCGTCGGAACCGGGGTCGCCGGTGCAGCGGATGCGTCGACTGGCGCTGCTGCTGGCTGCTCGGCTGCGCTGTTCGAACCGTTTGCAGCTGGTGCGACTGCTGCATCCGTAGCTGCCGGAGCTTGCGTCACCGGTGCCGGCAAGGACGCCGGCGCCGCAGCAGCCCGCTTCGGCTGCGCAGGCTTTGGGTCCGCGGGAATCTTGGTGGTTTCGGACGCCGCCGAAAGTCTCGGCGTGCTGGCCGGTGATGCCGCGCGCGTCTGCAACGTTCCGCCGCGATCAATGGTCAGAATGCTCGAGTAGACGTACCCTACCTTGCCATCGGCCGTCTGCACCTCGGAAAAAATAAACCCGTACAGGACGATCTTGAACCGTTCGCCGCAGGGCAGCGTCCCCACCACGTCCTGGCTCTTGCGCGCCTTGGCGAAAAGCTGTGTTTCCTCGGGATGGCTCGCGCAGTCCACATATCCCAAGTCATCTGCGAACGCGGCCGAGCCCAACAACAGGCACCCGCCCAGCAATGTCAGCACGCGATTGCGAAGCATGAACCCCTCCTCAGCCCGGCACCCCACACCGAGCCCCGCTACCTTTATCCCGCCGGAAGAGGGGCCCGCGAAACGGGCCCAAAGGTCAGTAATTCCAATCCGATACTGTACGAAGAGCCGGTTTGCCTATGGCGACAGACAGCGGCTCACCTTCAAGCGTTTGGCCAACACGGCTGCGCGTGATCTAGGAAGCGCTAGCCCGATCTCGAGAAAAAGTAGAGCTGCGCGGGCGCATTCGACCGTCACGCCGCCGTAGCCGCCCCCAGCTTCCTGCCGCGTTGACTCGTCCACGCACTCTTGCCTAACATGGCCGCAGTCCCGTGACCGGCGCTAGCCGCCCGGTCTTGCTGAGGCAGTGCCGCAGCCGCCTTCGCCCACATTTCCTGTCAGAGGTCAACGCCATGGAGTGCAAACCCGAGGTTCTCAAGCATGTCCCGCTATTTTCGTTGCTGGATGACGACGAACTCGCCGTCCTTTCTTCGCAGGTGGAGCTACGCCATTTTCGGCCGCGCCAGCGTATTTACAAGGCCGGCGACGCCACCGGTCTGGCCTACGTAATCGCCACGGGCCGCGTCCGCGTCTCCACCGTCGACGAGGATCATCAGGAAGTTGTTGTTGACGAGCCCTCCCACGGCGAATTTTTTGGCTTCGCGTCCATGCTCGAGCAAACGCCGCATCAAACTACGGCCACCGCCGTGGACGAAGCCGTCTGCGTCGAAGTCAGCCGCGAAGACATCGCCACGCTCATTCAGCGCAAGCCGCACGCCGCCATGGACATGCTCGGCGTCCTCGGCCGACAATTTCACTCTTCGCAGCAGCTCGTTCGTTTGCGCGCCACGCGCAATGCCAACGAGGTCATCGAAGAAGCCGCCACCTGGCCGCAGCGCGTCGCCGATGGCATGGTGAAATTTGGCGGCTCCTGGACCTTCATCATCGGCTTTGCCCTCGCCGCCAGCGTCTACACCACCATCAACGTGTTGCTCGGTCACACCGCCTGGGATCCCTATCCCTTTATTCTGCTCAATCTGATGCTCTCGCTGCTCGCCGCCATTCAGGCGCCGGTCATCATGATGAGCCAGAATCGCCAGGACGCGAAGGATCGCCTCCGCAACGAACTCGATTTTTCCGTCAATCGCCGCGCCGAAGCCGAAATTCAGGGCCTCTCGCGCAAACTCAACCTGCTCGGCGAACAAATGGGCGATCTCGAAGACCTTATCCGCAACGGCAGCCAGCGCGGCCCGGATGCCAGCTCCCGTGCCCATGCGTAACACCGTGTATTTAACCTATCGGTTAAATAGCGTCCATTTTGCGTAACATCTTTCTGTTCATAGGGTTGGCCCATGAATTCGACTTCCAAGCGCACGCGAAAGAAAGAATGGTTCGACAACGACTCCTTCTGGCGCGAACTGTACTCGTTCCTGTTCTCCGCTCAGCGCTTCGCTGCCGCCACCGAGCAAGTCGCGCAAGCGCTGACACTCACCAAACCTCCCGGCAAAACCGCGCTCGACCTTTGCTGCGGCCCCGGCCGTTGCAGCATCGCTCTCGCCAAACGCGGCTTCCGCGTCACGGGTGTGGACCGCACCAAATTCCTCTTGGATAAGGCTCGCGCCAAGGCCCGCGCTGCTCGCGTCAAGATTGAATGGGTCCGCGAAGACATGCGCGACTTCGTCCGCCCCGGCGCCTTCGCGCTGGTCCTCAGCATGTTCACTTCGTTTGGCTATTTCGACGATCGCCAGGAAGATCTCGCCGTTCTCCGCAATATGTTCCGCTCTCTCCAGCCCGGCGGCGTCTGCCTCATCGAAGTCCTCGGCAAAGAGCGCCTCGCCAAAGTCTTTCAGCCCACCAGCTCCACGCTTCTGCCCGACGGCGCCGTGCTGATCGAGCGCCGCGAAATCCTTGACGACTGGACACGCATCCGCAACGAGTGGCTGCTGCTCAAAAACAATCGCGTCAAACGCTTTCCGTTTCAAAACAACGTCTACTCCGGCCGCGAGCTCGGCGACCGTCTCGAACTCGCGGGCTTCACCAGCGTCCGCCTCTACGGCAGCCTCGCCGGCCAGCCTTACGGCCCTGACGCCGAGAGATTAATCGCCGTCGCCCGCAAACCCGGCAAGGAGTCTGCTTCGTAAGTTCCTGTCGCCATCGCGCAGGCGCTTCCCACGCCCATTCGCCCCGCGGTACTCCCTCTCCAATACGGCTGTCCCCAAACTGGCCCTCCGAGCAGATGACACTCCCTCGCTCCGGGCGTAGCGTGTCGCGTGGGTAATCCAGCCGCCTGCCTGAAAATTTCGAGGGACCATGCGCCTTGTAAAATTTTCCGTTGCCGCGCTGCTCTTTGCCGCCATGCCTTTCGCCGCTCCCGCCCAGCAGCCCTCCGTGCAAAGCGCGCTCGAAGACAAAATCGCTTCTCGCGAATGGGACGAAATGCGCTTCATTCGCCAATACTCGCCGCTTGTCGAGACCTACATCCAGACCATGCGCCAGGACAAGCAGCTCGGCGAGGTTCCCGACAGCGATAAATATTTTCTCGGCCGCGCCGATTTTTCCCGCGGCGTGGACGTCGTTCCTCTCAACGGCGCCCGCAGCAGCAAAAAGAGATTCTTTGGCATCACTGAGTATTTACCCGAAGGCTTCCTGCAGATGGTCTTTCTCGATACCGCGGGCATCAATCGCTCCAATTACAAGTTCACCTTCGTCCGCCGCGAATTCCTCGGCGAAGTTCGCTGCCTGGTCTTCGATCTCACCCCGACGCCTAAATCCGGCAAAGGCCGCTTCGTCGGCCGCATCTGGGTCGAAGATCAGGACAACTACATCGTCCGCTTCAACGGCAGCTACGGTCCGGCCTCGCTCACCAGCGACTATTTCAGTTTCGATAGCTGGCGCGTCAACGTCGGCAAAGACCGCTGGCTTCCGGCGTTCATCTACACCCAGCAGGGTGACTTTGCCGATCCGGTTACCAAGCGCCTCGCGTTCAAACCCTTTCGCGCGCAGACTCGTCTCTGGGGCTATGGTCCCGGCGGCGCCACTCCGGAGCAGGAGTTGACCAAGGTTCTGGTGGATGGCCCCCTATCGGCACGTGATCAAGCCGAAGCCAACGACTATTCTCCGCTCTCCGCCGAGCGCTCTTGGGCCCGCCAGGCCGAAGACAACGTCATCGACAGCCTTGAGCGCCAGGGGCTCGTCGCTCCTTCCGGCGACGTAGACAAAGTCCTCGAAACCGTGGTTAACAATCTCGAAGTCACCAGCGACCTCGACCTGCAGCCCGAAATTCGTTGCCGCGTCCTGATGACCTCAACCCTCGAGTCCTTCGCCGTCGGCCACACCATCGTCCTCAGCCGCGGCCTCATTGACGTGCTTCCGGACGAAGCCAGCCTCGCCGCGATCCTCGCGCACGAACTCGCTCACGTGCTTCTCGAGCACCGCATGGACACTCAGTTTGGCTTCCTCAATCATCTGCGCTTCGATGAAAAAGAGACCTTCCGCCACTTCGCCTTTGGCCAAACACCTGAGGAAGAACGTGCCGCCGACCAGAAAGGCGCGGAACTGCTCGCCAAGTCTCCTTACAAAGATCAAACCGCTTCGGCTCGGCTCTTCTTTCAGGCGTTAAACAGCCGCTCCCGAGGCATTCCCAATCTCATCAGCCCGCACTTGGGCGACCGCGTCCCTACGGGCTGGACTCTGGTCTCGCAAGCAGCCCCCGCGTCGGCTCCGGAGAAAAGTTCCTCCAATGCTATTGCTGCGCTGCCGCTCGGCGGTCGCGTCAAAATCGATCCGTGGAGCACCCAGCTACAACTGCTTAAATCCAAGTCCGAAGGCACCGCGTCCGACTACGAAAAAATGCCCTTTGCCATCACGCCTTTTTTCCTCTTTCTCACGCGTCCGGCTGAACCCGGCGTAGAGCAATCGGGAGCAGCCGCTACGGCTGCGGTCAGCGCCCAAGCCGACACCAACCGTGAGCCATGAGCCGCTCACGGTGTTCATTCGCTACATCACGCCCATTGCAAAACGCAGAAGCAAAAAACGGGGACAGGGCTTCGTGATCGGAGTTTCAAACGCCGGCCTGCAATACTGTTTCACACGGCCCGGGAAGTTTTCCACAAGCGATTCGAATTGTCCCACAAATAATACTTGACATTTGTTAATTAATACGTTACCATAGGTTGTGACGCTCGACGCCCCAGTCCTGCTCCTGGCCTCGTTTCTTCCACGATCCTCTTCCTGCAGCTCCCAGTCCGCTTTCGCCTCCGCCTTTCCACACGGCGTGGTGGGCTGCTCCGTCCGTCGTCGCGTTCTCGCTCGTTCCCCTCTCTCCGTCGCTCGCAGTTCTTCACCTTCTGCCACGCAACTCCGTCTGCAACCCCATTCCTTTCAACCGCTTGCGCACAGTTTCCGTCACCACGGGGTGGGGGGTGGCTCTGCAAACTTTCGGGCGCTACCTTCCTCTAACTCCTTTCCTTCCTCTACCTCCTTTACCTCCGCTGTTACACTACCGCCCTCCATGCCTGCGCCCTTCTGCAATGTCGCCCTCCCCGTCCCCCTGCGCACCACTTTCACCTATTCCATCCCCGAAGCCCTGCGTTCATCCGTCCAGTCTGGCACCCGCGTTCTCGTTCCCTTCCGCAAGAAATCCCTCATTGGCGTTGTCGTTGAGCTCCTCGACAAGCCGCCTTCGGATGCGCCGCGTCTGCGCGACATCACCAAAGTCATGGACCCGCGCCCCGCGCTCACGCCCAAGCTCATCGAATTGGCACAGTGGATCGCCAACTACTACCTCGCTCCGGGTGGCGAAGTCTTCCGTTCCATGCTTCCGCCCATCACCGAACTCAAGTTTCAGCGCGAAATTACTCTCACCGCGGCTGGCCGCGCAGCTTTGGAAAGCCTCGGCAGTGGAGAGATCTCGCACGGGCTTTCTCCCGCTAAATCCACTTTTCTCGCCAAGGCAAAAAAAGGTCCGTTCCTCTTCAGCGGTGCGGCAAAGACCGGCATCTCTCCAGAAGCGTTGCTCCGCCTGCAGCAGCGCGGCTTTCTCGAAGTTCGCGAAAAACTCAGCGATACCAAGCGCCGCTCGCAAACGATAGTCGCGTGGAAAGGCCAACCGCAAAACGCCGAAGCCGTGGCAGCATCGCCCAACGTGACCTCGCCGAACGCCTCGCCGCGCTCCGTGAACGAAAAAGAAGATCGCATTCGTGCGTTGCTCGAAACCGAGCGCGGCCCGCTTCCTCTGTCTCAACTCCTGAGACTCGCGCAAGTCACCCGTAATTTCGTCAAGCGCTTGCTCGCCGAAGGCTTGCTCGAATCCTGGGAAGAGCCCATCGATCCCGCGGAAGATCCTTTCGATGCCGGTTACACACCCGCCGGCCACGAACTCAATGCCGAGCAGGAAAGCGCCATGAAAGCCATTCGCGCGCGCTTCGAGCTGGGCGAATTTGGCGTGCAACTCCTCCACGGCGTCACCGGCAGCGGCAAAACGGAAGTCTATTTGCGGGCCGTGCAGGAAACGCTAGCGCGCGGAAAAACGGCCATCGTGCTCGTTCCAGAAATCGCGCTCACGTTATGGATCGGCCGCCAAATGCGCGCCTGGTTTGGGGCGAAGTACGAAGGCGTTGCCGTTCTGCACTCCGCGCTGAGCGATGTCGAACGCGCTCGCGAGTGGTGGCGCGTGCGCAACGGCGAAGCACGCGTGGTTGTCGGCACACGCTCCGCGATTTTTGCGCCGCTCGAAAATGTTGGCCTCATCATCGTCGACGAGGAACAAGAAACCAGTTACAAACAGGAAGAGACGCCGCGCTATCACGGCCGCGACGTCGCCATCGTCCGTGCCAAATCCGAAAACGCGCTCGCGCTGCTCGGCTCCGCCACGCCTTCTCTGGAAACCTACCATCACGCAATGACCGGCAAATACGATTTGCTGGTGATGGCTTCTCGCGTTGCCGATCGCCAGCTCGCTAGCGTTGAAATTGTGGACATGCGCCAGGATTTTCAGCAAACGCACAAAGCCAGCCCGATCTCATCGGTGCTGCACACTGGAATTCAGCAGTGCCTCGAAAACAAGACGCAAGCGCTGGTCTTAATCAATCGCCGCGGTTATTCCTGGTCGGTGCTGTGCCGCAGCTGCGGCAATAGCGTGCAATGCGCCAATTGCAGCATCTCGATGACCTATCACAAACATCGCAACCGCCTCGAGTGCCACTACTGCGGCTCGATCCAGTCCGTTCCGAAGCAATGCCCCAAGTGCCAATCGCCATATGTCTATTTTTTCGGCGAAGGCTCCGAGCATCTCGAAGAGCGCCTGCGTAAAGAGTTTCCCGGCGCGCGCATCGCCCGCCTCGATCGCGACACCGCACGCACCAAGCGGCAGTATCAGGAAACGTTGGGAGCCTTCGCGGACGGCGCGCTGGACATTCTCGTCGGCACACAAATGCTCGCCAAAGGCCACGATTTTCAGCGCGTCACTCTCGTCGGCGTCATCTCCGCGGATTCGTCGTTGCACTTGCCCGACTTTCGCGCGGCTGAACGCACCTTTCAGTTGCTCACGCAAGTCGCCGGACGCGCGGGCCGCGGCGAACTTCCCGGCCGCGTGCTGATCCAGACCTACTATCCCGAGCACTACGCCATTCAAGACGCCATCAAGCAGGACTACTCCGCTTTTTTTGAGCGCGAAATGCATTTCCGTCGCATGCTGGCCTATCCGCCGCTCACTGCGTTGGCCAACGTCATTGTGCGCGACACCAGCCTCGACAAAGTCATTCAGTGGTGCCGCAAGCTCTCCGAATATTTCTCTCCTCACGACGGCCACCAGGTCCGCATCCTCGGCCCCGCCACCGCTCCGCTCGCGCGCTTGAAGAAAGAGCACCGCTTCCAGTTCTTGCTGAAGTCGCCCAAGCGCTCCGTACTCACCAAGCTTCTCTCCGGCGCCCTGGCCTACTGCGACGCCCAGGAAATTCCCCAAACCGCAATTCTCGTGGATATGGATCCTTTGAGTTTGTTCTGAGTGCGAAATGCCGGAACGCAGCTAGATACTGATGAGCGCAATGCCCGCAAAGATGAACGCAATGCCCAGCCACTGCCACCGTGAAACGTGCTCGCGCAGAACGATCGCCGCGAGCCCCACCGTGATGGCACCGTACAACGACGCCAGCACGCTGACGACCGACACCTGCTCCAGCTTCATTCCGATATTGTTCAGTACAAACGCGCCCGTATCCGTCAGGCCCATGGCGAGGACCCAGCCGCCGACGCGGCCCGTGGGAGGCTGGATCGGCTGTCGCGCCACCAGAATGATCGCAGCGGTCAGCACCGAGCAGGTGAGTCGCAGCACCCAAACTGCTTGGGGTGCGCCTGTCGCGGGAATAATCCGCGTTCCCAGCAGCCAAAACAACACGCCAAATCCGAGAGCTGCCAACAATGCCCAGCCCATGCCGCTTGTCCCGCGTCGCGCCGAATCAGATTCCTTCATTGCGGGAGGTTTTTCTCCCGCCGCCACCAGCACAACTCCGAGAATGGTGCACGCAATGCCCGCGACACGCGCCGGCCGCAAATGCTCGCCGCTCGCCACAACCGAAAGGAGCACCGTCAACACGGGATAGCTCGACGAAATCGGCGCGACGACTGCCAGCTTGCCGACCTCGAAGGAGCGATACAGAGAAAGCGTGCCAACAGAATTCAGCAAGCCGGCGGCAACGCCCCAGACCCACGGGCGCAAACCAGAGCCGTCCGCGAGATGGCCCCAGCCGCCGAGCCACGGCAAAGCGGTGGTGAGCAACAAAAAACCCGTGAATTGCATGTACAACGTCGTACGCAGCGTGCCAATACGGTGCGTGGCAAACCGCGCGAGAAAATCGCTGCCGCCCCAGGCAAATGCGGTGAGGATGCCCAGCAGAATTCCCATGGAGAACTACACTCGTCCTTCGCTAGAGGAGACGGTGGGCATGAAGAATCAGGAAGCGGCTTCGGCAGATTTCTTCTTGGGTTGCAGACCGAGGACGGCCATTACTTTTTGCAGGTCTTTCCAGACTTCGCTCTTGGCGCTGGGATTGCGGAGCAGGTAGGCCGGGTGATAGGTGGCCATCAATTTTTTGCCGCGAAAATCAAGCCACTGGCCACGGAACTGCGAAATGCCGCGATTCGTTGCGAGCAGCGTTTGCGCCGAGCATGCACCGAGGCACACGATCACCTTGGGATTGATGGTGTCCAACTGGCGCAGCAGAAATGGCGAACACTCCGCAACCTCGTCTTTTTCCGGAAGACGATTTTCCGGCGGACGGCACTTCACCACATTGCAGATGTACACATCTTTGCGTTGCAGGCCCATCGCTTCGATCATTTGCGTGAGCAGCTTTCCGGCGCGCCCGACAAACGGCAGGCCCTGCATGTCTTCGTCGTGGCCGGGCCCTTCGCCGACAAAAACCAGCTCGGCTTTGGGATTGCCATCGGCGAAAACAATGTTGTTGCGGGTCTTGTGCAGCTTGCAGCGCTGGCAGTCGCCGAGATCTTCGCGAATTTTCAGCAGCGTGTCGCCCTCGACTCGGTTGACGGCTTCAAACAGCGAAGGCCCGGAAGGAACCGGAAGCGCAATGGGCTTCACGTTGATCGTCGTGGAACCAGCCGTGGACTTTGGCGACGCATACAAAGGGGGCCGCGCTGCCGGAGCAGCTGAGGAGGGTATCGGCGGAGCGACGACAGATGACTGTGACGGCAAAGACGTGCGAGAAGATTTGGGCAAGGAGGAATCCTCAGAAGAGATTGCTTCTCGATGGGAAGCGGAAACTGGCAAATGTGTTTCTATTCTCCGAGATGTCGCTGGTGCTACCGGATGGCTTAAGGCTGACGAGGTGAAGGCGTCGGCTGCTGAGTTGTCCGCTCCATTGCTGACGGAAGAGCGCGAGGTGTAGAAGAGGCGGATGCCGAGATGATCGTAGAAGGCGAGGCGCTCGGAGATTTTTTTCTTAAGGGCGTCGGGAAGATGCTCAGGCATGTTCCGCATGATACAAGACGGAGCGGGCGGGTTACACGCGAGAATGTTGGGCGCTGTGGATATTCTTGAGGCGCAGCACTTCGTCGAGAATGCGCTGGGCGACTTCAATCTTGGTCAATTTAGGGAGCGCGAGATCGCGGCCATCGCGAGCGAAAAGGGTGACGATGTTGGTGTCGTGATCAAAGCCAGCGCCTTCCGCGGTCACGTCGTTGGCGACAATAAGGTCGGCATTTTTTGCGGCCAGCTTTTTGCGCGCGTTCTCCGCAACGTTTTGCGTTTCCGCAGCGAAACCGACAATGAGGCGTTCGCCTTTGGAGCGGGCCGCTTCCGTCAAAATGTCAGGAGTCGGCTCGAGCTGCAGGCTCAACGGTTCTCTGCTGCGCTTGATTTTTTCTGATGCCTGCTGCGCGGGGCGATAGTCGGCAACGGCGGCGGCGAAAATCGCGACGGAGCATTCGACGATTCTGGAGTTCACCGTCGCACGCATCTGTTCGACAGTGCGCACATCCATGCGTTCGACGCCGGGAGGTGTGTCCAGATTCACCGGGCCGCTCACGAGAAGCACTTTTGCACCGCGGCGCGCAGCGGCTTCAGCCACGGCGTAGCCCATTTTTCCGGAGGAGCGATTCGTCAGGTAGCGAACAGGATCGAGATCCTCGCAGGTCGGCCCAGCGGTGACCAGGATGGTTTGGCCGCGCAAATCCTGTTGGGCGTGCAGCACCTCGCGGACCGTGGCAACGATCGCGGACTGGCTCGCCAGACGGCCCGCGCCAGTCATGCCGCAAGCGAGATAACCTTCGTCTGGATTGACGATGTGGACGCCGCGAAGGCGCAACGTTTCAATGTTCTCTTGCGTGGCCGCGTGGTTCCACATGTTGACGTTCATCGCCGGCGCGACCACGACAGGTGCAGTGGTAGCGAGATAGAGCGTAGTCAGGAAATCGTCAGCAATGCCACGGGCAAACTTTGCAAGGATGTCCGCCGTGGCAGGCGCGACGAGAAGAAGATCGGTGCGTTGGGCGACGGCGATATGTTCGATCGCACTTTCGAGGTTGGCATCGCCGCCTTCGGATTTTTCGAAGAGATCGGTGATGACTTTCTGGCCAGAGAGCGCGGCAAACGTTAACGGGGTGATGAATTCGCGGGCGCCGCGGGTCATTACGACTTGTACAGTGAAATTTTCCTGTTGGAGCAAACGCACCAGTTCGGCGGCTTTGTAAGCCGCCACGCCGCCGGTAACGCCGAGAGTAATGCGCATGTCAATTCGCTACGCTTTTCTGAAATGGGGCGCCTACTGCGCGCCTTACAGTCTCGATCCGAGTCCACAAACTCCGGAGGGGTTCCTTAGAAGGATGCCCCGACATGTCCAGATGGCGCGAACCAATCCGGTACATTCGATGCGGGCGGCGCGATTGGCGCCGCAGAACACGGCACGGCCACGCCGCTATTTGCGGCGCTTGTTGCCGTCCTTGTCCACGTCGATCGAGTCGGGCTCCGTAAAGTCGTATTCGAGCAGGTCGTGATCGACTTCCTCACAGGCGATGCGCGTCGGCTTAAGAGTTCTGGGGTTTTCAATCAGCGACGGGGCCCCGGCCATGAGCTGGCGGGCGCGGCGAGCGGCGAGCACGACGTAAGCGAACTGGCTCTCCGGAGCTTTGGTCTGCGCGGTCATAGTCAATCTTTCCCCCCAAACGATGCCAGAAGTTCCTCGACCCGAGGTTTGCGCCGCACGCTGGAGCAGCGCAGCGCAACAACGATAGCTTGCGCTTCGCGGCCGGCACGCTGGACATCATCATTCACGACGCAGTAGTCGTAATACTTTCCAAACGCCGCAATCTCGTCGCGCGCTTTGGCGAGGCGGCGGGCAATCTCGTCATCGGAATCGGTACCGCGATTCCGCAACCGCCTTTCCAATTCTGCGCGAGATGGAGGCAAAATGAAAATAGCCACCGACTCGGGCAGCTTTTCTTTTACCTGCGCCGCGCCCTGCACGTCAATTTCGAGGACCAAGTCGAGATTCTTCCGGCGCGATTCTTCGAGCCACTTTTTCGGCGTCCCGTAAGAGTGTTTGCCGAAGACGCGCGCGTATTCAAGAAAATCACCGCGCGCGACCATGGCATCGAATTCCGCCTCGGTGACAAAATCATAGCACTTCCCAGTGGCTTCGGTCGCGCGACGAGGCCGAGTAGTACACGAGATGGAAGGCATGGTGCCGGGAAGTTCGAGAATTTTCTGCACCAGAGTGGATTTGCCGGAGCCGGATGGGCCGGAGACGATGAGCACCATCGGGGGAAGAGCGCGATCGGTGGTCATTCGATGTTCTGCACCTGTTCGCGCAGTTTTTCGATTTCAGCTTTGATTTCGAGAGCGAGGCCGGTGATGGCGAGAGCCTCGCTTTCGACGCCTGGAGTCTTGGAAAGCAGCGTATTCGCTTCGCGATGCATTTCCTGGAGCAGGAAGTCGAGTTTTTTGCCCATTTCGCCGGCGCCGTCGAGAAGCTTAGCGAATTGTGTCAGATGGCTGCGGAGGCGGTCCAGCTCCTCGCTGACGTCGCCGCGCTCGGCGAGCAGAGCAGCTTCCTGCGCGAGGCGGGCGGGATCGAGATTGACACCGCCGAGGAGATCTTTCAGGCGCGCTTCGAGGCGGCGCGCAAACACGGGACGGAGTGTCGCGGCGAGTTCACGTACCTGCTCAGCGTGTTCGCCGATTTGCTTGAGACGCTGGCGGAGATCTTCGGTCAGATGTTGGCCTTCCGTGCGGCGCATTTCGTCAAGCTTGACGAGAGCTTCGAAGAGGCAAATTTCCAGCGCTTGACCGAGACGTTGTTGTTCGTCTTCCGCTTCGGGAACGGCAACGGAAAGGCCGGCAATCACACCGGGGAGGCGAAGCAATGAGACGACGTCGATGTCCGCGCCCAGCGAAGATTGTTGATGCATTTCTTCCGCGACGCGGAGATACGTTTGCGCTAGTTCGCGATTGACCTGCACGGGAGCGGTAGCCGCGGGGTCTACGGTGAGGTGGACTTCGACGTGGCCGCGATGAATGCGCTCGCGAAGAATTTGGCGCAGGCGCAGCTCGTACAGGTCGAAGCCTTCGGGCAGGCGAAGCTTCAAATCGAGAAAACGGTGATTCACGCTCTTGACGCTGACACGCACCGCATAGCCATTTTTTTCAGTGCGGGCCTGGGCAAAGCCAGTCATGGAGAGGCATTCGGCTGGCTTTTTGGAGACGAGCGTGGATTGGGTCATAGCGATTCCGCTGGCGCGACGCTGGCGGGGGCTGCAGGAGCGGGCGCCAGAAAATCATCGTCGGCAAATTGCAGATCGTGCAAACGGGCGTAAATGCCGCCCTGCGCGATGAGTTCGGAGTGCGTGCCGCTTTCGCGAATCTGCCCCTCCTCAAGGACAAGAATTTTATCCGCTCGGCGAATGGTCGCCAAGCGGTGAGCGATCACAAAAGCGGTGCGGCCGACCATGAGGTTGGCAAGAGCCTTCTGGACGTACATTTCGGATTCGGCGTCGAGTTCGGAAGTGGCTTCGTCGAGGATGAGGATGGGCGAGTCCTTCAGAATGGCGCGAGCAATAGCGACGCGCTGGCGCTGGCCGCCGCTGAGGCGGGTACCGCGTTCGCCGAGCACCGTGTCGTAGCCTTGCGGCAGCTCGGAGATGAAGTCGTGCGCGAGAGCGGCTTGCGCTGCGGCGACAACACGATCCTGGGGAACGTTGGAGAGGCCGTAGCAAATGTTATTCCAGACGGTATCGTGAAAAAGAATGTTTTCCTGGGTGACGATGGCAATTTGCGAGCGGAGCGAGCGGATGGTGACTTCGCGAATGTCAGTGCCATCAATGCGGATCGTGCCGGAGGAGAGTTCGTAGAAACGCGGGAGAAGATTGACGAGGGTGGTCTTGCCGGCGCCGCTGGAGCCGACGAGGGCGACGATTTCGCCCCGCTGCGCCGTAACGTTGACGCCTTCGAGTACCCCGGCGGAGCCATTTTCGTAAGAGAAATTGACGTTCTGAAATTCGATGAGGCCGGAGAACGGAGCGAGTTGCCGGGCGCCGGGCTGTTCGAGGTTTTCTTCCCGGCGATCGAGATAGGCAAAAACCTGGGCGCTGGCGCCCTGCGCGGACTGAAATTGCTGGTAGACATAGCCGAGGCGCTTGAGCGGCATATAGGCGCTAAAGAGCGCGTAGACAAAAGCGAAGAAGGTGCCGGCGGTCATTTCGTGAGCACGAATACGATCGCGGGCGTAGAGGAGGAGCAAAGGAATGACGATCGCGCCGAGGAGGTCCATGAGCGGAGGCGTAATGGTTGCGGCACGAACCCAGCGCATGTTGTCGCGGAGGAGACGGCGAGCGGTTTCGGCGAATTTGCGAATCTCGAAGTTCTCCATACCGAAGGCTTTCACGACCCGGTTGCCAGCGGTGGTTTCCTGAAGAATCTGGCTGAGGTCGGCGAGGCGCGTCTGGCTGTTTTCGGCGGAACGGCGGATCTTGCGACCGAATTTGCCGACAGGAAGCACGACGAGAGGAAGAAGAACGATGGAGGCGAGAGCCATCTTCCAGTCGATCCAGAAGAGGACGTTGACGAGGACGATCAGGCTGAAGCCCTTCTGAAAAAGGTCGGCGAGATATTCGGAAAGCGCGACGCGGGTGCGTTCGACGTCGTTGATGGTGGCCGAAAGCAGGCGGCCGACCGGGTTATGCTGAAAGAAGGCGATGGGTTGGCGAATGATCTTCGCATAGACCTGATTGCGCAGATCGGTGATGGCGGCCTGGCCAACATATTGAATTTCGGTGATGCCGAGATATTCGGAGATAGCTTTGCCGAGATAGAGTGTGGGCAGAACGATGGCGAAGATCGTAGCGACGTTGTGGATGCTAGAGGGAAGAAAATCGTTGAGATAAACGACGTGGCCGCCGGGAAGGGTAACGAGAGGAAGTCGGGTGACGGTGACCGAAGGGTTCAAAACGTAATCGACGGCAATTTTCACCATCAAAGCAACGATACCTTCGGCAATGGCGACGAACGCGACGAGGATGACGCCCAAGAGAAGGCGCAGCGCGTAGGGACGGACGTAGCCGAGAAGACGTCGAAGTGGTGGTGAAAGCAAAGAGGGCACGCCTAAAGTTCCCCCGAAAGTGCCAGTAGTTACGCTAAGCGCCGAGATGCGGCGTGTCAAGTTGAGGCAGGCGCGGAGGTGTGCAGGTTGAGGCGGCCCGTAAGCTGCGGGTTGAGGCAGAGAGGCGTTAGACAGAGAACGATGCATCGCGCTCCCGCGACCGGAAGAGTTCGTTATTTTTCGATGTCGCGGTGGGTGACTTTGGAGGAGAAGCCGCGTTTTTCGAGAGATTTTTTGAGTTGCTCGGCCAGCATGACGGACCGGTGTTTACCGCCGGTGCAGCCGATGGAAATGGTGAGATAGCTTTTGCCTTCGTGAATGTAGTGCGGGATCAGATAAACCAGCAGGCTTTCGATACGGCGGAGAAATTCGCCGGTTTGCGGGAAGGACTCGATGTACTTGCGGACTTTGGGGTCTTTGCCGGTGTAGCGGCGCAGGCCGGGAACGAAGTGCGGGTTGGGGAGAAAACGCACGTCGAAGACCAGATCGGAGTCCGAAGGAACGCCATACTTGTAGCCGAAACTGACGAGCGAAACGAGCATGGGGCGCTTGTCGGGAGTTTTGAAGCGCTCGGTGATAAAGGTACGGAGTTCGTGAACGTTGAAATGGGTGGAATCGATAACTACGTCGGCCAGCTTGCGAATGGGCTCCATGATGGCGCGTTCGTGACGGAGGCTTTCGCGGACGGAGAGTTCCTTGCCGAGGGGATGGGGACGGCGGGTTTCGCTGAAGCGGCGCAGCAGGGCGTCGTCGCTGGCGTCAATAAAGACGAGCGTAATCGGGTGGTCTTTGCGGAGATGCTTGAGGAGCGGGGGAAGTTTTTGGAGTTGGGCGCCTTCGCGAGCGTCCACAAGAAGGGCGGCACGGGCGAAGTCGCCTTCACCGACGGCATGAAGCTCGGCGAAGATGGGGATCAACTCGACAGGGAGATTGTCCACGCAATAGAAGCCCATGTCCTCGAAAGCTTTGAGGACGGTGCTTTTGCCGGAGCCGGAAAGACCGGTGAGAATAACGAGTTGGCGGGCGTCGCGGCGGGAGGGCTTCGCGGCGGGCACGGGTTAAGTTTTCACCCGGCGCTGATGAGTGCTCGGGATGCGCATGTCTTCCCGGTACTTGGCAACGGTGCGGCGGGTGACGTGGATGCCGGCGTCGTCGAGTTTCTTGGCGATTTGCTCGTCGGTGAGCGGCTTGGCGCCGTCTTCTTCTTCGATCATTTTTTTGACGAGGCGCTTGAGGGTGAGCAGGGACATGCCGCCGCCTTCGGGACCGTTGACGGCTTCGGAGAAGAAGGAGCGGAGCTCCAGGACACCTTGCGGGGTATGGGCGTATTTGCTGGCGACGGCGCGACTAACAGTGGAAGGGTGCACACCAACCTCTTCGGCGACTTCCTTGATCATCATGGGCTTCAACGTGTCGGGGCCATGGTCAAGAAACTCGCCTTGACGGGCAATGATGGACTGGCAGACGCGCAGAATGGTGTGCTTGCGCTGCTCAATATTTTTCATGAGCTGGATGGCGGCGGTGAAGCGCTCTTTTACGTAGTTGCGAACATCGCGGTCGGCAGCGTCGCGAGCGAGGAGCCGGCGATAGGTGGGGCTAAGTCGGAGCTGGGGCATGTCGTCTTCGTTGAGGAAGACTTGCCACTGCTCGTCCACTTTGCGGAAGTAGACGTCCGGCTCGACGAGGCGCGGTTCGGTCTTGTTGTAGCGCAGCCCCGGACGAGGATCGAGTTTTTTGATGACGTCCAAGGCGCGTTTGACGACCTCGACGGGACGGTTCAAGGCGCGGGCGACTTCTTTGAGTTGATTGGACTGCACGCTCTTGAGATGTTCGGAAACGATTTGCTGGGCCAACGTATTCTGCGGATCGAAGGCTTTGAGCTGGAGCAGCAGGCATTCGCGAAGGTCGCGCGCACCGACGCCGATGGGGTCGAAGTCCTGCACGACGGCAATGGCGTCGTCTAAATCGTCTTGCGTGTACTTGCCGTTTTGCGCGAGTTCCTCGGTGGAGGCGGTTAGATAGCCGTTTTCATCGAGGTTGCCGATGATACTTTCGGCCAGTTCGCGAACGGCTTCGGAACAGATGGTGACGCTAAGCTGCCAGGTGAGATGGTCGGTAAGGCCAGCGGGAGAGGAGAGAAACTTTTCGAAGGAGGGGCGCTCGGAAACTTCGCGTTCCTGGGATTGGCCGCCATCGCCGCCGGTATCCAGATACTGGTTAAAGAAAGTGCCGACGTCGAATTCGTCGAACGGGTTGGACTCCGGCTTTTCGGGGACTTTTTCGGTTTCGGCTTTAAGGAAGGTTTCGTCGCTGTAGTTGTCGGTCTGGGTAGGCTCTTCGCTAAGTTCTTCGAGGACCGGGTTGGCGATCATCTCCTGGTTGATCATCTCGCGCAGTTCGAGGCGATTCAGCGCGAGCACGCTGACCATCTGGACCAAGCCGGGCGTCAGAATCTGCTTCTGCGCGACTTTCAGGTTGAGTTTGAGTCCCTGCCAAGCCATGAGTGATCAGGAGTCCCTTCGGTCCCTTGATGCAGAATCTAGTTCAGGCGGAAGTGATCGCCGAGATAAACACGACGAACTTCCGGATCGTTGCTCAGCGCGAGCGGAGTGCCCTTCGCCATTATTCTGCCATGATTCACGATATAAGCGCGGTCGGTCACGTTGAGTGTTTCCCGGACGTTATGATCGGTAATGAGGATGCCGATGCCGGAGCGGGCGAGCCCGCGGATGATCTCCTGGAGATCCTTGACGGTTAGAGGGTCGATTCCCGAAAAAGGTTCGTCGAGCAGGATGAAGGAAGGCTGGAGAGTGAGGGAGCGAGCGATCTCCAGGCGGCGGCGCTCGCCGCCGGAGAGAGTGTACGCCTTGCTGGTGCGGACCGTTTCCAGGCCCATTTGGACTAGCAGTTCTTCCAAGCGATCGCGCTGCTGCTCGGGAGTGAGTGGCAGCGTTTCAAGAATAGCCAGCAGGTTTTCTTCGCTGGTGAGCTGGCGGAAGACAGAGGGTTCCTGAGGAAGATAGCTGATCCCGTTGCGGGCCCGCAGGTACATGGGCAGATCCGTGATTTCCGCTTCGTTGAGAAGAACATGGCCGGAATCGGGGCGGGCCAAACCGACGATGATGTAGAAAGTAGTGGTCTTACCCGCGCCGTTGGGTCCCAAGAGCCCAACGACTTCTCCCTGGCCGATCTCCAGCGCTACGTTATCGACAACCTTGCGACCGCGATACGCCTTACTGATTTCGACGGCCTGGAGCTTCAGCATACCTCGCCACGAGCGGTATGGAGGGCAACCGCGTCAGTTATTGACCCGGTGTTTCGTCAACGTGCGCGAACCATGTTCGGAGTCGACGATGATCGTATCATCGGCTAAAAAGAAGGTCAATTGACGACCTTTGGTGGTGCCCTGCGTGCTGTCGTACAACGTGGGATCCCCCCCGGTCATGATGAATTTTCCGTCGGAGGCAGTGTATTCGCCGCG
>Ga0335073_10002018_pt1 | contig 27770 bp, 23 predicted proteins | sample Lox_Sample_22_FD_207093 | JGI IMG/M metagenome (GOLD analysis project Ga0335073, IMG submission 207093) | Soil microbial communities from Loxahatchee National Wildlife Refuge, Florida, United States - Lox_Sample_2.2 | ecosystem: Environmental > Terrestrial > Soil > Wetlands | place: USA...
CGCCGCGCCCCCCTCCAGTTCCAGAATCGTGGACTCGAGGGTAAGGCGAAATCGTTCGCTGACGCGGTAGGGTTCAGAAGCGGCAGACAGGCGCATATTTTCCCTGGTCGAGCTAAAGTTTTTTTCTTTGCTGCCGATTCTAGCCACGAGCAAGGCTGCACGCGACACCAGTTCGTGAATCTGTGAAGAAACTTTTCGGGGAGAGTTGTCCCGATATCGGACAATCCCACCCCTCACAACAGCCGTCGACACGGATCAGCATCCCGGATCCCGCCCCTAAAGCTCCAGCGATTTACCTGCGACCCTTTCCTGCGCCTGCGCGATGAATTGCTCCACGGGTCGTGATCCCTCGTCGCCCTTCCCGCGCGTACGAACGCTCACCGCGTCCCCGGACTCTTCCTTGTCGCCCATCACCAGCACGTAAGGAATCTTCTGCAGCGTAAAATCCCTGATCTTGGCGTTCATCTTCTCGTTGCGTGGATCGACCTCGACCCGGAAGCCCGCCTTTTGTAACCGCTGCTGCACCTTTTTCGCGTATTCGTGGTGGCGCTCGCTGATCGGCACAAGACCCATCTGAACCGGCGCCAGCCAAAGCGGAAACGCTCCCGCATACAGCTCGATGAGGTACGACACCATACGCTCCATGGTGCTGATGACGCCGCGATGGATCATCACCGGCCGCGGCTGTGTTCCATCCGCCGCCGTGTATTTGAGCCCAAACTGATTCGGCAGGTGGAAGTCCACCTGGATAGTCGAGTAGGTTTCCTCGTGCCCCATCACATCGGCAAGCTGAATATCGACCTTAGGGCCGTAGAAAGCGGCGTCTCCCGGGCTCTCGCGGTACTTCAGGCCGAGGGAATCCATCGCCTCGCGCAGCACGCGCTCGCCCAGTTCCCACATGGCGTCGTTGTCGACGTACTTCTCCTTGTTCTTCGGGTCGCGCAGCGAAAGACGGTAACTGTACTTCGTGATCCCAAGATCCTTGTACGCGCGTTCGACCAGCTTCATCACGCCCGAGAATTCTTCCTTGATCTGATCAGGCATGCAGAAGATGTGCGCGTCGTTCAGCGTCATGCAGCGCACCCGGCTCAGTCCGCTGAGCGCGCCGGAGCGCTCGTATCGATACATCGTGCCCAGTTCAGCGATCCGCACGGGCAGATCGCGATAACTGTGCAGCTTCGACTCGTAGACGAGAATGTGATGCGGGCAGTTCATCGGCCGCAGCACCATCTCCTCTGTCTCGAGGTCCATCGCCGGAAACATGTCCTCGTGATAGTGTGCCCAGTGCCCCGAGCGCTTGTAGAGGTCGACCTTGGCGAGGTCAGGCGTGTAGACGTGCTCGTAGCCGAGCTCGCGCTCGAGCGCGAGAATATAGTCCTCGAGCAGCCGGCGGATCGTCGCTCCCTTCGGCAGCCAAAGCGGCAAACCCGCCCCGACTTCCTCGCTCACCGTAAAGAGCTCCAGTTCCTTGCCGAGACGCCGGTGATCGCGGCGCTTCGCATCTTCGAGGCGCTCGAGGTAGTCGTCGAGGTCCTTCTTCGAAAAGAAAGCTGTCCCGTAAATACGCTGAAGCTGCGGGTTCTTCTCGTCGCCCAACCAATACGCGCCCGACAGGCTCATCACCTTGAAAGCCTTTACCCGACCGGTTGAAGGCACATGGGGCCCTCGGCAGAAGTCGACGAACTTGCCGTTGCGGTAAAGCGAGATTGAATCGCCGCGCTTCGTGAACTTCTCCACGAAGTGCACCTTCATGAAGTCGTTGCCGATTTTGAATTCCTCGAGACCCTTCTCTCGCGGCTCGAAATCGCGCACAAACTTCTCGTCGCGCGCAGCCACCTCTGCCATCCGGCCTTCGATCAGCTTCAGGTCTTCGGGCGTGAAGGGCGTAGGACGCCAGAAGTCGTAGAAGAAACCCGTCTCGGTCGCCGGGCCGTGGCCCAGCTTCGTCTCCGGGAACAACTCAGTCACGGCGGTCGCGAGTACGTGCGCGGCCGAGTGGCGCAGAACCTTCAGCGCTTCAGGAGACTTGTCCGTCAGCAACTCAAGAGCAACGTCTTCCTCAAGCGGCGTCGTGAGATCGACGAGTCGCTCGGCGTGCGTATCCTCAGCGGCATACATTTCGGCCTCGCCGGTACCGGCCGACGATGGAGACACCGCGGCGGCCCTAAGGGGCCGGATGCGCGCCACCACCGCAGCCTGGGCGAGGCGCGGCGAAATATTCTCGGCAATGGACAAGGGCGTGGTGCCGGACGGAACTTCGCGCACGGAGCCGTCGGGAAGCTGAACCTGAATCATAAGAAAAGGGTACAGGGTGCAGGGCACAGGGTACAGGTCACGGACGGAACTCTCTCTGACTTGTGATCTGTGCTGTCACTTCAGTCCGATGTGGACCGCCATCTGCATGTCATTCCAGTTCGTGACCTGGTCGTAGGTCTCAAAGTCAGCCTGGTAGGCGCGTGCGCCCCCGAGTTGCTCCGGAGTCATGGAATTGATGTGCTGCCAAAGGGCAGGAATGACTTCCTGCGGCGGGCCCTCTGCAGAGTTCAGCACCGCATATTTGCCCGCAGGAATGGTCCTCGCCACCATGCCCTGCGGAACCTTGTCAGCCGACGTCACCTTATAGCCGAGAGTGTAGTCGTAATCGCCAGTGTGATCGCTGGCATAGCCGCTGTAGACCACCACCAGCGCATCGCCGGCCTTATTGGGAATCTGTTCCAGCGTGCCGTTCTGCATCACGCCCTGCCACAGCTGCGGAATCTTGCCCTCCTGGCTGGCTTCCGCCGCATTGTTCGTACGCACCGTCACACCCACCACGATGAAGCTGGCCTGATCATCGATCTTCGGAGGCGCTGAAGCCGCCGGGGGTGACGGAGCGCCCGCTGATGGCGTTTGCGCCGGGGCACTCTGAGCCGGAGACAGGTTCTGACCCAGTGCGACGGCGGCAAAGGCCAGAGCGAGAAGCGAACCAGTTTTTCCAGTGCTGAAGATCCCGACGGAGAGCATGACGGAAGCAGTATACGCACTTGCCTTGGATCCCGGTTCGGAACGAATCACCCGGGCAGGTGTTACGCGCTCAGTACTTTCGTTAGTCAATTTGCGCACTACAGTAGCCCGCTGCTCCTGCATTTGTGGCACTAAAGGATGGGGGGCCGGCGGGCTGACCAGCAAGTAAGATGAGGGAACTCCTTCAGGATTTCAGACGGCAGGGTTCCGGCAGGATGGGCTCGCAGCGCACAACTGGCTGGTTGCGCCTGGCCACAGCTTTCGCTGTTGCTGTGGCCGGCATAGCCCTGCCCGGATGCCAGAGCATTCAGAACTCATCGGTGACACAAACCCAGATCCGCGTGATCAACGCCTCCTATAACGCCCCCGCGATCGATGTGGACATCGCGACAACGCCGATCGCAGCCAATATCGGCCCCGCGACCTTCACCAACTACGCCTTTCTGCCGCCCGAAAACGCCACGGCGTATATCTATCCCACCGGCACCACAAAGACTGGCGCATCCGTAGCCGGCCAGTTCCTTGTCGACGAGCAGCACTCTGTCTTCATCACCGACTCTGGTAAGGGGTACACCGCGACACTTCTCACCGACCAGCCAACACCGGCCCCGGCCGGATACTTTTCGATCCGCTTTCTGCAGCAGGCACTCAAAGCCGGCGCAGTGGACATCTATCTTGTCCCCGACGGCAGCAACCTAACCGACGCGAAGCCGCTGTTCACCGATGTCGCGCCCCAATCGGCGGAAGGCTACAGCAACGTGCCGGCAGGCAGCTACATCGTGGTGATCACACCCGCCGGCGTTATAACGACGCCTGCTGCCACAAGCACGATTCAGTTTGCAGCCGGACAAGTCCGCACAGCACTGATCACGGACGCGCAGCTGACCACGAATCCCCCGGTCACGGTAACGATCGGGGACGATGTGAACTGATGTCTTTCCAGCCACACTCCCGCGCCAACCCCGCAAGCAATCGCGGCGGAAGTAAGCCCCTGACTGGATTTTCGCAACTAGCTATGCCGCCGCAGCGGGCACAAATCCATCGCATCCGCTGATAGGCGTGACCTTAAGGTGCAGCCCGGCGTGTTTCGGGTGACCGCATTCGTCGAGGATCTTCAGATCTGCCTGGTGGCTGCTGCGAATACTGACCAGCGTGTCGGTCGCCTTGTGATGTTCGCCAAAATGTGTGCACAGTCCGCATTGCCCGCTCTTGACCGTCTCCATAGCGTTCCTCCTTGTCCAGGTCTCAGACGAGTTGCCAATCGCCCTTCAGAGCACAATAGTACGTCCGAGGCTGTGGAGTAAATTGCGACCACTGTGGTCCTCGTCCAGATCGTCCGGCACCGCACGTGATGCCGCGTCCGCCAACGCTCGATCGCTTCTCGCTGTTGTTGCTCGCCGCTTCCTGCTCCTTGCTGTAATTTCACATTCCGCGCCTCGACACCAAGTCTCGCGCATCTTACTGTTATCCCAACAGAGCTTCCGTGATACGGAGAAACGAGGTCCTGCCATGACTGCCGCCGTGGCCACTCTTCCCGAAGCCCTTACCGACCAGGAACTCAGCCAGATGGACGCCTACTGGCGCGCCTCCAACTACCTCGCCGCCGGGATGATCTACCTCTACGACAATCCCCTGCTGCGCGAGCCGCTCAAGCCGGAGCACATCAAGAAGCGTCTCCTCGGCCACTGGGGCTCCGATCCTGGCCAAACCTTCCTCTGGGTCCATCTCAATCGCCTCATCCGCAAGCTCGACCTCAACATGATTTACGTCTCCGGTCCAGGCCACGGCGCACCCGCCACCCTCTCCAACGCGTGGATGGAGGGCACCTACTCCGAGATTTATCCCGACAAGAGCCAGGACATCGAAGGCCTTCGCAAATTCTTCCGCCAGTTTTCCTTTCCAGGCGGCATCGGCAGCCACTGCACGCCGGAAACCCCCGGCTCCATCCACGAAGGCGGCGAGCTCGGCTACAGCCTCTCTCACGCCTTCGGTGCCGCGTTCGATAACCCCGATCTCATCGTCACCTGCGTGGTCGGCGACGGCGAAGCCGAGACGGGTCCGATGGCGACCTCCTGGCATAGCAACAAGTTTCTTAACCCGGTGCGCGATGGTGCCGTTCTTCCGGTTCTCCATCTGAACGGATACAAGATTGCCAATCCCACGATCCTGGCGCGTATTCCTCACGAAGAACTTGAATATCTCTTCCGCGGATACGGCTGGGATCCGCACTTCGTCGAAGGCGACGACCCGCACACGATGCACCAACTCATGGCCGCCACCCTCGAACACTGCATCGACCACATCCGCTCAATCCAGGCGGACGCTCGCGAACACGGTAGACAAACCGGCGCCGGCGCAGGATGGCCGCGCTGGCCCATGATCGTTTTGCGTTCACCCAAGGGCTGGACCGGCCCCAAAGAAGTCGATGGGCACAAGGTCGAGGGCTTCTGGCGCGCCCACCAGGTCCCCATCCTCGATGTCGCCGAAAACGCCGAGCACCTCCGCCAGCTCGAAGACTGGCTCAAGAGCTATCGTCCCTGGGAGCTGTTCGATGAAAAAGGCACGCCGATCGCCGACCTGCGGGCTCTCGCACCCGAAGGCAGCCGCCGCATGACCGCCAATCCCCATGCAAATGGTGGTCTCCTGCGCCGTCCGCTCCACATGCCCGACTTCCGCGATTACGCTGTAAAAATCGAACGCCCGGCGGCCACTTATATCGCCGCCACTGAAGTCCTTGCCCACTTCCTGCGCGATATCATGCGCGCCAATGCTGACAACTTCCGCGTCTTTGGCCCCGACGAAACCGCCTCCAACCGCCTGCAGGCGATCTACGAAGCCAGCCCCAAAACCTGGATGGAAGACATCCTCCCCGAAGACAGCGACGGCACCGAAATCGCACCCACTGGCCGCGTAATGGAGATGCTCAGCGAGCACACCCTCGAAGGCTGGTTCGAAGGCTACGTGCTCACAGGTCGCCACGGCTTCTTCTCCACTTACGAAGCCTTCGTTCACGTGATCGATTCAATGTTTAACCAGCACGCAAAGTGGCTGGAGAAATCGAAGATGGAGCTGCGCTGGCGCGCCGCTGTCTCCTCCATCAACCTGCTCATCACGTCGGTCGTCTGGCGGCAGGATCACAACGGCTTCTCCCATCAGGATCCCGGCTTCCTCGACGTGGTCGCGAACAAGAGCGCCTCGGTCGTGCGCATCTACCTTCCTCCCGATGCCAACTGCCTGCTCAGCGTCGCCGACCACTGCCTGCGCTCCAGCGACTACGTCAACGTCATCGTCGCCGACAAGCAGCCACATCTCCAGTACCTCAGCATGAACGATGCCGTCCTGCACTGCACAAAAGGCATTGGCATCTGGAACTGGGCCAGCACCGACAACGGCGTCGAGCCCGACGCGGTTATCGCCTGCGCCGGCGACATCGCCACGATGGAAGCCCTCGCGGCGGCAGCGATCCTGCGCGAGCATTTCCAGGACCTAAAGCTTCGCTTTGTGAATGTCGTAGATCTGTTTCGTCTACAACCGGAAAGCGAACACCCGCACGGCCTTTCTGACGCCGATTTCGATTCCCTCTTCACCCGAGACAAACCGGTCATTTTCAACTTCCACGGCTACCCGCTCCTCATCCACCGCCTCACCTACCGACGCCATAACCACGACCATTTCCACGTCCGCGGTTACAAGGAGAAGGGCAACATCAATACGCCGCTCGAGCTCGCCATCGAAAACAACGTTGATCGCTTCAACCTGGCCATCGACATCATCGATCGCGTCCCCCGCCTCAGGAATATCGGCGCCCACACCCAGGAGTGGCTGCGCGACCAGATCACGGAGAGCATCAATTACGCGCATACGTGGGGAATCGATAAACCTGAGATCCGTACGTGGACCTGGCCGCAGTGACCGCCGACGAAGAACTGATCCTCGCAGTTAACAGCGGTTCGTCGTCGCTGAAGTTCGGCCTCTATCGGCATCCGCCCGGCGAATGCAACCCTCAGCTGCTCCTCGCCGGCGGAGCCAGTGGCATCGGCCATCCCAACGGCCGTCTCGAGGTGAAAGACGCCAACGGCAGGAAGCTGCTGGACGAAGCCTACAAGCTCAACTCCCAGGGCCACGCGCTCCAGGAGATCCTCGGCCAGATCGAGAAGCAGGGTCATCGGCGCCCCACCGCTCTCGGCCATCGCGTGGTCCACGGCGGCCCGCATCTGCGCGCACATCAGCTCATCGACAAGGCGCTGCTCGAAAAACTCGAAGCTGCGACGCAGTTCGCGCCGATTCATATCCCGGCGGCGATTGGGCTCATTCGCGAAACCGAGAAGCTGCTACCGCACTCACAGCAATACGCATGCTTCGACACCGCCTTTCACAGCACCATGCCCGAAACCGCACGGCACTTCCCTCTTCCGCAGCGGCTCTATGATCTCGGCATCGAGCGCTACGGCTTCCACGGCCTGTCGTATGAATCGGTCGTCGCGCGTCTGATATCCGAGTCCGGCGCATCGCTGCCTGAACGTATCGTCTGCGCGCATCTTGGCTCGGGCGCCAGCCTCGTCGCTCTCCGCAACGGCAAGTCCGTCGACACCAGCATGGGCATGACCCCGGTCGGCGGCATTCCCATGGCCACGCGCAGCGGCGACTTCGACCCCGGCGTCGTGCTCTTCCTCATGCGCACTGAGCAGCTCAACGCCGATCAGCTCGAATCGCTGCTCAACCGCGACTCCGGCCTTGGCGCGCTCTCCGGCGGTGAGTCCGACATGCGCCTGCTCGAAGAATCCGCCGCCAAGGGCGACCCCAAGGCGAAGCTCGCCATCGCCGTCTTCGCTCACGCCGTTCGCAAAATGATCGGCGCTTACGCAGCCGAGCTCGGTGGCCTCGACCTGCTCATCTTCACCGGCGGCATCGGTGAACACAGCGCGGCGGCGCGCGACTGGATCTGCGATGGCCTCGGCTTCCTCGGCATCACCAGCGGTGACCCCGCCCTTTGCTCGAGGGTCCGCGTCTTCCCGAGCGAAGAAGAGCTCCAGATCGCCCGCATCGTCTGCCGGCTGCGTCAGCCGTAGCGGTCCGATCTTCGGCTTCTATTCTTTCTTCCCTGGCGGCAATGGAGCTGGCGTCTCAATGCGCGGCAGCATCTCCGCCCGCGTCGCCGCGTTGTATGCAAACCAGGCTTCGATCATCGCCCCCTGCATCACATCGCCTTTCTGCACGCGGTCGTACAGATCCATATTCGAATGGTGCGTCCGCGTGCCATACTCCAGCGGATCCTGCATGAACCCGATGCCATCGAGTCCAATCCACGAGAAACTCGTCGAATCCGTCCCGCCCGGCTCTCTCGTCGGCCCGGCGGTCAGGCCAACCACCGAATCGATGCCCAGATCCTTAATCGGCGCGATCCACGACTGAAAAATCGAAGCCAGCTGCGAGTTCCCCAGCGCCGACACCGCGCGAAACTTGCCCGAGCCCGAGTCGTCATTGAAATACACATCCAGCTTGTCGTATTCCGGCGTTTTCTTCATCGTGTCGCGCGGAGCGAAGTGCTGCTGCACATACGCGAGCGACCCGTAGAGCCCTTCTTCTTCGCCTCCCCACAGCGCGACGCGAACGGTTCGCGCCATCGGCTTGTGCACCGTAGCCAGAATGCGCACCGCCTCCATAGCAACAGCCGAACCCGTGCCGTTGTCCGTCGCTCCCGTGCCGCCCTGCCAGCTGTCGAAGTGGCCGCCCACCATCACCACCTCGTCGGCCTTCGTCGTGCCGGGAATTTCCCCGACCACGTTGAAGCCCATCTCGTCATCCTTTTGATATTCGACGCCGATGTCGAATGTGAGCTTCGGCGTGATGCCGTGCTCCAGCAGCCGGCAGATGCGGTTGTACTGTTCGGGCGTGATCGCCGCCATCGGTGGCCCAACGGGATCCTTCGGGTCCTGCGATCCGCCGTACGACGCGAAGATCGTGCCGCCGTCGCCGTTATATCCAGGCGTCAGCGCCACAGCCACGCCCTCTTCCTTGAGAAACGTGTTCACCTGGTTGCGCAGAATCCGCCCGCTCGGCGCAGCCGTCGATAGTGTCGAAGGCGTGTATTCTCCAGGCCGAGGCGCGGTTCCTCCCGGCCGCAGAAAAGCAAAGCCCATGTGCGCTGGATCCGGCGTCTTCGTGCGCGCCTCCACCTCCTCATCGGTCAGTCGGTGCGCCTCTGCCTCGGTATGCAGCGTGAGCTCGCGCGGATCGAAGATCAGCACGATCTTGCCGCGCAGCTTGCCCTTGTATTTCGCGAAATCATCGGCTGAGTGCAGCGGCGCCAGCAACGCGTCCGCTGTTACGGGGCCATTGGTTCCCGGCGTCCACGCCAGCGGGAACCCGATCAGCGGCGCATAGGCCGGCGTCTCCAGGGCACCGTAATACTTTTTGATCTGCCACCCATCGCCGAACGGACCCCACTTTTCGAGGTGCACATTCTGTAGTCCCCAATCTTTCATCTGCTTCATCGCCCACTCGGCGGCGGCGCGATGATTGCGGCTATTGTTCACGCGCGGCCCATACACCTCGGAGATGTAGAACAGATTCTCCATGACCTGGGAATGCTGGAAGGCTTCATTCTTAATCTGGGTCAGCGCGCCCAGATCGACCTTGTCGCTATCCGGTTCCTGCCCAGGCGCGAACGAAGTCAACAACAGAGTCATGGCACAGGTGGCGGCAGCCAACCCAGGGTGACGCAGGTTCACGTTATTTTCCCTTTCAAAGGTGAGGTTACGTTTGACGATCCGCGAAAAGAGGACCAGTTCAGACCCGGCACATCCGCAAGAAACGTTACACGCCTTGCTGTTGGAAAATTGAGACGATGACCAGGGTATTGAATTTGGCTTCGCAATGCAAGGCACATATTCATGCGATAGCGTGCTCCTCGCTTCAAACCCTCGCCCGTCAATCCCGTGCCGTTGCGCCGAAGGCGCGTGTGCCTGGACGGCTAGTCCTTGACGCTGCTTCTTCGGAACACCAATAATAAAGAGTTGCCCTTTTATCGGCCTTTCCCCACACACGCGGCCGCCCATCGGCCGCCCGCAACCACGCGAAAGAGGACCCTCCGACAGTGATACAACCCCAGGCTGGACAAGCGCGATGAGTACTGCAATCGCTGGACCGCGCGAACAGGCTCGTGAACAAACTCGTGAACCCAGGGCGCCGAGTTTCTGGCAATCCACCAACGGCAAAAAAGCAGTGATGGCGGTGACGGGAGCGATCCTGTTTATCTTCGTCATCGGCCATCTCGGCGGCAACCTGCAGATCTTCGAAGGCCGCGAGCGCATCAACGCCTACGGTCATCTCCTCAAAAGTCTTGGCGAGTTGCTGTGGCTGGCGCGCATCGTTCTCATCGTCAGCGTCCTGCTCCACATCTGGGCTACCGTCGAGCTCGCCCTGCGCAACATCAAGGCGCGCCCCGTCGGCTACAAGGTGAAGAAGTCCGTCGCCTCCAATTACGCCGACCGCACCATGTACTGGAGCGGCCCCATCATCCTGGCCTTCGTCATCTACCACCTGCTGCAGTTCACCGTCGGCACCGTCCACCCTGGCGCCCCCGCCTTCAGCGACACCGACATCTACTACAACGTCGTCCGCGGCTTCAGCGTGTGGTGGGTCTCCGCCTGGTACATCCTGTCGATGATCCTCCTCGGCTTCCACCTGCGGCATGGCCTGTGGAGCGCCTTCCAGTCGCTGGGCATGAACCACCCGCGCCACACGCCGGTGCTCAAACAAGCCGCGCTGTGGATCGCAATTCTTATCACCGTCGGTTACATTTCCATTCCGATCGCGGTCCTCGCAGGATGGGTAAGGTAGGCATGGCTATCAAGCTCGACGCAAGAATTCCCTCCGGCCCCATCGAACAAGCCTGGGACAACGCCCGCTTCGAAATGAAGCTCGTCAACCCGGCCAACAAGCGCCGCCACAATCTCATCGTTGTAGGCTCCGGCCTCGCCGGCGGCGCTGCTGCCGCCACCCTCGGCGAGCTGGGCTACAACGTCAAGTGCTTCTGCTTTCAGGATTCGCCCCGCCGCGCGCACTCCATCGCTGCGCAGGGCGGCATCAACGCCGCCAAGAATTATCAGAACGACGGCGACAGCATCTATCGCCTCTTCTACGACACGGTTAAAGGCGGCGACTTCCGCGCGCGCGAAGGCAACGTCTACCGCCTCGCGCAAAACAGCGTCCACATTATCGACCAGTGCGTCGCTCAGGGCGTTCCCTTCGCCCGCGAATACGGCGGCACCCTCGACAACCGCTCCTTTGGCGGAGCTCAGGTTTCGCGCACCTTTTACGCACGCGGCCAAACCGGCCAGCAGCTTTTGCTCGGCGCTTATCAGGCGCTCGAGCGCCAGGTCGATACCGGCCAGGTGAAGATGTATCCGCGCACCGAGATGCTCGATCTGGTCGTCATCGACGGCCAGGCGCGCGGCATCATCACCCGCAACCTCATCACCGGCAAGCTCGCCGTGCACCTCGCCGACGCCGTCATCCTCGCCACCGGCGGTTACGGCAACGTCTACTACCTCTCGACGAACGCGAAGGGCTCCAACGCCACCGCCATCTGGCGTGCGCACAAACACGGCGCTCTCTTCGCCAATCCCTGCTTCACGCAGATTCATCCCACCTGCATCCCCGTCACCGGCGACTACCAATCGAAGCTCACCCTCATGTCGGAGTCGCTGCGCAACGATGGCCGCATCTGGGTGCCAAAGCAAAAAGGAGACAAGCGCCGCCCCGACCAGATTCCCGAAGACGAGCGCGACTACTACCTCGAGCGCAAATACCCCGCCTTCGGCAACCTCGTCCCTCGCGATGTCGCCTCACGCAACGCCAAAGCCGTTTGCGACGAAGGCCGCGGCGTGGGCGAAACCGGCCTCGGCGTTTTTCTCGACTTCGCCGAAGCCATCCAGCGCCTCGGCGTCGAAGTCATCCGCGAGCGCTACGGCAACCTCTTCGACATGTACCAGCGCATCACCGACGAAGACCCCTACAAGGTCCCGATGCGCATCTACCCCGCGATTCACTACACCATGGGCGGCCTTTGGGTCGACTACCAGCTGCAGAGCACCATCCCTGGCCTCTTCGTTCTCGGCGAAGCCAACTTCTCCGACCACGGCGCCAACCGCCTCGGAGCCAGCGCGCTCATGCAGGGCCTCTCCGACGGTTATTTCATCATTCCCTACACCGTTGGCAATTACCTCGCGACCGCCAAGCCTAAACCGGTGAAGCCGTCCGATCCCGCAGCGCAAGCCGCGCTCGCAGCCACCGAACAAGGCATCGCGAAGCTGCTTTCGATCAAAGGGAAGCGCACCGTCGACTCCTTCCACCGCGAGCTCGGCAAAATTATGTGGGACGACTGCGGCATGTCGCGCACCGCCAAAGGCCTTGAGAACGCCATCAACAAGATTCGCGCCCTCCGCGAAGAGTACTGGCAAAACGTCAATGTGCCCGGCTCCGGCGACGACCTCAACCAAAGCCTCGAGAAAGCCGGCCGCGTCGCCGACTTCATCGAACTCGGTGAGCTGATGTGCATCGACGCCCTCGACCGCGATGAATCCTGCGGCGGCCACTTCCGCGAGGAGTACCAGACGCCCGACGGCGAAGCGCAGCGCGACGACGAGCACTTCAGCTACGTCGCCGCCTGGGGCTGGACCGGTCCCAACAATCCCCCCGAACTCAACAAGGAGCCGCTGGAGTTCATGTACGTTCACCCGAGCCAGAGGAGTTACAAGTAAATGCGAGTCACACTGACCATCTGGCGGCAAAAGAACCCGGCGCTCCAGGGCAATTTCGTCAGCTACCCCGTTGAGGTCGCGAACGGCGAAATGTCCGTACTCGAACTGCTCGACGTCCTGAACGAATCCCTCATCGAAAAAGGCGAAGACCCCGTCGCCTTCGATCACGACTGCCGCGAGGGCATCTGCGGCATGTGCGGCTTTATGATTAACGGCGTCGCCCACGGCCCCATGCCGGCAACTACGATCTGCCAGCTCACTATGCGCCATTTCAAAGACGGCGAAGAACTCGTCCTCGAGCCCTGGCGCTCCGGTGCCTTCCCCTTCGTCAAAGACCTCGTCGTCGACCGCCGCGCCTTCGATCGCATCATCCAGTCCGGCGGCTACGTCTCCATCTCCACCGGCAGCGCTCCCGACGGCAATGCGATCCCCATCGGCAAAGAAGATGCCGACCGCGCCATGGACGCCGCCGCCTGCATCGGTTGCGGAGCCTGCGTCGCGGCTTGCCCGAATGGGTCGGCCGCGCTCTTCACTGGCGCCAAGATCGCGCATCTCGGCATTCTTCCCCAGGGCAAAGCGGAGGAGGATCATCGCGCCGTGCGCATGGTCGCGCAAATGAATGTCGAAGGCTTCGGCAGCTGCACCAACATCGGCGAATGCACCGGCGTCTGCCCCAAGGAGATTCCCCTCGAACTCATCGCGAAGATGAATCGCGACTACCTCGTCGGCGCCTGGAAGGAACGCAAAGAAGTAGTCACCGCCATCGCGCCAGTCAGAAACTGGGAATTCGAAAAATAGCTGGCACCCACTCCGGGTGCCCCACAAACTGGCCTGAGCGAGCGTAGCGAGTCGCAGGGCTCCCTGCAGTTGGGGATGTGGGAATCGCGCGAAAGGCGACCGCCCCTGTGGCGAGCACTTGCTACAATCCCTCTACCGGAAATCCAGCATGAAGCCTCTGCGGCTATTTATAGTCCTTGCCCTTAGCCTCCCTCTCGTTGCCCAAACCAAACCCTCTGCAAAGCCCGTGACCCACCACGCTCCGAGCCCCGCCGCCGTCCACCGCTCCGCCATCGTCATCGACACCCACGCCGACACGCCCCAGCGCATGCTCGACGATCGCTACGACCTCACCGAACCCCTCGACGGCGGCTACCTCAACTTCGAGTCAGCCCGACAGGGCAACCTCGGAGCCGAGTTCTTCTCCATCTGGGTCGAACCCAAACTCAACGAGGGCCACTACGCCCGCCGCACCCTGGAGCTCATCGACGCCGTCCTCCAGCAGGCCGCCGCACATCCCGACAAGATGACGATGGCCTACTCTCCCGACGACATCCTGCGCGCGCATCGCGAGCACAAGCTCGCCGCGCTCATGGGCATCGAAGGCGGCCACTCCATCGAGGACTCCATCGGCCTGCTGCGCGACTACTACCGGCTCGGCGTCCGCTACATGACGCTCACCTGGTCGAACTCCAACAACTGGGCCGACTCCTCCGGTGACGCCGACGACCCGAACGTCCACCACACCCAGGATGGGCTCTCCGACTTCGGCAAGGACGTCGTCTACGAGATGAACCGCCTCGGCATGATGGTCGACATCTCTCACGTCTCCGACAAGACCTTCTACCGCGCTGTCATCACCTCGCGCGCACCCGTCTTCGCCTCCCACTCCTCCGCGCGCGCGCTCACCAACGTCCCCCGCAACATGACCGACGATATGCTCCGTGCCGTCGCCCGCAGCGGCGGTCCCTCCAGCCACGGCGGCGTCGTCATGGTGAACTTCTATTCCGGATTTATCTCCGACGCGTGGTGGCAGGCCTGGAAGGCTCAAGCCGCGGAGCGCAAAGCCGCTGAAGACGCGCAGATCGCGCAATGGAAGTCCGAAGGCAAGACCATCACCTACGAGATGACCGACGCGATGGACAAGCAGTGGGCCGCGAAGATTCCCCGTCCTCCGCTCAGCGCGCTGATCGACCACATCGATCACCTCGCCAAGGTCGCCGGCATCGACCATGTCGGCCTCGGCTCGGACTTCGACGGCATCCCGTCCTCACCCGAAGGCATCGACTCCGCCGCCGACCTGCCGAAGATCACCGCGGAGCTGATGAAGCGGGGCTACTCGGCCGAAGACTGCCACAAGATTCTCGGGGGCAATTTTCTGCGCTTCTTCCGCGAAGTTGAGGCAACGGCGAAACAACTGCAGGCGCAATCCGCAACCCGGCCCGCGATCACCAGCCAGCAGCCATTCAGAAAATAGCCGCACTGCAGAATTCGGCTACCAGCCCCGGCCAATCCCTTCGTTCATGTTGACGAAGGCCAGATAGAGCAGGTACTTGCTCGTAAGTGTTGCCTGCTCGATCAGCGTGCCCTGCTGGGACGGCCGCGCAGAGGTTGCCGTATCGGCGGAAGGTCCGGATGAAGAAGTCGTCCGCACGATGGCGTTCTTGCCAGCTCCCTCGATGCCACGTTTTTGCACGACTTCTTTAGCGAATCTTCTGATGATTTCGGCCGAATCGTCCACCCACTGCTGGTGACCTGGCTGGTCAATCACTTTTCGCCAGATGGTGAAGGGTACCGCGACCCGGTCGAAGAGCGTTTTGGCCGGCGAAAGCTTGAAAAGCTGGTTCACGGCGGGCGCGCTCAGCTTAAGGCCGCCACTGACCAGAGCCTTGCCGACGCTGGCGCCGCCCACGAGTTCGGTCCCGAACTTGTACGGCGCCTGCACCAGCGCCAACACCATGTCCTGCTTAAAGCTGAAGGATTTGCCCAACTTGACGAATGCGAAAACAAAGCTCCCGGCGCCTTCCATCACTGCTGCTCCGACGCTGCCGGTATCCTGGAATTTCGCAACACCCTTCAGCGTCGAGCCGCCACCCATGACCGCGATCGCGGCACCCCCAGTCATCACAGACGCGCCTACCATCAGGCCGTCGGCCGATGTGTCGCGGACCCATTTCGCAACTTCGATGTGAGACTGGTAGTCCTCGACGGCCTGGTTGATCCTCTTCATGTTGTCCGTCTGGACGTCTCCCATCCAGGTCAGAAATGATTCTTTTTGCCTGGCCGCCTCTCCGATCATCCACTCAACGTCTCGCGCCACGCCGGGCGCGTCCGTACGCGTCCGGTTTTTCATGTCCTCGAGTTCGTCGTCGGTGGTGGCCTCGGTCTTTCTCAGGACAGAATCCCAGTCGATTTCGATATTCGCCACATCGGGCAACGACCAGCTTAGAGGGTTATACCAGTGGGACTCTGAGAGGCGGACTTCGCCCGCGTAATTCCATTGATACTGGGCCAGATAATAGGAGCGAACCAATCGGCGAACTACGCTCCAGTCAATTGCGAACTGCGCACCCCTGGACTGCACAAGGTCGTAAGCCATCATTCCCCCGCAGGCGACAGGATGAATTCATACCGTACGGATTTGGCTTTGCGATTGTACGTTGGCCGCGGCTGGTGCGGTTGATGAAATTTTTAGATCCGTCCCGGTGCCCCCACCCTGGAATCAGGTCCTGAGTCCGCAGCCAGCGCCCCGGTTTCGCTGTCGGGCCAGCTATCGCGCTTACCGCGGCAAGGTCACCCCTCTGCCGGTCTTCCAAAGCACAACACATACCCGCTGTTGTCCTTCACCTCAAACGCCCGCAAACCATCGCTCGTATTCGCCAGCTCCGAGTGCATCGCGACACCGCATCCCAGGTACTCCGCATACAGCCCGTCTGGATCATCGGTGTATACATACGCGTCCCATCGCGCCCAACCATGCCGCGACGAATTCGGCTGGGGATGCACATCCGGCGCGATCGCCTTGAACATCAGCATCACCGCGTCCCGCGCTACGAACACCCAGTAGTCCTCGGTCTCCGCGTCGCCGCCGCCCTTGTAGCGAACAGAAAAACCAAGCTTCGACTCATAAAAGTCGATCGTCGACTGCAAATTGTCCACGATGAAGAAGGGAGTCACGCTCTTCAGCATGACGAGAAGCTTACCCGAACCAGACTGTCCTCTGAACCCTGCGACCTGAGCCCTGCGACCTGTGCTCTGAGCCCTGTACCTCAGCTACTTGCCGCCCTTGCCCATTCCCAAAGCGTCCGCCGTCGCCAGCTGCGTCACCGTCTCCCGCAGATACCGGTACGGGTTCACCGGCGTGTTGTGGATGCGCACCTCATAGTGCAGGTGCGGTCCGGTCGACCGCCCGCTCATGCCCACGTATCCGATCACCTGTCCGCGGCTCACCTGCTCGCCCGCGGTCACTGCAAATCCCGACAAGTGCCCGTACAGCGTCTCGATCCCGTTACCATGATTGATCAGGATCTCTCGCCCGTAGCCGCTGGCCATCGAAGCCACCATCACGGTGCCATCCGCAGTCGCGCGCACCGGCTCGCCGAATGTTCCCTGAATATCTACGCCGGCGTGGAACGCGCCTTCTCCATTGAACGGATCTTCACGCTCCCCGAACGAGCTCGTAATAGCGCCCATGATCGGCCACAGCGATGGCGCCCCCGCCAGGTTCACCCAGTCCGACGGCACATTCGCCGCCATCCCCGCGCCAAACGAGCGCAGATTGCCCGACAAGGCACTGGACCGCAGCAGGGACAGCTGATCCAGTGACTGCACATACGCCTGTTCCGTGAACGCAGCCGATGCAGGATCGGCGCTGGTTACTGTCACCGGCGCGGTCGCCGCCTTTGCGACCAGATTCTTTCGCAGCCCGTACAGCGCGCTCACTTCGCTGGCCAGCGATCCCAGGCTTGCCGCCTGAATGTCCTTCTCGTGTGCCTCTCTCTGCAGCTGGCTGTAGTCCTTGCGCAACGCTTCCTGCTGCTGGCGAACCTGATTGAAGCTTGCCGTCTTCAGCAGCATCCGCGAATACGATCCCGCCATTCCCGTGATCGTGAACGCTCCCACCACCGCCGCCGCCACAAAGACACCGGCGTAGTGCAGAGGAATGGGAATCTTCCGCAGAGGCCCGTCTTTTTCGCGGGCAACGAAAATAATGTAGTAACGCGTGCGCAATGCCAATTTTTCCGGATGTTCCCGGAGAACCCCTCAAACGAGTCTTTCGAAGCCAAGGACAGACAATTTATTTTTTGCTGCTGATTGTGGCTTGAAAGTTACCAGTAGCCCGATATCAGGTCAACCAAACATTCGGGGGATCAAGTACTCAGGTAATCCTTTGTTGATGAAACAGTGCAGTGCAAACATGTCTGTCCTGCGCTGTGACTTTGAAATCCTTGACTTAGCCAATGTTAACAAATTCGGCAATGTCGCGCGACTTCCCGATTCGGCCTCGGATCTGTCGTAACGACATCCCCCGTTGGTTTCGGTTACCGTCGCCAGCCCTCGACGCCAAAACAAAACCTGGCCAAATAAAAAGGGATCGTTTAACGATCCCTTGAATAATAGTGCAGCAAGATCAACCCAACAGGCAAGATGATTCTCGCGCCGAAATTACCGTAGTGCCGCGTTTTCCACAGTTCCACGCCCGCCCGTCCACCAGCGTCAGCAACCCGATTCGCCGCGCCAGTCATCTTACGAGTGCTGGGTTTTCTGCCTCAGGTCATATTTCACTCTTTCGCTCGCTCAATTTTGCTTCAGACAACATTTGCGGTCGTGTTCTGTACTTCTTTCTCTTTGGTTCCGGAGTCGCCTTGCCGCAAGCACCTGCCGTCGAGCCCGCTGTCCAGCGCGTCTACATCGTCGACGACGAATGGATCATCGCCGAAACCCTCGCTGCCATCCTCAACCGCAACGGCTTCAGCGCTCAGGCCTTTCACAGCCCCAATCGCGCTCTGGTGCGCGCCCTCGATCAGCCCCCTGACATCCTTCTCACCGATGTCATGATGCCCGACCTCAGCGGCATCGACCTCGCCATCAGCCTGCGCCGCGCCAACAGCAACTGCCGCATCCTGCTCTTCTCCGGCCAGGCGAATGCCCTCGATCTGCTCTGCGACGCGCGCCGCCGCGGCTACGACTTCGAGCTCCTCCAGAAGCCCCTGCACCCCCTGCAGCTTCTTCTCCGCCTCCGCAATGCCAGGCCCAGGCTCAATCGTCGCGTGGCAAACCACGACGTCCCGCCTGTCGATTCCCCCATCGACCCGGCTTCCGGCCCCATCTCCGCCGCCTGATTTTTCCGATATCGCGCGACCCTACCGTCGCATCGAGTGCAGGATCGCATACCCCACAGCGACCACCAGACCCAGTGCAACCACGCGCAGCACCAGCGTCAGCAGCCTCGCCACCGCCAGCACAGCCAGTTCTCCCAGCAGCGCGCCCATGAAGCCGCACAGCAACCCAGCTCCAATGCCGCCCACTGCAGCACCGATCGGGCACCCGATGCACGCCCCCAGCACCGCGGCAGCAATCATCAGCTCATTCGGCACCCGGCGCGCCCATTCCTGCTCGTGCTCACCAGCGTGCGCCTCGCTCTCATGCTCCGCGCTCTCCGCGGCCGGCGCCACAACCACCGGCGGCACCAGATGCAGCCCCTGGCTCTCTTCGCGATGGAGCTGTCGCTGCGCCTTGATCCACGCAACAAACACGTGCTCGCGTTGTGCCGAACTGTTGCCCATGCACCCTCTCAACAAGCGCGGACTACGTGCGCCGCTTCAGCCATCGGGGAGGTTCACGCGAAACCATTTCTCTTCGAGCTCCGCGCCTTCTGAATCGCGATACTAACGAACACCTTGCCTCCGCCACCATGCCGAAACCGTAACGCCCACACTGTAACCCGTAACTCCGTGCCTTTGCTTCCGGCTTCCGGCTTCCTGCTTCCCGCTCCTTCCGCCCGGCTCGCCGTAATCTGTCACGCGTAACCTCTCCACGCTCCTCTTAGGTCCCTGCAGGCTGTACCCTGTACCCTGCATGCGTCTCAACCCGCTCCTTCTCCGCAGCACACTGGTCGGCGCTCTCGGCGGCCTTCTCTTCGGCTTCGACACAGCCGTCATCGCAGGCACCACCCATCAGCTCACCGATGTCTTCCATCTCAGCGCAGGAGCCCTCGGCCTCACCGTCTCTATCGCTCTCTGGGGCACGGTCGCAGGCGCCATCGGAGCCGGCCCCCTCGGCCAGAAAATCGGAGGCCGCGAAGCCCTCCGCATCATGGCCGTCCTCTATCTCATCTCTTCGCTCGGCTGCGCGCTCGCCTGGAACTGGCCTTCCCTGCTCTGCTTCCGCCTTATCGGCGGACTCGGCATCGGCGGCTCCTCGGTCCTCGGCCCCGTCTACCTCGCCGAACTCGCCCCCGCCCGCCTTCGCGGCCGCCTCGTCGGACTCTTCCAGATCAACATCGTCGCCGGCATCCTGCTCGCCTACGCCTCCAACTACGTCGTCGCCCGCCTCATCACCACCGGCGACGCCTGGCGCTGGCAATTCGGTGTCGCCACCATCCCCGCCGCTCTCTTCGCTCTGTTTCTCTTCGGAATCCCGCGCAGCTCACGCTGGCTCGTCACCCAAAACCGCATCGACGAAGCCCGCCAGGTCCTTCAGAGGATGGGCACTCCCGACACCGAGGCCGAGCTCAAGGAGATCGTCGACTCCATCCACCTCGAGCGCGTCTCCCACTCCGAGCCGCTCTTTCAGCGCAAGTATCGCCTGCCCATCTTCCTCGCCATCACCATCGGCATGTTCAATCAGCTCGCCGGCATCAACGCCATCCTCTATTACGCCAACGACATCTTCGGCTACGCCGGCTTCTCCTCGCTTTCCGGCGACAAGCAGGCCGTCCTCCTCGGCGCCATGAATTTCTGCGCCACCATCCTTGCCATGACCGTCATCGACAAGATCGGACGCAAGTCGCTCCTTCTCATCGGCTCGGTCGGCACCGCAGCCTGCCTCGCCGGAGTCGCCGGCATCTTCGCCTCCGGCACCCACCAGGCCGATCTGGTCTGGCTCCTCGTCGGCTTCATCTTCTTCTTCTCTATCTCCCAGGGAGCCGTCATCTGGGTCTACATCAGTGAAGTCTTCCCCACCCGCGTCCGCTCCAAAGGCCAAAGCCTCGGCTCCAGCTCCCACTGGATCATGAACGCCTTCATCTCCGGACTCTTCCCCTGGGTCGCCGCCCACTCCAAAGCCGCGCCCTTCGGATTCTTCGCCGCCATGATGGTCCTGCAGTTCTTCGTCGTCCTCTTTGTCTACCCGGAAACGAAGGGCGTCACCCTCGAACAACTCCAGCACAAGCTGGGGATCGACTAAACCGACTCCTCTTTCTCCGGGTGCCCCATGTCTCAGGCTGTTGGGGACATGGGAGAGACCGTGCAAGCGCGCCGCCTTCGAAACTGGGCACGACTTCAGCGCTGCGATAAAAGCCGAGGTCTAATCTCCGACTCTTCACGCGAGTCCGCCTCCTGCGTCGTTCATCTAATAGCGCAGTGACCGTTTGTGGGCCGGCCCTGTCCTGACAGCACACCGCACCAGAGTCGCCTTACCCACCCGCCACGGAGGTTCGATTGCAGGTTCAGATTGACGACGTTGCCCAGACCCATTCTTCCCTGCACGAGCACTCTGGAATCCGCCTTCCCCGCATCGCCGTCGTCGGCACAGGCCACGTCGGTTCCACGACCGCCTATGCGCTATTGGTTTCAGAAATAGCGGCAGAGATCGTCCTCATTGGCCGCGACCGGCAGCGCACCGAGGGTCATGTCCATGATCTGCGCGACGCCGAGGTCTTCTCCGCACGCACGCGCATTTTCGCCGGCGACCTGGGAGACTGCTGCTCCGCCGACATCACCATCATCACCGCCGGCGTCAGCCAGTCGGGAGCAACATCCCGGCTCGACGGCATGAAGGAAACCGCGGCCATTCTCAGGGGCCTCGTCCGCGATCTCGCCCGGCGCAATCCGCGCGGCATTCTCCTCATCGCTTCCAATCCCGTCGACGTCATGACCTACGCCGCCTGGAAATGGTCCGGGCTTCCCGCACACTGTGTGATCGGCTCAGGCACGTCGCTCGATACCGCTCGCTACCGGCGCCGGCTCGCTGAAAAGCTCGGCGTGGCACCCGGCAACGTGCATGCCTACGTCGTCGGAGAACACGGCGACAGCCAAATTCCCGTGCTGTCTTCGGCGCGCATCGCCGGCGTTCCCCTCGAAGAGTTCTGTCATCAGGCGGGGCTGCCCTACGACGAAGACGCGCTTGGCACAATCGCTCATGAAACCCGTCTCGCCGGTGCCAAAATCATTCGCGCCAAAGGAGCAACGTATTACGGCATCGGCGCGGCGCTCGTTCGCATTGTGCGCGCCATCCTGCGCGATGAGCGCTCCGTCTTCACCGTCTCCAGTCCAGTCCCCGAATCCCTGCAACTGGGACAGGTATCTCTATCCCTGCCCACCATCCTCAGCCGCGAAGGAATCGATCGAGTCCTCCCCATCCCCCTGAACGCATCGGAGCAGCACGCCCTCGAGGCTTCTGCTGACACTCTGACACGGCACATCCATTCCGTGATGGCCTGACCAAAGGGAGAGCCTCCGCGTTCCCTGAGGTATAGCTCTTTCTCCACCCGGGACAGCCCCCCTCACACCCACCTCACCCCCCACGCGGCCATCACCGCCGCCGCCATCGTCGACAACGCATTCACCGCATCATTGTTCAGCCACCCGCGGCGCTCCGGCCCCGCTCCCAGCAGCGAATCCACCACCGTTCCCGCAAGCCCCGCCGCCAGCGCAACCCCCGCATCCACCCGCGACAGCTGCGGCAGTGCCATCCATGCCACGCCCACCAATACCACCGCCGCCACCATCCCAGCCAGCGTCCCCGCCGGCGAGATCGCCCCATCCGTTCCTGCCGGAGCGCGTCGCAGCGTCGTGATCATCCTCGGCGTCCCGCCCAGCACCTGCCCCAGTTCCGACGACACCGTGTCCGCCGTGGCCTCCGCCATCGCCGCCACCATCGCTGCCATCGCGGCCCGACCGCCAAAAGCCACCGGCGTAAACACATGCGCAGCCGACAGCGGGATCCCCGCCACCGCCGCCACTCCCAGATTCGCCGCCACCTGCGACGCCGTTCTCCCTCGCCGTCCCTCGGCAATCCCCAGCGCTTCCTTCCTTCGGCGCCCGAACCGCGTCGCTGCGAACGTCAGCACCAGCAGCGCCAGCAGCGGCCACAGTGCCGTGTGCAGCCCAGGCGTCTGCAGCCACAGCGCCCCGGCGATCACCGCCCCCGTAAGCGCCGCCGCCGGCGTAGCCGCCCTGGTCGAAAAAACCAGCGCAGCAAGAAGCAAACAGAGCCCCCCGCCGATCCACAACCTCGCGTCGTGCGTGTACCACAACTGCCCCGCTTCCAGCGTCACCCACACCGCGGTCGCTGGCACAAGCACAAGCAGCACCGCCTGCGACTGCCAGTGCAGTGCCGCCTGATGCGGCCGCGGATCAGGACTCTTTAGTTCGCTCATCGTCTATAGCTCATGCGCCACGATCGTCGCGCCGCGTACAGTACAATCATCTTTTCTATCAGCAACAAGTTTGAAGCCGCGTCCGGCCCTCCGGTGCGGCCCGAGGAGTCGGGTATTGCGAGTGCGTTGTAAGGCATCTTTCCTGAGCCGGCCGGTGCGCCAAACCGGAGTCCTTTCTCATCGAATCCTGGCCTCCAGCGTTGCAGGAGCATCCATCGTCGGCCTCGCCGTCATCATCGCTTTCGCCGTCGGTTGCGGCAATCAGTACCGCCCCGTCATCACGCCCATCAATCCCACCGGTCCCGCAGCGCAGCCCAATGCCTACGTCACCGTTGTCTCCCAGCCCGGCTTCACCCCGCTGCTGGCGACGTCGCCACAGACCAGCCCCTGCATCGGCACGCAATTCAACACCCCCGCCATCTACACCCTGCTCGACTTCTCCGGCGATTCGGTCGTCGCCCAGGCCAACGGCGGCCTCGGACCCATCACCTTCTCTCTGGACTCATCCGGGTCGAGCGTCTATTCGCCCGACTGCGATGGATCGCTGACCACAGCAACGGCCACCACCTCCGCCCTGCAGACCAAGAACGTGCTCGTCAGCACCCTGCTCCCTGGCGCCGAGCCCACCAACAGCCTGCTGGCCAACGGTCAGCTCTACGTCACCGAGGTCGGATTGCACGGCCCCGACTGCCTGACCACCAACTGCGTCGCGCAGATGACAGGCCTGCCCCCGGCGCTCAAGCAGGAAATCCCCGTAGCGCCGTCTCTCATCAACCTGACCGGCTACGGCACCGCCGAACGCATGTACGCCATCAGCCAGGGCAACTCCAGCGGCGGAGCGCTCGCATGGGGCCAGTGCGCCAACCCTTCGTCCGTGACAACCACCGGTGAAGCCGACGCGATTGAAACAACGACGAATACCATTTCTGCGCGTCTGCCCCTCGGCGTCTGCCCCGTCTACGGCTTCATGACTCAGGATGGGCAGCGCACCTTCATCATGAACCGCGGCAGCGGCACCGTCACCGTCATCAACTCACAGCTCAATGCCATCGATAGAACCATCAGCCTGCCCGCTCTCGCCGGCCCGGTCTTTGCCGACTACTACCGCAACGGCCAGGTCCTCGTCACCGCCAACTATGATGGCAACTCCATCAGCATCATCGATACCAGCCTCGACATCTACGGCAACGACAGCTCCACCTTCGGAACCGTAATCGCAACTGTGCCCGTGGGAATGCATCCGGTCGAGGTCGCCGTTCTCCAGGACGGCAGCCGCGTCTACGTCGCCAACCAGGGCGACATCAACGCAGGCACGCCTGGCAGCGTCTCCGTCGTCGACCTCCGCAACTACCAGGTCCTGAAGACCATTCCTCTCACGGCGAATCCCCACGTGATCGCCGCCGTCTACAACTACCCCATCGGCAAGGTGTACGTCGCCTCGCAGAACAGCTCCTTCCTCACCATCATCCGCACCGACAGCGACATCGTGAGCGACTCAATGGAGATGGAAGGCAACGTCGTCGATCTCCGCGTGAACAGCCAGTATCCCGGCCAGGCACAGCAGGGCGCCATCAACTATCGGATCGCAAGCCGCTCGGTGGGATCCGGGGCACCATAGCGAGAGCTGGAGGGAATCGCGCCTCCGGAAGTCTAAGTTCTCCCTGTGTCCTCTGTGGTGAAGCGTTTCTCACCTCCTCGGGTGCCCGGGATCGCCACTGTCAGGCGCGCCGCGGTCCCTGGCGGTGATCGAGCTCATCCTCTCCGTCGTCAGGATAGAGTCCTTTACAATCGCGGCATGCAGTCTGGCGAACTGGCGCGCGTGCTTGAAGCGGAACTGCATGGCGCCCCCGATGTCGACATCACCGGCGTTGCGGGCATTGAAGAAGCCGAGCCCGGCCACATCACCTTTGTCGCCAATCCAAAGTACGCAGTCCTTGCCAAAACCACACGGGCCAGCGCCATTCTCGTCACTCCGGACTTCCCCGATGTGCCTGCAGTCACCCTCCGCCTGAAAAACCCCTACCTTGCCTTCGCGCGCGCCGTCGAAATCTTCTACCAGCCCCCCGCCTGGCCCGACGGAATTCACCCCACAGCCGCGGTTCATCCAACCGCTAAGATCGGGAAGAACGCCAGGATCGGTGCCTACGCAGTCATTGGCGAGAACGTGGTTATCGGCGACGACGCCACCATCCTGCCCCATGTCGTCCTGTACCCAGGCGTCTGCATCGGCAACCGCTTCTTCGCCCACGCTCACGCCGTCGTTCGCGAAAACTGCCGGCTGGGCGACGACGTCGTTCTCCAGAACGGCGTGGTCGTCGGCTCTGATGGCTTCGGCTTCGCGAAGGATGAACACGGGCGCTGGCACAAGATTCCCCAGTCCGGCCCCACGGTGCTCGGAGACCGCGTGGAAGTGCAGGCCAATGCGTGCATCGACCGCGCCAGCGTCGGCGCAACCCGCATTGGCGACGGAGTCAAGATCGACAACCTCGTCCAGGTCGGCCACGGCTCATCGGTCGACGAGAACACCCTCCTCTGCGCCCAGGTCGGGCTCGCCGGGTCCACGCACGTCGGAAAAGGCGTGATCCTGGCTGGCCAGGTCGGCGTCGCCGGCCACTGCAGGATCGGCGACAACGTCATCGCCATCGCCCAGGCTGGCCTGCACGGCGACATTCCGCCCAATTCAATGCTCGCCGGCTCCCCTGCCTTTGACCACAAGCAGTGGCTCCGCGCCACCGCGCTGTTCGCGCGCCTGCCCGAACTGCTCCGACAATTTCAGCGCAAACCAAAGCGCGAAGAGTAGAGTAGAGCAAAAGCAACGATATTTCCGGCGGCTAAAACAGCGCCGTCATCGTCTACAGCATCAAAGATTTACTTATGCCCACGAACGATCAGGAATCTTCTTCCCTTTCGCTGGTGCAGCCAAGCACCGAGCCCATCCGAGTGCTTCTGCTCGACGACCATCCGGACAATCTCCTGCTGCGTTCGACCATCCTCCGCAAATACGGCTACCTCACCGAGACGGCTGAAACCGTCGAGGATGCGGAGCGGCTCCTCGATCAAATCGACATCGCCGTTCTCGACTATCACCTGGGCGCCGGAAAATTTGGCACCGACGTGGCCGCCCATCTGCGCGCGCGGCATCCGCAGGTGCCCATCATCATCCTCTCCGCAACCCTCGAGCGGCGCTTCGGCGGCGTCGAGGACATGCACCTGCTCAAGGGCTACAGCTCCATCGACGACCTGGTCACGGCACTGCGGTCATTCGAGGCCAAACGCCGCGGCAAGCCCGTTGTCGTCGATGCCCGCGACTTTTTCTACTCCCGCATCAACATGGCCATGGGCGACGACGTTGTCCTCGAAATCCTTGACGGCGAAGGCACCTGGCAGTACGTCAATGAAACCTGTGCCCGCGTGCTCGAAAAGCCCCGCGACTGGTTCCCAGGGCGCAACATGTTTGAGGAGATGCCCGGGCTGGCCGCCGACTGGGCCGACATCCTGAGCACCGTCGCCGAAACCCGCGAAACCTACATCGACCGCACCTTCCGCGGCGTGCTCAACCTGCCCAGCAAAGGCGATCGCTGGGTCTGGAACGTGCTGGCCTTCCCCATCACACTGCACACCCGCGAAACCGGCGTAGTCCTCACCGCGCGAGCCCTCGAACGCAAGCCGATGATTTAGCCGGCAAGCTCTGAGACCTCTGTGGGTGCCACAATTCCCTGCTATTGGTGAAGTAGGAATCCAGTGCCCTGCAACCCGCGAACGGTCATTTGAGACCCGTGACCTGCGACCTGTGACCTGCGCACCCTACACCCTGTACCCTATCCTCACCTGCTCGCAAGCACATACATATTCCCATCCGGATCCGTGAACACCGCCGACGTGCCCCAGTGCTCCTTCTTCGGCTCCTGCGCAAACGAAACGCCCTTCTTCTTCATCGCATCCGCCGTCGCAAACACGTCATCGGACCAGAACGAGATCGACTGGAACTGACCGATGCGGCTCTCGTGACCCTCCGGAGTAAAGAGCGAGATCCCGGTCTCCGCCCCGGGAAGCTTCAGTTCGATCCAGCGCTGCTTTTCGTTGAACGGCTGATCGGTCGTGACCTTCATGCCCACCGCTTCGGTCCAGAACTTCAAAGCGCGATCCTGATCGGTGACGGGGACCCCAACAAACTTAATTCCTTTAATCATGGCAGTGTCTCTCCTCGATTCCCCGCAGCATAGCCGGGCCTCGTGACGCGTGCAATCGTCCAGCGCCTGCTATAGTAGCGATTGGTATAGCGTATCGCCCTGCCGTCTCCGTGTTCTCTGTGGTGAGTTCTTCCTCGCCGGAGTGGCCGACTTGCAGAGAATGGGGATGATGAAAATGGAGACCGATGGCCACAGTAGACGATTACATCGTCGACGTCCTGATGCGTGATCTCGTTGGACATGACCGCCGCCCGGTCAGCTTTCTGGTGTACCTGTGGCTGGCCGCGCAGGCGAGGGGCAAAGCGATCCAGGTGAGCTTCCAGGAAATGGCCGAGTCGGTCGGCGTATCGAAAAGCGCTGCACAGGCTGCCGTGCGCTGGCTCATCCGGCGCAGGCTGCTGCACGCAACCAAAGCCAACGCCACGGCAGTTCCCT
>Ga0335073_10002019_pt1 | contig 27764 bp, 20 predicted proteins | sample Lox_Sample_22_FD_207093 | JGI IMG/M metagenome (GOLD analysis project Ga0335073, IMG submission 207093) | Soil microbial communities from Loxahatchee National Wildlife Refuge, Florida, United States - Lox_Sample_2.2 | ecosystem: Environmental > Terrestrial > Soil > Wetlands | place: USA...
CACCTGCTCGAGGGGGCGTTCTTCGGCAACAAGAACTGGGCCCAGGCGATCGGGCAGCGGGAACGGCTGCTGGCGCTCGGCTCGCTGTCGGCGGGCCTGACCCACGAGCTGAACAACCCGGCCGCCGCGGCGGTCCGGGCCACCGCGGCGCTGCGCGAGCGGGTGGCCGGGATGCGGCACAAGCTGGGCATGATCGCGAGCGGGAAGTGGGACCGGACCACGCTGGTCACGCTGATCCGGCTGCAGGAGGAGGCGGCCGACCGGGTGCCGAAGGCGCAGGCGCTGAGTCCGCTGGAGGCCTCGGACCGGGAGGACGCGATCACCGGCTGGCTGGAGGACCGCGGCTGCCATGACGGGTGGCAGCTGTCGCCGACGTTCGTCGCGGCGGGCCTGGATACCGACTGGCTCGACCACGTAGAGGCGGCGGTGGATCCGGGCATGCTGGAGAGCGCGCTGCGGTGGCTGAACTACACCGTGGACACCGAGCTGCTGATGAACGAGATCGAGGACTCGACCACCCGGGTCTCGACGCTGGTGGGCGCGGCCAAGCAGTACTCGCAGCTGGACCGGGCCCCGTACCAGGTGGTCGACGTGCACGAACTGCTGGACAGCACGCTGCTGATGCTGTCCGGGAAGATCCCGCCGGAGATCACCGTGGTCAAGGAGTACGATCGGTCGCTCCCGGCCATCCCGGCCTATGCGGGCGAGCTGAACCAGGTGTGGACCAACCTGATCGACAACGCAGTGTCGGCCATGGGCTCGTCCGGGGTCCTCACGGTCCGCACGGGGCTGGACCGGGGCTTCGTGTTCGTGGAGTTCGGCGATACCGGGCCGGGGGTGCCGCCGGAGATCCGCGAGCGGATCTTCGAGCCGTTCTTCACCACCAAGCCGGTGGGCGAGGGAACCGGGCTCGGGCTCGACATCTCCTGGCGCATCGTGGTGAACAAGCACCACGGGGATATTGTCTTGGAATCGGCCCCTGGCGATACCCGGTTCCGGGTGCTGCTTCCGGTCACCCCGCAGGAGGAGAGCTGAATGGCGGAGATCACGGACATCGATCCTTCGGTGCCGCCGAGCGGGACCGGCTGCGTGGAGTGCAACGAAACCGGGGGCTGGTGGCTCCACCTGCGCCGGTGCGCCCAGTGCGGCCACATCGGATGCTGCGACAGCTCGCCTTCGCAGCACGCGTCCGCGCATGCCAAGAAGGCCGGCCACCCGGTCATCCAGAGCTTCGAGCCGGGCGAGGACTGGTACTGGAACTACGAGACCGAGGATTCCTTCGACGGCCCGGAGCTCGCGCCGCCCCGGTATCATCCGCTTGACCAGGGAGTTCCCGGGCCGAAGGACCGCGTTCCGCGCGACTGGCGATTCCACGTGCACTAGTCCGCGGTGCCGGTCAGCCCTTGACAATGACCGGAACCTGACGGATGGTCACCTCATGGTTCATGTCGCATGTCTTCCTATTTCGTATTCAGGACATTTGCCCTAATGGCCTGAACCGCGAAATACCAAGAAGGCAGGCGCCGACCTGAGATTGAGGGAGGCCGGCCATGACGTGGAGGGCAAGGAAGCCCGATACCACCGCGTCACCCGGCGGACGCCAGGGTCCAGAGAGTCATATATCGGCAAGTCAGGCCACTCTTTACCTCAGCGCGGCACCTCACCTGCGTCGCGGGATGTACAGGCAGAGGCCGCCCCGCCCGGTAGGCAGGTCGTTCGCGGTACGAGCGCTTTTCGGCGCCGATGGCGTCGTGCCGATGCCAGCCGTCGACAGTGGCGAGGTGCGCCGACAATGCGCAATCGCCCTGTGGCAAACCGTCCTTCGCGACCTGGCGGTGGTCGTCGCCGTGGCTGTTTCCGCGGTGCTCGAACCCTGGGGTACATTGGTCGTTTTCGGCTACGCGATCGTGGTTGTCGCGGTCATCGGCCGGGTTCGGTTGTTCTCGTGGCCAGCCTTCGCGATTATCGCGGCAGGCCTGCTGCTGCTATTTACCGGAATCTACCGTGGGCAGCGCTTCCTGGCCATTCCCCTGATCTGCCTCGGAGTCTGTTTCGCCGTTTACCTGACCGATACCTTGCTGTGCATACGTCACCTGCGGAAACTATGGCGCAGATCCGACCGCGGGCCGGACGGCCTCGCCGGGAACGGTGATGACCGCAAGGAACTTCGGGTCGGTGAGGCCAGCAGGGCTTACCACGACGACCACAGGATCATCGGCGCAGGGACCATGCTCAGGCCAGTGGATTTCGACGTCGGACTAGGGAAACAACTGGACACCAAACAGCCGGTAGAGGAATTCAAGACCTCGGAACTCATCGCGCACATTGGCATGCACGTTATCTCGCAGGGTGTGGGAGAAGCGCAGGGTTTTGCACACGGGATATGGTCACCGGTGGACATGGCGGCCACGTCGAAAAGCCACTTTACCCATGGCCTGCCGAACCTAAATGTAGGGCCTGTGGTAGCCTTCCCGGTCCCCGAGACGAAGAAGTATCCGCTGCTGCCGGTGGGCGTTGTCAAGCTGAACTATCACGACCGCCCGTCTGGCGAATTTCTCCGCGAGATATTCGACCGATCACAGATCGGGCATACTGAACGGCCCTACGTGCGCGCGACCATATCGAGCTGGGCAGGCGAGCTTGTCACGTCCGTGTTCTTCAGCGCGGTCCTGGAGGGACATTTCCTCAGCATGGCCATACAACCATATGTCATCGCGCCGATAATCCCTGATCTGCGCATCACGGACAGGCTCGCGGCGCAGAATCCGATAGTGGTGACCTGCAAGTCGATCGCGATGACCACCCGGCAGTTCGCTGCGGCGGCCAAGCGGATGAGCCACCCGCGCCGGAAAGAGCCTGGGGAGGCCGATCCGTTCATGGCGGGCACGCGCAGCCTGCGCGAGCGCTACTCGCAGCCCGCTACCGATCACATGTATCACGCCGACGACGCAAGCCGTATCATCAGGATGCTGGAGTCAAAGATCATCACGGTCACCATGGACTACCTTCGAGATCACAATATCGATGTCGCCGAGGACGAGCGCCGGACGTTGAATTACGTGCAGACCTACACCATCTTCGGGAGCGAAAACGTCGTCAATACCGGAGACCATGGTCAGGTAAATTATACGAAAGGCGACGGGAACAATCAGGCGAACACAAGCAACGGAACCAAGGGATAAATGAATGGCGACCGATAATAGGCAGTACACCGTCTTCGGGAGCGAAAACGTCGTCAATACCGGAGACCATGGTCAGGTAAATTACGCGAAAGGCGACAAGAACAATCAGGCGGCGAGTTCCACCGTGGCGGGTCCGTGGGATGAGGTAGCGGAAGAACTCGACAGGATACGGCTGCGCCTGGAGTCCGTCGCGGCCTCGGATGACCGGGACGATGCCCTCGACTGCGTGCGCGCCCTGTCGCGTGACCTGCCTGACCTCAGGCAAAGCGGCTCGGACGGGCGCAAGAACCTCCGGCAGCGCATCAAGGCGCTCATAGGGGTGTTGACTCCGGTCGCCGGACTGATCGGGGGCGTTGCCGCTCTGCAGTCCATCTGCCAGCATCTGTGACACGCGCTGTTCAGAGGATGAAGAACAGCAGAACCAGGAGGGCAGCGATCACGATAAGCGTGGCCGCGAAAACGTACCTCCGGGCCCGCCGGTATGAATGCTCTTCGACGGGATCGGTCATGGCAGATCCACACCCTCGCGGGACATCACCCAGCGCATAAGCTCGGCGATCGACTTGTGCATCAGGCCATCTGTATCGGTGATGGCGGCTGTACGGAAGTAAGCGGTTTCCTTGAAGTTCTGAGCAGCGGACCGAATTAGGTTGCCAAGGCCGAGTTCGCGTCGTGCCCATTCCGACACTTCGCCGCTGGACGTGCCGATCAGGTCGGTTCGGCTGAAAACAACCGCTAGCCGCACCTTTCTCAGCCGGACGCCCATCGCCTCGATCTCCTGGTGCGTTTGCTGATATGCGAGCTCCGGGGACGGAGCGGCCGAGCGAACCGAGCTGAGCTCGGCTTGAGTGCTGCTCGGCAGCTGCTGCCAGAAACCCTGGACGGAGAGAGGGTCGATGACGAGGATGAATGTGCGGGCCTTATTGAGGTACCGCAGTTCTTGCGTGCGGTCAGTATTGTAAAACCGTTCGCCCGCCGCGTCGTACAATTGCAGGATCCGGACTCCCTGCTTTAGCTTCAGCCGGATCACATGCGCGCGGGGCAGTTCGACGGGCGTCCCGACGGTGGAGGCGCCGGAACGAATCAGGCGATCGGCTACATCCAGTTCTCTGGCGGTCGAAGAATCACCGAACTCGGCCTCGAGCTGTCCCTGCTCGGTCCATGTTCGCAGCTGCGTGACCATGCTGAACAGCAATCGGGTTTTGCCTGCTCCGGTCGCGCCGAAGAAGGGAAGGATTATTTCCGGCACCTCGCCCGGACGGTGCTCGAGTGAGCCCTCGCAACCCGGATGCGGACAGAAAGCGGCCATTCGCGACGAGCCGAACAGCAGCAGGGTATTCATCTGCCCGTCGCAACGGCAGCGCCGCCGGAGAATGCCATACCTGCCCGGCCGGACGTCCCGATGCCGGTGACTGCGGACCGGATTGGGGCAGTCATAAGCAGGATAAGGCACCCGCTCGTAGCAGTGCGGACATACCATCTTGACGTTCTTCACCGACAGCATGACAGAATCGGCGCCCCGCAGCGCGGCTCCCGCGGCGCGAACCAGTACGGCCGAGACCACAACGACCATCACCTGGATCAGGGCCAAGACAGCGGTGATGAGGACGCCGACCGCGGTTCCCAGTGCCATCCCGATGACGCCTCCCGCGCCGAGCGGCCCGGTAAGCCAGGCACCGTCGCCTATTTCGAACGATTCCGCGACACCTTCGAGTCCCCATTCCAAGAACTTCCGGCAGTTGCCGTACGCGACCCGGACCGCGTGATGAGCATCGGCTAGGGCGGGGCCATAAAAGTACTGGAGCACCGCGGGATCGCTGCCGGGTGGCGACTTGGGCCAGCGCGGCGGCGCCGACAGTTCCGGCGGCCGGGTAACGAGCACCTTTCCCAGGCCCATCACGTAGGCGCAGGGCACACCGATGGTGTAAACAACGAAGGAGACGGCCGCGGAGGCCGGGACGGAAACCGCGAGATATCCCAGGTAGAGACAGAATCCCAGGACATAGAGCAGCCACATGGCCCGGCTCCCTTAGCGTCCCTCGGCCGTTCCGGACCGCCCGCCGAGCAGTTTGCGGGCCAGCCCGCCGCGATGGCTTTCTCGCCACTTGCGGAATTGCCGCTCCGCGGCCGGGTTGGCTGACAGCAGACGCTTGACAAAGGCGAGATCGCCGCGGGACCACTCGCGTATCGGCTCAGCGGCCACGGTCAGCTGATTGACCAGTTCAGGCTGGGCCTGCAGCGCAGGATCGGCGAGCGCCGTGAATACGCGCGCGGCAAGCCTCGGATCTGGCCGCGACGGGTCCAGCCAGCCCGGAAGCGCTGCGCAGAAAACGGCCATCACGTCCGGCGGGCAGCCGTCCAGGGCCGCGGCGAGTGGCTCTGCTCTAACGAGCAGCCGGGCCAGATCACGGGCCGACGAATCCCGGGCGCTCGCATTAGCGGCCTGGTGTTCGGCGTAGAGCTGGCCGAAAATACTCAAGTCCCCCCTGGCCATGGCCCGACGGGCTCGCCACCGTTTCGTTTCGCCCGAGACCGTGCTCTCCACGACGTGGGCCAGCTCGTCCGGCAGCAGCGAGAGCAGCGAGCGGCTCGCGAGGGCCAGGGCGAGCTGAAGCCAGGCCGTGCTCCTGGTTCCCTGGTCGGCGGCCGCCTGGATCTGGCTGACGAACCAGTGGCGGATATCCGGGTCAGGCGGTTCGGCCAGAACGCCTAGCATCTCCGTGATCTGCTCCGGCGGACAGCCCTCCGGCCACAATCGCCCCAGCAGGGCCGGGTCGACGTGCGGCGACCGTTGCGCCGCGATGCGGATGTCGACGATCTGGTCGTAGGCGCGTTGCGGCGTCACACGCCCCTGGCCTGCCAAGATGACCAGCCGCTCTTCGGCCAGGTCCGGATAGGAGGCGAGATCGGCGCCGTGCACGCAAGCACCAGCCGGACCCGCGAGCACCCCGGCGGCCAGCCCCACCGGCTCACTGGCCAGGCGGGCAACAAACCCGCGCCGGATCGCGGGATGGAAGAGGAGCAGCCTGCTCAACTCGGGCTCAGGCGTGGTCAGCCCCAGATCAGCATGTCCGTAGCGCTCAAGCTCTGTAACGGCCGGCATGACGTGCGACGCCGCGGCCCATTCCAGTGAGGCGAGCGCGACGGCCGGACCGGCTGTCCGCAGCAGACCGGATACCTCGGCCCGTGCGCTCTCGGCGGCCCGGGAACTGAATCGGACCGGTTCGGTCGGCTCGCCATGGGAGATTCGGGTAACGGCGCGCTCGATGAGGATGCGGTCCAGTTGCTCCTCCTGCACAGGAGAGGACAACCGGTGAGCCAGGTCACGCAAACCGAGCACCTGCTCATCGGCCAGTCTGGCATCCAGCTGGGCCAGCACCATCCCGAGGACGACACCTACGTGCTGGATGGGTATGCGGTCGGCCGCGCCTGGCAGCCACCTTACGACGGCGTCCGTATCGGTGGCGGACAGCCGCCCGCGGAGCAGGCCAGCCGCCGCGGCGACGGGCCCGTGCCAGTCATCGGGCGCTTGCTCGGCCCCGGACCTGAACGCCGCGACCTGGCGCCACAATCCGTCCGTGGCCATGACCCCGGTGCTAGCGAGCAGGGTAGCTAGCGGGTGTACGCCGCCGCCTGGGGTCTTGGCCGCGTCGAGGTCAAACAGCTGGAAGGCCGAATCGGCGTCAGCGGGTACCGCGTCGGACTGGATCCCGACGAGGTGGTGCCGGAAGTAACCCAGGCGGTGATCGTAGGTGGTAAATGTCATCCGGGGCGCGAGGTGCTCGCCGAGCAGATACGAGATAGCGGCGATCCACCAGATGTTCTCGTTCGGATCGCGGCTCGCCAGCAGCACCAGCCGGTCGCCGGCCATGGCCCGCCAGACTGCGGTGATCAGCTCGGGAAGCAGTGCCTCGGTACCTCGGGCGTCAAGAAAGGCCTGGACACCTGAACGGTCGACGACACCCCGCGGCGGCGGACCGGGCAGTTCCGGCAGCTCGTTGGGCCTGATAGGGGTGCTCTGCCACATCTCGGCACCCCATAGTTCGGCGGGCAGCAGCGGACCGAAGTCCTGCTCGGGCGTGATGGTGACCAGGGCGTGAACGAAGTAATTGCCGGGGCGCCCGGAATAGTCGGTGCCGGCGAACGTCACGTGGGTGAGGATGGTCATCCCCGTTGCCTCGCTCCTGGAGTAGGAGAACGCGATGGGATAGGCCTCGGGTTCGTCCGGACACGGGTTGGCCACAAGGTAACGCGGCGGCTCGTACACGCTGCGGTCCTCGATCTCGCGCATGACCACCGGAGAGGTTCCCGGTGTCACCGCGTTGAACTGGTACCCGCCGTATCCAGCCAGGCCGGTCTCGCAGGAGGTGTAATAGAGCTGCTGGAACGCCATGTCAGCCCCTTTCGACCGGGATGGCGCCGAACTGCGCCAGCATCCACACGAACGGACCGGTGACCCGGTAAGGGCGGATGCCGCGCGGTGAAACGCGATTGTTCTGAGTGGGCGTCTCGCCGAGCGCTGACACTCCGAAATAGCGGTACGTGCGATAGTTCTTCTGCGCGGTCTGATCGATCCGGGAGCCCTCCCACCGGGCCAGGAGCCGCTGGATTTCCGCATGTACCGCAAGGCTGTCCCGCTCGTCGAATCCTGGCGTGTGCGCCGGGGGGCGCAGCAGCGGGCTGGTCTCCTTGAGATCGTGGAAAAGCGCGTCCATCTTGGTGAACACGATCGCGAGTGGCTTGCTGATTCGCTGCCTCGCCTTCGTGCCCTCCTTGGCCATGATGAGATCGGTAATGTTCTCCAGCACGTTGGCGGGTTCGTCGCCGGCGGCTCCCGGGGTGGGCAACAGGGTGCCCGGAGCGGCCAGCCGACGCGCGCCGCGCATCTGCAACGGATCAAGCACCAATACGACGCCGTCGGCCGCCGCGAGGTACTGGACGTTCTCCTCAACGGACTGCGTCGAGCGCAAGTCCTCACCCGCAGTGTCGAAAAACGACAGCAGTGTGCGCTGCGGCTCACCGGTCCCGTTCAAGCTGAGCCGATTGCCCCGGCCCTCGGTGGTGAACCGGAACACTAGGGGCGCGCGGTCCCGGGTGCCCGCTGGGGTGGTCGGCGCCAGCAACCGCGCGTCGCGATAGAGCGGATTTTCGTAGTCGCCGACGAAACGCAGGCGAGTATTATCGTCGGCACCACTGATCGCGGCGTTGAGCTCCTCCCCCGCTCGGTGCATCAGTTCGTGTACGAGGACCGTCATGTAGACGGTCTTGCCTGATTCCTTCGCGCCGACGAGTGCGATCAGGCGGCTGCGGACCTTTCCGAAGTGGACCGGAAGCTGGCTATGGCAGAGCGGACAGATCCTGGTCGTACTCTGGGCCCCGCATTCACGGCAACTAGCCGAGGTCATCCGGCCGTCGGCAGCAAAAACTGGCGGCACCGCTCCAGCGAAACCGGTACGGTCACGCAGCAGTCGGTCAATTTCCAGCTGGCAACGCTGGCCCTTCGGCCCGATCCGGCCGGAGCACCGGAACTTAATATCCCGCTCGGAAAACCCGCTGTAACAGTACGGGCAGTACAGTCGGGCGCCGCCAAACGGGGACTTCACCGGATCCTCATCTCCTTGTCCGGCGGCGGGAAGAGCGACACTTGGTGACCGGTTACCCCGGCACGACCCGGATCGACGAAGCAGGCCAACCAGGCCGGTCCTTTCGGCACGTCGACGGTGACCGTCACAGGCTGCCCGGGCGAGATTGACTGCGGTTCAATGCGCGCGATCGCCTCGCCCTCGGCTGGGTCGTCGGGAGCGTATCGCCCGGTGGATCGCACCACTACGAGGGCTGGCAGCATCGTCGGCTGCTCGGTGGCGATCTCGATGACTCGCTGCCGCGGACGCAGCCGACCAGGGCGGCGGATCCGGTAGTTCAGCGCGAACCGTCGTCCTGACACAGTGGTCTGCACGCCAGGCGCGGTAAATTCGCCGCCCGGATGGGAGTAGACCGTACGAACCTCGATCCGCGTCTCGGCCTGTCCGATGCTGAGCGTGAGGCCACCTTCGTCGTCATAGACGCGGCGCGAGCAGCGGTGCTCGCGGCCAGACCAGCGAACCAGCGCGTCAGTGGCATCGTCGGGCCAGACCCAGCTCAGCCGCACGGTGTCGTGCATCCGGAAGGCGGACAGCTCGCGGATCGGCTCCGCCAGGCCGATTTCAGCCGAATCGCCGACCACGACGTCGCGGCCTCCCGCAGTCAGCGCGATGAGGTAGTGACGGCCTGATGGCGGGATGAGCTCGAGGAAGTCCTGGGCGTCCGCACCCCGTCGCGGGGCCCCGGGAACCTTGCGGAGCCCGGCCACGTCGCCCGGGGTGACGCGGGTCCCAGGGGGCCACGTCGGCGGCTTGTCGCTCAGCACGAGACGCACCTGGCCGTGCCGCGGAGGCGCCCAGACGGCGACCATTGTCGTGCTGCCGTCCAGGGCCCGTACCTCTAGGCGCGCGACCGCTTCGGGGGCGGGCGCTGGCATCGCCGATACGATGATTCCGGTCGACGACTGGCGCTGTCCGGTCGGCGTCGGGTACGACGCCGCGATCCGGTAGAAGTACTCGGTCCCGGTTCGCAGCCCCATATCGCTGAGCCCGGACAGCGACGCCTCCACGGCGGTGCCGTCCTGGTGTCCCAGCGGCGGGTGACCCTCGGCGCGAACGGCTATGACGGTGTCGGTGCCCGGGTGAACGCGCCAGGAGAGGGCGATGGAGGTCTCGCCGGTATCGACGGAGACCTCAGTGACCTCCGGCGTAAATATGAGGGACTGCGTCACGGCCGCTTTCGACCAGCTGCCGCCGCCACGAGCCGCGAAGACGGCATAGAGCAGCGCGATGCCGGGCGGTGCCCCGGCGTCGGCGATGTGGTGCTGCTCGGTCTGCGTGACCACTGCTGTGCCCTCGGCGACCGAGGCGGGCGCGCGGCCATCGCCGCGCATGACGCGGTAGTGCACGCGCCCGGCTAGCGCTGGACTCGCCTCCCAGCTGACGAGGACCTGATCTCCGCTGACCCGAGCCGAGGCGTCGCGCGGGGGCGGCGGGGGCAGCGCGGCCAGTCGTTCGGTCAGATCGGCATCGTCGCTGGCCATGGTCTTGGCTTCGTACAGCAGGCGGGCCGCCTGCTCATTGCGGTCAGCCGCCAGTTCCTGATCGGCCCGCCGGGCCAGCATGGCGACCTTCGCATCCCGCTCCGCGACGGTCTGCCGAAGCGCGTCATCGGCTGGTAGCGAGGCGACCAGCCGCTGAGCCGAACGGAGCCGGCCGACGGCCAGTTCCTCCTCGACCTGCTGGCGTATGGCAGCAACCGTATTCCTGGTCAGCAGGGCGGCCGCGACGAGCCCTGCCTCATCCTCGTCCAGGCCGAGGTCACGGGCCTGGACCGCAATGGTTCGCTGCACAAACCCGCTGTCGGCGAAATGCCGGAGCCGTTCGGTAATTTCCGACAACAGCAACGCGTTCAGCTCCGATGGGTTACGGGCGGCTCCGCGCAGGATGGCCAGGATATTTTCCTTCGGTGCCTTGGCTGGATCGGTATGCGGAAGCGCGTCAACCTGACGGACCGCTTCGGCGACCGCCGCTTCGCCAAGCAACCGCCCGTCGGCGAGCCGGAACCCGCCCAGCACATGGAATCCGGCGAAGATGGCGTCCCCGAAGACGACCTGCGTGGAGAGCCGCAAGCCGAGCAGGTCGCCATTCCGGGCTAGGTCGGCGGCCTTCGGGTGCGGTGGGACCGGCAGATCCGGGAACTTCTCGACCACCCTTACACCGGCCTTCCGAAGCGCGCCGGTGACCTCCGCCTCGGTAACCGAGCCGCCGAGTGCGCCGACAAGCCGCGCCACCGTGGCCGGCCCGACATGCGTCGCCGCGCCCGCCTCGGTATCGGCCAGGGCGGCGAGCCGCTCGGTCTGCTCGCGCCGCACGTGCGCCTGAAGCTCAACGAATTTCGCCGGAGTAAGACGCCCAGCGCGCTCGAGCTCGGCATGTTTGGCTATGAGAGTCTCGGCCAGCCGTGCGTAGGCACGCTTGCTCTTCAGCGCCTGCCAGTAAGCCAGGACCTCACTGATCCGTTTCGCGAACGCCTGCGGATCGGAAATTTCACCGGGCAATCCGTACCGCACGTACAGGTTCGCTGGAGGCACGTTGCCGGCTCGGCGAGCCGGCTCAAGCACCTCCAGGCGATATTGCTCGGGATCCCAGTGCACCTATCCGCTTACCTCGTAGCGGGCCACCGCGTCGGCGGCCTCGCGTACCTCCGCCTCGTCGAGACTGCCTATCTGGATTTCGAAACGGACCTCCTGGCCAGAGTCGGCCTCCCGGCCATATACCTTGAGCAGCCCCGTCTCGGTCATGCAGAAGACGACCTCGAACGGCGCCCCCGCCGGCCGACGAGGCAGGTTGCTGAGCACGCCTTCCCCGATGTGGCTGTTGTGCTCAAGTTCCTCCGAGGCCACCGCGCCGGCCTGCTCCCACACTTCCAGCTTGACCTCACGCTGGTTGTCGTAGACGGTGCCGAATGTCTGAGGCCCGGAATCAGCAGGCAGCGGCGTATTGGCCGTCAGCAGATGCGAGATGTACGAGCGGGCCAGCTTAGGGTTGGTCTTGAAGGCCGGATCGTCGGAGTCAACAACCTTGATCCCGAAGGCGCGGGGGACAACGGTAGCCACCTGCTGTTCTGCCATGTCCACTACCTGCTGGACGCTGATCCCGAGCTGATCGGCCACGTCCTGCGCGGCCTGGCCCCCCTCCTCCAGCATGGTCACCTTGACCTTCTGCATGAGGGCGAACCTGGCCGCACCCTTGGCCACGGCCAGATGGGGATCCTGCAGCCTGGCCTCGAGCCCGAACCGCACCTTCAGAGCCTGCGGGATTGCGGGCATCAGGGTCATGCCGCCTACCAGCAGCACGTCGTCGAATTCGCTGACGCCCTTCTGCCTGGCGGTGTCGATTGTCCGCTCGGTGATCTGCATCGTGCGCTCGAGCAGTTCGGACGTCAGGCTCTCCAGCTGTTCGCGAGTGAGCTCAAGCTGGGCGACCGCGCCGGAGTAGCGCGCGTTGTACCTGCGGGTCGTGGCGGTGCTGAGAGCTCTTTTGAGCTGCTCAGCGGCGATCGCGAGTTCCTGCATGAACTGCTCGTCGCCGCCGGGATCGAGGTCCGGATGCTGGTCCGTAAAGCCCTTGAGCAGAAACTCGATGATCTTGTTGTCCCAGTCCGCTCCGCCGAGGCGGTTGTTGCCATCCGTGCAGACGACCTGGATGTCGTGGCCGTCGAGTCGGATGACCGTGGTATCGAAGGTGCCGCCGCCCAGGTCATAGACGAAGATATGCCGCACTCCACGACTGTCGTTCAGCGCTTGGTAGTCCAGCGCGGCGGCCACTGGCTCGGCCAGCACATTGAGCACGTTGAGGCCGGCGATCTGCCCGGCCTTCCGGGTCGCTTCGCGTTCCAGGACCCCGAAATACGCCGGCACGGTGATGACTACGTCTTCGACCTGCTCGCCGGTGCTCGCCTGCGCGGCGCGCGCCAGTTCGCGCAGGATCAGCGCGGAAATCGACTCGGGAGTATGATCCTGGCCGAAGAACGTATGATGTACATCCTGGCCCATCTCCCGCTTTGCCAGCTCGGCGATCTGGCTGGGGAAGAGTATGGCCGAGTCCTTCGCCTGTCTCCCGACAACCACGCTTTCCGGCGACTCGAAATAGACCACCGAAGGTGTCGTGTCGTCCCCGTTGGCGCTCTTGAGAACGACCGGCCGGCCTGTTTTATCGAGGTACGAGATACACGAGTTGGTGGTACCGAGATCGATTCCGTAGGTAGCCATATCACCTCACTGTGATTGCGCCGCGCCGTCGTTGTGCCCCGACTCCTCGACTGGGGTGTACTGGTAGAAACGCGCTTGAACGGGCCGCCGCACCCGGCCAGTGTCGCGCTCGGCGAACCCGGCGGTAGCCACCTCGGCCACGGTATTGTGCCGGGATTCATCCATGCAGGTCACTACCCCCAGCGGACGATGCCGGTCACGATCGAAAGAATCGCCGGGTTGTGCTGCGTAGATCTCGATGCCGCACCTGTCCAGGATCTGCGTGATGTCGTCCGCAAATGACCACAGCAGCCGCGCGTCCTGCCCGTCGGCCCTGAGCCTTCGTACCTCCCGGTCGATCTGGTCGTAAAGCCGAATCAGATCCGCCACGATAGGTTCCAGGATAACCTTGCTTATCCCCAGGCGAAGCTGCTGGTTTTCCTCGTGCAGCATGTCGATGACCGATTCTCGGTGCGCCGAACGCTGGTGGAACTCCGCAAGTTGCTCTGCCACCTTGTCGAAACGCCCGGCGAGGTCATTGACTGCCGCCCTGGTCTCTTCCGCTGGGCCCATAAGCTGCGGTCCCGGGCGGGCGGGAGGCGATTCATTAATGTCTTTCTCGGTCATTATTGTGCGGGTATCCCGGCGCGGCTACTTGTACTCATTGGCATGATTTACCTACTTTCCCCGGTTCCGGCCTCGGTGACGATCCTCACCCCTCCCGCGTCAGTGACCAGGAGATTCTGCGCGCCTGGCACCGGCGGACAGAACTCCCATCAAGATAGGATAGGTCGATTAGTTACAAAAAGACCATCCTCAGTATGGTCGGAGTCTGCTGACGGGCGGCCAGCCTGAGATAGCGTTTCCTCACGGGATGGCTGAATCGACAGATCACCAGGCAGGTCGGCAGATCGGCTGAGGGAGGTGGGCAATGGAGCCTGACGGGACTGCGCAGGTCGCTGTGTTCGTGGATTTCGAGAACCTCGTGCTCGGCGCGGTCAAGGAACTGCCCGGCCAGGCCAACCCGGCGCCCTACGAGGCGATCACCCGGCTCTGCCGCGGGTACGGCACCGCCTCGGTGCGCCGCGCGTACGCGGACTGGGCCGATCCGCGGTTCGGCAGCCACCAGGAGGACCTGGCCATGAACGGCGTGGACCTCCTGCAGGTCGCGCGGGTCGGCATCCAGAACAAGAACGCGGCCGACATCAGGATGGCCGTGGACGCCATGGAAACCCTGATCGTCCATCCCGAGGTCAGCGTGTTCGTCCTGGTCAGCGGGGACGGTGACTACTCGCCGCTGGTGCAGCGGCTACGGGAGTTCGGCAAGTGGGTGGTGGGCGTCGGCACCGAGGCCAACGCCAGCCGCAAGCTGGTCTCGGTGTGCTCGGAGTACAAGTACTGGGGCACGCTGGTGGCCGAGGTCGAGCCCGACGCGCGGCCCGCGGCCGCGTTCGACATCAGCGAGGCGGAGCAGCTGCTGGTCCGCGCGTTCGAGGAGTCCAGCTCCGAGACGCTGACGGCGGGCGGCCTGAAGAGCAAGATGCTGGCGCTGGACCCGGCTTTCGACGAGCACAACTACGGGGCCCGGAGCTTCCGGGCGTTCCTGGCTCTGCTGCCCAAACGGGTGCAGGCCGTCCAGACCTCCGGGCCCGACATCACGGTCAAGCTGATCGACCAGCCTGCTTCTGCTTCTGCTTCTGCTTCGGCGGGGCCTGCACGCGGCAGAGGCAGGAAGCCCTGATGACCGCGGGCGACGATTGGCGCCAGACGTTCCGGCCGGACATCCCGAGCCCGGCTCGGATGTACAACTATTTCCTGGGCGGCAAGGACCACTACGAAGTCGACCGGAAGGCGGCCGAGCAGGTCATCGCGGCCATCCCCGAGGTGCTGGTCTTCGCCCGGGAGAACCGGGCGTTCCTGGGCCGGGTGGTCCGCTACCTGGTGAACGAGTGCGGCATCCGGCAGATCATCGACCTCGGCACCGGCCTGCCCACCGAGGGCAACGTGCACGAGGTGGCCCAGGCTTGTGATCCTTCCGTTCGGGTGGTGTACGTGGACCACGACCCGGTGGTACTGGCGCACGGCCGGAACATGCTGAACGGCGTGCCCGGCACCGCGATCATCGGGCGTGACCTGCTCGAGCCGTCAGCCATCCTGACCGACGAGGAGCTGCTCGAGCTCATCGACTTCACCAAGCCGGTGGCCGTGCTCCTGGTCGCCGTCATGCACTTCATCGAGGACGACGCCCGTCCGGCCGACCTCATCGGCCAGCTGGTCAGGCCGCTGGCGCCGGGGAGCTACGTGGCCCTGTCCCACGCCACCTCGGACAGCCGGCCGACCGAAGCCGCGACGGTGGAGCGGATCTACCGCGGGACCACCACTAACATCCACGCCCGGACCCGTGATCAGGTCCTGGGCTTCCTGGGCGAAGGCCTGGAGCTGGTCGAGCCCGGCCTGGTGTGGGGGCCGCGGTGGCGGCCCGAGCCGGGTCCCACGTCGGCCGGGGACCCCGAGGACTCCAACATGTACGCGGTGGTCGCCCGCAAGCCGTGATCAGTGCGCGTTTGATTACAGCAGGAGGAATATGCGCCGTGGCAATTGTCATGACCCGGCGCCTTCCGTGAGAACTGGTTCATCACGGCACACGGCGGAATGACTAGCTACGGGGCAGCACCGAACGGGCTACGACCGGCGGCGTTCGGCCTTCTTGAGGCTGACCAGCATCGTCACGATGAGCACCAGCAACACGCCCGCTATCAGCCAGTCCATACCATGCCTCTCTGTTCGCCGAGTTCATTATCTGGTCTGCGTGTTTCATGGGTGTTACCACTGACCCGGAAGCGGAAATGTGGACTTAGCCGGTGGTGACGGCGAAGGCTAGCGGGAGGACGGCGGGAGCGCCGGCCTCGCGGAGCTGCTTGGCCGCGATGGTCATGGTCCAGCCGGTCTCGATGCGGTCGTCGATGAGCAGGAGCGGACCGGCGAGCCGGCTGAGTGCTTCCTGAAGGTCGTCAGGGACGGTGAACGCGTGCCACAGCGAGCCCAGCCGCTGGGCGCTATTGTGGCGGCGCGGACCGGGGCCGTCGGGGCTGGCGTAGCCGAGCGAGCCGAGGTAGGGCAGCCTGCCGACCTGAGCGATCCGCTGGCCGAGGCTCGCTATCAGGACGGGCCTGGTGCGCGACGGCACGGTGACGAGGCCGGCCGGGCGCTGGCTCCAGTCCCAGGCGGCAAGGACTTTGACCACCGCGTCGGCGAGCTGGTCCGTGACCGGCCCGTCGGGAGCCTCGTCGGTGAGCAGCGCCCGCAGCGTGGTTCCCCAGCCGATGTCGGTGAGGCGGCCGAGTGCGCGGCCCGGCTCGGCCGTACGGTCCACGGGGATCTTGCCGGAGGCGCCGGAGATCCCCAGGTCCTTCATCCCCGGCGGCCACATCCGCCGCGGCTCGACCCCGACGCCCGGGCGGAGCAGCCGCTGCCGGGCCGCATCCGCGCCGGCCTGCGGGACTTCGGTGTCCGGCTCCCGGCCTGTGCAGTTGTCGCAGCGGCCGCAGCGGGTCGCCTCCGGGTCGTCGAGCTCGCGGCGCAGGTACTCCATCCGGCAGGCATCGGTCACCTGGTAGGCCAGCATGGACTGCTGTTCGCGAATCCGCTCCTGAGCAACCCGCTGGTATCGCTCTTGGTCGTAGGTCCACGGCCGACCGGTGGCCTCCCAGCCGCCACCGGTGCGGCGCACCGCGCCGTCGACGTCGAGCACCTTGAGCATGGATTCCAGCCGGCCCCGGGACAGGTCGACGCGGGTCTCCAGCGCGGTGACGGACAGCGGCCGGCCCGCTTCGGCGAGCGCGGTGAGCGCCGCCCGGACCTGATGCTCGGGCGGGAACGCGAGTGAGGCGAAGTACGCCCAGATGTCCCGGTCCTCGCGGCCGGGGAGCAGGATCACCTCCGCATTAGCTACGGCCCGGCCAGCCCGGCCGATCTGCTGGTAGTAAGCGACCGGGGACTGCGGGGCACCGAGGTGCACCACGAACCCCAGGTCGGGCTTGTCGAAACCCATGCCCAGCGCGCTGGTCGCCACCAGTGCCTTGACCCGGTTGGCCAGCAGGTCGTCTTCGGCCTGCAGCCGCTGCGCTTGGTCGTCGCGGCCGCTGTACGCGGCGACGTCGATTCGCTGGTCTCGGAGGAACGCCGCCGTCTCGTAGGCCGCGGCGACCGTCAGCGTGTAGACGATCCCCGATCCCGGCCAGCCGCCGTCTGCGAGCCGGGCCGCCAGCCAGGCGAGGCGCTGGTGGGCGGTCGGCAGGTTCACCACCGCGAGGTGCAGCGACTCCCGGTCCAGCGGGCCACGCAGCACCAGTACGTCGCCTGAGTCTTGGCCTGCGCCGAGTTGCTCGGCGACGTCGAGGGTGACCCGGGCGTTCGCGGTCGCGGTGGTCGCCAGCACCGGGATCCCCGGCGGAAGAGCCTGCAGCAGCGTGCGGATCCGCCGGTAGTCGGGGCGGAAGTCGTGGCCCCAGTCGGAGATGCAGTGTGCCTCGTCGATCACGATCAGGCCCGCCGCGGCGGTGAGCTTCGGCAGCACCTGGTCGCGGAAGCCAGGGTTGTTCAGGCGTTCGGGACTGACCAGCAGCACGTCGGCCTGGCCGTCCGCGACCTCCGCGTAGACGTGGTCCCACTCCTGGGTGTTGGCGGAGTTGATCGTGCGTGCGTGGATCCCGGCCCGGGCCGCCGCCTCGACCTGGTTGCGCATCAGCGCGAGCAGCGGTGACACGATCACGGTCGGCCCGGCACCGCGCGCCCGCAGCAGCGCCGTCGCGACGAAGTACACCGCCGACTTCCCCCACCCGGTGCGCTGCACCACCAGCGCCCGGCGCCGAGCGGCGACCAGAGCGCTGATCGCCGTCCACTGGTCCTCCCGCAGCGTTGCATGGTCGCCGGCCAGTGCGCGCAAGTGCCGTTCGGCCTCGTCGCGCAGCCTCTGGTCGTTCCGCTCCGGCACCGGTGGGTCTGTGTCGGCCATGCCCCATTGTTACCAGGCGGCTAGGACAATTCAGCCCAGCGTGACGAGCTGGGACGGCGCGATGGTCACGGGGAACGGAAGCACGGCGCCGTATTCCTCGTCGCCGGTGACGTGGGCGGTCTGCTTGTAAGAGCCGTGGCGCAACTCGAAGACGGTCAGCTCGGGACGGTCCCGGTCCGGCTCGACGATCCAGTATGCGGAGATGCCGAAGCCCTGGTAGACGTCCTTCTTCCGGTTCCGGTCGTAGAGCCGGGTCCGGGGCGAGGCGACCTCGACCACGAGTGCCGGCGGGGTCTCCTGAAAGACGCTCTCAAGGGAGCTGGCGCGTACCACGGCGACGTCTGGTACCCGGTGCTGGAAGTGGCTGATGTTGACGCCGACGCCGGCCAGCACGACAAGATCCGCGGGACATGCAGCACTCAGGATGACGGCCAAGCGGGTGACCGCCAGTTGGTGCAGCGTAGACGGAGCCGGGGACACGATCAGCACCCCGTCATCCAGCTCGTAGCGGAACTCGTCGTCGGGCATGTTCTCCATGTCCTCGACGGTGAGCATCCGGTCCTGGCCGGACCAGAAACCCGGAGCGGTCATGACATCCATAGTGCCCTCCTCCTGCCATGATGGCCACCATGCCAGGTGGTGCTGACATTCCGTGTAGTACTGCCCACGTTACGCTCATCGTTTGCCTTCCCCTGGTCGAACTGGATGGGGGCAGGATGGAACGCGCGGACGTGTCGGACGATAAGCCGATCGTGGGTCTGTGTGCTGGCGTAGGGGTTATCCACAGGTGGACACAGATAGTTGACCTCTGTCGCCGGAGGCGGCGAGGAACCACGGTCCGTTCGGTATAAAACGAGGACAGGAATGGTGCGGCCGGACCGCGCCGTCGGCTGGTTGGCCGGCTGCGGGCGGGCCTGGACGGCGAGTTTGCTGAGGCGGGTGCCCGGCGGCAGGAGAACCGGTATCGTGCGGTCTCGTGCTGGACGGCGAGCTGGTCTTCGTGCCGGGTGAGATCCCGCGGCGGGGGGTGTTCGCACACTGGGGCAAGGGCTCCGGATCGGCGAAACTGGAGCTGGTCTTCCCCGGCGGCAGGTACGGCATCCGCAAGCGCCTGGTGTCGGCGGATCTCATCCCGCTGGCCGAGGCGCTCCCCGTTCTGCTCGCCGTCGAGCCCGGCGAGCCCGGCGAGCGCGCCGGGCGGCCGATGCGGCGCAGCGCCCGGGTGTGGGCCGCGGCCGCGGCCGCGGGCGTGGGCCTGGTGGCGCGGGGCAGGCTGCTGCCGACCGTGGGAGCCGACGACGCGGACGTCTGGCGGGCGGGCCCGCTCGATCCGGCCGATCTCAGCTGGCTGCGCGAGCTTGCCGACGTCTTCCCGCCCACCGCGCATGCCCTGGCCATCCCCGGCTCGCGTCCGATGCGGCTCCGCTCCCCTGAAGCGCTGATCCGGGACCTGTGGGACGCGATCGCCGACCTGATCGCGCGTTCGCCGGCCGCGGTGCGGACCACCGCCTCGGCCGCGTTCGCCGCCGCCGAGCCGACCGGAGTCGGCGATCTCGCGGAGTGGCTCGCGGACACTACCGACGGCCTGGCGGCCGGGGCCCGTCTTGGTCTGCGGATCGAGGCCGTCCCGGCACCGCCGGCGTTCGGCTATGAGGAAGACCTCGCCGACGATGAGGAGCAATTCCTAGGCGCGGTGGAGGAATACGGGGCACACGTTCCTGACGATGGGCTGGCGCCGGCATTCCGGCTGGTCCTGCAGCTGCGGAGCAATGCTGACCCGAGCCTGATCGTCGACGCCGCCGCGCTGTGGAACCAGCCCGAGACCGTGCTGTCCAGGTTCGGCTCGCAGGCGGAGACGGACCTGCTGCTGGCGCTGCGCCGCGGCGCGCCGATCTGGCCGCCGCTGGCCGAGGCGCTGGAGCAGGCGAGCCCGTCGGTGATCGGCCTGGATGACGACGCGCTGGCCAGCCTGATCGGGCCGGCGGCGGAGGAACTGGCGGGCGCCGGCATCGAGGTGCTGTGGCCGTCCAGCCTGGTGGACGGAGGTCTCAAGCTGAGAGCCATGCCCACCCCGGCGCCGGGCAAGGTGACGGAGGCCGGGTTCGGGCTGGCGGCGCTGCTGGATTTCCGGTGGCAGCTCACGCTCGACGGGGCGCTGCTCGACGCCGACGAGGTCGCCGCCCTGGCCGAGGCGAAACGGCCGCTGATCAGGCTGCGCGGCCGGTGGGTGATGCTCGACCCGGCCCTGCTCGACCGGCTGCGCCGGCCGCCGCGGACGCGGATGCGGGTGTCCGAGGCGCTGGGTGCCGTGCTCGCGGGCTCGGCGGAGATCGACGGCGAGACGGTGACAGTGGTCGCGGAAGGCCCGCTCGCCGACCTGGCCGCCAAGGTCGCCGGCCTCGCGTCCGCCCCGGCACCGGTCGAGTCTCCGTCCGGGCTGATAGCCACGCTGCGGCCCTATCAGCGGCGCGGCCTGGCCTGGCTGGCCGGGATGTGCGAGGCTGGGATCGGCGGCTGCCTGGCCGACGACATGGGGCTGGGTAAGACGATCCAGGTCATCGCGCTGCACCTGCACCGGCGGGAGGCCAAGGCGGGACCGACGCTCGTGGTCTGCCCGGCGTCGCTGCTGGGTACCTGGGAACGCGAGGTGCGCAGGTTCTCGCCCGACGTCCCGGTCCGCCGCTACCACGGGGGCGGGCGGCACCTGGAGGACCTGGCCGCCGACGAGATCGTCCTGGTCACCTACGGCGTGGTCCTGCGGGACTCGGCCCGGCTGGCCGAGGTCGGCTGGGGGCTGGTGGTGGCCGACGAGGCGCAGCACGCCAAGAACCCGCTGTCGCGGACCGCGCGCGAGCTACGAGCGGTGCCCGCGCCCGCCCGGATCGCGCTGACCGGAACGCCGGTGGAGAACCGGTTGTCAGAACTATGGGCGATCCTGGACTGGACGACGCCGGGGCTGCTCGGCCACCTGGAGGCGTTCACCCGCCGGGTCGCGGTCCCGGTGGAGCGGTACCGGGACGCGGAGGCGACCAGCAGGCTCGCCGCCCTGATCCGGCCGTTCCTGCTGCGGCGTCGGAAGACTGATCCGGGTATCGCGCCAGAGCTCCCGCGCAAGACCGAGACGGACGTGTTCGTGCCGCTGACCGCCGAGCAGGTCACGCTGTACGAAGCGATGGTTCGCGAGACGATGGAAGCGATCGAGCGATCCGAGGGTATCGAGCGGGCCGGCCTGGTGTTCAAGCTGCTGACCGCGCTGAAGCAGATCTGCAACCACCCGGCGCAGTACCTGAAGCAACCCGCTCCCCTGCAGGGCCGGTCAGGAAAGCTGGCCGCGTTTGACGAGCTGACCGACATCATCCTGGCCGGCGGCGAGTCGATGCTCGTCTTCACCCAATACACGCAGATGGGCACGCTGCTGCAGCAGCATCTGGACGCCCGCGGGATCGGCTCGCTGTTCCTGCACGGCGGCGTTCCGGTACGGCGGCGGGAAGAGATGGTGGCCCGGTTCCAAGCGGGCGACGCGCCGGTATTCCTGCTGTCTCTCAAGGCGGGCGGTACCGGACTGACACTGACCCGTGCCACCCACGTGCTGCACTACGACCGGTGGTGGAACCCGGCGGTGGAGGATCAGGCCACCGACCGGGCGTACCGGATCGGTCAGGACCGCCCCGTCCAGGTGCACCGCCTCATCGCTGAGGGGACGCTGGAAGACCGGATCGCGGCCCTGCTGGAGAAGAAGCGTGAGCTGGCCGACGCGGTGATCGGTTCGGGCGAGGGCTGGATCGCCGAGCTTTCCGACGCCGAACTCGCCGAGCTGGTCAGCCTGCGGGCGGCGCCATGAACGAGCCGAGCGATGTAGGCGAAACGGGTGGCAGGCAGCAGGAGTTCGGCCGCACGTGGTGGGGCCGGGCCTGGCTGGAGGCGCTGGAACAGCGGGCGCGGCTGGATCCCGATCGGCTGCCGCGCGGACGCGAGTACGCCCGATCGGGCGCGGTCGGCGACCTGACCGTGGTGCCGGGCGAGGCGCGGGCCAGGGTCCAGGGTCGCAAGACCGAGCCGTACGAGGTCAGGATTCGGGTGCGGCGGTTCACCGACGACGAGTGGGACCGGGTGCTGGCCGCCATCTCAGCCCGCCTCGGCCACGCGGCCGCGCTGCTGGACGGCGAGCTGCCGCCGGAGATCGCCGACGACGCGGCCGCCGCCGGGCTCGACCTGCTTCCCGGCGGTGGCGAGCTCGGCCCGCGCTGCAGCTGCCCGGACGATGCCGACCCGTGCAAGCACTCGGCGGCGGCCTGTTACCTGCTCACCGATGCGCTAGACACGGACCCGTTCACCCTGTTCCTGCTGCGCGGCCGGACCCGGGACCAAGTGCTGGCCGGGATCCGGGCCCGCCGTCGCGGTCAGGCGACCGCGGGCGGCGACACTGGTACCGGGACGCCCACGGCGGCCAGCCAGTCAGTGGCCGACGAGGGCGTGGACGCCAGGACGGCGTTCGCCGCGGCCGAGTCCGCGGCGCCGATCCCGGCCGCGCCGCTGCCACCCCGCCGGCCCGGGGCGCCTGCCGCGCTTCCCGTCGACCCGCCGCCGTGGCGGTCGGGCCTGCGCGAGGACCTGGTGGAGCTGGCCGCGGACGCAGCCGGCCGGGCCTGGGAGATGGCGGTAGGTCTGTCCGCCGATGCCGGGCTGGGCCTCGACCCGGACGCTGACCTGGCCCGCAGGGCGGCCCGGGCGCTCGGCACGTCCGCGTTCGCCGCGCTCGCGGGCCATTCCGGGCTGGGCGAACGTGACCTCGCCCGTCAGGCGCTGGCCTGGCGGCAGGGCGGCCCAGCCGGGCTGGAATCGCTGCGAGCCGAGTGGGACCCGGCGGCGGAGGAACCGGACGGCATGCGGCTGCTGGCGGCGGCGCGGGCGGCGCTGCGCGTCAAGACCGGCTCGGCGCGTCCCTTCATCGAAGGCAACCGGATCACCGCGGGCCGAGTCCAGCTGCGTCTCGGCCGGGACCTGCGCTGGTACCCATATGCCCGATCCGGCGACGACTGGGAGCCTAGCGGGGCCCCCGAGGCTGATCCGGCGCGGGCCTTGGAGAACCTCTGAGCAGGCGCCGACCGCGGCGAGAACCTTCGGGCGCCTTCCATGGAATTGGCCGCGCTGCGCGCGGCTTCTTGATCACGCGGACGGCTCGACATGTTTCGGGCGGTGAAACCACGGTTCGTTCGGTAGAAAAAGAGGACGGCGATAAGTGCGGCGGGTCAGCATGGCATGTAGGCCGACCGGCGGATCACTCGCCGACCGGGATGGCGCCGGCCGACCTGGTGACCGCGCCGGCGCCGGTCAGCCGCGCCGCGAGGATCACGGGAATGATCGTCAGCAGCATGACGATCGAGACCACGGCGTTCACTTCGGGGAGTTGCTGCCCGAGCCGGATCGCGCCGAAGATCCACAGCGGCAGGGTGTTCTGCGCGCCCGCGGTGAATACCGTGACGATGACCTCGTCGAAGGACAGGCCGAAGGCGAGCAGCGCGCCGGAGACCAGCGCCGTCGCGGTCATGGGCAGCGTGACGTAGCGCAGCGTCTGCCAGCCGCGCGCGCCGAGATCCATCGACGCCTCGGCCAGCGATCCTGACGTCCGGCGCAGCCTGGCGATCAGGTTGTTGAACACCACCACGATGCAGAACGTGGTGTGCCCGATGACGATGGTCAAGGTGCCGAGCTGAATCCCGGTGAACGAGAAGAAGGAGTTCAGCGCGATCCCGGTGATGATGCCGGGCAGCGCCAGCGGCAGCACGAGCAGGAACGAGATGGCCTCGCGGCCGAAGAACCTGAACTGATGCAGCGCGTAGGCGACCGCGGAGCCGAGCAGCACGGCCAGCACGGTGGCGTACAGCCCGACCCGGAGCGACAGCAGGAACGCGGCCCGCACCTGGCTGTCGTGCCAGGCCACGGCGAACCAGTGCAGCGAGAAGCCCGAAATGGGCCAGCTCTCGATGTTCGAGCGGTTGAACGCGTACAGCACGATGAGCACGATCGGGACGAACAGGAAGGCCAGGACGAGGACGACCCAGATCCGCAGGGCGATACGCAGGGACTTCGGCTCCATGGGTCAGATCGCCTCGATCATGGGTCAGATCGCCTCGAACCCGCCGAGCGCCCGGGCGCTGAGCAGGTAGACGGCCATGATGGCAATGGGGATGATGGCCATCGCGGCGGCGAAGGGCACGTTGTTCGCGATGCCGATGTTGGAGTAGATGATGTTGCCCATGAAATTCGCGCTGGTCCCGCCGACCAGGAGCGGCGTGATGTAATCCCCGAGGGTCAGCGAGAACGTGAAGATCGACCCGGCCACGATCCCCGGCAGGGCGAGCGGCAGCAGCACCGAGCGCGTGGTCCGCCAGGTCCGTCCGCCCAGGTCCTGCGACGCCTCGATCTGCGACGGCGGGATGCGCTCCAGCGCCGCGTACACCGGAATGATCATGAACGGCAGCCAGAGGTAGCAGAACACGGTGAACACGGCCCAGTTGGTGTAGATCAGGTGCACCTGGCCCAGGCCGATCCGGCCCAAGGACCAGTCCAGGATCCCGTCGTGGGTGAAGATCACCAGCCACGAGTACACCTTGGCCAGGTAGCTCGCCCACAGCGGCAGCAGGATCGCCACGAACAGGGCGGTCCTGGTCCGGGGCCTGGCGATCCGGGCCATGAAATAGGCGAACGGGAACGCAACGGCGGCGTCCACCACGGTGACCGCCGCCGCCATCCCCACGGTCCGCAGGATCACGCTCCGGTAGGCCGCGCTGGTGAAGATCGTGGTGAAGTTGTTCAGGCTCCAGACCCGCTCGATGTTGGTCGTGAACGGGTTGATCTGCCAGAAGGCCGTGATCAGGAGCACCACGAGCGCGGCGATGTAGATCAGGACGAACCAGGCCAGCGGCGGGGTGAGCAGGATGGTGGCCCGCGCCCACGGCCGGCGCCAGAGCGCGGCCGAGACGCGGGACCACATCCCGGTTCGTGCCTTCGGGGCCTCCCGGGCTCCCGGTTTTTGCGCGGTGGCGGTCATCCGTGTCCGCCTGGGCCAGGGACCGTCACTTGACCTGCGTGTTCCAGGCGGATACCCACTCGGAGTAGGGCACGCAGTCGGGCTTGCCGTTGTCACAGGTCGCGATCGGCGTCTTCCACAGTGAGATCGAGTTCAGGTAGCTGAGCGGCGCGTTGGCGTGGTATTCCGCGCACGACCCCGCCTGAATCTGGTTCATGTACCCGCAGGCGAGGCTGTTGTCCGGCGTCTCGCCGTAGCTGACGGCCTGCTCGGCCTGGACCTTCGGCGTGCTGATGTACTGCATCCACATGTAGGCGCAGTTGGGGTGCGGGGCCTTGGCCGCGAGCATCCACGTGTCCGCCCAGCCGGTCGCGCCCTCGGCCGGGACCACGCTCCCGATCGGGAACTTGTCGGCCTTGAGGGTGCTCACCTGATAGGGCCACCCCGCGCCGACGATCGCGTTGCCGTTCTTGAAGTCGAAGATCTCCTGAGAGGCGAGATCCCAGTACTTCTCGATCAGGGGGCGCTGCCCGGCGAGCAGGTTCACCGCGGCCTGGAACTGGGTCAGGGTCAGCTCGTAGGGATCGGTGATACCCAGCGACGGATTCTGGGTCTTGAGGTAGAGCGCTGCGTCGGCGATCTGGATCGGGTTGTCGGGAACGGTCACCTGACCCTTGTACTTCGAGTTGTAGATGACGCTCCACGACGTCGGGGCGGTCGGGAAGTCCTTCGTGTTGTACATGAGGACGTTCGGGCCCCACTGGAGGGAGACGCCGTAGTGCACCCCGTTGATGGTGTTGAACGGCGGGGACTGGAAGGCCGGGAAGAATTCCTTCCAGCTCGGGATCAGGTTGATGTTGACCGGATGGGCGTCTCCCGCGTACAGGATGCGCAGGTCAGCGTCACCCGATGAGGACACCATGTCGTACTGGCCGCCACCGCCGTTCTTCATCAGCGCGACCATCTCGTCCGAACTGCCCGCGTACTTCGCGTTGATCTGGCATCCGGTCTGCTGCTCGAACGGCTTCACCCATTGGGGCTGCAGGTAGCCCTCCCAGGCGATGAGGTTGAGCTGACCCTCGCCCTTCCCGATCTTCTGCAGGACCGGGAGGTTGGCCGTGGGCACGGTCAGCCCCGCCGTGCCGGTGCCCGCGCCGTTGTTCGTGCTCCCGCTGCTGCTGCTACTACTGCTAGGGCTGCTGCAGCCGGTCGCGACGATGGACGCGCAAGCAAGTCCAAGGGCGATCTTCATGGGGCGCGTCGAGATCCGTGCCCAGGTTGTCATCATCGCTAAACCCCTCCTCAGAGTGCGGGGCCTGACTGGGTTGGTGCGGTCCCGGAGTTCGGGCCCGGACCGGATTCCTGCGGGATCGTGAAGGCCTGCTCGGTCCGCCAGGCGATGCGGACCCGATCTCCACGAGCGACAGCCGCGGCGTCCTGGCTGGCGACGGTCGCTGCGGCGTCCTGGCTGGCCACGGTCGCTGCGGCGTCCTGGCTGGCCACGGTCGGTGCGCCTTCGCGGGCGTCGTGCCGGAGCACGGGAGCCTCCGCGTTCTGCCGGCTGACGACCAGTTCACCGCCCCCGTCCAGGCCCACGACATAGCGGGTGAGAACCCCCGCGTAGATGACGTCCTGGACCCGGCCGGACTCCACGTGCGTGCCCGGCGGATCCTGCTGGCCGTCTTCGAGCAGGGTGATCTTCTCCGGCCGGACGGTGATCTGGTGGCCGTCTCGCTCGATCACGTTCGAGACGCCGATGAACCCCGCGACGAAGGCCGTCCGCGGCTCCTCATAGACCTCGACCGGCGCGCCGATCTGTTCGATGTTCCCGTGGTTCAGCACGGCGATGCGGTCACTCATGGTCAGCGCCTCGTCCTGGTCATGCGTGACGTAGACGAAGGTGATGCCCACCTCACGCTGCACCCGGAGCAGCTCAAGCTGCATCTCCTGCCGGAGCTTGAGGTCAAGCGCGCCGAGCGGCTCGTCGAGCAGCAGCACCTGGGGCTCGTTGATGATGGCCCGGGCGAGCGCCACGCGCTGGCGCTGGCCGCCGGAGAGCTGAGCAGGCTTGCGGGATCCGAGCCCGGGCAAGCGGACCATGTCCAGCGCTTGGCTCACCCGCTCGCGGCGTTGCGCCTTGGGCACGTGCCGGACCTTCAGGCCGTACTCGATGTTCTGGGCCACCGTCATGTGCGGGAACAGCGCGTAGTCCTGGAACACCGTGTTGACGTCCCGGGCATAGGGCGGAACCTGGGTGACATCGTTGCCGCCGAGCTCGATCCGGCCGCCGTCCGGGCGCTCGAACCCCGCGATCAGGCGCAGCAGGGTCGTCTTCCCCGACCCGGACGGGCCGAGCAGCGTGAAGAACTCGCCCGCCTGCACGGCGAGGTCGACGCCCGCGAGCGCGATCACGTCGCCGTACCGCTTCCGGAGTCCTTCGACACGAACGGCCGGAGCTGCGGCAGCCCGGTCACCTGCAGCGGCGGGCTGCGCAGGACCGGGGACAGTGATCATTCCGGTGGTTGTACCACGGTTCAACCGGACCCCGCAATCCTGCGGCCGCTACTGATTGATGCCCTTAGACCCCGTTCGGGGTACAGGTTCAGGGTGCGGCGGTGGCGCGAGCCTGCCGGAGGCTGAAGCCCCAGTTCAGCATCTGCTCGGCGTCCTGCACCCCGGCGGCTGTACCAGTCGACGGGCTGTCCA